>Ga0134124_10000322_pt1 | contig 41987 bp, 40 predicted proteins | sample KB304_FD_96880 | JGI IMG/M metagenome (GOLD analysis project Ga0134124, IMG submission 96880) | Terrestrial soil microbial communities without Nitrogen fertilizer from Kellogg Biological Station, Michigan, USA - KB3-0-4 | ecosystem: Environmental > Terrestrial > Soil > Unclassified ...
CAGCCGACCACGGGCCACAACCGGTTCCATCCGGACATCGCGCCCATCGTCACCGTCGACGAGGGCGAAGAGGTGGTCCTGGCCACGCGCGACGGCGTCGACGGCCAGCTCGGCCCTTCCACGACCGAGGCGGACATGGCCGCCATGGAGGCCGGCGCCATCCATCCCCTCACCGGCCCGGTGTTCGTCAAGGGCGCGCGGCCCGGCGACGTCCTCGAGGTGGAGTTCCTCGACATCGTGCCCCAGCCCCACGCCTTCACGGCCATCATCCCCGGCCTCGGCTTCCTGCGCGACATCTTCACCACGCCGTTCCTCGTCCACTGGCAGATCCGCGACGGCTGGGCGACGGCGCCCCAGCTCCCGGGCGTTCGCATTCCCGGCGCGCCCTTCATGGGTGTGTCGGGCGTGGCGCCCTCGGCCGCGCAGGTGCGTACGTGGACGGCGCGCGAGCACGAGCTGATGTCGCGCGGCGGCATGGTCTTCCCACCCGACGTCACCGGGGCCGTGCCCGGCGGCCCGGCGGCCGCCGAGGGCCTGCGCACGCTGCCGCCCCGCGAGAACGGCGGCAACTTCGACGTGAAGCAGCTCACCAAGGGATCGAAGCTCCTGTTGCCCGTCGCCGTCGAGGGCGCGCTGTTCTCGACTGGGGATGGCCACTTCGCCCAGGGCGACGGCGAGGTCTGCGTCACCGCCGTGGAGATGGGCGCCACCGCGGCCGTCCGCTTCCGCGTCATCAAGGGCTCGGGGGCGAGCAAGGCGATGCGCGGCCCGCGCTTCTCGCACGCCGGCTACTTCGCGCCGCCGGAGTGGGCGGCGCCGCGAGGCTTCGTCGCCGCCATGGGCATGCCGCTCAAGGACGACGGCGTGAACGACGGCGAGAACCTCACGCTCGCCTGCCGCAACGCGCTGCTCAACATGATCGACCTGCTGCAAGAGCGCGGCTGGAGCCGCGAGCAGGCGTACGTGCTGTGTAGCGTGGCGGCGGATCTGCGCATCAGCAACGTGGTCGACGTGCCGAACTACGTCGTCTCGGCGCTCATTCCCGAAGCCATCTTCACGCGCTGACCCGGGGAGACCGCGTGACCGAGTTCTGGACGAACGGCGCCGGGCTGCCGCAGGCGTTCGTGCGGCGGGCCCGGCGCGCCGAGGCCGCCGGCTTCGACGGCATCACGATCGTGGACTCGCAGAATCTCTCGGGCGACTGCTACATCGCGCTGGCGATGGCGGCGGCGGCCACCACCACCATCAAGCTCGGCACCGGCGTCACCAACCCGTTCACCCGCCACCCCGCGGTCACCGCCGGCGCCATCGCCACCGTCCAGGCGGTGTCCGAGGGTCGCGCGCACCTCGGCATCGGGCGTGGCGACTCCGCGCTGGCGCATCTCGGGTACGCACCGGCCGCGCCCCGCACGCTCGCCGACTATCTGCGCAAGCTGCAGTCCTACCTGGCCGGCGACGCGGTGCCGTTCGACGAGGCGGGCGACCTGGCGAAGCTGCGCCTGGCCAACCAGCCGACGTCGAGCCGCATCGGCTGGATCCGTCCGGGGCGTTACCCGAAGGTCACCGTCGACGTCACCGCCACCGGCCCCAAGGTGATCGCGATCGGCGCCACCCACGGCGACATGGTGTCCTTCGCCGTCGGCGCCGACCCCACGCGCGTGCGCTGGGGCATCGACACGGCGCGCACGGCCCGCGCCGCCGCCGGGCTCGATCCCGACGCTCTCGCGCTGAGCGCGTACGTGAACGTCGTCGTCCACGACGATCCGGGCACGGCGCGCCGCCTGGGTGAGGGCGGGCTCTCGCTCTTCGCGCGCTTCTCCGCGATGCACGGCACCGCCGTGGGCCCGAGCACCGCCGCCGAGAAGCGGACCTTCGAGGACATCCACGCCGCCTACGACATGACGGTGCACAGCCGCAGCCACACGCCGCAGGCCGCGATTCTCACCGACGAGTTCGCGCGCGAATTCGGGATCTTCGGTCGCCCGGCCTACTGCGTCGAGCGGCTGCGCGAGCTCATGGCGCTCGGCATCACACGCTTCGTCGTCGTGGGTCCCTCGCGCGATGCCGACCGGGCCGAGATCGAGCGGGCCGAGGAGCGCTTCGCCACCGAGGTCATGCCCGCCCTGCGGGCGTGACGATGGCTCTGCGCGTCGGCGTCGACATCGGCGGCACCTTCACGGACATCGTGCTGCGCCTGCCCGACGGCTCGCTCCGCGTGAGCAAGGTCTCGTCGACCCCGGAGGACCCGGGCCTCGCCGTGGTGAACGGCCTCGCGGCCCTGCTGCGGACGGCGGAGGTGAAGCCGCGCGACGTGGTGGAGATCGTCCACGGCACCACGGTGGCGTCGAACACCATCTTGCAGAAGACCGGCGCCGTCACCGGGCTCATCACCACGCGCGGCTTCCGCGACGTGCTGGAGATCGGCCGCGTGCGCACCCCGGACCTGTACGACCTCACGTGGGAGAAGCCGCTGCCGCTGGTGCCCCGACGGCTACGGCTGGAGGTCGACGAGCGGATCGCCGCCGACGGCAGCGTCGTGCGCCCGCTCGACGAGGCCGGCGTCGGACGCGCGGCCGAGCGGCTGGCGCAGGCGGGCGTGCAGGTCATCGCGCTCTGCTTCATCAACAGCTACGCGAATCCCGCGCACGAGCAGGCGGCGGAGCGGCTGGTGCGGCTCGCGGTGCCCGGCGTGGAGGTGACCGCCTCCTACGCGGTGCTGCCGGAGATCAAGGAGTACGAGCGCACGAGCACCACGGTGGTGAACGGCTACCTGCTGCCCGTGATGCGACGCTACCTCGCCAACCTCGCCACCAACCTCGGGCGCATCGGCATCGAGGCCCCCCTGCTCGTCGTGGCCTCCAACGGCGGCGTGGTCGGCGCGCGGCAGGCGGCCGAGCGGCCCGCGTTCGCGGTGGGCTCGGGTCCGGCGGCCGGCGTCACCGGCGCCGCCCGGCTCGGGGAGGCGCTCGGCGAGGCGAACCTCATCGTGTTCGACATGGGCGGCACGACCGCCAAGGCCTCGCTGGTCGAGGCCGGCAAGCCGACGCTCACCACCGAGTACGAGTTCCGTGAGGGCATCAGCACGTCGAGTCGCTTCATCAAGGCCGGCGGCTACATGCTCAAGGTCCCGGCCATCGACATCGCCGAGGTGGGGACGGGCGCGGGGTCGATCGCGTGGATGGACGACGGTGGCCTGCTGCGCGTGGGGCCGCAGTCGGCCGCTGCCCGGCCCGGGCCCGCGTGCTACGGCACCAGTGGCACCCGGCCGACGATCACCGACGCCAACGTGGTCCTGGGTTATCTCAACCCCGAGCACCTGGCCGGCGGCGAGCTGAAGCTGCGCGCCGACCTCGCGCGCGAGGCGATCCAGCGGGACGTCGCCACCCCCCTGGGCCTGCCGCTCGTCGAGGCCGCGCGCGGGATCCGCGAGGTGGCGAACGCCAGCATGGCGCGCGCCATCCGCGCCGTCACCATCGAGCGCGGCCGCGACCCGCGCGACTTCACGCTCGTGGCCTTCGGAGGCAGCGGTCCCGTGCACGCGTGCGACGTGGCGGCGGCGCTCGACGTGCGCCGGGTGCTGGTCCCCGTCGCCCCGGGCGTCTTCACCGCGGTCGGCATGCTCGCCAGCGACGTGCAGCACCACTTCGTCCGCGCGGCCGGAGGCCTCCTCGCCGATCCGGCCGCCCTGGCCCGCGCGCGCCTCCGTCTGGACGAGATCCGGGAGGAGGCGCTGGCGACGCTCGCCGCCGAAGGCTATCCCCGGGCGGAGGTGCGCCTCGAGGCCCAGGCCGACCTGCGCTACGCGGGCCAGGCCTCCGAGCTGGTCATCCCGCTCCCCGAGGCCCGGCTGGACCCCGCGCGTCTCGACGAGCTGGGCGAGGCGTTCAACCGCGAGTACGCCGCGACATACGGCTACGCGAGCGACGAGGCGCTGGAGCTGGTGAACGTCCGCGTCGTAGCCACGGGGCTGCGCGAGCACCGCCTGGACTTCCGCGAGGTGACGATCGTCGGCGAGCCCGCCCCCGCCGCGCGGCGCCGCGCCGTCCATTTCCAGCGCGGCGGGCCGGCCGTGCCGACGCCGGTCGTCGCGCGCGCGGCCCTCGCGCTCGGGCCGACGCCGGGCCCGCTGATCGTCGAGGAGTACGACTCCACGGTCGTGGTGCCGCCCGGCGCCACGGTGCGGCGCGACCCCTTCGGCAATCTGCTGATCACGCTGGACTCCCGGCCATGAGCCTCGATCCGATCACCTTCGCCGTCGTCAAGAGCGCGCTGGACTCGATCGTCGACGAGATGGCCTATGCGGTCATCCGCACGGCGCGGTCCGAGATCATCCGCGACGTCATGGACTATTCGGCCGCGCTCTGCGACGCCGAGGGGCGCCTGGTGGCTCAGGCCAAGACGATCGCCCAGCACCTGGGCGCGGTGCCGGACGCCATGCAGAGCGTGCGGCGCGAGTTCGCCGGTGATCTCCACCCCGGCGACGTCGTCATGATGAACGATCCCTACGAGGGCGGCATGCACATCCCCGACGTCTTCCTCTTCATGCCGATCTTCGTCGAGGGCACGCTGGAGGCGTTCGCGGTCGTCATCGGGCACCAGACCGACATGGGCGGCCGCGTGCCCGGCTCCAACGCCAGCGACTCCACCGAGGTCTACCAGGAAGGCCTGCGCATCCCGCCCGTGAAGCTCTACGAGCGCGGGGTGGCCAGCCGCACGATGCTGCGCGTCCTCCAAGCGAACGTGCGGGTGCCGGAGCGCGTGCTGGGCGACATCGGCGCCGAGTACGCGGCGTGCAAGGTCGGCGAGCGGGAGCTCACCAAGCTCTTCGCCCGCTACGGGCGCGAGGCGACGCGCGCCTATCTCGCGGCCCTGCTCGACTATGCCGAGCGGGTGACCCGTGCCGAGATCGCGCGCTGGCCGCGGGGCACCTACCGCTTCACGGACTACCTGGACAGCGACGGGTTCAGCGACGCGTCGGTGGCGCTGACCGTGGCCATCACCGTACACGACGACGGGCACCTCACGTGCGACTGGACCGGCTCGGCGCCCCAGGTGAAGGCCGCGCTCAACTCCACGCTGTCGTTCACCAAGTCGTGCACCTACCTCTCCGTGCGGTCGGTGCTGCGGCAGGACGTGCCCAACAACGCGGGCATCTTCCGCTGCATCGACGTGATCGCGCCGGAGGGGACGATCCTCAATCCGCGCCTGCCCGGCGCCTGCGCGGCCCGCGCGCTCACCGGCTACCGGATGCTCGACGTGGTCCTGGGCGCACTGGCGCAGGCGCTGCCGGAGCGCGTGCCCGCCGCCGGCGAGGGCGGCAACACGGTCTTATCGATGGGCGGCATCACGCGCGAGCGCCGGCAGTTCGTGCTGGTGGACATGATCACGGGGGCGTGGGGCGGCCGTCCCGACAAGGACGGCATGGAAGCGGTGACCAACCCGTCGCAGAACATGTCGAACTCACCGGTCGAGGTGCTGGAGGCCCACCACCCGATCCGGGTGGACGAGTACGGCTTCGTGCCCGACTCGTGCGGCGCCGGGCGGTTCCGCGGCGGCCTCGGCCTGCGCCGGCGCTACACGCTGCTGAACGACGAGGCCACGCTGCAGCTGCGCTCCGACCGCATGAAGCACCGGCCGTACGGGCTCGCCGGCGGTGGGCCGGCGCGCGGCGCCCGCAACGTCCTGAACCCCGACGGCGAGGCGCGCGAGATGCCCGCCAAGTTCGCCACCACGCTGCGGCGCGGCGACGTCATCCTCCACGAGCAGCCGGGCGGCGGCGGCTACGGCGATCCCTTCGAGCGCGACCCCGAGCGCGTGGCCGCCGACGTCCGCGACGAGAAGATCTCGCTCGACTACGCCCGCCGCGAGCACGGCGTCGTCATCGACGCCGTCACCCTCAACGTGGACGAGGCCGCCACCCGCGCCGCCCGCCTCAGCGCGCGCCACCCGTGATGAGCCAGGTCTCGCCGGTGACCCAGGCCGCGTCGTCCGAGGCCAGGAAGGCGACGGCCGGCGCGATGTCACGCGGCTGACCGATCCGCCCCAGCGGAATCTGCGCGATGAGCTGCTTGCCGAGATCGCTCTCCAAGACACCCACGGTGTGGACGCCCTCGGTCTCGACCACCCCCGGGTTGACGGCGTTGACGCGGATGTTGCGCGGCGCCAGCTCCTTGGCCAGCGAGCGGGTGACGGCGTCGACGGACGCCTTGGTCGCGCTGTAGACGGAACCCTGGGGCGGCGTGACGGTGCTGGCGGCCGAGCTGATGTTGACGATGGCGCCGCCGGCCGGGCCGAAATGCTTCACGGCCTCCTTCGTCGCGAGCAGCACGCCCAGCACATTGATGTCGAACTGACGGTGGAAATGCTCCTCGGTGATGTCTTCCAGTGGTGAGAACTCGTAGATCCCGGCGTTGTTGACCAGGATGTCGAGTCGGCCGAACGCCTGCTTGGTCTCGACGAACAGTCGGTCGATGTCGGCCGGGTTCGCCACGTTTCCCTGGACCGCGATGGCCCGACCGCCATCGCGGGCGATGTCGGCGACCACGCGGTCAGCGCCGGCCTTGCTGGACGCGTAGTTGACGACCACGGCCGCGCCGGCCTCGGCCAACCGCCTGGCGATTCCGGCGCCGATGCCCTTCGACGCCCCGGTGACGATGGCAACCTTACCCTCGAGCTTGCTCATGTTCTGATCACCTCGTGCTTCGCGAATACCGTTACGACGCCGCCGACGCCGGGCGGGTTCCCGGCCTTGACCGGCCGTGGCGGGGCGTGTTCTGCTTGCCCATCTCTCGCTCCCGGGCGAACTGGATGCGCGCTCCGAGCCGCTGGTGCGGGTGCGCGGTCGCAACGTCGACGCACGTTTCCACGACGCACGGAGCAGCGGCGAGCGCGTCGAGACCCGGCCCTGTACCCTGACCTTCGTCAAGTAGGGGCGCGGCGCCTGAGACGTTCGGCCGGGCCCGCGCATCGAACCGGTTGAGGAGGTCCGTCATGTCTGCATCCGCCGCGTCCAACACCGTCGTCACCCAGCTCGTCGAGACCCTGCGAGCGCTGGCCGGCTCGCACCCCGGCTTCCGCGCCGCTCACGCCAAGGGCATCGTCTGCGCGGGCACGTTCCGCCCGTCCGCCGACGCGCGCCGGATGACCCGGGCCGCTCACCTGCAGGGCGGCGCGCTGCCGACCATCGTCCGCTTCTCCAACTCCAGCGGCAACCCGGAGGCGCACGACGGCCAGCCGAGCGTCAGGGCGATGTCGGTGAAGTTCCAGCTCGCGGACGGCAAGGCGGCCGACATCCTGGCCAACTCGATCGACGGCTTCGTGGCCCGCACGCCCGAGGAGTTCCTCGAGTTCCTCCGCGCGCAGCTCCCCGACCCCGCCACGGGCAAGCCCGTCGCCGACGCCGTACCGAAGTTCCTCGGCAGCCGTCCGGGCTCGGCGGCATTCGTCGGGCGCTTGATGCAGAAGCCGGTCCCGGCCAGCTACGCGCAGGCGAGCTACCACGCCGAGCACGCGTTCCTGTTCACCGCCGCCGACGGCTCGCGCCGTTTCGGGCGTTATCACTTCGTCCCCGAGGCAGGCGAGGCCTTCCTCTCTGCCGAGGACGGGGGCAAGCGCAGCGCCAACTTCCTGACCGACGAGCTGCGAGAGCGTCTGCGTGGTGGCCCGATCGCCTTCCGCCTGCAGCTGCAGCTCGCCGGCGCCGGCGATCCGACCGACGATCCCACCGTGCTGTGGCCGGCCGACCGCCCGCGCGTCGAGCTCGGTCGTCTGGAGATCACGGGCATCTCGGCGACGAGCGCGGAGGACGAGCGGCGGCTGGTCTTCGACCCGGCCAACCGGACGGACGGTATCGAGCTCTCGAACGACCCGGTCTTGCTCGCCCGGTCGGCGGCCTACGCCATCTCCTACGAGCGGCGCAGCCGGGGGCAGTGAGCTAGGGGCTCTCCAGCATGGAGACGTGCGCGGCGATCACCTTCCAGCCGAGGTCCGGGAAGCGCACCCACGTCTGGCTCTGACGGCCGATCCGGTCGCGGCCGCGCACCTTGTACTCGAGGTTCACGGTGGCCAGGTCGCGGCCGAGCGTGAGGATCTCCAGGCGGATGCGCTTCTCCTTGGTGCCGGGCCCGGGCGGCCGCGCCATCCGGTGCGCATGGATCTGGGCGAAGCCGTAGCCGTGCTCGGTCACCGCGTAGCGGATCGTGTGCGGGCTGTCCCAGAACGTCGCGTCGAGCACGTGGACGTTCTTCTCGACCAGCGCCTGCTCGTAGTGTTCGAACAGCGCGCGCACCTCCGCGACCACCTCGGGGATGTTGGGTGTCACGTCGATCATCGGCTGGCCTCCATCGCCTTCGCCACCGCCACCAGGCTGGCATCGCAGCCGCGCGCGCCCACGATGGACAGGCCCACCGGCCGCCCGTCGACCGTCGCGCCCGGCAGGCTCAGCTGCGGCACGCCGGTCAGGCCGCCGTGCGCGGCCAGGCAGGTGATGCGCGCCCGCAACGGCTCGAGCGTCGCCAGCGACAGCCCCTTGCGCGGCGCCGGGAACGGCGTCGTCGGCATGCACAGGATGGCCCCGGGCGGGACCAGCCAGGCCAGACGGGCGCGCGCCTCGGCCCGCATCAGCGCGGCCCACTGTCGCTCGCTCTCGGGAATGGCGGCGGCCGTGACCAGGCCGCGGGCCACGCTGAACTGCAGCCGCGGATTGTCGCGGTCGATCCACTCCTTGAACGTCAGCCACGCCTCGCAGGGCTGCAGCGTGCGCTGGGCGCGCGCCCACACCGACAGCCCGGGCGGCGCCAGCAGATCCTCGCGCACGTAGCCCACCAGCGCGGCCAGCGCACGCACCATCGGCTCCAGCGCGGCGGCCGTCTCGGCGTCGGCGAGGCCGAAGGCGTCGACCGCCACGACGAGGGTGGTCGGCAGGCTGGATGGCAGGATCGGTTCGTCGAGCAGCACCTCGGAGACGCGCGCAAAGGTCTCGGCGTCGCGCGCGAACCATCCGGTCGTGTCCGAGCTGGGCGCCTGGGGTGCCATTCCCCTGAGATCGAGCCGGCCGTGGGTCGGCCGGATGCCGTAGAGGCCGCAGAAGCTCGCGGGCACGCGCACCGAGCCACCGGTGTCGGTGCCGAGCGCGGTGTCGCACAGCCCCTGCGCCACGGCCGAGGCCGAGCCCGAGGAGGAGCCGCCGGGCACGTGCTCGGGCGCCTTCGGGTTGAGCGGCGTGCCGTCGAAGGGATTCTCGCCCAGGATGCCGAGCGAGACCTCGTCGGTGATCGTCTTGCCGATCAGCGTGGCGCCGGCGTCGAGCAACCGCTGCACCGCCCAGGCGTGGCGAGTCGGGATCGGATGCTGCCGCGCCCAGTCCGGATTGCCGCCGCCGGTCGGATGGCCGGCGACGTCGAACAGATCCTTGGCGGCGAAGGTCAGGCCGACCAGCGGGCCGCTGGGCGCGCCGGCGATACGCAGCGGCGGGCCGGGGACGAACGGGCTGTTGTCCGCCACTCAGGTCACCTGGGCGCGGACGCGAAAGCGCGGATGGTCGTAGGCGCGCGTCGCGAGCACCTCGCGGAGCGCGACGACCGCGTCGAACACGTCGACGTGCCGCGTGTAGAGCGGCGCGAAGCCGAAGCGCAGCACGTCCGGCGCCCGGAAGTCGCCGATCACGCCGCGCGCGATCAACGCCTGGACGATCGCGTATCCGTCGGCGTGGGCGTAGCAGACCTGGCTCCCGCAGCGCTCCGGGTCGGGCGGGGAGACGAGGTGGAGCCCGAATGCTCCGCACTCCTGCTCCACGAGTCGACGGAACAGCTCGCCCAGGGCGATGGACTTCGCGCGTACCTGACGAAGATCGATCTGGTCGAACGTCTCGACGCCGGCGTCGAGGGCGGCGAGCGACAGCACGGGCGGGGTGCCGACCAGAAAGCGCTCGATCCCGGGCGCCGGCTCGTACGCGGCGCCGAAGTCGAACGGCCGCGCATGGCCCATCCACCCGGCGAGCGCCGGCTGGATCTGCGCGAGCCACCGCTCGGCCACGAACAGGTAGGCGGGCGCGCCGGGCCCGCCGTTGAGGAACTTGTAGCCGCCGCCGACGGCCAGGTCGACGCGCGCCTCGTTCAGTGCGAGCGGCATGGCGCCGGCCGAGTGCGACAGGTCCCACAACGCCAGCGCCCCGGCGGCGTGGGCGGCGGCCGTGAGCCCCCGCATGTCGTGCATCGCTCCGGTGCGGTAGTTCACGTGCGTGAGCATGAGGACGGCGACGTCGCCGCCGAGCGCGGCGGACACAGCCGCGGCCTCGACCGTCCGCAGCTCGATGGCATTGCCGAGCAGGCGGCTCAGGCCCTGGGCGACGTGGAGATCGGTCGGAAAGTTGTCGGCCTCGGAGAGGATCACGCGGCGCCCGCGATTGAGATCGACCGCCGCCGCCAGGAGCTTGAACAGGCTGACCGAGGTGGAGTCGGCGACGATGACCTCGCCGGGCTGGGCGCCGACCAGCCGCGCGATCCGATCTCCCACCCGGCGGGGCCAGCCGATCCAGTCGTGGCGGTTCCAGCCCCCGATGAGGTCCCGCCCCCAGTCCTCGACGACCCGCGCGACCCGCTCGGGGGTTCTGGCCGGCAGCGCTCCCAGCGAGTTGCCGTCGAGATAGATCACGCCGGGCGGCAGCGTGAATCGGTCTCGGCAGCCGGCGAGCGGATCGCGGGCGTCCATCGCCTCGACCGCCGCCCGGGTGATCGACCGCATGCCGGGGCTAGGCGATCTCGACCAGCTCCAGCGCCTCGCGGCTCGGCCCCTCGATCATCACCGCGCGCGTCTTGCCGAGCGCGTACGGCTCTTCGAGGAACGTGACACCCTCGCCGCGCAGCTTGGCGATCCAGGCGTCGAGGTCGCTGACGCTGAGCGCGATGTGATCGTAGACGTGCCCGCGACTGCCCACGAGCGGCTGGTCGCCCTGACGCACGTACCACGGCAGCGCCACGTCGCCGAACACCACCGCGGCCGACGGTGCCCGGAACATGCCCTCGCGGCCGAGCGCCGGCCAGCTGCGGTCCGGCCCGCGCGGCACCGCGCACGTGGCCTCGGTCATCGTCGCCGGTACCGTGCGGCCGGCGAAGACCGGCGCGTTGAGGTGCGTCTGGTACCAGAGCTGCGCGCAGAACGGATCGTCCTGGAACATGTGCACGTGGTTGAAGCGCTCGGCCGGATGGTTGCCCGCGTATTCCACCAGCGCGTCGTCGGGGCCGCGCATGTAACCGAAGCCGCCCTTGCGGGTGGGCTGCACGCCCGTGGCCTTGGCCTCGGCGATCTGCGCCTTCGTCAGGCCGGGTGTGGGGCCGGCGCTCGGCCACGTGTCGCTGCTGACGAAGACGGCGCCGCCCTCGTCCGTGGTGTAGAGCGGCAGCAGCTCGAGGTCCGGCCGGCTGCGGTAGGTCTCGAGGCTGTCGCGCGTGTCCGTGACGTGCCAGCCGAAATGCCACAGCGCGGTCTGCGGGGACGTGGCGGGCGGCGTGACGACGCGGGTGAAGAGCACGAGGACGTCGTTGGGCGCCGTCAGCGCGGGCAGGCCTCCCCAGCTGGCCTTCGCGGAGCGCGGGAAGTGGCGCACGTAGAAGTCGATCGCGGCGTCGGGATCGACAGAATTCAGGTGGAGGTGATGGAAGCCCGGCGCGGCAAGCATGGCGATGTCCTCCCACATCCTCGCGTTTCCGAGTGGCCGGAGCCTAGCAGGGCCCTCGCATGGGGTCAACGCGGGGCTCGTCTTCCGCTCCCCGCTCCACTCTGCTACGGTGACGCCGGACACGGCCATGAGCGACTCGCCACACGGCACGGATGCCACGCTCGAACGGCTGAGCGACTACGCCTGCCGCCTGCGCTACGACGACATCTCGGCGGAGGCGCTGCATCAGGTGAAGCGCACGCTGATCGACACCCTCGGCTGCGGCGCCGGGGCCTTCGACGAAGAGCCGGCCGCCATCGCGAGGCGCACCGCGGGACGCGTACAGGGCAATCCCGGCGCGCGCATCCTGGGAACCTCGCAGTGTACGTCGATGGACCTCGCGGCCTTCGCCAACACCGTCCTCGTCCGCTATCTCGACTGTAACGACACCTATGCGGCCGCCCGGGGAACGGGACACCCGAGCGACATGATCCCCGCCGTGCTGGCCGTGGCCGACGGGCGCCGGGCCAGCGGACGGGCCGCGATCACGGCGATCACCCTCGCCTACGAAGTGTTCTGCCGGGTGGCGGACGAGGTGCCCTTGAAGGGCTGGGATCAGGGCATGTTCGTCGCCATCGGCGCGGCCTGCGGCGCCGGCAAGATCCTGGGGCTCGACCGCGCGGCGATGGGGCACGCCATCTCCATCGCCATCACGACCGGCATCCCGCTCGGCGTGACCCGCGTCGGCGAGCTCTCGATGTGGAAGGGCTGCGCGACGGCGGCCGCGGTCCGGACTGGAGTATTCGCGGCGGAGCTGGCCGCCGAGGGGATGACGGGACCGGGTCACCCGTTCGGCGGACGCGACGGGCTCTGGCAGCACCTGGGCATCGACGCTCCGGCGTGGTCACGCTTCGGCGGCGCCGGCGAGCCGTTCCGGATCACGCGCACCAGCTTCAAGGCCTACCCGGCCGTCGTCCACACGCAGGGCCCCATCGGGTTGGTGCTGGAGCTGCGGTCCCAGCTCGCGGCGACGGACATCGCCTCGGTGCGCGTGGCGACATACGGCGAGGCGGTGCGGCGCACGGCGACCGAGGCCGAGAAGTGGGACCCGCAGACGCGGGAGACGGCCGACCACAGCATCCCCTACCTGGTCGCGGTCGCGCTGCAGGACGGCGCCGTGTCGCCGGCGACCTTCACGCCGCGCCGCATCCAGGACCCGACCCTGCGCCCGGTGATCAAGAAGCTGACCGTCGTGGAGGAGCCGGAGTTCACGCGCCGCTACCCGGCGGAGTCGTGCACCCGAATCGAGGTGACGACCACGGACGGACGGCGCCTGACCGCGCGGACGAGCTACCCGAAGGGGCATCGCGGCAACCCGTTGACGGACGCGGAGGTCGAGGCAAAGTTCCGCGGCCTGGCCGGTGACGCGCTTGGCCCGAACGCGTGCGATCGACTCCTGGCGGCGGTGTGGCGCCTGGAGGACGCGGCGACGGTGGATGAGCTGTTCGAGGGCCTGAGCGTGTCTCGCTAGAACGCTCCTACCCCTCGGTGTCCGCCGGCGACGCGGCCTGCTTCACGAGCTGCTCCAGCACCTCGTAGGGCTGCGCGCCGACGACGCCGTGACGGCCGGCGACGAACGTCGGCACGCCGGTGATGCCGTACCGGCGCGAAAGCTCCCAGTCGCGGTCGATGGCCTCCTTGAACGACCGCTGCTCCAGCACTTCGCGGGCGCCGTCCAGAGGGAGGCCCACGCGCCCCACGATCTCCAGGAGCACCGCCGGCTGAGAGATGTCACGCGCCTCCACGAAGTAGGCGCGGAACAGCGCATCGTGCAGCGCCTCGCCGCCTGGCTGCGTATCCGCCCACTTGCCGAGCTCCTGAGCCAGACGGCTGTTGTAGGTCATCGTGCGCTCGCCATACGGCAGACCTTCGGCGTCCATGCGCGCCTTCATCTGGGCGTGCATGGCTTTCCGATCGACGTTGCGTCCCGCGAACAGGTCAGCGAGCGACCGGCCTTCCGCGGGCGTGTCGGGATGCAGGGGAAAGTGCACCCACTCGATCTTCACGTCGTGCTCGACCTTGAGCCTCTCAATACGCACGGTACTGAGATAGCACCAGGGTCAGACGTAGTCGGAGAAGACCTTCAGCGTCACCGGTGGCATCACGATGCCTCCTTGAGCGTGTCCTTGAATCGGCGCAGCACGTCCAGATGGCCATCCGGGAAGCGCAGGCCCGCATTCCGCGGCTCGGCGATGACGGAGGTCGCGCCGAGCGCCTTCCACGCCTCCACCTGCTTGACCCAGCCGTCGGGGGTCTGGCCGGCGAGCCGGATGCGGCCCTCCAGCGGGAGCTTCGCGGGATCGCGGCCGGCCTCGCGCGCGTACTGGTGCACGCGGGCGACGAGCGTCTGGCCCTGCGCGTCCGGCGGGAAGTTCGGGCTCCAGCCGTCGGCCAGCCGCGCGATGCGGCGCAAGGCGGCGTCCGGCGGCACCGGCTGCTCCCGGCTGCCCACGCCGAACCAGATCGGGATCGGCCGCTGGATGGGCATGGGGTTGAGGCCGGCGTGGCTGATGCGGTGGAACTCGCCGCGGAAGTCGACGACCGGCTGCGTCCACAGCGCGCGCAGCACCGCGATCTGCTCCGCGCTGCGCCGGCCGCGGTTCTCGAAGGTCTCGTTCAGGGCCTCGAACTCGACGGCGTTCCACCCCACGCCGATACCGAGGCGCAGCCTGCCGCCGCTCAGCACGTCGATCTGGGCCGCCTGCTTGGCCACCAGGGCCGTCTGCCGCTGCGGCAGGATCAGGATGCCGGTCGCGAGCGTGAGCCGGCGCGTGATGGCCGCGAAGTACGCCATCAGGGTGAGCGCCTCATGGACGACGGCCTGGTGGGAGTAGGTTGCCAGCGACGGATGAGAGTGGAACTCCGGGTCCGCGCCGAGGACGTGATCGGCCACGAAGAGGTGGTCGTAGCCCATCGCCTCGACGGCCTGGACGAACGCGCCGATGGCGGCGACGTCGGTCCCGCACTCCGTCTGGGGAAAGATCACGCCCGCCTTCATGGGCTGAGCTCCTTCGATCGCGATGTGCGGTCGTCAGGATACCGCGCCGCGTCCGTGGACGCGAGTGGCCCCCCAGTCGCCTACACGTCGACGCTCTCTTGGAGGTTCTTCGCGGTGACGAGCCCTTGCCGGATCAGCTCCAGCCCCGCCCCGACGACGGCGTCCTCCACCGCCAGTGCCTTGATGCGCTGCAGCACCGCCTGCGCGTCCGCGATCTCCTCCGGCGTCGGCGGCGTCACGTCGACCTTGGCGGCCCTGATCTCGATGAGAAACGTCCGTGCATCGGCGATCCGGCGATTGAGGTTGGCTCTCTGGTCTCGCTCCCTCTCGACCGAACGCCGCTTCGCCAGCTTGAAGGCAATGACCTCCTCCGTCTTGGAGCGCAGCGCTTCCAGGATGGCTATGGAAGCTTCCACCGCGGCGATCGCGTCCTCATTGGCCATAGGGAAGGCTCCTCCCGCGAGGATCTCTACTTGGGCGCCGCCGGCGCCTTGGCGTCCGGCTTCGACAGCTCCTCGAACCGTTCGCGCGTCTCCTTCACGAACCCGATCGCCAGCTTGAGCATCTCCTGATCGCTTGCCGCCTGACTCAGCACTTCCAGCTTGTTGCGCAGCTGCCCGATCTTGACCTGCTCCAGCTCGAGCACCCTACGGCTCTTCGTCAATGCCGTCGCGGTTTCCAGCATCAACGCGCCGTACTGCTCATCGCGCGCTGCCCACCGCTCGACCACGCCCTGGAGGAACGCGGCGAGCTTACCGTTCATGTCGTCGGCCGGCGTTCGCAGGTTCGCGAGCGTGAACGTCTTGGCCTCCTGTTCCAGCCTGAACGGCTGGTCATTGCTCCAAAGATCGTCGATCTGATCGGACGCGGCATCCATCACGGAGTCGTAGTAACTGGTCTCGGCTCGGATCTTGTGACCGACGTCCGCTTCGTACTTGGTCAGATGCACGAGGGCCGTGGCGGCTGCCTTCTCCGCCGTACCGACGTGGCCGCACCCCCCGACAGCCCAGGCGGCCACGCCAATGGCCAGCAGCACGTCGACGCGCGTCATCGTCCCCTCCTATTGCTGAACACCGATGAATGTGAGAGCGCCGACCTGCGCGGCCGCGAGCAGCAGCTGCGCGATCGTTTCAGGCTTGATCCCGCCACGATAGTAGATCTCGAGCCCCTCGCTGAGCTGATGAACGAGGTCGAGCCGCTGCTGGGCGGCGATCTTCGACAGGCGGACCGAATGACGGTGCGCCTCCCGGGCGACGTCGAGCTGGGCGACGGTGAAGACGGCTCGTTCGTGAAACAGCAGCACGCCAACCGCGCCGATGAATTGGGGTGACGTGGCGTCGGCCTGGGACTTCGCGATGTCCGCTGCGACGTACTGGCCGACCGGGCCGGCTCGCCACGTCTGGGTCAGCTCGGCATCCTCGGCCTCCGGCTCGAGCCTTTCGATGCACGAATGCCGGTCCTGAAGCGCACGGTAGACCTTCAGAAACGGAGTCCGCGTGCCCTCGCCGAGAACGGGGAACAGATGGCCGAGCAGGGCGGGGACGAGATTGCACGCCACGAGCTCATCATGGGTACTCAGGCGTTTGCGACTGCGGCCCAGCTCCGCCAGATAGCGTTGCATCTCGACCAGCCGTGCGTGCTCCGTGGCGGCCGTCTGCTCGGCGGCTCGTTTGACGAGCTGCTGCGCCGCCTCGACCCGCTTGTCGCTCTCGACATTCTTCAACGACTGCTCGGCGGCCCTCACGGCCTCCGCGACGGCCTTCCCGGTGTCGGTCGAGGCATCGAGGCCTCCGAACACCACGCCGGCGACGTCGCCGGCGGACCCCGCGGCCCCCGCCAGCTCGGGCACGGCCGCGAGGCGTGAACGGGCAGCTTCGATCCAGTCGAGCCGAGCCCGGATCCGCTTCAGGGCTCCCTCGAGGCTAGACCTGGCGGAAGGGTCCTGCCCCGTGCCATCTCTCAGGATGCGGGTGATGATCGCCTGCCGATCGAGTTGATCGTTGATGGATTGGGCGGCATCGCGTTCCCGGTCCAGGAGAAAGGTGTACGCCCCGTTGGAGCTCTCCAGGGCTTCCACGACCCGGCCCCCGAGCTCGTCTGCGTCCATTCGAGAGAACACGCCCTTGAACGTTTCGAACTCGTGTGCCCCGGCGAGTCGTCGCAGCTTCTCCTGTGTCCCCCGCACGGCGTCGAGGTTCTCCTCCATCGGCGTGAAGACGGCTCCGCCACCGGTGCCGAGATCCGTCGCCGACTTGAGCGCCTCGCCCGCAGTCTGGAGACGTCCCGGGTCGTGCAGTCGGAACGCGGCGCATCCCGACAGGACCAGGATCAAGGCAACGCTCACGATGCATCCGGGAAAGTGCTGGCGTCTCATTCTCGACCTCCGGGATCAAGCGATCCCTGCGTCACCGGCGTGATCAGGAGGGAACTATAGTGAACACTGCCCGGTCGGGTCAAGGCGCCTCGCTCTTTGTTCGGGTCGTGGCCGGGGAGACGGAGCCGCCCTCAGCCGGAGGCGTATCGGGTCGAGCGCGGCGGGGCTGAGTCGAGCGCCTGGCGTCTCTCTACGCGCCGCCGGTGACGACGAGCGTCTGGCCGCTGACGAAGTCGCTGTCGGGGCTGCAGAAGAGATAGATCGCGCCCGCCGCTTCCTCCGGCAACCCGCCGCGGCCGAGCGGGATCATCTGGTTCATGGCGGCGATCCGCGCGCCCTGGACGCCGACCCTGACCTGGCGCCCCGCGACCTCGATGGTGCCGGACTCCCCCTCGGCGAGCGGCTTGGTGAGGCGCGTCTGGACGTAGCCGAACGCCACACAGTTCACGGTGACCGCGTAGCGCCCCCACTCCTTGGCCAGCGTGCGCGTCATGCCCGTCACCGCCGCCTTGGCCGACGAGTAGTTCACCTGCCCGGCGTTGCCCCGCACGCCGGAGGTCGACGAGATCTGCACGACCTTGCGGACGATGCGCTGGCCACGCTTGGACTCCGCCTCGAACTGCTCGCGCAGGTACGGCGCGAACGCTCTCAAGATTCGGAAGGGCGCCGTCACGTGGACGTCCATGATGGCGTACCACTGCTCGTCGGTCATCTTCTGGATGACGTTGTCCCACGTGTAGCCGGCGTTGTTCACGATGACGTGCAGGCCGCCCAGCTGCTTGACCGCCGTATCGACGATGCGCTCGCCGAAGTCCTTGGCCGTCACGTCGCCGTTGCAGGCGACCGCGCGGCCGCCGAGCTTCTCGATGAGCGCGATCGTCTCCTTGGCCGGCGCGTCGTCGAGGTCGTTCACCACGACCGCCGCGCCATCGCGCGCCAGGCGCAACGCGACCTGCTGTCCGATGCCGCGCCCCGAGCCCGTGACGATGGCCACCTTGCCGTCGAGCTGTCCCATATCCTCAGCGTCCTCCGCAGACGTGTCGGTCGCGTGCGTGATGATACCTGCATCCGCATCCACCCGTCCTTCCGCGGATTGCCTCGGGCCGTCTTCCTGCCCGGCGCCCCCCGTCGGCCGGGCCGCCTGATCCCTGACCGATCGGAATATCGGTTCGGTTGCTCCCCGCCGAGTGGTGTTGCCGGGTGCGCGTGCGCGGCGCCAACGACGCGGAGCTATCGACCGGGCGCGACGAGGGGCGGCGTGCGGCCCCCTCGATGCGCGTCAGCGGGCCAGTGCGACCGACGGCGTCCTAGCGGCGGCCGGCGAGGTAGCACGCGATGGCAGCCAGCTGGACGATCACCGCCGCCGCGAACGCCACGGTGGCGCTGCCCGGCGACAGATCGAACACCGCCGGCCCTGCCGATCTCGCGATACCGAACAGGGCGGGGGCGAAGGCATAGGTGGCCTGCCCGAGCGCGACGATCAGGGAGACGACCCGCGGCGCGTCGTCCTGGACGAACTCGACCTGCGCGATCATCGGTGGCAGCGACGTCGCGTTGCCGATGCCGGCCCCGAACAGGACGACGCCGAGGAGAAGCAGCGGCACGCTGTGGCCCGCCGAGAGCACGAGGATCGCCGAGCCGGCGGCCTGCACGCCGAGACTCGCGCACGCCACCAGGCGGCGATCGGCCCCGATGGGCATCAGCCAGCCGACGATCGTGCGGCCGGCGATCGCGCAGCCGGTGGCCATGCCCATCGCCAGCCCCGCCGCCTGGCCACCCAGGGCCGGCGCCAGGACCGAAAAGAGATGCGCGAGCAGCCCGATCTGGGCGAACAGGCCCAGCGCCATCCCGGTCGCGAGCGTCAGAAACATCCGGTCGCGCCACAGCGCCGAGCCTGGCACGGCGCGGGAGCGCACGGCGATGACGCGCGTGGCGGCGACGCCCACGACATCGCCATCCGGCAACAGGCCGGCACGCTCCGGCGTCAGTGCGAAGACGCGGCGCGACAGGGCCCCGATCGTGAGCACCATGACGCCACCGATCGCGCCGGCGGCTCGCGCGAACCCGATCGAGTCGATCAACGCGACCCACAGCGGCGAGAAGATCACCCCGCCGATACTCGCCCCGTTGTAGGCCGTCGCGAGAGCGGCGGGCCGGAATCGAACGAACCAGGGCGCGACGATCGCGTTGACCGCCGCCGCCCCCAGCGCCACCCAGCCCGTGCCGCTGAGGAGCGCGGCCGCGAAGAGCTGCCACGGCTCTCGCGCGATCGCCCACCCCAGCACGCCGGCCCCCAGCGCCGCCGCGCCGGCCATCGTGATCGTGTGCAGCCCGAATCGCCGATGCAGCGCCGGGAGATTGGCGACGACCACCGCACCGATCAAGAAGTGGACGGTGACGGCGGTGGACACGAGCGGCAAGGCCCAGCCGGTCCGCTCGATCACCGCATGGAGATAGACCGGGGGGCCGTAGAAGCCGACGCCCCATCCGAACACCGCGAGGACGAACGCCGCCCACACCACGCGCCAGCCAAGGAAGGGCATGGCGCCAGAGTGGGGCGGGCGACGTGGCGGCGCTTCGATGAGCGTCGAAGCATCCCGGGGACGGCCCCTGCTATCCTGAGCCGCGATGGCCACCGCGTACCAGATCGCCGAGCTCGCCTCGCACCTGGGGGAACCGCCGCGCGCCGCGATGCTGGCCGCCTTGATGGACGGCCGCGCCTTGACGGCGACCGAGCTGGCCGGCGTCGCCGGTGTCACTCCGCAGACGGCCAGCAGCCATCTCGCTCGACTGACGGGCGCGCGGCTCCTGCGCGTCGATCGGCAGGGACGGCATCGCTATCACCGGCTGGCGACCCCCGAGGTCGCCCGGATGCTGGAGGGCGTGATGCAGCTGGCCTCGAGCCGGGACTCGGCCCGACGCCGCCCGCTCGTGGTCGGGCCGCGCGACTCGGCCCTGCGAGCGGCCCGCACCTGCTACGACCATCTCGCGGGCCAGCTCGGCGTCGCGATCGCCGATGGGCTCGTGAAGCGCGGCGCCGTCGAGCTCGACGACGACGGCGGGTTCGTGACCGAGCGCGGCGTCGAGTTCCTGCGCCGCGCCGGGATCGAGGCTCGGATGGACGGCCGGCGGTCCTCGCGGCCGTTGTGCCGGCCGTGCCTCGACTGGAGCGAGCGCCGGTTTCACATCGCCGGTAAGCTCGGCGCCGCCATCTGCCGGCACTGTCTCGAGCATCGCTGGGTGCGGCGTCTCGACGACACCCGGGCCGTGGAGATCACGGCCCTGGGTCGGGGCGCGCTCCAGGCCGCGTTCGGCGTCAGCGCACCTTGACGAGCTTTTGCAGGCTGCGGAGCCCGGGCGGCACCGGCCCCCGCCGGCCCCAGTTGGTGAACGAGACCTCGCCCACGTAGATGTCGCCGCGCGAGTCGACGGCGAGCCCGTGCGGCGAGATGAACTGGCCCAGCTCGAGCCCGGCCGGGCGATGGCCCAGCCGCGCCAGCATCTCGCCCCTGGCGCTGTAGATGCTGACCCGCGGCCCGATGTTGGGCATGTCCATGTTGACGGCCATGCCGGCGCCGACCTCGCCGACGTAGAAGCGCCCCTGGGCGCCGCGCTCCATGAACAGCCCCGAGGGCCGGTGCATGTTGTTCCACTGCGTCTCGTACCTGCCGTTGCCGTCGAACACCTGGACCCGGTGGTTCTCGCGGTCGGCGACGTAGACCCAGCCGTCGGCATCGCAGCAGATGTTGTGCGCGATGTTGAACTGGCCCGGGTCGGTGCCCGGCTCGCCCCACGAGGTGATCAGCGTGCCGTTCGGCGAGAACTTGTGGACCCGCGAGTTACCGTAGCCATCGGAGACGTACACATCGCCTTGCGGCGACAGCGCCGTGTGCGTGCAACGGTGGAACGGCTCGCCGCTCATGTACGGCTTCGGCACGCCGGGGATGCCGATCGTCAGCAGCACCTTGCCGTCCAGCGTGCAGTGCCGGACCGTGTGGTCGCCGTCATCGGTCAGCCAGATGGTGTCGTCGGGCGCCATGTGCACGCCGTGCGCCCGGCGAAACACGCCCTCGCCCCACGAGCCCAGGAAGTTGCCGTCGCGGTCGAACACGGCCATCGGGTGCGCGCCCCGGTTGAACGCGTAGACCCGGTCCTGCGCGTCGACGCCGACCGCGGCGACGTCGGCGTTGAACTCCCGTCCCGGCGGCAGCTTCGCCCAGTTGTCGACGACCTCGTAGCGATAGGCGCCCGTGCCCAGGATGACCGGCATGACGTGCTCTCCCCTCTTCGGCGCTGACGTGCGGCGATTATAGGCCAGCGGCGCGCGACCCGCCGTTCCCCCCGGGGCCATCCGGGCCCCGGTCGCGCCCGATCAGACCTACCTGTCGCCGCGGCCCGGCGGTACCGTCCGACTCGCTGACACCTGAGCGTGCCGGGAGGATGTGATGACGACCAAGGCGAACTTCACCCCCGAAGAATGGAATCTCCTGAGACGGGCACCGATGATGGCCGGGCTCGTCGTCGTGGCCGCGAGCCCGAGCGGGCCGGTCGGCATTCTTCAGGAGACATTTGCCGTGGGCAAGGTGCTGGCCGAGGCGAAGGCGCAGAGCCCCGGTGAGCTGATCAGCTCGCTCGTCGCGGATCTGACGACGGAGGAGGGGCGCAAGGCCGCGCGGCCCGCCGACCTGGTCGGCAAGTCGCCCGAACAGATCAAGAGCAACGCTCTCGACTCGCTCCGCCAGGTGGGGACGCTGCTCGACCAGAAAGCCCGGCCGGAGGAGAGTCAGGCGGTCAAGCGCTGGCTCCACGATACCGGCAAGCGGGTCTCCGAGGCGGCCAAGGAGGGCGGCGTCCTCGGTCTCGGCGGCACCCAGGTCAGCGAACAGGAGAAGGCGGCGCTGAACGAGCTGGGCCGATCGCTGGGCGTCGCCGCCTGAGGGCGGGCGCGCGATAACTCACCCGCCCTGGAGGTAATCCTCGAAGTACTCCTCCGTCGTGACCTTGCGGCTCGTCAACCCGAGCCTGAAGGCCTCGCCGGCGAACATGTCGATCTGCGCCCGGTTCGGCTCGAGTCCGTACGGGTGGAAGTCCGCGCCCATCGTGGCCTCCGTCTCCTCGAGCTCCGCCTCCAGCCACGGCGTGGCGTACGGGAAGCCCTGCTGGGCGGCGGCGAACCAATCGTTGGCGGCGCCGAACGCCTCGGTGAGGCTCCCGGCGATCCAGCGGTTCGCCTCCCACACCTCGCGACGCAGGACGATCAGGTGCTGCGGAGGAAACGCGCCGGTCTGGCGGAAGTAGTCCTGCTCGACCAGGCGGAAGTCCGGGAACAGGCGTGCGATGCGGCCGGTCCGGGGATGATAGGCCTGCGGGCGCGGTGGGCTGTAGACGGCCTCCAGCTCGTCGGCCAGCAGCATGTCCGACAGCGAGCGGCCGGCCGGAGCCGCCTTCACGCCGGCCGGCAGGTTCGGGTCCACCGGGGACGACCACGCGGCGTCGACGTCCCCGATCCACCACTGGATGGTGGCCGGATCGAGTCCGACGAAGCGCAGGAAGTGGCGATACCAGATCGAGCCGCTCGCGCTGTAGCTGTACATGCCGATGCGCCTGCCGGCCAGGTCCCTGGGCTCCCGGATCGGGCCGCCGCGGCGGACGTAGAGGTCGCGCGCCGTGAAGTTGCGCAGCGGGAACACGGGGAGGCCGACGTACCGGCGATCGCCCTTGTCGATGCGGTAGAGATACTGCGCCATCGACCACTCGCCACCCTGCACGGCCGGGTCCTGCACCGCCCGGCGCAGCATCTCGGCCCGCTCCGGCCAGGAGCCGCGGCGGCTGAGGAGCAGCGTGAGCGCGATCCCCTCCGGCCTCACCTCACCGGTCGCGAGCGGCATGAGGCGCGCGTAGTCGGCACACGTGAGCGAGATCGGGATCACGCCGTCACCGTCTTGCGCGTCTCGAAGATCGCCCGCGGGTTGCGCACGAGCATCTGATCGATCTGGTCCTCGCTGACGCCCGCCTTGCGCAGGGCCGGGAGGATGTCGTCGGAGATGTGGTTGTAGTGCCAGAGCGGGCGGGTCCGGCGCTTGGCGTCCTCCGACAGCATGTCGCTCCAGCAGTTCGCGTCGTGCGAGAGGACCATCTTGCCGGCGTAGCCCTCGGCGCACAGCCGCGCGAGCACCTCGACCCGCTTGGGCGTGGACAGGAAGTTTTCCAGCCCGAAGCGATCCATCCCGATGGTGCTCCCCCGCTCCATCATCCCGCGCAGGTAGCCGAGGTCCTCGCTGTCCCCGCTGTGGCCGATGATGACCCGGCTGAGGTCGACCCCCTCCTGGGCGAAGATCGCCTGCTGCATCTCGCCGGTCCGGCCGGCCGCCCACGTGTGGGTGGAGATCGGCACCCCGGTCGCCTTCTGGGCGCGCGCGGAGGCGCGCAGGATGTTGTCGATCACCGGCGTCACGCCGGCGGTGTCGGTCGCGCATTTGATGATGGCCGCCTTCACCCCGCTGTTGGCGATGCCCTGCGCGATGTCGCGGATGAAGAGGTCGGCCACCGCGTCGACGCCGTGGGCGCCGAAGTAGCGCTGCGGCATCCACCACACCCCGGTGGCGACGACGATGTGCACGCGCGAGCGCCGGGCCACCCCGAGGATCAGGTCGATGTCGCGGCCGAGATCGACGGTGGTGAGGTCGACGATGCTGCGGATACCCCGGGCGTACAGCTCGGCCATCTTCCGCTCGGCGATGTCGAGGATGCCCTGGCGGTCCCACAGGTGGGGCCAGTTCTCCTGCACCCCGGGCGAGCGGGTGACGACGTGCTCGTGCATCAGCGTCGGTCCGAGCTCGGCCGTGGCCACCGCTCCGAGCGCTGTCTCCACCGTTGTCATGCTGACCTCCCGATCCGAGAATGGCCCGACTCGCGACCGCGGTAGCGTAGCACCGCGTCCCGCCGGCGGCGACCCGATCGGTTACTATCCCCCCGAGGTTCTCATCGATGCCGGGAACGGTCGTCGTCACGGGCTCGGGCGGACGCATCGGGACGCTGCTCCGGCAGGCGCTGGCCCCCGGATACGGTCTGCGGGGCATCGACCGCGTCCCGACGCCCGGCATGGCCGGCGCCCTCGTCGTCGGCCTGACCGACCTCGACGCCATCCTTCCCGTGTTCGAGGGCGCCGACGCCGTGGTGCATCTGGCCGCCGATCCACGCCACACACCCGAGATCTGGTGGGACACGCTGATCCCCGACAACGTGGTGGCGACGGCCAACGTGTTCGAGGCCGCGCGTCGCGGCGGGGTGAGGCGCGTCGTCTTCTTCAGCTCCATGCACGTGTGCGGCATGTACGAGAACGACCAGCCCTGGTCGCGCATCGCACGCGGCGACTACGCGGGCCTCGATCCGGCCGCCGTGCCCCTGGTGACCGCCGACATGCCGACCCGCCCCGACGGGCCGTACGCCGTGAGCAAGATCTTCGGCGAGTCGCTGGGCCGGTACTACGCGGAGGCGCACGGAATGGAGGTCGTGGTGGTGCGGCTGGGCACGGTGGGACGGGACGACCGGCCCGGCCGCGACGCGCGCAGCTTCGTGTCGTGGCTGAGCCACCGCGATCTGGCGAACCTCACGGAGCGCGCGCTCGATACCCCCGGCGTCAGGTACGAGGTCGTCTTCGGCGCCTCCGACAACACGTGGAAGATCTACGACACGTCGGGCGCGCGCACGGTCCTCGGCTACGCGCCGCGCGACAACGCCGAACGCTTTCGAGATCGCTGATCCACTCATCCTCGCCGTTGCACAGGAGCCATCGTCCGATATGAGGCCGCTCGACCCCACCGCGCCGGCGTCTCGCCCCGAGTTCGACGTGCACCTCACCGAGCACGTGCCGGTCGCCATGCGCGACGGCGTGCGCCTGGCCACCGACGTCTACCGACCGGCCCGCGACGGCCGTCCGCTGGACGACCCGCGGCCCGTGATCCTGCACCGCACGCCCTACAACAAGACCGAGACGGAGGCGTCGTTCGGCCAGTCTCGCTGGTTCGCCGCCCGCGGCTACGTGGTGGTCAACCAGGACTGCCGCGGCTGCTTCCGCTCCGAGGGCGCCGTGGACTTCCTGGTGCCCGAGGCCGAGGACGGCGCCGACACCATCGCGTGGATCCGTCGCCAGCCGTGGTCGAACGGCACGGTGGGCTCGTTCGGAACCTCGTGGTCGGGCTGGACGCAGACGGCCATGGCCGCGCTCGGGCCCGAGGGGCTCGCGACGATGATCCCCAACATGAGCGGCGCCGACGCCCACGAGAGCTCGGTCCGCCACGGCGGCGCCCTCGAGCTGCGCTTCCTCGCCTGGGCCTTCTGGCATTCGGCGTACAACACCCAGGCGGCGCTCACCGCGTCGCCCGCCGTCACGCCGGCCCTCAACCTTGGCGCGTCGCCGTTCTCGGACTGGCTGCAGCGCATGCCCATCCGGCCCGGCCAGACGCAGCTCGCGCTGGTGCCGCCCTACGAGAAATGGGCGCTGGAGATCCTCACCCGCGCCGACTACGACGATTACTGGAAGCATCCGAGCCTCAACCCGCGCCTGCACTGGGATCGCTTCCCGGAGATGCCGATCCTCTTCGTGGGCGGCTGGTACGATTCCTACACGCGCGCCACCTTCCAGAACTTCGTCGGCCTGAGCGCCGGCGGACGTCGCCCGGTGCGCGCGCTGGTGGGGCCGTGGACCCACGGTCTGAAGACGGTCGAGCTCTCCTACGCCGGCGACGTGGAGTTCGGGCGGGACGCGGCCCTGCCGAGCTTCGACGAGCTGCACCTGCGCTGGTTCGATCGGTGGCTGCGCGGCGTCGACAACGGCCTCGACGCCGAGGCGCCGCTGCGCATCTTCGTGATGGGCGGGGGCTCGGGGCGGCGGTCGAGCGCCGGCCGGCTCGTGCACGGCGGGCGCTGGCGCGACGAGCACGAGTGGCCGCTGGCCCGCACGCGGTTCACCGACTTCTACCTGCACGGCGACGGCTCGCTCCGCGTGGAGGCGCCGCGCGAGGAGCGCTCGGCCACGACCTACAGCTTCGATCCCGCCAACCCCGTCCCGTCCATCGGCGGCAACGTCTCGTCGCTGCGCGACGTCCTGCCGCTGCCGGCCGGCATCGCCGACCCCGGCTACCTCGGCCGGGGCGAGCGGACGGCCGACATCATGCGCGCGGGCGGCTTCGACCAGCGCGAGGGCGCCGACTTCCACGGCTGTCATCCGCCCTACCTGCCGCTCGGCTCGCGGCCCGACGTGCTGGTCTTCCAGACCGAGCCGCTGCGCGAGCCCACCGAGGTGACGGGGCCCATCGAGGTCGCGCTGTGGGTGGCGACCTCCGCGGCGGACACGGACTTCACGGCCAAGCTCATCGACGTGTACCCGCCGAGCCCGTGGTACCCGCTCGGCTACGCGCTGAACCTCACCGACAGCATCGTCCGCCTGCGCTATCGCAACAGCCGCGAGCGGGGCGAGCCGGTGACGCCGGGTGCTCCGATGCAGGTGCGCATCACGCTCTACCCCACGAGCAACCTGTTCATGCCGGGCCACCGCATCCGTCTCGACCTCTCGAGCTCGAACCACCCGCGCTTCGACGTCAACCCGAACACCGGCGAGCCGCTGGGACGCGATCGTCGCCGCGTCGTCGCCGACAACACCGTCTTCCACGAGCGCGGCCGCGCCTCCCGCGTCGTCCTGCCGATCATCCCGAGCTGAGGAGAAGCCATGTCACCTCTGGAAGTGCGCAACCCTGCTCTCCACGATCTCGTCGCTCCCGACGCGGCCATCGAGCGCATCGCCGGGGGGTTGGTGTTCACCGAGGGCCCGGTCTGGCGTGGTGGGGCGCTGCTCTTCAGCGATATCCCGAACGACCGCATCGTCCGCTGGCGGCGGCTGCCGGAGGGGCCGGAGCTGACCACGTTCGCCACCGGCATGTCCAACGGCCTCACCTTGGACCGCCAGGGCCGGGTGCTGGCGGCGGAGCACTATGGCCGCCGCGTCAGCCGTGTCGCCGACGACGGCACCCGCACGGTGCTGGCCGAGCAGTTCCAGGGCAAGCGGTTCAACAGCCCCAACGACATCGTGGTCAAGTCCGACGGCTCCGTCTACTTCACCGACCCACCGTACGGCGTTCAGCGGATGCCGGCCGGGGTGACGCGCCCCCCGGAGTGGTGGACCAAGCCCATCCCGGGCAAGGAGCAGACCGCTCACGGCGTGTACCGGATCGCTCCCGACGGGGCGCTCCAGCTGCTGGTGGACGACTTCGCGCTGCCCAACGGCCTGGCCTTCTCGCCCGATGAGTCCGTCCTCTACATCGACGACTCCGCGCGCACGCACATCCGCGCCTTCGACGTCGCCAGGGACGGCTCGCTGACGCGAAGCCGCATCGTGCTGGACATGGCGTCGGAGGACCCGGGCGTGCCCGACGGCCTCAAGGTGGACGTGCACGGCAACGTGTTCTGCACCGGGCCCGGCGGCGTCTGGGTGTGCCGCGCCGACGGCACGCTGCTGGGGCGCATCGTCCTGCCCGAGCTCCCGGCGAACCTGGCCTGGGGCGAGGACGGCAGCGTCCTCTATCTCACCGCGCGCACCAGCGTCTATCGACTGGCCACGCGCACGCGCGGGACGCTGCCGGGCTGATCAGCCCCGGGCGCCGGCGGCGGCGCGATCGATGAGGTCCTTGGCGCCGGCCTGGATCCACGGGAAGAAGCTGGTCATCACCACCCGCACGCCGAGCTTCGTGTAGCGCTCGACGTTGCCGGCGTTGACGAGGGTGCCGGCCGCGCGACCGGCCTGCACGATCTTCTCGATCGCGCCGTCGATCGTCTGCTGGACGTCCGGGTGGCCCATGTTGCCGATGTGGCCCATGGAGGTCGCCAGGTCGTTGGGCGCCACGAAGAAGACGTCGATGTGCTCGACCTTGGTGACCTCGTCCAGGTTGCGCACGCCGGCGATGTCCTCGATCAGGACGATCAGCAGGCTCTGGTCGTTGGCCGTCTTGAGATAGCCGTCCACGCCGAAGCCCTGGCGGCTGGTGAACATGCCGCGCTTGCCGAGCGGCGCGAACTTGCCGGCCTCGACCACGGCCTCCGCCTCCGCGCGGGTGTTGACGTGCGGCACCACGATGCCCTGGGCGCCGCGGTCGAGCGTGCGATAGATCGTGGCGTAGTCGTTGTCCATCACGCGCACGACCGACGTCTTCCCCCAGAGATCGCACGCCCGCGTGAGATTGCCGAGATCGGCGTAGTCCACACCGCCGTGCTCGCCCTCCAGCCAGATGCCGTCCACGTCGAGCGTGCCGAGCTGATCGATCAGGTCGGGATCGTTGGCGCCGGACAGGATGGTCGCCACCTTGCCGGCGGCGAGCGTCTGCTTGATGCGATTGGGTCGGATGTTCACGGGTCTCCCTCGCTGTCGGAATCGAGCGCCGCATCGTACCATGTCGGGGCATGGTCCCCGTGCCACCGGAGGCCTCGCCCGAACGACTCACCGCGATGCTGCGCGGCGCGGGCGTGCTCGAGCATGGTCGGGTGGTCGACGTCGCGATCGAGAGCTCCCGCGAGACCCTGATCTCCCGCATCACGCGGCTGCGCCTGAGGTACGACGGTCACGACGCCCATGTGGCAGGCGAACCACGGGCTGCCGGCGTGGGTCTGGTGGAACCACCTCGACGCATCATGCGCGCCGTGGACGATCTCGACTGCCTGGAGCTCCTGGGGTGAACGCCGCGCGGCGCTCTACGCTCCGGTGGCCTCCACCAGCAGCTCGGCCAGCCGCTGGCTGAACGCGGCCGGGTCGGACAGCGTGCCGCCCTCGGCCAGGATGGCCTGGCCGAGGAGCAGCTCGGCGTAGCGCTTGAACCGCTCGTCGGCCGGGTGCGCGGCGTGGAAGGCCTGCAGGCGTGTCACCAAGGCGTGCGTGGGGTTGAGCTCCAGCACGCGCTTGACCTTCGGCACCTCCTGGCCGCTGCGGCGGAGCAGCTCCTCCAGGTGCGGGCTGAGATCGCCGGCCTCGCCCACCAGGCAAGCCGGTGACGAGGTCAGCCGCCCCGAGAGCCGCACGTCGCGGATCTCGTCCTGCAGCGCCGCCCGCAACGCCAGAAGCAGGTCCTTGAACCGCTCACTCGTCTCCTCGCGCGTCGATTCCTCCTGCTTCTTTTCCTCCTCGGTGCCGAGATCGACGGCGCCCTTGGCGACCGACACGAGCCCCTTGCCCTCGAGCGCGCGCGGCAGCCGCAGCCACAGCTCGTCGATCGGGTCGAGGAAGAAGAGCACCTCGTAGCCGCGCGCGCGAAACGCCTCCAGGTGGGGCGACCGTTCGGCCGTCTCGCGCGTGGGCGCGGTGACGTAGTAGATCGCGGGCTGCCCGTCCTTCATCCGCGTGACGTAGTCGCCGAGCGACGTGGGCGTGGGCCCGTCGGTGGACGGAGCCATGACGAGCTCGAGGAGCTTGTCGGAGCCCTCCTCGAAGCCCGCGAGCCCTTCCTTCAGCACGGCGCCGAACTCCGTCCAGAACGTGCGGTACTTCTCGGGCCGCTGCTCCTTCATCTCCTTCAGGGCGGCCAGGAGCCTGCGCACGAGGTACTTGCGGATGGCCTGGACCTGTCGGTCCTTCTGGAGGATCTCGCGCGAGACGTTCAGCGAGAGGTCGTCGGAGGACACGACGCCGCGCACGAAGCGCAGGTAGGCGGGCAGCAGGTCCCGCCAGTCGTCCATGATGAAGACGCGCTTGACGTAGAGCGAGAGCCCGCGATGGCCGCCGTCACGATGATGGAGGTCGAAGGGCGCCTTCGACGGGATGTAGAGGAGGGCGCGCGCCTCGAACCCGCCCTCCACGTGCACGCTCAGGTGCTCGAGGGGATCGTTCCAGTCGTGGCTGATGTGCTTGTAGAACTCCCGGTGCTCCTCCTCGCTGACCTCGTCCTTGCCGCGCGCCCAGATCGCCTTCATCGAGTTCAACGTCTCGCCCTTGAGCCGGATGGGGTACGAGACGAAGTCGGAGTAGCGCTTGACGATGTCCTTCAGCACCCGGTCCTGGGTGTAGTCCTGGAGCCCGTCCTCCTCGTCCTTCGGCTTCAGGTGCAGGGTGACGGTGGTGCCCGCGCCGGGCCGGTCGGCCGCCTCGAGGGTGTAGCCGCCGTCGCCGGTCGATTCCCAGCGCGTGGCCTCCTCGGTGCCCGCCCGGCGCGTGACGACGGTGATGCGGTCGGCCACCATGAAGCTCGAGTAGAAGCCCACGCCGAACTGTCCGATCAGCTCGGGCGCGTTGGCCGCCTGGGCCTCGCGGATGGCCTTGAGGAACTCGCGGGTGCCCGAGCGCGCGATCGTGCCGAGGTTCTCGACGACCTCCGCCCGGCTCATGCCGATGCCGTTGTCGTGCACGGCGAGCGTACGGGCCCCCGCGTCCACCTCCAGCGTGATCTCCAGCTCGCCGACGGGCGCCAGCTCGGGGCGGCTGATCGCCTCGAAGCGGACCTTGTCGAGGGCGTCGGAGGCGTTGGAGACGAGCTCGCGCAGGAAGATGTCCTTGTGCGAGTAGAGCGAGTGGATCATGAGATCCAGCAGCTCGCGGACCTCGGTCTGGAACTCGTGACGCTCGGCCGGCTCGTTCATGGCGGTGCTCCCGTATCCTCCTGCTCGCTACCGACGCGGGGTCGGGTTGCGCAGCTCGATGATGTCCTGGGCGCGGATCGTGGCCCGTTGCCGGACCTCGGGCTGGGCCGGGACGATGTAGAAGCGCTTGTCGTGGATGCCGTGGAAGACCTGCTCGGCCACCTTCGAGGGCGGATAGCCGGTGGTCAGCCGGTCCGCGAGGCCCTGGCCGAACGCCTGCGCCATCGGGCCGGCCTTGCCCTCCTCGGCCAGCTCGGCCGGCCGGTTGCGCGACGACCGCATGATGCTCGTGTTGATGAGCCCGGGGCAGACCACCGACACGCCGATGGGCGCGCCCGTCGCGGTGAACTCCTTGTACATCGACTCCGAGAGCGCCACCACGCCGTGCTTGGTGACGTCGTAGACGGACATGAACGGCGCCGTCGTCAGGCCGGCCATCGACGCGGTGTTGACGATGTGGCCCTCGTCGCCGCCGGCCAGCATGCGCGGCACGAAGGCGCGCACACCGTGGATGACGCCCCACAGGTTCACGCCCATCACCCACTGCCAGTCCGCCAGCGAGTGCTCGTGGACCGCGCCGATCACGGCGACGCCGGCGTTGTTGCAGACCACGTGGGCGGCGCCGAAGGCCGCGTAGGTCTCGCGCGCCAGCCGCTCGACGTCCTCGGCCCTGGCGACGTCCACCCGCGTGGCCAGGACGGCCGCCGCCCGGCCGCGCAGCGCGGCGGCCGCGCGCTCGAGGGCGTCGGCCTCGACGTCCGCCATGACGATCTTCATCCCCTCGGCCGCGAAGCGCTCGGCCAGCGCCAGGCCGATCCCGCTCGCCGCGCCCGTCACCACCGCCACCCGGTCCCTGAAGGTCTTCACGGTGCGGTGATCACTCGAGCCGGGATGGCGGGAAGCTGAAGATGTTGGCCGGCTCGTGGTGTACGTCGTGGTCGCGGCGCAGCCGCTGCACCATCCCGAGGGCGTAGGGCGCGCCCTCCAGGAGCTGGGCCAGCATCAGGTCGTCGAGCTGCAGGCCCGCACGGCGGGCGGCCTTCACGCACAGGTCGCGCGTCGCCGCGTCGACGTCACCGCCCACCGAGAGCACCGGCGGCGGGATCACCTCCGGCGTCGCCGCGCCGGGCACGAGCCGCGGCCGTCGCGTGTGCCACTCGGTGGCCCGCTCGTAGGCGTGGCCGATCTTCAAGATGGTGCTCTCCTCGAACGGTCGTCCGACGATCTGCATACCGAGCGGCAGGCCATTCCTTCCGAAGCCACCGGGAAGCGCCAGCACGGGCTGGCCGGTCACGTTCCAGGCCGTGAGCAGGCTCGGCTTCTGCCAGAACGAGACGCTGCGGTAGTCGGTCAGCCGCGGCGCCTCACCCATGCCGGCGGTCACGAAGGCGTCGAACCGGCCGTAGAGCGGCTCCATCTCGATCATCATCCGCCGATGCTCGCGGGTGGCCTGCACGTAGTCGTTGGCGGTGAACAGCACGGAGGGCAACGTCCGCGAGCGGAAGTCGGCGCCGAAGTCCTTGGGGCGCGAGACCAGGTGCTTCTGGTGCACGCTGAAGATCTCGCTCTCGGCGATGATGATCTTGACGTCGAAGTAGCTGCCCAGCGGCCGGACGCGGACCTCTTCGAGCTCGGCCCCCAGGCGGCGCAGCACGTCGAGCGCGGCGTCCATGGCGGTGCGGACGTCCTCGGAGGCCGGAATGTCCTCCTCCCAGTGGTGCCGCAGGACGCCGATCCTGAGCCCGCGCAGATCCTGACCGAGCGCCTGACGATAGTCGGGGATGGACCGGCGCAGGCTTCCCGCATCCTTGGCGTCGTACCCCGCCAGTGCCTGCAGCACCAGCGCGCAGTCCTCGACGGTGCGGGCCAGCGGACCGCAGTGATCGAACGTGTAGGAGTTGGTGATGACGCCCGCGCGGCTCACCAGCCCGAAGGTCGGCACCAGCCCGACGACCCCGCAGTGCGCCGCCGGCCCTCGGATGGAGCCGCCGGTGTCGGAGCCGAGCGCGACCGGCACCATGCCCGCCGCCACGGCCGCGCCCGAGCCCGTCGAGGAGCCGCCGGTGAAGCGCTCGAGGTTCCACGGGTTCCTCGCCGGCGGCCACGGCAGGTCGAAGGACGGGCCCGCGTGGGCCATCTCGTGCGTGGCGAGCTTGCCGAGCAGCACGGCGCCGGCCTCGTAGAGCTTGCGCGTCGCGGTGGCGTCCTCGGTGGGCATCCGATCGATGAAGACGCGCGAATGGCCGGACGTGAGAATGCCCTGCGTGTCGTAGATGTCCTTGAGCCCGAACGGGATCCCGTGCAGCGGGCCACGGCGCCGCCCGGCCACGATCTCGGCCTCCGCCGCCCGCGCCTGTCGCCGGGCCAGATCGAACGTGGGCGTGATGAAGGCGTGCGTCTGCGCGTCGAGCTGCTCGACGCGCCGGATGAGCGCCTCGGCCAGCTCGACCGGCGACAACGTGCGCGCCGCCACGAGGTTCGACAGCTCGGCGATCGACAGGTCGTGCAGCTCGGCAGCCATGAAGCCGTCTCCTCTCACGACCCGCCGCGCCGGGTCAGCAGCGCCACGATCCGGGCGACCACGGCATCCGCTTTCCGCCTGAGGTCCTCGTCACCGTCGTTCGCGATCGGGTGCTCGATCACGACGAACGGATAATCGGCCAGGCCGTTCAGCTCGGCCACCGTCCGGGCGCTCGGCACGAAGCGGTCGGTCATGATGGCGACGGCCGGGATGCCGCGCGTCTCGGCCGCGATGGCGTCGTGCATACTGCACGACGAGCAGCTCCCTCAATCACCGATGCCGGAGACGATCGCGTCGGCGGCGCTCAGCTCGCCCAGCACGTCGGCCGGTGCCGGGCGACTCGCATCCGGCTTGCGGCGGCGGATGACCTCGCGCACTCCGTAGCGCTCCCGTAGCATCGCCTCCAGGTGATCGTAGAAGCGCTCGGTGCCGATCTTGGCGTTGTCGAGCAGCGCCACCAGGGCGCCGTCGAGCGAGTCGAGCGGAGCGGCCAGCCGCGCCGCCTCGCCCTCGGCGGACAGCCGGGGATCGAGGACTCTGAGCGTCATGGATCGATTCCTTTCGTCACGGCCAGGGACTTCTTGCCGTACCAGGGCGGCAGAATGGCGCCGAAGCCACCGGCGGGACCGCCGGCGGCGACCACCAGGAGATCGTCGGGCGAGCGGAGCGCGGTGTAGATGGCGTCCTCGTCCTTGCGGGGCGCGACGGCGCTCTTGCCCACCGCCCGCCACTCGCGGCGCGACACGCGGGCGCGCTCGTGGACGCGCTCGCGCAGGTCCCGCTTGCTCCAGCCGGCCTCGGCGAAGATCTGCCGGTGCTGCTTGGGCACCACGATGGCGTAGTTCCCCGCCCAGATCGAGTACGTGAGCATGTTGGCGCGAATGGCGGCGGCATACGTCTCGGCGATGTCGCGCGGATCGTGCGTCCACTCGTTCATGATCTGGTGCGGCGACTCGACCGCCAGCACCGTGACGGCGGACGCTCCCGGCGTGACGCCGCGCTCGGTGGCCAGCGGCAGCCAGGGGCTGTCCTCCTCGTCCTCGGCGACGCAGAAGGTGAACTTCCCGGGATGGCCGAGCGTCGAGCGGTCGAGCTGCCCCGGAATGCCGCCGAGCACGTTGATGATGAGCAGGCGCAGCGCGCGGCCGATGGTGGCGTTCGGCCGGCTGCCGTTGCCGAGGACGTTGTGGGTGGCGTTCATGCCGAGCGCCAGCCGCACCGGGCCGTTGACGACGACGAACGGCGCGCTGCCGCCGGTGCTGGCGGTGACGCCGTGGAATCCGAACTCCGGCTCGCACATGGCCTTGACGATCGCCACCACGACCGGCAGGTACTCCGGCAGGCCGCCCGCCATCACGGCCGCGATGGCGACCTTCTCGGCGGTGATCCGGCGGCGGCGGACCGGCTCGACGCCCACGACGGCGCCGGCCGGCACACCGGCCGCGTCGAGGAAACGCGACACGACGCTCTCCGTGGGCGGCACGATCGGCAGCCCGTCGGTCCAGCCGTTGCGCTGGAACAGCTCGTTGGCCTCGAACGCGTCGGCGACTTCGTAGAGCGGGCTCTGCAGCGTCTCCATCGCCCGCGTATCTTCGCTCATTCGCGGTCAAAGTCCAACGACCGCGCCGCCCCCGAACCCAGCCGCGACAGGCGTGACCTCGTCCCTAGCCCACCCGCATCACGCCGACTCGGAGCGCGCGGGGGCCACGTGGATGTAGAGGTCGCGCGCGCGGGGCCGGACTGCGCCCGGCGCCGGCGGCGGCCGCATCGCGTACGTCACCGGCCGCGCGTGATCGGCGAGCTGGCGCTGGGCGTTGTAGACGCGGCTGAACTTCCACAGCATCCGGAGGAAGTTGGTCTGGCCCTGCAGCGCCAGCCTGGCGGCGATGGTGGCGGTCTTCCGGAGGGCGGTCACCCCGAGGTGCTTGCGGTGCAGCACCGCCTGGGTCTGCACCAGCTCCTGATAGAAGCGCGCCAGCGGCAGCCGCGTCGGCAACACCGCGTGCTGGACGTCGAAGAGCCGGTAGTCGAGGGTCGTGAGCCGCCGGGACTCCGTGTGCCAGATCTCGGTGCCGGGGTACGGGGTGCTGACGGTCAAGTGCACGATCTCCGGCACGGTCAGCGCCCACTCGCGGACGGCCGCGAAGCGCTGCTCGTCCCAGTCGGGGTCGGCGATGATGTTGACCGCCACGGTGAGATCCAGGCGACGCGCCACCTCGAGGGCCTTGAGATTCTCGCTCGGGGTCACGCGCTTGCGGTGCAACCGCAGCGCCTCGGCGTCGAGCGCCTCCACGCCGAGGAACATGTAGCGCAGGCCGAGCCGCCGCCAGTACTCGAAGACCTCCGGATTGCGCACCAGGACGTCGCAGCGCGTCTCCAGGTAGTACTGCTTGCGGACGCCGCGACGCTCCAGCTCGCGGCCGATGGCGAAGCCGTGCTCGGGATGGACGAAGGCGACGTCGTCCACGATGAAGACGTTGGGCTCGGCGATCCGCGCGACGTCCTCGGCGGCCGCCGCCGGCGAGCCCTGGCGATAACTCCGGCCGTAGAACGTCCACGCGCTACAGAACGAGCAGTCCCACGGGCAGCCGCGCGTGAACTCGACCGAGGCGCACGGATCGAGGATCCCGATGAAGTACTTGTGACGCCGACGCGTGAGATCCCGCGCGGGGGGATGCCGGTCGATGTCGTCCAGCATGAGCGGCGCCGGCCCCGCCCCGTACGGCGTGACCACCCCCGGCAGCGTCGACAGGCGCGGGTCACCGATCGCCTCCAGCAGCCGTGGTGCGATCAGCTCGCCCTCGCCGCGCACCACACAGTCGAGGGCGCCGGCCGCGTGCTCGAGCAGCTCGGCGGCGATGAACGATCCGCTGTGACCACCGGCGAAGACGAAGCACTCCGGCCGAAGCCGCCGGGTCTCGCGGGCGAGATCGAGGACCTCCGGCACGTTGGCCAGATAGTTCAGCGAGAACCCGACCGCGCCGGGCGCGAAGCGCTCCAGCTCCTTCAGGTAGTCCCGACGACCGAAGATCTGAAGGTCGAGCAGCCGGACCTCGTGACCGGCGTCGCGCAGCGCGGTGGCGACCCGTTCCAGCCCCAGGGGCTCGAGCCGCAGGTAGATCTCGGAATACATCAGAGGACTCGGGTGGACGAGCAGGACGCGCATGGAGGCCCTCCTCAACTCGATCGTGCTGGTATCGCGAGAGGCCGCTGCGCCCCAGCATACCGCCGAGGGCGAGAGGTGGGCCTCCGGAGCCCACGACGCCGGCAGCGCCGCGGCCTCCACCACGAGCTCCAGGCGGCCAACACTCCCCCAGCCATCGCCAGGAAAGAAGCCGTCGGAGTACCCCCAGCATGCGATGGGGCACGAATGCCCCACTCGGGAAGAGTCTGCCGGGCCGCGCAGTGGACCGGCTTCGAGCGAACGCTGCGCTTCAATTGAGTTCTCGGTCTGGCACCGCGGGTGCAGCCCGATCGCTATCACCGAAAGGTTGGCCCGGAGCCGAGAGACGCGCATGACCCGAGAAGGAGCACACAGCAGCCGCCGAGCATCGTCGCTGAACGCGAATGCGGGTTCCCCGGCTCGAAAGGACAGGACGATGAGACGACAGATCCTGGCAGTGACCGCGCTCGGATTCGTGGTGGTGTTCGGTGTGGCCGCGTGTGAGGACAAGGGGCCCCTGCAAAAGGCGGGAGAGAAGATCGATCGCGCCACCGATCAGGACAAGGCGATCGGCAAGGGCCCCCTGGAGAAGACGGGCAAGAACGTCGACGACGCGGTCAAGGACCTCAAGAAGTGACGCGCGGGGCGCCGATCGCCGCGCTGGCGGCACTCCTCGCTTGGGGCACGGCCTGCGCCGGCCCGGCGGCTTCGAAACCGCCGCCGCCGTCCAGCGACGCCGGCCGCACGGCCTCGACCACCACCACCCGCGTCGATCCCGCGCAGGCCGCGCGGCTGCAGCGGATCATGGTGCCGCTCATCCAGGTCATGGACCACCCGATGCCACTCAATCAGGTGAAGGTCGGCATCATGGACGACCCACAGATCAACGCCGCCAACGCCGGCGGCGACCAGTTCTTCGTGACGACCGGCCTCTTGCACAAGGCCAACGACGACCGGAGCGCCGACCGCATCGAGGCGATGCGGAAGATGCCCTGACGGAGCCGCCCCCGGCGGAGTCACCCCGCGTGAGCCCGGCTCGTTCGGCGCTCGAGGCCTTCGGGGGTGTCGCCGTAACGGCGCAGCTTGTACTGCAGTCCGCGCAAGCTGATGCCGAGCTGCCGGGCGGCCCTGGTACGATTGCCGTCCGCACGCCGCAGTGTTTCCAGGACATACCAGCGCTCGATCTGCTCCAGGCGCGGCTCCAGCGGCGCCCGCGGCACCGGACCCCGCATGCCGTCGGACGCCTCCCGGGTCAGCGCGGGAAAGTGCTCCAGGTCGATCAGGTCACCATCGGCGAGCACGAGCGCCTGCTCGATCCAGTTCTTGAGCTCGCGCACGTTCCCCGGCCACGAATAGTTCGTGAGCGCCGTCATGGCTCGCGGCGTGAGGCCCCGGATGTCCCGGCGGTGGCCCGACTCGATGAACTGGCGAAGGAAGTGGGCGACCAGCAACGGGATGTCCATGCGGCGCTCGCGCAGCGGCGGCATCGCGATGCGGACGACCGCGATCCGGAAGTACAGATCTTCGCGAAAGACACCCTTGGCCACCGCCTGCCGGAGATCCCGGTTCGTCGCGGTGATGATGCGCACGTTGACCCGCTCCGGCCGGCTGCCGCCCACCGGCACGAACTCACCGGACTGGATGACGCGCAGGAGCCTGGCCTGCAGGTGCGGCGCGAGCTCGGTGATCTCGTCGATGAACACCGTACCGGTGTGGCCCAGCGCGAAGACGCCCGGCCGGCTGGAGATGGCGCCGGTGAATGCGCCCTTGACGTGTCCGAACAGGTGACTCTCGCTCAGGCCTTCGGCGATCGTCGAGCAATCGAGCGTGACGAAGGGATGATCCCGGCGTGGGCCCGAGACGTGGACAGCGCGGGCGACGAGCTCCTTGCCGGTCCCGTTCTCACCCTCGATGCAGACGCTCGCGTCCCACGGCGCCGCCTTCCGGATGATGGTGTAGATCTCCCGCATCCGAGCGGAATCACCGACGACGTCAGGCGCCATGGCGATTCGCACGCTCAGGCGACCCGGCGAGGACCAGCGCGGCCGGGCGGCCGGTGTCCGAGGATGGCGAGCACGGCCATGAGATCGGCCGACAAGACCGGGCTCGTCAGGAGAGCATCGAAGCCCGCCTCGCGCGTGCGGCCCCGGTTCCCGACGCTTCCGTCTCCGCTGATCGCGACGAGGAGTGGCTCCCCTGCCCGGCGGGCGCGGATCCGGGCGGCCACCTCGTAACCGTTGAACCCCGTCAGACCGATGTCGATCAGCACGACGTCGGGCCGGATCGCCTCGTCGCGCGCCAGGCCATTCGGCCCATCGCCGGCCACGTCGACACGGTGGCCCTCGTGCTCGAGGAGAGCGCGTAGCGTTTCTCGCGCGTCTGCGTCGTCCCCGATGACCAGCACGTCGCACGTGGGGCCCCGATTCGGCGCGGCGTCGGCGGTCGGGCCGGGTGGCCCGCCCCGCGGGAGGCGGACCGTGAACTCGCTGCCCAGGCCGGGGCCCTCGCTGTGGGCAGCCACGCGACCACCGTGCAGCTCGACGAGCTGGCGCACGAGCGCCAGCCCGACGCCCTGCCCGTTCGGCGTGTGGAGCCGCGCCCGGTCGCCCCTGAAGAAGAAATCGAACACGTGCGTGAGCATCTCGGGGAGGATCCCGATGCCGTCGTCGCGGACGCGCAGCACCGCCTCCCCGTCCTCGGCGGTGGCCGTCACCTCGATCCGCCCTCCGGCCGGCGTGTACTTGACGGCGTTGCTGAGGATGTTCACGATGATCTGGCCCAGCCGGGTGGAATCCGCCTCGACGCACAAGGGCGCCGCCGGCAGCGACAGGCAGATCGTCAACCCTGCCAGGTCGGCGAGCGGACGCATGGCCTCCACCGCCTCCTCGACAGCCACGGCCAGCGAGATGGGTTCTTGCTTGAGCTCGATCCCGCCCCGCAGGGTGTGCGACGCGTCGAGGAGATCGTCGAGGAGCCGGGCCAGGTGGCGGGCTTGGCGCTTCACGATGCTCGCGGGGTCCTGCACGACGCCAATGGCCGGGCCCGCCCGCAGGATGAGCGCGGCCGCGGTCTCGATCGGCGCCAGCGAGTTGCGGAGCTCGTGCGCGAGCAGGCCAACGAACTCGTCCCTGGCCCGGTAGGCCGCCTCCGCCTCGGCGCGGGCGGCCTGCGCGTGCGCGAACAGCTGAACGTTGCGCATCGCCGGCGTCACCTGATCGGCGAACGCCTGCAGGAGATCTATCTCGGTCTGGGCGAGACCTCGCCGCTCGGCGTGCCCGGTGACGAGGGCACCGACGACCTCGTCCTTGAAGATCAGCGGTACGGCCAGGACCGCGCTGGGGCCGTCGCCGGCGGCCTCGCCGATCGTCAAGCTCTCAGCCCCCCGGCCGGCCATGGCGACGCATGCCATCGAGCCGTCGTGCTGCCGGAGCCACGCGCTCGAGGACTCGGCGCGGAACAGCGGCACCATGCTCTCGGTGATCCGCTGGGCCAGCTCCGAGACGTCGAACGACTCCGTGAGCACGCGGACCACCCGCTCGAGCCCCTCGGCACGCTCGCCCTCTCCGCGCCTCCTGGCGGTGCCGTTCTGAGGCCGGGCGTCACCGGGCGCGAGGCAGCATGCGTCTGCCGAGCGCGACGTAGGGCACACCGAGATCGACCTCCGAGGCGGGCCGTCGCTCACGGCAAGAACAGAGTCAGCCGCGGGAACGTGAGCAGCAGAGTCCTGCGGTCGTCGACTGGCCGGACGTCGAGGGCGCCGGAGTGCTCGGCGAGCAGGTGACGGCTGGATTCGGCGAGGTCCGGCATCCCGTCCGCGCCCGAGATGGCGAGGACGACGTGGTGCGGCTCCCCGTCGGCCGCTCTCGTCTCGACCCGGACGCCGGGCCCGTCGCGCGACGTCCGGCACGCTTCGGCCAGCATCCGCACCACGAACCGCTCCAGCGGCGCCGCATCGCCGAGGATCAGCGGGTCGCCCGGGTCGAGGGCCAGGGTCACGCCGGAGACGCCGGCCGAGGCGTGCGCCCTGGACACGATCTCGTTGAGCCGGACCGGGCGCGAGCCGGCGAGCCCATCGCCCGAGTAGCAGCGGAGCGCCTCGACGAGGTGGATCAGTCGCCGTGCGCCCCGATGAAGCGCGTGGAGGTCGTCCACTGTAGCGGCCGGCCCGCCGCCATCGGCGGCCTCGGCGAGCATGAGCTCGAGCCTCGTCGAGAGGCTGGTCAGTGGATTGCTCAGCTCATCGGCCACGCGAGCGGCAACCAGGCGGACGGCCTCGGACAGGGCGGGGTCGACGCTCGGGGCGGATCGCGGGGACCCGTTCGAGGACAGGTCCACCCGAGCCTCCGCGGTGGCGGCGGCGCGGGACGAGCGTGGCGGCGCGTCCATGGTGCCCACGGTAGCCTGCGACGCATATGGCGTGAACTAGGGAAATCCCCAGGCCCCTGGCCCCCGGCCCTCCGGAGAGCCCAAGGCCGACCACCTGGTGCGTACACGATGCGTACTAGGCGACGATCCCGTGCTGCACGGCGTAGCGCGTGAGCTCGGCGGTACTGCGGAGGTCGAGCTGGTCCATGAGGCGCGCCTTGTGGAACTCCACCGTCTTGACGGAGATCCGGAGCAGGGCGGCGATCTGCTTGGCACCGCGGCCCTCGGCCACGAGCTGGAGCACCTCGCGCTGGCGGGCGGTGATGTGTCCCGGGCGTGCCTCGCCCGCCAGGCGCGCTCCCGCCAGGATGCTCGCCGGCAGGGCGCGGGCCACGTAGCGCTGGCCGCGGAGCACGGTCTGGATCGCCCGCACCAGCTCGGAGGTCGCCGAGCCCTTGAGCACGTAGCCCGCGGCGCCGGCCTTGAACGCCTCGGCGGCGTAGCTGCGATCGGCGTGCATGGTCAGGACGACGACCCGGCTCGACGGTAACAGGACGCGCAGCCGGGCGCAGGCGTCGATCCCGTTCAGGAGCGGCATGGAGACGTCCACCAGGATCACGGCGGGCTTCAGGCGCTCGGCCGCGGCGAGCAGGGCGCGGCCGTTGTCGACCGTGCCCACCACCTCGAACTCCTTCTCCAGGAGCTTCCGCAGGCCCTCCACGACGAGCTTGTGGTCGTCGGCGATGAGGATGCGCGGGCGCCTCGCCGCGGTGTTCACGGCAGCGGCACCCAGGCGTGCACGTGGGTGCCGTCTCCCGGGTTCGTACGAATCCGGAAGTGGCCGTCGAGCGCAGTGACCCGCTCGTTCATAGTCACCAGCCCGAGCCCACGACCCGACAGGCGGACCTGGGCCGGATCGAAGCCCCGGCCGCCGTCGGAGACGCACAGGCCGAGGCCGCGGCGAACGCGAGCGAGGGTCACCGTCGCCGTTTTCGCCCCCGCGTGACGGTGCACGTTGCGCAGGGCCTCCTGGGCCACCCGGTAGAGGCAAGTGGCGAGGTTCGCGGGAACCACCTCAGGCACGGCGCGCTCCCGGAACCGCATGGACATTCCCGCCTGACGCCCCAGGTCCTCGGCGTGGGCCTTGAGGGCGACACTCAGCCCGAGGTCGTCCACGATCTTCGGGTGCAGGTGTCGGGCGAGCCCCTCGAGGTCGGTGATGACCTCCCCGAGGTGCCG
>Ga0134124_10000323_pt1 | contig 41955 bp, 67 predicted proteins | sample KB304_FD_96880 | JGI IMG/M metagenome (GOLD analysis project Ga0134124, IMG submission 96880) | Terrestrial soil microbial communities without Nitrogen fertilizer from Kellogg Biological Station, Michigan, USA - KB3-0-4 | ecosystem: Environmental > Terrestrial > Soil > Unclassified ...
CCGGCCCAATGAAAAGTTCGTGATCCATGGCGCTGACTATGGTCAGATGGTTAACATGCTCGCAATGTTCCGTGATGAGCAGCTCGCCGGTACAGATATCACCGCCCAGCAGATCAACCACGAGTGCCAGAAACATAACGATGAGCTAGTGAAGCAGCTTGCCGAGGCGAAGGCAAGAATCAAGGAACTGGAGGATCTTTTTGAAGATCAGCACAACTGGGAATAAAATAACGCTATGAAAACATTTATAATGATCTTAGTGACGGTTATAGTATCTACCGTCTTTGCTTACTATACTGCGCAATACTTTAACTCCAGAGATCAAAACATCCTCGACGAATCACGGGGCACGATCGTAATGGACAAGCTCCCGCACGCCTACATGATCATCGTGGTGAATAAAGACACGCTGTTCGACTACGATAGAACTCTGTTCAAAGACGCGAAAGCGAAATGGTGTCGCGAAGGGCATGAAGGCAATCAGGTGATCGTGGTGAACAAAAAAGGCAATGTACACTTCTTAACTTTTGAAGAACTAAAATTGATCGGAAAATGAAAGTGTGGGTAGATATTGAGGCGCTTGAAGCGGCCTACGACATAGTTTACAAGGTGAATGATCATCTTGTAAATGTGATAGAAACAAGCGACGAATATCCAGCATCCGACATACAGGATCGTGCACGGTGTAATAAATTCATTGAAGAGTACCAGCGGGTAATTGGAGATCTCCAGGGAATAGCTAACGGAAAGAAAGCATGACCCGCGCTGCCCTCATAGTGATCGCGCTGATGCTCGCATCTTGTGGCCCAGCCTCCAAGCTCCGCCGGGCTGAACGCCTGATAAAGAAAGCCGAAGCCATGGGCGCAGTGTGGCACGTGGACACCGTTTTCACAGAGCGGGAAGTTCCGGTTCCCAGGGTACAGCGCGACACGGTGCTATTAAACGCCCCAGGCGACACGATCTACATCACGAAGGAAAGACTACGAGTTAAAGTATTGGTGCGCCACGATAGCGTCTACGTCAGCGGAGAGTGCCTGCCCGACACGATCAAGATAACCGTGCCCGTGACGGTGACTAAAACGATCACTGCAAAGACTGGGCCGCCATGGTGGTTCTGGGTCATGTTCGCTGGCGTGTTCGTCCTGGGAATCTGGCTGGGGATTAAAGCAGCAAAGAGATGACTCAGCTACCAATTTTCGGATACCATCGACCGCCAGTGAAAGAACTTGAGCCGCTGTACCTATCCGAGTTCAACGATAGGATCTATCAATCGAAGGACTACCAATACATTGCTGATTTCGCCGCATTCTGGGCAATACCAGGCCCTACAGAGTTTGCTCCAGTCTATTTCCACACGGAAGGGGTAGAGCTCAGGAGGATAAGACAGCGGACGATTTAGGAAGCGTGTTCCCTCGGAAGGGAACATTGGCAGGCACAATTTTTTAGCTAAATTTGCGACGCGCGGGCGGTTCCAGGCCTACGACGGAACAGGGCAGCATCAAGGCGCCCAACGACATTTTGAACGGCGGACTGTACAGGTTCGCCGTTTTCGATTATATTTGAATCACGATCTGTCCATTACAACAGGATCTAAAAAGAACTTGAAGCCCGTATTGGGTGCACGAAGTAATGGTCGTGCATTTGATGCGGGCTTCTTTATTTTAATGACAACTTATGTCAATACAAGTTTTTAATTATGAAGGCTATCAGATCCAGTTTGATGAGATCAACGGCGTACTGATGGCGAACGCAACTCTTATGGCAGACGCTTTTAATAAAAGGCCTGGGGACATTTTCAAGACAATCACATGGCAGGAGTTTGAAACTGCCTTGTGTGTAGACTCAAATCTACGCTTGGAAGATATTCGAAGCGTTAAAAACGGCGAAAAAGGGGGTTCTTGGATTCATCAGGAGCTTGTGGTAGAGTTCGCCCGCAGGCTAAACCCAAAGTTTGCTCTATGGTGCAACCGGAAAATTGCGGAGCTTATGCGCACTGGCAAGACAGAGATTGCAAAGCCTTTGTCCGCCGCCGAGGCCCTGCTCCAAAACGTGCAGCTGCTTGTTGCCCAGGAGCAGCGTTTAAATGCTGTTGAGGAGAAGGTAAAGCAGATTGAAGCCAAGGCCATTACAAGCCCCACGGATTATTTCACGATCGCCGGGTACTCGTCACTTAGGGGCATCAAGATAGATGCGCCTGGAGCCGCCAGGCTTGGTAAGAAGGCGAGTTCTATTTGCAATGCAAATGGATACCTCATGGGTAAGGTAAGCGATCCTCGGTTCGGCACGGTAAAGACATATCCGGTAGAGGCGCTGGATTTGGCATTTTCTGATACTGTAAAATAAAAAAGGCCCCGAGTCAGATGGATTCGGGGCTCTTGTTTTTATGTATAGGGAATGCCGCTCTTGGACAAGATCCGTAGCTTCCATTTGCGTGGCATGTTGGCAACCATCCATGCGAGCTTGATACGGCTATCGGCAACCGTTGGCTTATCAGTGTCGAAGTTCGCGAACCTACTCCCCGGCAATAAACAACCTTCCGTGTGGGCTATATCGTTCCCTGAGTGGATCAGGATACCAGCCCGGCCCGGTGTGTCATGGACAATAAAATGCTCGTATGGACGAAATATACGACCTCCGCTTTCATCGTCTGGCGTGTTCGGATCGTCGCGTAATACCGCCGGCGACCATGTTACCGTATAGATTCCCTCCTTGATACATGATATACCCCGCGCATTATTCCGCCAGGCAGGCTCCAGAATCTTGGCGATGATACCCCCATTTGATGCGTATAGGCTTGACAGCGTTCGGTCGGGAAGGTAGATCCGTTCTGATGTATATATAGGATCGGTAGTTTTGCTCATTTCTTATAATTTACCTTAAAAACGTGATTCTTAAGATCCTCGATGTTATCATCATGGGTATCAAGTCGCTGCTCGTGTAGGCTTGTCATTGTCTTCAGCTCATTTACAGCCTCCTGAATCTTGCCCAGGGTAACATCAATCTTCCCGGTGTACTTCAGGATAATGAAGATCAGCGCCCCGCCGAAGGCCAGTGTAACCGCGTAATAAAACCATCCGTCAGGTGCGTGCTCCATATTCCAAGTGAGTAAAATAAAGTACAGCCACAAATTTAAAATAATTGAATTCAATGCTATGCCCAAAAATTTTGAACAGCTCGCTGTTGTAATGTAGTCCATAATCAATTACGTCTACAACTTCAAGCCACATCAACCAGTCCCAGAATTTCCGACCGGTGTGGACGTGAACCGCGTGGAAAATCATAATCAAAAACACGTGTTGGCAATATCCGTACACATAATTTTGAGTGGTCATTTTCCCATCCCAGTCCCCATACCCATGGAATAACGGGAAGAAGCTGTGTTGCTGCCCGTCCCTTGGCATGAGGTCAAATATGACATCCACAAAGTACGCCCCGAGGATCAGCAGAAATATCTTAACCGGCCGGCTCATGAACCTCCAGGCGGTGGAGGCGGCTGGTGTGGCTTTCCGTATTGCTTGATAATCAATGAGTTGAATGTTCCGTAGATGTTAATGGTCATGTTGTACACACGCTCATCATAGATCTCGGTTTCTTCTGTATCCTGATCAGTTACTTGGTCTTCGATTTCTTCTGGTGGCATATTCTTCATTAAGTTTTTCTGCTTCTTCTTGGAGCCGGCGGGCTCTCTTCAGCCTTTTGCCCAGCGACGACGCTGCCCGGAAGACTCCGTATGCGGCAAGCGTGCATAAGGCAAATAGGGCTGCTGTCATTCAATTTTCTTTCGTTTCCCGGATGGACTGGTTATCCACCACTCGTCTATTCCGTTTGTCGTAATAAGTTCCACAGATCCGGCCTCTTTTACAACCGTGGGCAGTGGCTTATAGCCTACTCCCGCAGGAACCGCCCCGGCCACTGGCGCATAGATGGCGTCCAACTTGCCGGAAATCCCGGATAGTTGCGTATTGCCCGACTCGGTGAGCACGCCCGCACTTCCGCCTTTCTTGTACGCTACAGCGCCGGTGGCCAGCTGAAATATGTTGTTCTTGAAGGTTACCGGGGCGTAGTACTCGAGTGCGGAGCCTTTCGCGTTCACAATCGTGTTATTGTAGATCTGGGTAGCCGGCAGGTTTATCATGCCTTCAACTGGATAAATGGCCGATAAAATACCACCTTGTCCAGGATTCAAAATCAAGTTATCATGGATCTTTGCGCCGCCTGGCCCTTGATCTTGAATTCCGAATCCAGTCCCTGTATCAACCCGGTTGTTGTATACATCAGCCACGGTGCCCGGATTGGTGATAATGCCCGCATTCTGGGCCCATCCATTTTTTTTACCATAATCCGAAACATCATTATCATGGATTTCGCAATCTGCTGTAGTAGCGCCTACCTGTATACCGTCAGCCCCAGTCCCTTTGATGATATTATTCGCTACGAGAACCCCTATTACTTGATGTTCCTTCGCAGTCGATGTGCCATCAGGGCAGGGCTTTGGCTGGATAGCGCCTACGCTGTTATAATGGCTTTCGCCGATATATACACCCTCTCCATCAAGGCAATTCCGAATTGTGTTGTTTCTGAATATGATATTGCGCATGATGAATCCACCACGCCATGTCCTATTATCGCAGGTCGGGTCAGTCTTCGCCTCAAAAGCTACATAACCTATATCATGGAAGTTTATGAACTCTATATCCGCATCCGTGCTTAACTTGGCTACCGATAAACCGGCATTTCCTCCGGTGATCTCGATGGGTCCGTAGCCATCCCCGTTATCCCCAAATACTTTGAAGAAAGCGCTTCCGGAAAAGAAGAGCATGTGCTTATCAAATCCTGCCTTAAAGATCGTCCCTCCGCAACTCCTGAACCAAATAGGTGCTATTGCCGTGCCAACGATATTATGAACCTCCAAATCTGCCCGCTGACCGTCGGCAAAACAAACTGTCTGCCCGGGCTTAGGGGAGATCACGTAAGCATTAGCATTCGTATTCTTATCAATATCAACATAATAAGCCGAACTTGGAATCGTGAAATCACAAGCACACGCAGTCGTCATCGCTTGCATGTTCGTTTGCGAAGTCGCTTGTACAGATGCTGTCCTTGCAATCGAAGCGAAATCTATATCGCGCCAGTCCTGTCCGAAGGTGGTGATAGATAGAAATAGGAAAATTAAGATTCTCATTCTTCTTTTTTTGTTTCTTGTTTAATGCTCACCTTATCTGCTACATTTTCTGGATATGAGATAGACACGACTTCCTGATCTCCTTCAGCCACGTGCGCAAAGAAGTTCTTAAGCTCATCCATCACGGCGCCGGCCAATAAAATTCCGAACGGAACCCACCTGCTAGATTCCATGATGATCGTGGTCCCAGCAATTACAGCAATGATCCTACGGGCGGATGCTGCGATATATTCCAAGTTCCTCGGCGTGGCCTTTGTGTAGTTCCTCCAGGAAAATGTGACTTTTTCGGCCATGCATTTTTAAGCGTTAAGCTTGAAAACGTTATGCATGAATGAATCGAACACATTATTTATTGCCCATGATTCAGCCAGCAAAGAAACATTTATAGTATTCCCCTCTCCGAAGGTATTTGTTTCTATCTCCCCGGTATGATACTGGAGAAACTGCTTTGCGAACTCCCTGGAATCGCCAACTCCATTTTTCAAAATGGAAATTGAGTATGCTTGGATATTCTCCCAAGAATACCCAGTATAATCACCAGGAGGCGTTACTTGCTCTGACAGATAACGAGCCAGAGCACGCGCGGCCATTTCACATGTGGTAAAAAAAGAATTTTGTTGGGCTATGTATGCCTTTTCAAAGTGATTAAGTGTCTTGAGTGCCATAGTTATATGTTATAGTAAGCTTTAAGTCCATTAACAACTCTTACGATATCCCCATTACTCAACTTGGAGTTGAAATAAGATACACGTTTTACCGTTATCAATCCAAATGCCGCAGCACTACCCGCTGCTCTGCCTATTGTCATTCTATTCGGTGTAGGCGATTGATTGAACCACCTGCTCAGCGGATTAGACCCATATAGAACAATGGTATCCTGTACGCTATTTACATAAATATTGTCCTGCTGTAATACAAATATTCTAAAAGTTGTAGTGTCCGAGAAAGTCATTCCACTTCCTATGCCTGGAAGCGTGCCCATTCGCAAAGTGCTCCTCACATTGTTACTTCCGCTGCCTAATTTTGAAAAATCGAAATCATCACCATCTACTACAGCAGAGTCGCCTAAGGAGAAAAGATAATCAACAGTATTTGTTCGATCGAATCGAAGAATTATTAAAAAAGTTCCTATAGAATCTGATATTAAATTCGAAGCACACTCCAAAAAATCTGAGCTAAAAGTAGCCCCTAATCCAGCGGTCCATAATGGCTGCAATGCCGCCGTTGCCTGACTGAAATTCCTCGACTGTCCACTCGCATCATTGATCTGAGAAATATTAGACCCGTTAAAAGTTATCGAAGCTGAATTAAGAAAATCCAAATCAAGTTTGAGCGACGCGAAATCAGCAGGCATGGCGCTATATTTGCCATTTATTGCCATCCCACTCATTTTCATGCCGCTAAGATTGCTCATGAAGGCTCGGTTACGATTACGGATTCTATCACTGCGGTAATCTTGAATACCTTCGCGCCAGCGGTGTTATTCGTGAAATTCAAGTTTACTCGCTTATTGGTGTTGTCTGCCGCTAGAGCCATAACGAAGTCACCGGCCGTTCTTTGAATGCCATCCCCATCGTCGACGGACCCAACGGCAGAAACAGTACCACCTGAAGCACGCTGCACACCTAATTGCAGCATACCATTGCCTACCGTTCCATCGCCTGCCAGAGCTTGCCATCTTACCCAAACAAGTGCCGCCGTCTCATCGGTAGGCATAGATATAGATCCCACGAGCTCAGTTGCACTATTGGTAGATCCGGAAGTAAATCGAAACACATTCCTATCTATGTTTGCATCGGCCGTGGTCGCTATTAAAGGTCTGAATCTCTGCGGAACAGAAATATTCAATCGCTCATCGCTATTCGTGCTCTTGAATGAAAGATATTCAATGCCATCCGATCCTTCAAAAATCAAGCACATCGCTTGGTTGTCATTCATTTTAAACCTGGCATTCCCTGAAGCGACGCCGCTTGCGACTTCAATTACAAAGCTTGATCCACCAACCTCTATCTGCTGTCCATTCAATATTTTAAGTATGGAGTTGCCAGACGAATTCTTATATTCATGGATGATCGTTGTAAGCAAATCATCGACGCCAATCTCTGTTATTGTCCTGTTCGTTGTGTCATGCTCAACCCAAGATACCTTGAAAATCTTACCTGTGTCATCGATATAGATGCCATTTTTCTTGCCAGATGCGGCTGCTTGTCCAGTGACAAGAACATTTGGCGTTGTGGCCGTTCCGGTGAATGTGGGGCTGGCAATAGGAGCCTTTAAAGCGAGCGCATCGAATACCGCGTTCCCTGATGGGGCGTGAGATGTATCAGAATTAGATATAGTTTCTGTTAATATAGAAGTAAAATCTATGTTCGCTTCATGAGCGGCGGTAATCTGACCCTTTGCATTAACAGTTATAACAGGCGCAGTAGTAAAGCTGCCGAATGTTCCTGTATTTGAATTTACTGTGGCTATTGTCGTAGCATTTCCTACGCTTGTAACATCTCCCGTTAGATTTGCATTCGTAGTTACATTCCCAGCCGTAAGACCAGATGCTATTCCTGTTATATTTGTGCCCGTGAGCGACGAAGGAGTCCCGCCGGCGCCATTAAATAAGACAGGCGCCCCAGCGGATCCAATGTTGTTTCCTAATGCAGATTGTACACCGGTACCAAAAGATATATTTGCTTGCTTCTCCGAGTCGAGCTCGTTAATAGCTCCCTGTGTCGTGGTCGCAGATATATTTCCAGATGGGGTATTTGTTATTGCAGATCCCGCGTGCGCGTCTGTTGTATCGGCAATATGCGCCGATAAGTTTGATGCCACGGCAGCAGCGGCGCCAGCAACATCTGCCCCGATATCTCCAGGAGTAGGATATGAAATTAACGGGTTTTGTGGATCGGTATTATCTACACCATCTCCAGAAACAGACTGAACAGCAGATCCGGCGCCGGAATAAAGCTCAGTAAAATTAGACTCTGTTTTTTGAAACGCCTCTCTCAACGGATCTCCATTGCCATCATTAGGTGCTGCGCCTACATTTATGTGTTGCTGGGCCATTTAATAATAAGTTTGGTCTACCGTTATAATCGTGCTGTCGATTGTTACTATTGTGTTATCCACTGTAAGAGGAGAAAGCGGCGTCAATATATCGTCAATGATACTAAGACCATCTTGATAATCAACACCAACAGTTTGCGGCAGCTTTGTTTCAAATTCGATCCCGTTATTCGGTGTGGACAGATTTATTGTGAAAAGCCCTGCGTTTTCATAAGCATTACGAATCTGTCCTTCAACTATAGCAAGCCCACATTCCCGGCCCAGAATTTCTATTGAATCATTTGTTTTACCATTGGATTCGACTATTGCAATAACCCTGCCCTTTACGATTCCCCTTATATTATTCTTCTGATCCTGCCCTTCTTCATAGATAATAAAAGAAACGGAATGCTTTAACCGTTGCTTCGATTTCTCTCGTTTTACAACCTCATCAATTTTTTTTACATCAGATCTAAACCCAAAGAATTCATACGCGAATTTCTCCGGTTTCATTGCAATGGAAACCACTCTACCGTAATCGTCAGAATATATCCGGTTCACGTCAGAATAGTTCATTAAGATCAATCTACTACGTGTCCCAGATGGCTGCATGTTATTGCAATCTGGCTCTGATCCGATAGTAATCAATCCTATTTCCATAAAAAAAGCGGGCTATTGGCCCGCCCATTGTGCTTTGAAAAATTTATGTCCTATTACGAGCCAGGGAGCAATGCAGCCAGTCCCGCCAGATTGTTCTGATATACTGATCCGCTGCCTGGCAGCATAAGTGTTTGCGGGAGCTTGCTTTCCAGTTCTCCCTGATCATCAGGGGTAGACAAGCTGATAACGAAGAATCCGCCGTTTTCGTGCGCATTACGGATAGCGCCAGCGACGATTTCAACGCCTACTTCCTTACCAACTACCTCGAACACGTTTGCGTTCTTGCCTTTGTTCTCAGCGAAGGCTATGAAACGACCACGTACGATATTCTCGACGTTATTTTTCTGAATCTGAGTATTCTCATACACAACCCATCCAATGTTGTGCTTGAATTTAGACACGCCTACGTCAGGCTTTATTACCTCCTCGGATTTCTTCACGTCGTTACGGAAGCCAAGGAACTCGTACAAGTAAGCGCCAGGCGCCATGACAATATCAATTATGTTACCGTCATCGTCCTCAACTAGCTCTTCGATTTCGTCATAGTTGCCTACGAGTAAACGGGCCCGGGTGCCGGATGCGGGGATATTGTCGCAATCCGCGCCAGATCCCATCACTATACTGCCACAAGCTTCTGCCATAAATTCGGGTGTTATTTTGAAACGAATGTAGCCATTTGACAATTCGCCTCCTGTGCAGCGGCCTGAAAAGCCTCGTCATCACGCTCGAACCAATATATGTATCTCGCCACTGTAGACCGGTCACAACCGCATTTTTCCGCCGCTCGAACAATGGCGTGTGGCTTACAGATCCCTAAAGTCATAAACTCTCTGAAGGCCTTATATACATCGTATTTTACGAGCATGTCGATAGGCACAATGCCCATCCTGGCACCAGTCAGCGCTGCCCCTGATTCAAAGAACTCAAAGCGTGTCATTTTTTCTATCATGCTATTATTGCTTTTTGTGCGTTTGTGGAGACCTCTTCAGCACGGGCGTTAATGTCCTCTACGCTCACGATAATTGGCGGAAGATTTTGGTAAGCTGTTATTACGGCATCTCGTACCGATGTTTGATTCTGCGCCTGCGTGGACGCCTGCCGAGTCTGGCTGGCACCGATTATGCCGCCCGTGGCGAATGCCACGCCTCCGCCAGCCTGGTTAATGGCGCTGAGCTCATTACGGAACATCTTGGAGGATCGCTTGTTTATAATGGCCTCTCCGCCCTCAGCCTCGAATCCTTGTTGTCCGGCTACAGAGAATGGAATTCCCCCGCGTGAATGGTCACGACCGCGCAGCATACCGCCTCGCTTTGATATATCACGACGGAGCATGCCGCCGCGTGCGAATGTTATGCCGGCAATCTTTGCCGTTTGCGCCGTCCCAAGGGCGCCAACCAGCGCCCCCATGATTACACTATATGGGAATGGATAATCAGCGATTGCACGAACGATACCTCGAACAGTATTAATAACCGTTTCAGCGATAGCAATGGCCTTATTCTCTCCAAATGCGGCTTTCGCCAAGGCTACGCCGGCATCCAATGAGGCATTTATTCCAGAAACTTCCTGGTCCCTGAGTTTCTTTTTCTCAAGAGCCATTTTCTTGTCAGCCTCAAGAATAGCTTTGTTCTTATCGTCATTGCCTTTTTTGATGATCTCGTTTATAGAGATTTGGCCTTGCTCCAGTATCTGCTGACGTTCCTCATCGAGCAGTTTTTCATTCTCCAGAAGAGTAAGTGTCTTGAAAGTCTCAAGCTCTATCTCCGCATTTATTCGCTCTTCAAGATTGGCAGCGTTGTCCACGGCCTGTTGGAGCCTCATCTCCTGTGTTTCGTTCAGCGCGTCCCTGATACGCTGCTGACGATCCAATTCTTCCGCAGCGGCTTCGTCCTGCTGCTTCTTATATTCAGCATTATAAAACGCTGTCTTCTTCGCCTCCTCATCGTCCAGGGCTTCGAGTTGTTTTCGGAAACGTAAAGTATTATCAAAAGCAGCGGCCTGTGCTGATATAACCGCGGCCTGAGCCTCCGCAACCTTATTTAAAGCATCCTTATCATCTCCATTGGCTTGTAATTCAGCCTTTGCCAGGGCAAGTCTCTCCCGGCGTAAAGCGACTTCCCGGGCAGCAAGATCTTCCTCCAGCTTTATTGCTTCCTGAATCGTCTTTCTTCTAACTTCACCCTCCTGCTCAACGGCTTCGGCCCTTTTCTTAGAAACATCAAGCGCTATTTGTGCACGGTCTACGATAAGCTTGCGCTCATCCTTATCTATCTTCGCATTAAGATCTGCGATCAATTGGCCGTACTTAATACCCTCAGTGACCAATGCTCCAATTCCTTGGATCATGCCATTTATTTTGTCGCTGGCATTCTCTACGCCCAACGTAACCTTGGCCACTGCATCAAAAGCTACCTTGCCGGCGGCGGCAAACTCTCCTTTGAATAGAAGACCAATAGCCCTGCCAACCGCAGGGATAAGCTCAAGGAATCCAGTAAACCGATTGACTATCTGATCCTTAAGCAGATTCCCAAAATCTATAAGAGCTTGTTTAGGGTTAGATATCGCGTTAAATATCGCCTCGCCAACGCCCTCAACGACATTCATGAACTGCTCCAGGATCGCAGAGCCAACTGCCATGATCTTATTAAACTGATTTTGAGCGGTCTCCGAGCTTTTGAAGTATGACGTAAGCGCGAAGATCGCAGCACCGATAGCGGCAATGACGAGACCAAGGGGCGTGGCAATGAATACTAACGCCGCCTTAGTTGCGTTCTGTATGCCAGTGACCGTAGCGCCGAGACCTGGGACGAGCTTATCCAGGGCATCAACGTAACCACCTACGCCGAGGCGCTGTTTCTCCTGTGCTGAAACGTTCTCCTTTATTACCTTGTTGTTCGCATCGATCTCCCGGTTGATCTCGGCAATCTTCGCACGACCGGCCTCAGTGGCCGTGCTAATCAAATTTCTTTGTTTAATCAACTCACCATTGCGAACATTTAGGGCCTTGATAGAATTGTCCTCGGCGATGATCGTAGAGATCAGGTTCTTCCTGCTGGCGGAAGCTTCTGTAATCTTCTGCTTGTTGATCTCTATCTGCTTACTGTTCTCAATATATTGTTGTGAATTCTGCTGACCCGTCTTCTCAAGGTCCTTGTTCTGTGCGGCCAGGTTCTTATTCGCGGTAGTAAGCTCGACAATCTTTTTTGTAAGGCTATCAACTTGCTTTTCAGCATCGCCACGATCTATTTCGATTGAAAGTAGTACCTCTTCTTTCATAATACTTTGAATATTTCAACCTTTGTCGGACTGCTGGCAATGTATTTCTGAACTGAGTTAATAAGATAAAGCTGTCCCTCATCTCTAACTAGCCTGAACATATCCAAACTGGAGATATCCAGTGGCTTTAGATTATAAGACCTCTGCACAGTTTTTGCGCGTTGAAGCGCAGCTGAAATCAACAGATAGTAATTATCGAGAAAATATTTCCACGTAGTATTAAACTCGAATAATGGATCATTATACACAGCCACCAAGAATGATGCTTTAGGGAATCCGCCATATAGAACGACGGAATCCCCGTCTTTGTTTTCTCTTAAATACACAAGTGCGGGACTTGATATGTAAGTAGGTGAGTTATCAGTAAGATCGAACAATTCTATCCTGCAAAGCCTCATGCCGCTATTATTGTTCTGTTGTACTGCGGCCATGATAGATGTATAGAATGTTTTTGATACTGACAACGTCTCATCATCAATATCTATCGCAGAACTAGACCCAAGGAACAATACCTCATCACTCGTTATATCATCGAAAATATTTTCCTGAGCATAATTCTTAGGATCGAACTTTATAGATTCTTGGAATGACTTGTCTCTTTTACTTGTCCAATCAACGCATTCATATGATTTAGAAATTATACGTTGCATCTCTACCATTCTCAGAATACCGTTTTTTTCGCTGGTGAGTATTCCGAATCTCATCAAGAAATCTTTAATGAAATCCTTTTGAGATTTTGTCGGTAAGATTAATGCGGATAGGTTGATTACGTCGAAAGCTTTTGCGTCAACATCAGACCAGAACTCAGCCTCTATAACTGATATATTAATCGTACCAACTCCACCGCCTCGTCCCACTGTGACACTAAAATTCTTTGTCGTTGGATCAGTGATCATCACAAGGCTGGAGAATGTTACGACATATAAATCATCTACTGATGGTATTGATTCTGTCAGTGTTTGAGAAAGCCCATCCACAGTAAAATAAAAATCTGCCGAGGTGGCCCCTCCTGAAAAAGTTATTTCGACTATTATTCTGGCATTAACGACGTATTCAATACTATAAGGCCAAGATGGAACTTGATATTCCTGTAACTCATCATACCATTTATACTCACCATTCTCAATGACATTCGGGAATTCAATAATGTACTGAGCCGTATCACTTATTGAAATAAACTGAGATCCAGACCCTATAGCCCGGAACTTCATTTTATCAATCAATCGATCAGGATACTCGTACTTCGACTTTGAATATGTAATATAAAGCCTTTCATAGTATGCCTGGTTTGACATATCTAAGTTTAACGAATACCCGGCGTCAGTAACGATCTTTTCGATAACCTGGCTATAGGAAATCAACGGCACGTAATACTGCGGAAGAATATCTATAATGCCAGCTATATCTGTCACTTTAATGTTAAGAAGGCGTATCCTGGCACTCTCCCCGGGATCTGCAACGGTTGCTTCGGCATATATCTCTATCGTGTCATAGTCGTCACCAGCAATAAATATTTCGTCTATAATGAAAGATCCAGTTGATGTAAACGGTATCTGCTGCCCGATCAACTGCCTTGAAGCTCCAGTCCCTATATAAAGATCTACCTTGCTAATAATTGCTGATGGATCATTAACAGGAACATCGAATGAAAATGAAATTCTATATCTAAAATTCTTGAAGAACTTATAGTCTTGAGTAAGATATGCCGTTTGAGGAGCCGAAGAATCTTGGAATAAAGCGACTAGGTGTATCTCTCCAACAATAACCAGATCCCACTGAACACCGGGCCCATCGTTACTCCATCCATCAAGGCCTATAAAATTGGTGTTCTTTAATTCTTGTGGGTGAGGAAATAACGTGCCGAAGTCAATAACGGGAGCGCTGAATAGGTCCGTAGACAGCATTATCGACTCTAAGTATGGAAGGTCTATTGTTTCATAAACACCAAAATCAATATCATCTACGTTTTTACCGTTAATCGCGCTGAAGAAATCAACGATCCCGTTATAAACACTGAGTTTGTAGAATTCGTCCGACTCAGTGAGAACGCCTGTGCCGCCGGTGATTATGTTTAGCCCAGATTGCCAGTAATCAACGCGGCCTTTGCGATAAGGAGTAGCAGATCTAGAATTAACAAGATCGATGTTGCCGAATAGCTTACGGTTATTCTTGGTCTTTGGAATATTTATTGTCTGCGTGAAGTCGGCTGCGCGGGTTCTCAGGTCCCCAATATCTCCAGCCTGAAACGTCAACGCGATAACAGTATTCGGCATTAAGTCTACATACGAACCATTAAAGCGAAGCTCTTTAGTTATCATACCGTGAAAAGTTCAGGAAGTTCTATGGTTATCTCTGCGGCATGCTTTTTATACATGGTCTTGGTTGTATTATCTGTTTCGATAACTATAACCCCGACCTTTTCTCCGTCCTGATTTATAATAAACACCTGGTTGTCATTACGGAAATGAGTCTTGTCGATTGAATCATCCATTCCGTAATCTGTTATATTGGCAGCAATAACGTCAGTTGGAGAATTTAATTCATTGATGGCATCCCATTCTCCGAGAATAAGATTGTCAGTATATAGCTTCATCCTGGTCACTTTGCGACCTGAAGGATATGCATACACATACTCCTGAGACTCGTCGAACATCCATAGAGCATCGCCACCGAGAGAATTTTTCCAAAACAATAATACGGGCGCGAGACAAGGATCTTTTACCTTTACTGTCAAAGGTCGTGTTATTTGAATAAGGCCATCCGAGCTTTCAAGCGTTACTATTAATTCTTTTGCATTGGCCTGAAGGGTGCCTATATCCATTCTGTTTACACCTTCGGTTACAGAAAACGACTGTACTGTATTGTCTATTTCCGTTCCGGTTGAATCATATTGCTTTACCCTTCTTTTTAATGAGACATATGGACTAATAAATGATATAGTGAATGGCCATCCTCGCCACATGCTCACAGTCGGGAATCGTGTTATCCATTGTTTTAATTCTGTGCCCGGCAAAAACGATAACATATTGCCGCCATGTGGATATCTTTTAAAGTCTGGAGGAGTGCCCAGCAAAATATTAATCATAGCGAATACGCAAAATATTGGGTGAGCATCATCGCTTTCATGGAAATTATATTCGCCGTCGAAATAATCCTCAGTTTTTATATATACCTTTTTGAAAGTTTCTTCCTCCGCTTCAATTCCAGAAGCAGGTGACCAATTTGCATATATATAAGAAGATACAATTCCGGAAATATTTATTTTAACTATGCCGGCATTGTCTGGATTTGATGTTACCCGAGGCCCTAATGATTCATTGGTATTGTAATCGAATACCTCAACTTCAATCCTATAATCAGTTCTCTTATCAAGATTATTCGCATGTCCTCCAGAAGATCCAGCCGAAGGAACATACGGTGTGTCAGTTGTTACATATGTGTTACCTCCTGTAAAAGTTGATGCCGTGACATGGGCCGTCAGATTATATCCTGTCTTAGAAATATATATCGTATTGCCTATCGTCCAGAATGATGCGTTGTCAAATGCGCTGATTTCCAGTTGAGCAAACCCGCCTACATCGTTCATGAAGTTGAATCCGGAATCCGATCGCTCAATCGTATATACGATAGGGTTGCCGACAGCATTGAAGGCACAAAAATCTTTTATCGGTCTGCTTATTATCGTGCTCATCTTACTGCGGATTTTAATGCCGTGCCTATCTTAATTGCTTCATTCCTAGCAATGCTTTTGAATAGATCTGGAGTGTTCTTTTCGAGAATGCCAAGGAAATCTATGCCTTGTTTCTTGCCCATATAGATATCGGTGCCATGCTGGCTGATCTTTCGCCCGATCAGAAATGCGAGTTGATTTGTTGTGATGTACTTGAACACCTGCTTCGCCCGGGCGAGCGCGTCAGGGTTGGCCTCTACCCATGCCCTCATATTGTCTACCGGTGGGAACTTGCCCGGGCCACGGCCGGAAATTAGGTACTTGAAGTAATCCGCAGCGTATAGTAATGCCTTGGCGCCCGTCTCCCCGTCCATAGCAACCTCGCTTCTGAGCGATGCAATAGGCGCCTTTTGCTTTTTCGCAGCTGCATCCTTACCGATTTCATCGATTACCCTGACAAAAAAGTCGTTTATGAGGTCTGTTGTGGTTTCCATAATGGGCAAGGCTTTTTAGTCGTTCTGGTCTTTCCAGAGATTGGGCACCCGCACCGGCGGCAGATCCCAACGAAAGGCATTTTGCGCGGGCATACTCGGCATATCTTCAGGCGTGCAGCCGCCACCTCGGCGCCAGTGCCAGTAATTAGGTCGAGATATGACCGGGCTATATCTAGCATATCGTTCCTGAGACAGGCCAGTTAATCGTATAAGATACCCCAAAAAGGTGAGCCGCGAGAAACATGTACTCCGGGGTGATGCTGTACGACACGTCCTCCACCTCGGCATAGGTCAGGTCTGAATTGATCACGGACACGAGGAATTTCTCCGCCAGCTCGCGCATTGGCTGGATATAGTCCACCTCCAGGCTGATGCTGCGCCAGTCGTTTGTATCCTCCTGGATGCGGGTAAGCGCCCACCCCTGAAGCCGGATTACCTTTTTCTTTCGATTGTTCTTTAGCACGCCGTTCATGGTGAATGGCACTATCACATTTCGGGGGTATTCCTCGAATGTAAAAGAGTCCATGAAGGCATTGAATTCCTGTAGATTGGCAAACGATAGGCCCTGAAAGCCGGCATCGTCGGTAGCCTCTTGAAGTGTCTCGATGATGGTAGCCATAGCCAAATGTAACGATTTTAGGTGGAAGTCGGCACAGTATGGATTTCGTGCCAAATGAAATTAAACCGTTCTTGGAATTCGTCTTGTTCCTTCCACTTAACGGCGAAATTGATAATCGTTCCAAAACTGGTATCGTAGTATACATGGTCCGGATCCAGGCCGAACCTGGCCGCGTACTTGTCGATCAGATCTAAATCGTCGAACGGCGTGAGCCTATGGACTTTTGCAAGTCGCGCAACATTCTGGCGAACATCCTGCTTGGGCTGCTCAGGATTCGGCTCCATAGACTTTCTGAAGGAAGTCCAAAGGTCATAGCACGATTTAGCAAAAAAAAACCTATCGGGTAGATTAGGCTGATAGACATTTCGTCGATCTCCTTTGCCAGATCCCGGGCGCGGGACATGCTGAATTTGCCTCCGTCGATGATGGGCTGAAGGTAGATAGCCGTGGCGATGGACATATTCTCCTCAAGACAGGTAGATTTATCGAGGTAGTCACGGCGCAAGTGGATGTTCTGGCCTATGCTCAATGACGCAGGATCACGCGGGATCATGATTGTTTTCCCGCCTATCTCCAGTACCTTGGGCAGCTCCTTATTGAATTCAAACGGTTGCGTGATTATCCAGCCGACGCAGTCCATGATCGTGATATCATTAACAACGTCATTATCGTTTCGGACATAGGCTGTGTCCATCAGGATGTTTTGCAGCTTGAAGTAGTCCCGGTCGGCTATGTCCTTGTCCTGATCCCATTCTTTAACGATCCTGACGTATTGCCTGGTCTTCGTTTCCTCGTATGAGGAGGCGCAGCCGTGTGTCCTGCCGTTTATCTTTACCGGTGTCATATCGCGGTGAATCCGAAGAGGAATAACAACCAGATAAGTTTTGAGATCAGACCTATAAAGGCGATAGCAATGGCCAGGATAATAACAGCAAGAATGCCTTGCCAGATTCTTTTAAAAACCATACCTGTTTTTTAGTTCTGGGGCCTTGAAATCCCACTCTGGGTAGTCCGCCTTGTTGGCCTCCATGAACCCATAGAATGAATTTCGCCTACAATTATACCCAAAACATACCCTTGACACAAATTCATTCCAGTATTTCACAACGAACTGATATTGATCATCCATGAGGGAGCTTTTATCGGGGGCGGAGTTCTCCACGAACCCGATATTGGTTAGCTTGTACGTAGTCGTAGGAATCCACAGCGCGTACAGTGCCGGCCGTATCATGTCAACCCAACCGAGGTATGTGCTTGTCTTGCCTCCGTAAGTGTACGTGGCGCCATCGCGCAGCCTAATCCACTTATCAGCGATAACGCCCGATGTATTCAGCGCATCGGAAAATTCGTCCCATAGATCAACACCGAGCAACCTCACCGCATCATCCGGCAATGTGCCCATAGCGATACCCTCTTCCCAGCCGTCAAGCAAAGAAGAAAAGTCCCGAGCCTCTTCCTGATTCGGGACTTTATAAGGACGATCGACAAAATCTGCTGGTAAAATTATCATCTGCGCTCTACACTGATATGTGCCTTATCGCTCTTCAGAAACTTCTCCTTTTGCTCCTTGACGTAAGCCTTACGATCGAAATGCTCGACCTCCATCTTTGCGCCGTTCTTCTTGAGCTTATCGACTACCTTATAGTGTATCGCGTGTTTGTCTTTCGGACCGGTGGACTTCTTGTAGTAGATGGTCATGAGCGGCTTCCCATCCACAACTACAACGTTCCCGTCCTTGTCCGTCTTTGCCACGCCGTAATCTTCCTTGAACGTTACGATGCGGGTATCTTCATATTTACTCATAATCTGGAATTATTTTCTCAAATGAACCCTTTAAAAATTAAGACGCTATGGCTGTCTTGATGTTGGTGAACGTGTCATAGATCACCGAGTTGTACCGGTGCGACGGGATGTATGAAAGTACCTCCTGATATGCACGGAATGACGTCCGGTCATAACGGAAGTCCTCACCGTTCAGTCCCGCCTCGAACACGAAGCCGCCATAGTTACGGATCTGGAATCCATCGACGCCAACCGCGAGCAAATGCGTGGTAGGCACATCCTCAATGTCCGCCATGATGATGGGCACGCCTGCGATATACAGTGTCCCTACCGATGATATGTATACCAGGTTTGCATTCTGGTAACGTTGCTGTGTATCCTTCAGGGCGAACAGCTGATAGTACTTATCGCTCGATACGGCCACATAAGCGGCCTCCTCGTGATCACGCACTAGCTGGGCGATAGCAGCGATGATCGCGTCGATATCGTTCGGATTGGCGATCACAAAGCCTGCGACGTCATGGTATTGCACGGCGTGCTCCTTCAGGCCAAGGGGCGCATCTTCGTTGATCGCGGGATCGTTATTGAGAAGGCCATCGTTGTATGTCTCGCGGACTTCTTGGGAGAAATCAGTTTGGATCCAGTTCCGAAGGCTGGGCACGTCACGCAGCAACTTGTCTTCGACAGTGCCGAAGATTGCCACTTTCTTCGCTTCCACCTGTGTAGAGGTGACGCGGAAAGAGCGCATAGGCTTCTGCCCACCGGATGTAATCCAGTCAGCGCCGCCGGTATCTTCCTGTGATTCATTCGCACCCGCCACCTCGATCTTCTCCAGGTAGATCAACGTAGGCGCGTCAATCGACGGAATGCTGAAGTTATCCAGGATGAAATTCTTTTTGCGCTTGCGCTCGTACAGGCGAGGGTCAACGACCCGGCCGGTAAATGCGCTCCAGTCGGTGGCGACACCGTTCACGCCTTCGAAGAATTGAGGATATCCAAATATCTCCGCCGCCTTGGTGCGCAGGACGATATCACGATTCAGCTCGATCTTGATCCCGTCCTTCGTCTTTGTGCGGGCGTCAGGGAACATTTTTACAACCTGGGCCTTAAGCTCGGTCTCGTCCATCAGGGTGACGGCCTTGGCCGCATTGCCGCCTTTTTCTTTTGCCCGGGCCAAGTCTTCTGTCATCTCCTCGACCTGCTTCTGCAGCTTCGCGTTGGCGTCGTTGATGGTCTTGATAGCCGCATCGATCTCCTTCTCAGAATATTTGCCGATAGACGCTTTAAGGTCGTCGAGGGCCTTCTTTGCCTCGTTGAAATCCTTCATTATGACGCGGTCGCCGAGCTGTGCTTTGAAGCCGTCAACTTGTGCCGCGACCTTTTCAATGGCCAAAATCTCGGGTGATTTTTCAATATTTTCCATATCGGAAATATGTGGTTTAAAGTTTTTGTGATAATTTATTGATGGCCTCCATAAGTCCTTTATTGGCTTCACCCGAAGCGCTTTTACCCGTGTCACCCGACGGCGGGGGTGTGCCCATGGTTGGCGTTAATTCGTTTGATCCGGCGATTACCGCGGAGTATTCCCCAAGCTTAGCCTCGGACACGGCGAAGAAATACCCTTTTCGCTCTGCCTCCTGCCGGTTGCCCAGCTTGGCGATATACTTTTGAAAGACGGCATATTCCTTGGGATAATCCTCAGCATCGTTTACCGCTAGCTGGATATCCACGTAGTTCATGCCAACGCTATGTTGGTCGATTTCGTCGTTGAGATAGTCCTTATATCGACGCTCGTTCATGTCCTTGTGGATCTCTGCGTCAGCGAACAGCCCCTCGGTCATACCAGTTTTGCCTACGCCCAGCGCTCGCCATGAAATAGGCGCCTCGTAAAGCTTCAGGGTCTTGCCCATGCGGCCATCCAAGCTGTAATTGTGCTGGTCGATCGGCGGGATCTTCCTCTCCCGGCCCTTGATGCTATTGGTGAATACCGCGGTGCCTTCTTCTCCAGCATCGCCCCGGCCGAGATGCACATCGGAATGTGAATCCATCCACCAATAAGTATTAGCCAGAATGGTACGTTTCAGGACGCCAGCCTCCTTGTCATTCTCGTAAAGGGGCTTTGCCTTATAGGATGTGTTTTTAGGCATCTCCCACAATGTCGCAAACGTAGCGGAAAGGCCTCCTTCGGCGCGCTTGGTAATCGATTTCTTCTGCGAAAAAACGAGTTCTTTCTCCTCTACCAGGTATTTAAATAGCTCCGGCTGGCTTTTGAAAACCTTTTCGGCCCACATGTATCGGCCGTAGCCGTCGACAGTTTGGTATTTATAGACGAAGCTCATTGCGTTACTTCTTCACCATTTCCTTGTCCTTGAGGATCTTCTGTTTGTCCTTGGCCGCCTTGGCTATCTCCGCCTTGTCCGGTTTGGTTTTGTCCTTGTTCTCCATCTGCTGGTGCCGCTGCCGGCGGCTTGGGAATATCGAATTCTGTACCAAGATATGCATTTATCTGATCCATTGGAACTCCGATCGTTATGAGCGACTGAAGAACCTCTACATCTACCTTCCGAGTCTCTGCCTTCTCTTTTGCGAATACCTGCACAAATGGCAGGTGATCCCATGATATATTGATGTTCTTCCCCTGCTGGCGGTAACCGAAAAACACTTCGAAAGCATCCATGAACTGATTGCCTTTGGGCTCAAGTGTGTAGTTTACGTGGGCCGCCCGGGCCTTCTCCTGGTTCTCGTAAGTGGCAGAGTTATAGGCCTCAAGAACATCGCGGGGTATGTTGTACATATTGCCGATCAGGAAGTACTGATGGAGGTATTCTTCCTTGAGCTGGAGCTTTGCGAAGTCCTCGACGAAGCGCTGAATGTTTATCTTTGCCTTTACTGGATAAACGTTCTTTTCACTGCGATCTATCTTTTCGATTATGTCTTTCTTCTCGTCCTCGTTCAGTCCGATTTTTGTGTTCGCGCCGACCTGGTTTTCGGAGCCGACCATGAACTTTGATGTGTACCTGATATTGATATTCTCAGAATCGAGGACGTGTTCAGAGTTTGATATAATCTTTACCAACGCATCCATGCGTGACGGGCCCTTGAAGAAATTCCCAATAGAGTTTGTCAGGTCATGAGCGATGACAAGACGGTCGAATGGGAACTTGAACGCAGTACCGTCAGCATATCGATATGTAATAATAGCCTTTCTTATCGCAGTCATTTCAGCGTCGGAGAAAACCAGTTTGTCACGCTTCGCATCAAGTTCGGCTGGCCATTCCATCTTTGAAGGGTCCAAGAAATACATCTTGTTGCCCTTCTTATCAACGATCGAGCTATCGACGTAGGCATAAGATGTGCCCAGCATATTCCAGAACATGAAGTCCCATAGGAATTGCGCCTCGGTAAGTGTGAACGGATTCGGCTGTTTAAGTAGGTTGATAAAAGGATCGTTATCGATTTCTTTGCCCTCGGAATCCTTCACGCACACCCTACCCATGGCAAATAGGTCGCATTGGAGCGCGAATACCTTGAGCACGGCCGGGTTTGAAAGGATGATCGATAGTTTCTCCCGGTCTCTGGATATCGTATTGAACAGCGTGGAGGCGTTGATGATCTCGTATCCAAAATGATACATGCCCTTTGCGCGTGAGCGAAGGGCCGAGAATATATTCCCGAACGGGATAAAGAAATCATTCACACCCGAAATTAAATGATTTTGAACGTCATTCCTATTTTGGCGATTGTGCAGAAGGCGGCAAACTATTTTAGTATGCCAATCAACTTTAGGTATAGCGCGATGTAACGCGCTGGGTCCATCAGGTGATTGTCCTTATCGACAGGTTCATCCATGACGATCCCATAACGATCAACCTGGCGTTCGTAATTCTCCTGCTCATACTCCAGATTCAAAGAGCTTTCGGTATAGTAGCACTTCATGTCCCGCAGGATGTCGATACCGTCGATGATAGATCCGGGCGGCTTCGGCGCCGGAAGCGAGAACTCATAACCAATATCGTGCAACGCCAATATCTTCATGGGCCTGTTGTTGTCGCAGATAAGGTAGCAATCCTTCGGGATGTTCAATTCGCGAAGGAGCCACTTCACTAGGCCTTCCTCCGCTTTGTTGATCTCCTCGATCTGCATTACGCTCATTCCTTCCTTTATCTCGTTCTCCGACTTGTAGTTCTTTTGATGAAAGTATAAAGCCCCATCGTAATACTTAGCCTCCAGGATTCCGAAAGGATCGACGACGCCCCAGTCAATGCCGTACCATCGTTGATGATCCAGCTTGTGATATTCGTCGTCTTTGATCTTATCCCAGAAAAATATTCTATTAGGCTTCTCCGACTTCTCGCCAAGGCCATACACGGACCAGTTGAATGCATTGGCCGAGGACTTGCGCTCGTTCTCTTTGCATCGGGATAGTTCTTTGATCTGCTTGTCAGAAAGATTCAGAGTATTTGCAATAAGGTCGTAAGCCTTCGCCTCAGACTCTATCATTATTTTAGACAATACAACGTCGCACATCTTCACCGGCTGATAGCTCAGAATCTTCCGCTTTTGCTCAGGCGGGCAATATGGGTTATTCCGGAAAGTTGACTTTATAATTATCGTGCGAGGATCTTTTTTTAGGTCGTCTATCCAATGCGATTGCTTAGGGTTCCAGTCTATAACAACGAAATCTTCAGCCCGCATATCTAGTTGATCGAACGTGGCGCGGGATATAGAGTACGGCTCATTTAACCATATAACGTGACCGTTGTATCCATGTACCTTCTCGGCGTTATCCGTTCCATTTATCTCAAACTCAGATCCATTATGGAAGGTATAGTAGTCCTCCGTCGCGTTATACCGAACGGTGTTTGCCAGTGGTAACGCTGGAAAGATCTTATGAACATCATCACCGACCGTAGCCGAGCAATCTGTCTTTGTCGCTCTCCATACCGAGCACCTTTTTCCAGCGTGCTGCTGGCAGTACTTGTGAATGGCCTGTATTAAGGATCTGGTCTTGCTTGATCGAGAGGATCCCTCATTGATTATGTACCGGTATTTCCTTGTGCCGTCTTCATTTCGTGCGTGTATTGCGTCGTCATTCCACTTGAAGACTATGGTACATTTTACTTCAACCTCATTCATCAGGCGTCACCTCGGGCGTGACTTTGTACGTGACGTTGGTTTCGGGTATCCCTTTGTGATCGAGTTCTTTCTTGTCGGTGAGGCCCTCAAGTCGGGCAGCGATGTTCTGTTGATAGATGCCGGCAAGCGCCCCATCGATTATATCAGCACTGCATTGTGTCTTAATCGCGCGTATGATGGGTAAATAATCGGTGTAGGCATCACCGGTATTCTGTTCATAATGCGTCAACTGGGATAAGATGCCCTGTCTGTATAGCCATGCTTCGAATCCTATCCAGCTTAACGGCCGCTGCCTGTTTTTGTGTACTTCAAGGGCGTCTTTCCCTACGAAATCATGGACCTTCAAAGGATTATCTGTTACCCAGGTCCGATATTTTTCGAACAATTCGGATAGAGCATCTGGCGACTCTATAGCCTTATTCCTCCCCATTATCGTCTCGCAATTTACTGGGCCTGGGCACGCCGGGCTCTTCTCAATGCGGATATTGCGAAGGTACTGCTAAATGTCGGTCCTTTCAAATCTGGACATTTCCGGGAAAGTTTCGGATAAAAACCGTGTTACTGAGGCTTTTATGTGGGGGAATGTGGAGAATATCTTTACGTCGGGCACGGGTGGCGCGTTGATCTTCTGGTCTCGGAATGGCTCTCCGTCGAGTTGTAGGCTGTTGGCGTATAGGCTTTTGATGATGTATCCTTCTCCGGACCAGCCTGGCGCCGCGGCGACCTGATCTAGGAAAAGCGCCTTATTATAGAGTATTGGCGTGTGTACGTCGAAGTACTTTATGGGCAAATCCTTTGATTTCAGGTAATCCAGCGTGCTTTTAGCCCGTTTCCCGTATCCATCGAGTCCGCGGAGCCGGCAGTATGTTGCGAGATCCCCCTGATAGAATGCGGGGAAATGTTCCACGTGGAACGGTGATATCAGGAAATGGTCGTCGTTGAAGAATAGGAAATCCTCGGAAATCTCAGATTGACGGCACGCCCCGGCCACTTTCAGCATTATATTATGGTCTGGAGAGAGTCGCGGATCGTCGGATAATGGGACCCAGGATATGTTTTGCAGCCAATCCGGGCGCTCGCCTACGATTACAACCTTTCCGAATCCGGTCAAATACTTTTCGATCGACCGCAGGCTGAACCGAAGCTCGATATCCTTCATTCTGGAACCCTTCCCAAGGGCATATACTATGTCCATATCAGTTGTCCCCGTCGATTCGTCCGACTACCCAGGCACTCAGGAGCCCGATTCCGATCAGCGGCAGGTAATTGTTCTTCGGCTTCTCCTTTTTATGGTCGGCTTTATCCTTCATTCGGGCCTGTTTCGCTTGAATGTTTGGTGAGCATGAGCTGGATAGGATTGCGATTATTATCCATCCGATGATTACTGCCGAGGTGATCGGGTCGATTACACGGCCTCCCCTGTTCCATCCCTTCTTCATATCGTTGAATTCCAGGGCCCATTCACCGCGTCAAGTATTTCCTTTATCTCAAGGGCTTTCTGCTCAGCGCTGATTCGGTCGGTCATGTGCTCATGTTCTGGTTTTAAAAACCTTCTTTTGGCATCCCTGCAAACCCGGTCAAAGTCCTCTTCTGTGATGGATTGCACGGGAAACTGGGCGTACACCCTGGCGCCGGGCAGTGGCTGCATATTGGTAAGGTGTGAGGCTACGGCCTTTCGGCTCTGGTCATCCTCAAAAATGAAGAATATCGGCTCTGTGTCCGAATCGTACCATTTACCCTCTACGAATACTTTAATTCCGCTCATAATATTCCTGCTATTTTAAGGCCATTTCTTATTTCTAGAGCATTATCCATTGCGGGATATACGAGATTTCGGAAGTCGGGACGCCATCGAATGCAAATCTCGTCGGCGGTATATTCCGGGAGCTTGTTCATCATGGCGCAATGATCCATGAACATTACCGGGCCCATGTAATACTCTTCGAATGCTGGCTCGGACACAACACAGCAACGATGGCTTATGGCCTCGCATATCCGGTATCCCTCCAGGGGATTTCCTGGCTTATGCTGGATGTTTATTACCACCTTGGTACGCGCCAGAATATCCCACATTTCCTGCTCCAGCTTGTCGGTAACAATCATCAGATTGATTTTTTTGGATAGGTCATTCAGCATTTTTTCACGGTGCGGAGAGCCATCGATCCATCCGTAAAACAGGTAATCAATGTCTTTCTTTCGCTCTGGCTGAATACTCACGCCTGGGTGAACGATGGCGGTTTTCTCCATGACCGAACATCCGTAAGAGCGAAAGTTTTTAGGAGAATAATCCCATATCGCGCGCGCGCGATCAATTACGTCGTAGTAACTGGTGGTGAACCAATGCGATCCTTTAGGCTCGGTCTGGCAAAGGATGTAGTCTTTTGGCATCTTCTCCAGCCTCACAGCTTGGTAGATGATGTGTAAATCCTGACTCGATGGATCTACCTTATACACCCATTCTGCGTCGTGTCCAAGCTTACCAAGCTGCTCCACCATGAGCAGCGCGGCAAACTTCACGTGTGGGCCTGAGTATACCTTAATCATACAGCGTGGTATATCTCATTGGCCCGCATAAATACCTTCAGCCCTGTTGCGTTGTCGTATAGTTGATGTGTCACGTCACTAATATTGGGAGGTTCATGGCATTCAATCAGGTAGTTAACCTGACAACCGGTTATTACCGATGTGCCTACATGGATAAACCAGTTCGCATGCGTGCGACCGGGCAAAAATCCGAGCACGTCCTTTGCCTCACATATATTTTTTAGCGTGCCCCATATTGCTCTATATAGCTTCCCGTCAGGAGCATAAAACCAATTTGAGCATGTGATCAAAACATTCTTTCCTAGTAATTCTTTCATGGTCTAAAATTTATCGATCTCCTATTATAACCTATGTGCCTGATAGATGAATCAACCAATGACACAGCCTTATAGTTGAATAGCGCGCTATGCTTCGCCTGATCGATCTCGTCACGGTGCTCGATAAGTCCATTGGGGAACATGCGCCGAATATCACTCATGCGCCTGAGAGCTGGATTCAATGAGTATCCATTCCATGCTTTACGATATCCGTGTGTGACAGGCTTTACGCGGATGCCGCTAATAGTGATCTCTTCGCCTAGAGGATGGCCGTGGTCTGATTCGTCGCGAATCCATACCTGATGGATGTCAGAGTTATCTTCCAGGATCATCATGGACCGCTCTATAAAACCCGGATTACTGTGAAATAGCCAATCGCTCTCCAGATTCATAACATATTCCGTTCTCACCTTCGAAAGCAGAAAGTCCAGCGATGCGGCATATCCTATTGTTCGTCCTGAGAAATACCATTTCGCTTCAAGGAAACGGTAATCTCGCATAATGCTTTTAAATAGCGTGTCCCTTCCATCGTTGTGGATATGCATGCCGCCGGCGATAGGATATGTATTCATGGCCATGAAAGACGTGAGCGTCTTACGCAGGAGGTCCACGCGATTGTTATCGGTCACTATAACGGTTACTTCTTTCATATGCGCTCAAAAACAAGTAACGTCCTGCGAAACCAGTCAGTATTATCATCAATGTTTTTCCTGGCTTCTGATGTTGCTCCTGGCAATATTTTAAATCCCCTGAACTCAATCTCGCTTATAATATATCCTTGAGACTGACAATTTATGTGCCCGATACCTGGTTGTCCGACTTCTGCCCAGCTCATCACAAGTATGCCGGTGCAGTGCAGCGCCAGCGTATTGAGGAATGTTTGTTCTGCTGCCTTCGGGAGATGCTCTCCGACCTCCAGAGATATCACGTGCCCGCGCGTGGGTATATCCACCAGCTTGGTAAGATCTCGTATTGCAATCTGATCGTGGAGGAAATTATTCAAAGGAAATCCCTCTACGCCAAGGCATTCAAATCCTTTTTGTGACAACGCCTTGCAATAGAATGCATTCCCACATCCGAAGTCAATAACCGGCTTTTCTGTAGTGAGGAAATTAGCAAGCCATTTGGCGAGCTTTGGACTTGATTGATGATACTTATCCGCCGTATACTGGTCCCAAATTCCTTCCGTCATGACTTTTTTTGTATTACCACAGTCTGGTGTAGGCCCTTCGTCTGGATTGCATCTCATATTACTTTTATCGCGTTACGTTGTGCTTCCTGAAATTCTCTTTTGATCTTGGATGCCGGGTAAAGGTAGTGACCACCATATCCTTTCTTTCGGTTGTCTTCGCTCAGCCTAGAAGCAAATAAGGCGTGGCGCTTGACCATGTAATCAGCGTTAAGATACTTATAATGGAGGCATTTATACGCGTTCTCGCTGTACTTTATCTGGTATGCACTCATGACGGTAACCGGGTTCGACTTGTGGCATCCGGGATTATACATTATTTCCGCTATCTCGATCCTGTTGAAACAATATGACTTGTCGTAAGAAGGGGCACGGACGCCGTATTCGATTGTTTTAACGTCCAACGTAGGTCTCATGGCCACCATATTCCAACCTTCGAACCGCAGGATATTCGTGCCGGCGGCAGACTCTCTCAAAAGATCAGACTCGGTAATAAGGCAATGTTCGTCCATATCGACGACCAAAACCCAGTCCGTTTCGGCGTGCTTCCAAACATTGTTTTTTATATCCAAGTATTTAGAATCTGAAAGCTTCCCCCCTGTATCGTAGTCGATCACCTCGCAGCCAAGCATCAATGCGACAGCCTTCGTGTTATCATCGCTCATGTTATTGTATACGACGATTCTGCATCCTGGGAAAGCCTTTCGATAATGATCTACGAAAGACTGTATCATCACCATTTCGTTGAAAGCAATAGTGTATATCGTTATCATATATCGACGACGTTAAGATTGTGATGTGAAACGTACTGCATCATCATGCGCTCCAATATGAACGGAATATAGTTATAAAGGCCCTGGGCTTTGACCTCTGGTACGGCGCGAGTGTATCCAGCATCTTTACTTACCTCCTCCCACATCGGCCCCTCCAGCAGCTCAAGACATGGCTTTATCACATCGTTGATGTACGATACGTATATGTGTCTCTTGGCAACGAACTGATTCGCGGCGATGATGTGCTCAGGATCATTATTGTATTTCATACCGCAGTGATCGCAGCAGCGAATTATAAAATCACGAATACCTTTATGCCCGGCGTCAGACCAATCCATGAAATGAAGCCTACGCTTATTGAAACGATAGAAGTTATAAACATCTGGCTTTGACAGGCGATTACGATGAATGTAATTCATGACCAAGGCCTTCGTAAGTCCAGTCTTTTGTGGGAACTTCCAGGAGAAAATGCCTACTAAATCATCAGGATCTCCATTGCTTAAAATGGTATCGCTGATATGAATCATAGGGTTGTTTTCGAACCTCCATAGTTTTTCAGTTGCTTCATTCCGGAATTGGATGTACTCGGTGGTCTTATCATCATAGACAATCCCATATATGAATATTGAACGACCTGGCGCGGTAACTGGAACTCTAGCCATCCTGAAGACCTTTTGAAATTTCCTGTATTGCTTTGCCATCCGATTCATCAGTCGGCATCGCCGCGATCTCAGCTTCCACGACCTTGAGGCGTTTTTTAATCCAGTACGCGGCGGTAGTAGCGGCCTCGGCTTCTTTCTGTTTTGCGAGGATCTTTGCTTCGAGTTCTTGTTTTTCTTTGAGTAGTTCTTCCATTATTTCTTAAGATTTTCGAGTTCTTGAATAAACGTGTCAGACTTTACATCTTTCCCGATTGACGATGAGCACCATTCATTGAATAGCTTCAGCGCTGTCTCCACGGTCCGGTTCGTGGCGACCTTGTCTTGGTTTTCTCTACCGGATTGATGTGAAAAACGGTCATAATCTTCCTCCGATTGAAGCATGAAATCGCACCACTCTATTGTGTCAAATTCTATCTGCTCTTTTATCGGATCTTTATGATTCAGCGGGCTATCGGGCCGAAGTGTTGTGTTCTGGTCGCTCATTTTACCGCGTCGATTACTTCGTTGATTTCTCTTTTATTTAGAATGTGCCCGGTGGTCTTCGTGTCAATCGCTGCCTTCAGTCTATCCTTGTACGCATCGACCTCCTGGGCGGCGAACTCTTTGTAAGATAATGCGCATGATTTTACGTATGGCTCATAAGCCATCTCTTTCGCCCAATCTTCTGCCGTCTTTGCCATGGCTATTTCATTTTACCCTCTTTTCGGAGTTTGGCCCAATACTTCAGATTACGGCATAGCTCATCGACAGATTCGTAATTGATTTTTATCTGTTGGTCGTGCTGTTGTATGTTGATAACATCTTCGTAGGACTCTATCAATAGAGTAGGTTCTGAAACGCTATCATCAGGGGCATTCTGCCACATTGTTTGCGAGTGTCTGAAATTACTTGTTGTCATAGTCTTGATTTTTTCTTTAAAAAACCGGGGCGCCCCACCGCGCAGCAAGGCGCTCCCGGATCACTCAAAACCCCCTACTATCGTATTTTACCACGTAATCAGCGTGTACTGCATTTCTCCGCCATTAATGAACCTGATAACGTCGCATCCGCCGGCTTCACACACCTCGATTATATCCCCAGGTAGCAAGTTCTTCAGCACGAGGAAGTCGGTGTAAGGACTTGTTTCCTCGATAAGCTGTACTACCTGTCCAGCGTTCAGCAAGCCTGCGTCGTAGGCGTCAGGAAGCTCCAATCGCGATCTACGCGCCTGCTCTGCGATCGAAAATTTTGGCACTTGTGCGGGATGAACATTCGCCGTATACATGTCCGCGTAAATCGTCGGACATGGCGCGACAGATTGTAATTCGGATTCTGGGTAGGTCTTTTCGAACCACGCAATCAGCGCGTCTATCGCGGCTCTTTTCTCCTGCTCTTCAGTCTTCTTTCCTTCAAATCGCAGGGATATGATCTGCGAGTGTGAGAACCTTTCCGTTCCGGTTGTGAACTCGTAGTTCACGAGCATCATCTTTTTCTTCATAAACTTCACTGTTCAGGTCTAAGCTGTCCCCCTTTTAAAGTTCCCCTAGCTGGATTCGAACCAGCATGCACGCTCTTCGTTTCGTGCGTCTTCTCCAACGTTGACGGTCTTTACCCTAAGTGTGGTTTATTGTTATTCCACTCAGGCGATTACACCAAGGGCGTCTACCAGTTCCGCCACAGGGGAATATAACCGGGGCGCTCCACTTCTACATAAAGCGACCCCGGCACCCTACTACTACCTACTCTTTCGAGGCGGTTTCTTTCAGTCCGAGCTTTTCGAACACAATGTCGGTAAGGACTTCGCGGCAAATGTCGGCAGTTGTTTTTTGATTTTCTTTCCTGGCTGCTTGACGGCCGTAGGCGTCGGCGGCGTAGGCGGCGGCGTCGGCGTAGGCGTCGGCGGCGTAGGCGGCGGCGTCGGCGTAGGCGGCGTCGGCGGCGGCGTAGGCGGCGTAGGCGGCGGCGTCGGCGGCGGCGGCGTCGGCGGCGTCGGCGGCGTCGGCGGCGGCGGCGTCGGCGGCGGCGTAGGCGGCGTCAAGTTCCTCACGTGTAGCGTTTCCTTCAGCAAACAAAAGGGCTACATCAAGCGCCTTGATAGATCGCGTATCTTTCATCAGATGCCGGACTGTGGATGCGCAACGAACCTTCGCCAGGGTGAGTGTTTTCAGATCAACATCCAGGCGCTTGGCAAGCCACAGCATCCAATCGCCCCGTGGGCATGCGGACCATGCTTCTTCGAATGTTTCGAACTGATTACGGAACTTAACCGCATCTTCGCATGCGTCGTATTTTTCGATTTCTGTCATATAATTAGTAATAAGGTTTCAAGTAACCGGGGTGTGATCCCCGGGGCCCATTTAACGATGGCCCAGAACGGCCGGGGCTCCTACCCAGCTTGCTTGCCTACCCCTTTCGGTGGCGCTACCTTCAATGCTTCGTGACGTCTGGCGGTGCGCCGTGCCGCCTCGGATCGAGTCCGTAGTATGCACCGCCTTCCGTCACTCGAATGGGCGAATTTAAAAGCTGTATTTTGGTCCTACGTTTCCAGCCGTCCAGTATCTCTCCGGACTGTGATCGAGCCACTACACCCATCCAATATTTCAAACCCCAACCCAGAGCAGACCCCTCTAGCCCCTGGCCGGGGCTATGCTTTAATGTTCTTTCGCTTAGCGAAGTCTTCCGCCATCACCTCCAGATACCACGAAAGCGTGCGGTTTTTCTTGTCAGCCTCACGCTTAAAGGCCTCCCGCAACTCTTTGCGGATCTTGAATGATGCAGTTTCTTTCGCCATAACAGGAGCAAATGTATACACGGTATACGATACTTTCCAAATAATGTTTCATAAATATTTTTTCAATACCCGAAAATAAATATGAACAAAAGTTTGCGCGGAACGTATACGTCGTATATCTTTGTACTCAACAAAACGAAAGCAATATGAAATACTACATCAAATACTACCTCCGCCAGGATCTCAGCGCTTTAGTTGCGGGCTTCTTCTTCGTCGTCCTGATCTTATCGTTCACATTATGAAAAAGATAACGGTGATGGAGACGGTAGTTTTAGCGCTGATCGTTTTCTCGCTGTCTTTTCTTGCATCATCACTTTACCACTTTAAAGACTTGTTATGAACTACTACGACCTCCCAATTCACCAGCGGATTACGGCTAAAGCGAACTCAGTTAAATTCTACTGGGGTTATATGATTCTGGCCGCCCGGTTCCACGGATCGAAGCCTTTGAACTTAATGTCCAGGATAGTGCGCCGCGATCCGGCATTGGCTTGCCCTTCATTTCCATTCTACAACATGCATGAGAAAACTAACCATTACGATCCGACACCATGGGAACCACGGTATTAACGCTCCTCACGCCGGCCTGGGAGCTTTCAGAGAAGCTTTCGAGCCTTGAGACGACGAAATCATTCGTCGCCCCGATCCTGGATCTTGCGCGTAACAGCGGCAACGAGACGCAGATTGAAGAGTTCAGCGCGAAGCTGGAATCGATAGACAAAGAGATAAACGAACTAATTTAAAAAGCATTATGACAATAAGAGAAGTTCTTGAAAGCGCAAAGGATCAGATCCTGCATCTCGATAAGCACGCGCAAGCGCTGGACGAAGAAGGTGAATTCCATTATCCACTTTTTTCTACGAACAAAACTGTTGATATGCTCGATGAGGTGATCGCTGAGGATATTAACCAGGAGCTCATCACGCGGCTGTACGACCTGAAGAACGCCGTGGAGTCAGCAGACGCTGAGATGGTTATCTTAAGACTATCCCAGACGAACGAAACTCTTAAAAAGGTGATATATAATTGCCAGGTTCGCCTGAGTGGGCAAAAGCACTCGAATACATATCATCCATCAGACTTATCAAAAGCAGAATAACACATGAAGCACTTCAACGGACACGACCTTAATACCGGCGACCTTGTTCGGGTCACTACGCGGCACGGGCAATCAAAGGAGCATCCCATCTCCCACGTGTGCGCACGCTTCATCCACGTCGGCGGTAAACTGTTCTGGAAGACTTCCGGAACCGGCGCGAACATGGAGGCAATCGGATACAAACTTGAACGAGTAAAATAATGAGCGACAAGGTAACCATTCAAAACGGATCTGAAGTACAGACTTATAAGGTCCCGACTATTGCTGAGATCTACGCGGCCGGCGAGGAAATGCCGGTTCTGCAAAAGGATAGTCTGATCCAGGTATTGCTCAACCAATCACCGCCCGTGGTTTGGCTGAAGGATCACCCAATCGCGAAGAAGGACGTTATCATTAACGGAGCAAAGACAAAGGTTCCGTTGCAATACATTCCCATAGAGCGTATCGAATGGCTGCTAACAAATATCTTCGTTCGGTGGACTGTGAAAATCAAGTGGACAAAGTTGATAGCCAACAGCGTGGAGGTATGCGTAAAACTGAAAGTGTACGACCACGTGATGAACCGTTGGATATCCCACGATGGTGTGGGCGCTGCCCCCCTTCAGACAGACTCCGGAGCCGGGGCTGTGGAGTTTGATAAGATAAAGTCAAACGCTGTACAGATCGCCCTACCGGCTGCTGAGAGCTACGCAGTGAAGGACGCAGCTGAGAAACTTGGCAAGATCTTCGGAAAGGACCTGAACCGCGCCACGGAGATCAGCTACGATTCCCTGGGCAAGAAATACGAGAACGTTTTTTCAACGGAAGAAAAGGAAGCAAAAAATGAAGGAAATAGCTAACGGCATTCACACCGATATATCTATCGAAGATTACCATGCGAACCGGTCACACATAAGCGCCACCCAGATCAAGAAGGCACGGGAGTCACTGAATCATTTTAATTGGTACATGACCGGAAAGATGGGGCATGAAGAAAAATCTTGCTTTGGCTTTGGCAACGCCTTCGAGCTTGCCCTGGTGAATCAGAAAGAGTACCTTAGTAAGGTAGCGGTAATGCCTGACGGAGAATGGGTAGAGGATATAAAGAAGGCTCGGCCTGAGCTTACAAAGGTAAGATCATCGAAGGAGTACGGGATAGAGGAGACAAAGTGGAAGGAGGCCAACCGTGGCAAATATGAGATCATGGACCAAGGCCCGGAGAGCTTCGAAACTATCGAGTGTATGCTGGACACATGTAACAAAGACCCGTACATTCGTCGGTTGATCGATAACACGGAATACCAGGTATCTTTGTTTTGGACCGATGAGGCTACAGGGCTTAACTTGAAGACAAGGCCAGACGTGTGCAAGCGAAAGAAAAATGTTCTGGTCAACATCAAGACCATCGACGACGGTTCGCCTGACGCCTTCAGCCGCGATCTTGTAAAGTGGGATTACCCCATGCAGGCGTGCATTGAGATGCTCGGGTCTTTAAAGACCGGGCTTATGGAGACGGTGGATAACTACCTATGGCTGGTATGCGAAAAGAAGCCGCCATACAATGCTACTATTTATGAGTTCGACAAAGTGGATATAGCCGAGTGCATGGACATGCTGCACTTTACTTTGCATAAGATCGCTAAGGCGAAAGAAGAAGATATTTGGCCAGGCTATGGAGGCCTTTCTGACAATCCATATGGTATTCTGACCGCCCGTATACCGGCATGGTATAAACTTTAAAAAACACTATCATGAAAAGAGAACTGAAGTTTCGCGCTCAAAGAAAACTTAATGGCGAATGGGTATACGGTAGCTTCATCAAAGGTTCTTCCGAAGATTGGGACTATATCGTTGATATTATTGATGAATTCGAGAACGCAGATCGCATCCGAGTTATCTCAAACACAGTCGGTCAGTTCACCGGATTGAAGGACAAGAACGGCGTGGACGTGTACGAAGGCGATGTAGTTCTTTGTCTATTGTCCGACGGATCGAATAGCGGCGCCAACGATGTAATAGAATTCAAAAACGGATGCTTCTATCTCCGTCATCGGGATCGTAATGTGGAGTCATGGATTAGGTATGAGTCAGAGATTGACGGAGATACTTTTTACAGAGACTTCGAAATAATCGGGAATATCCATGAACACAAACACTTACTATAATGAGCATACTGCCTACATTACTTTTTGCCGTCGCGCTCCAGAAGCGCTTCAACTTCACCGGCAGGATCTACCGCCGCGCTCACAGGGCCTACGCATTCGTAGCACTAGTTTGTAACCCGACTATAACATGGCTACAGTTCGTGCGGGTTATGTTCTTCCTGTTCTTCTTCGCCGGCCCCGTGGTCTGGACAATCATCGCACTACTAACCCTGATGATACCATGATAAAGCACATAGACGAATGTAAGACCTACCATGTTACCGTAGAAGGTCATTCATACGGAATATTTTGCCTCAATTCTGTGGGCGACCTGTTCCTTTCTGGAGATTGGGGTATGTATGGTTTCTCGTGGAGGTCATTCGGCAACAGACCGTTTAAAGAGTTTGTCGCTCAAATAAATGGAGAATACCTGTTTGGCAAGTTTGAGATTAACCATCGTTACCTCAACGGAAAGGGTCTTCCTAAGCACGTGCGACCGCATGTAATCGCTCTTTTTGATGAGCTTAAAGTACAACTAAAGTCAGAGATATGAAGCGATACCAGTGCATTAAGAATATCCGCCACGAGCTATTCGAGTTCAAGCCGGGTTTTATCTACAATTTCAAGGAAAATCCAGGCGGTAACTTCTATGGTTATACGACGATTGTGGGCCGTATAATCTGGCTGAAGTCGGAACAGATCCGCGAGCACTTCCAGGAGCTTCTCGACCTTCACGTCGATGAGCAGATCGACTACACCGACCACCATGTCGATCACGACACGGTAGAATACCGCCGTTTCATCGAGAGCGCAGGATTCTCCCGCGGGTGCGCCTGGGCAGTCGCAGGGTTCGGAACGGCGATAGTAATTATATACCTCGTAAACACATGGAGATCATGAAGATATTTTTAAAGAAATCAGCTTATAAGCGATTAAAAATTATTCGCAAGAAGCAGGAGGCACGAAGGATAAGAATTGCTGAAGCATTTAAAACCCTCAGGGAGTGGGATGATATCCCCCTGAGCTGGCAATGGACATCTATCGCCAGAACTTTAGAAATTGTCCCAGATAAAGCTGCAAAGAATCTTATCTATAGAATGTGCCTTGATCTACACGAACAAGATTTGGAAAAACTTATTCCCCTCGAATCATGAGAAAGCGCGAAAAGTGGAACCCGTTCGGAGATACTTTCGAAGAGCTAAAGAAGCTGTCCGACGACCGCGTTAAGAAGCGAGAACGGTACGTAAAGAAGGGATCCGGTAATACTGAGGCGAATAAATCATTTCACAGAAAAAAGAGTGATATATGATTCTGAAGAATGGAAAGTTTTACGACTCCACCGGCCAGGTCGTGCCGCTGGAGTTCGGGAACTGGGAGCAAATCCAGCTCCTTGAGCGACGGAAAGGCCTACAGGAAGACGGCGAGTTCTGCGTTTCTGAGTTCACCTGCCTTTGCGGAACACCTATCGAACGTGACATGGATAAGAAGAAAGAGCGAAAGCACTGCGTTGTTTGTGGTGAGGAATTCGAATTCTACTGGCACATCGAGAAGTCGACTTTCTTCCAAACGCCGGTTCCTGCCGTCAGAATGCTTGTCGCAAAATGAAAATCTATGAGTCAATTTGCGAAAGTATTTGACCGAAACGCAAGAATCGGTATATTTGAAACTCAAACGCGGTGCATCGCGTATTAAAAACATTAACGATCCTTCGGGAGAGAGTAGCCATGCACGGCGAAATCTACCGAAGGATTTTTCTTTTCATGGCTAATAGGCTTCTTAGGGATTGGACTGCTTCTGATACTATCGATAAGCTTTCTGAAAGGGCCGAGGTATTCTTCACGCGCCTTATTATGAAGGCCGACGACCACGGTTGCTATTATGGAAATACCAAGCTTTTAAAGGCTGCTCTGTTCCCACTTCGTGATCACCAGCTCGCGCACATAAGAGCCTGGAGGGACGAATGCGTGGCGGCTGGAGTACTCCAGTTCTATGCGATCGATGGTAAGGAGTATGTCCGGATTATCAATTTCGGACAGCGTATGCGGTCAATGGTCAGCAAGTTTCCGCAGCCCGCTGACATTCCGCTGACAAATGACGGCGGAGCGCGGACACTTGTCGGCGACCCGCCGCCTGAAGGGAAGGGAAGGGAAGAAGAAGGGAAGGAGAAGGGGAAAGCCTCCCACGATTTTTTTTCCACAAATGCTGAAGCCTATACCTGGATTGTGAATAACTATCAGGATATCGAACAGGCAAAAAAAATACTTTCTAACCTTGGCTGGCGCGCCGTGACCGATACAGACGTGGGGGCGCTTCTATATCATTTCCTTGAAGGGTTGAAGAATTTGCAGGATAAAACTGTAATTGACGTACGGCAGCACTTCTCCAACTGGTTGAACAAAAAGCCTATAGATGAACTTACCAAACTTTCACTTTCAATCCAATTTAACCATGCAAGACGAGGACAAAGACCGATACAAGGACAAAATGCTGAAATACCTGGAACTACCAACGGTTTTCAGGACACGGGCTAATGATATCGACATCGACTCAAAGGTCGCGCTTAGAAAATGCCACGAGCTGGCTAAAAACCTATCCAGAGCCCGCCCAAAGACACCGGAAGAGTTTGAGCGGGTGGAAGTCCTTAAGGCGCTGATCGTTGAAATGGCGGACCTTTCTGAGGCAATGGTGGCCTTTCTTAGATACATGGACGGATTCCTTCAGGACGTCATGCTCGATGCCAAGGCCTTATGCGACGGAGCGGACCTCCGAAACAAGCTTTTGGACCAGAGCGATACGATTTTGATCCTGATGGAAGAAACGAAAACGATAAGAAGCATTCAAGATGAGCGAAATAAGCGCAACCAGAATACGGGAGATACTGAACTCGCCGGCTGATCCCGGGCTTGAGTACATCGCCGACCCACGGGAATACGAACGGAAGATTCTGCAGGGTGAGACGATGGATGTGGTCAGATACGGCTTTGCCCTGGATAGCTTCGCACCGGCCAAGCTGGGGCAGCTTACGGTGATCGTAGGGCACACGAACGTCGGCAAGACTACGACTATCCTTTGGCTGCTGGCGAAGCTCACAAGGCAGGGAAAGAAGCTCCTGATCTACTCCGCCGAGAACCGAATATCCACGCTCCACAAGCAATATGCCAGGTTCTACACGGAGAACGAGCGGGCGACACCTGAAGGCCTTGCGGCATGCAGGGACAGCGTTCGGTACATAAAGCATGAGAAGCACTTCAGTTACAAAGAAATGCTCGTACAAGCCACGTATTTGCTTGACGCTGGCTTTGATTTCGACTTCTTCCTAATCGACCCTTATAACTCACTCAGGCTTGACAACACGGCCCGGCTCAACACCCACGATTATCACTACCAGGCGGCGGAGGAAATGCGGATATTCACCACCGCAACGAATAAAAGCATATTCCTGAATTGCCACACCGTGACAGAAGCGCAGCGCGTAAAGCCTGACGCCAATGGGCACCGTCCCGCGCCATTGGATTCTGATGTTGAGGGTGGCGGTAAGTTCCCGAACAAAGCAGACGACTCGATTGTGATTCACCGGCAGATCAGCTCGAACATTGAAGGCGAGAAATTCATATCCGAGATTCATGTGCGCAAGGTTCGTAACCAGGAGTTTGGGGGTGAGCCTACACCGTTCGATAAACCCGTGCGTATTAGATTCAGGATGGACCGGACCGGATTCGACTTTATATCCGATGCCCCATCTTCATCCGGGTTCGCGCCGACCAACTTTTACGAAACAGAGAAACCATTTTGATATGAAGCCATCGAAAAAGGATATCCAACTAATGCTCTATAGGAGGAGGCACGGTAATAGCACAAGCCAAACTATCCGCCAGGTATGCAACGGGATCAAACTACGCATTCGCAAGGAGAAAGACCCGGAGAAGAAAGCCATGTGGGCTATCATTGGACTCGAACTGAACAACCTTTTGCTTGAACTGGAATGAGAGTATATAAAATTGAAGTAATGATCATTGACTTTGATAATATCGGAGGAGATGAAATTAAGGATGTTATTGAGAACTCAAAATATCCAAATAGATGCATATCTCCTGACGTAATGGATATAAAGTCCGTTGAAATTGGAGAGTGGAGTGACGACCATCCTTTGAATAATATGGTTACACATGAATCTGAGTATAAACGTTTGTTTGATATCCAATGAAAAACGAAACAGAATTCGACGCGCTCGTGGCCCGCATGATGGGCGAGACGAAGAGGATGCAGTTTAAGTGTGAGGGCTTAAAGGCTATGCACAAGGAAGTGGAGATAACAATTACAGACCTACTAACGCTTCATCCATACGTCCTTGAATATTCACAGAGATGGCGTGTAACACACGCGATCCGCTGGTCACGATACCCACTTGGCGAAGAGTTCTCCGGGAAAGCCGTGATCGAGATCTGGGGAATTTATTCGAACTAATTTGCATCGTAATCTATTTGTCTTATATTTACGACATGAAAGAACTGAAAGGCTATATCCACCTGTACATCGGATGCAATGTATTCGATGAAAACAATGATATATGGGTACTTGCAGGATTCACTGAATCAGAAGTTGAGCCAGGAAAGTATATAGCTATTTGTAAGCTAAAACCACCATATCATAAACAGGTATTTGGTGAGCTATATACCGATCAGGTAAAGCTCATCCTCCGTCCGCTGGAGTCGATTACTAAAGAAGAAATTCGGGAGGTAATACAGTATGATAAATTGAAAGATGAATACAAAACGATAGAGTACTCATTTGATGGGATACTGAAAACAATTTTTGTCGACTACTCAGTGGAGTCAGAAGATGGCGGAGTATTTCATAATAGTTGGGAGTTGTGCCTTTTAAACTGCCACGCTGATGATTTCAGATGGGTATTATCGAAAGGATTCGACATATTCGGTCTGAAAGAAGCAGGACTCGCGGTGTACGAAAATGATAAGGCATGAAGAAAGTAAAGCAATACACGTTCGCAGAGTTCGCGAATAAAATCGGAGTTTCTCGGGATACGATTTACCGGTGGTATAACACAAAGTACTTGCGCGGTAGATTCAAGATGTACGACGCGGAGGTCGTGGAGGTCGCGGGAAAGAAGTTCGTTCGGGTAGAAACGAAAACGAGGTGAAGGGATGAGCGTGGATAAATTTCCAAAACCTATTACCGTAAGAATCGCCACCAAGGATGGGCGTATAGAAACAACGTCTATCCTGTTCAATTTCAAGCTCTATAAACTCTGGAAAGAAAGAAAATGACACAGGCCTTTAACCGCGATTGCATGGAAGCAATGAGAGAATTTCCGGACAAGTTCTTCGATTTGTCGATCGTGGACCCGCCGTATTTCTCCGGGCCTGAGCGAAGGTCTTTCTACGGTCAGAAAGTATCTAGCATTGGAGTAAATAGAGTTTACGCAAAGACAGACACATGGGAAGTCCCAAAACTTGAATACTTTCAAGAGTTGAGCCGTGTGTCAAAAAAATACATCATTTGGGGCTGTAATTACTACGATGCCATTTTCCATACCGGGCGAATCGTCTGGGACAAAGTGAACGACTCGAGCGATTACTCAGATTGCGAGTTGGCAGCTACTAATTTATTCGACCATGTTCGCATATTTCGGTTTATGTGGAATGGAATGTTGCAGGGCAGTCGTGGAAATGGATCGATTATGGAGGGAAATAAAAAGCTAAACGAGAAACGAATACACCCCACACAGAAACCGGTTCAACTATATCGCTGGCAGCTGAAACATTATAGCAAACCCGGAATGAAAATTCTCGATACTCACTTGGGTAGTGGATCATCACGTATTGCAGCTCACGAATTTGATTTAGATTTCTGGGGCTATGAGAAAGATCCTGTCCACTTTGAAAATCAGGAAAAGAGATTCGCGCAATATAAATCACAGACAATTTTAAGCCTATGAAGAAAACAACGATATGGATCTCGCCGGAAGGCGTGCCGATGCACAGCCCGAATGGATGGCCTGAAGTACCCGATACGCTTCCTAATCCAATAAAGGACAAAGAGTCTATCGAAAGATATCGTGACGCGCTCGCCAAGGCAAAGAAGGAGGCGATTCGTTTCGATGATGAATACGCGATAAAGCGAACGCTTCTACATTTAGTAGAATATACGCCTAATGCACATGTTGATGAGATATGGATGAATGCAAAGTGGCCACGACATGGAGATCCGAAGCCCGACAGTTTCGTCGATATCGAAGGAGAGGTAACCACCATATGGCAATTCAAACTAAATGGTAAATGGCACGATTTTTCATCGGATGCGGTTGAGGTCGTTAACAGGTACGCCAATGAAGGGGCCGAGACACGCCAGGTCGCCCGCGTGAAGCCTGCGGAAGCGGTGAGCGACCCAGGCGTCGGGCAATACTACAAAGATACCCACGAGAATAATGGCAATCGTTGTGAATGCGAGTTATTCGTCGAAAAGTATTTCGGGATAAATACCCGGCCCAATGAAAAGTTCGTGATCCATGGCGCTGACTATGGTCAGATGGTTAACATGCTCGCAATGTTCCGTGATGAGCAGCTCGCCGGTACAGATATCACCGCCCAGCAGATCAACCACGA
>Ga0134124_10000324_pt1 | contig 41955 bp, 25 predicted proteins | sample KB304_FD_96880 | JGI IMG/M metagenome (GOLD analysis project Ga0134124, IMG submission 96880) | Terrestrial soil microbial communities without Nitrogen fertilizer from Kellogg Biological Station, Michigan, USA - KB3-0-4 | ecosystem: Environmental > Terrestrial > Soil > Unclassified ...
CGTGCGACGAGACACTCGAAGTGATCGAGCAGTTCCTTTTCGGAGAGCTTTGCAATGCTGTCGAAGGATGTCGTCATGACGACCCTTGTAACACGGGTTTTTCTGGCGTCGTTCTCGGTAAGGACGCGACTGCCATCAAGCATGGATCTGTGGCAGCGAGCCGCAAGATCCGAGCGGCGCAACGCGCGAAGTCGGCGAAAAAAAACGTGCGCTCTGTTTTGCTTCGCTAGAGGCGATCTCAAGCGGCGAAATATCGCGTCAAGCGAAATCGACATCGCGACGACGCTTCAATAACAAAAGTAGCATAGCGCGGCCGTGATTCGCGCCCGGCAGGACGCGACCAGATCAGTGCGCGAGGTAGGGCAGGACACTCTCGACCCTGCCGTCCCGCTGACGGCGCCCGATCCGACGAAATCTTTCGGACCCGTCGCCATCGCTCACCTCGGGCACGTGCTCAATACACCGATCACTCTGATCGCTGACGCATCGAACGAAACCTGGATCACATTCCCCGCGGAATGTTCGCAGCGACATAGCGCGCTGACCGTACTGCGCATCGCAACCCCAAGCTCATCGCCGGTAACAGCATCGACACGAGCCGGCGTCCATCCGCATGAATCAGATCGTCCGGCGCTGTGATCTCCGGTCTACGAGACGAAGAGGCTGAAGTTGGCGTCCGTGTCGAGTTGTGACGTCGCACACGCAGGCAACTTCCAGTCTCCGCGCCGCGCCGCTATACGGTCCCCCATGGGCACGATCACTGGGGCAGCGTCTCAAAAGGCAGCACTTGAAAGGACATCAATGTCATCTGCACGATTCGGCAGTTCTCTCGCGCGTCGGGGGCTTCTGTCTCTCGCGCTCCTCGTCCTCGCCGCCGGCTGCGGCGACGGTAACAGGTCGTACGACAGCTCGCCTGCCGACGACACGAACGCGCCGGTCTATACGGTAACGGTCGCGGTCACGTCCGACGCGAACCTCGGTGCGCTCCAGCTCGAGGTCCGGCACCGCGGCGACAGCGGCGGCTTCGTGGCCGACGGCGACCGGGCTCGCTGCCAGGCGGAAGTGACAGCTATCATGGCCGCCAACGTCCTTGGCCACGGGTCGCTCAAGGTCGGGCTCGTCAGCCTGGCCGGCTTCCGCACGCCGGCCACGATCGTCCACTGCTCGTTTCGAACCTACGAGGTGATCAGCACGCAATCGTTCGATGTCGACGTCACCGACGCGTCGGATCCGAACGGCGACGCCGTGCGTCCCGTACCGACGGCCGTCGTGAGCAGCGTCGTCTCCGGCGACGATCACGATCCGGATTACGACGACAGCTGCGATCCGTCATGGCGGGCTTACACGCTGGAGATCAGCGTCAACCAGTCTTCGGCCCCGCGAATCGGTGCGCTTCAGCTCGAGGTCACGCATCTCGGCGACAGCGGTTGTTTCATCGGACGGGGAGACCAGATCGACTGCGTAGCGCTCGTCGACGCGCTGGTCGCTGCAAATTATCCGGGCGAGCGAACTGCGAAGATCGGCATGATCAGTCTCGACGGGATTCCCACGCCGGCCGCTGTCATACGCTGCGGGTTCCGAACCAGTGAGTCACTCAGTCCGGCGTCATTCCTGGTGGAGGTCATGGATGCATCGACGACAGGCGGCGATCCCATCGATCCGCCTCCGAGCGTCGGCATCACGGTTACTGGTCGCTGACACACGAACCCGATGACCGGAGCTCAGCACGCGCCTGCTCCGTCCATCATCTCCTTCTGCACGAGGGTCTTCAGCGCCTGCCGTGCACGATGAAGCCGAACCTTGACGGCAACGGTCTTGATTCCGAGCATCGCGGCGGTCTCTTCCGTGGTCAGATCCTCGATGTCGCGAAGCATCAGGACCACGCGGTAGGATTCGGGAAGCCGGTCCATGCAGCGCCGCATCAGCACGCGCAGCCGTTCGCGTTCGAGCGCATCGGCAGGTGACAGATCGACGTAATCGTGAGCCTCGACGATGCGGCTTCCGTCGGCATGGAAGCGCGGCGTCTGGTCTTCGATCGAAACTTCGGGCTTGCGCTTGCGGCTGCGCAGCTTCATCAGCGACACGTTGATCACGATGCGGTGCAGCCACGTCGAAAGCCGCGATCTTCCCTCGAACGTCGCGACGGAACGGAACGCGTGAAGGAAGGCTTCCTGCACGACGTCGTGCGCGTCTTCCTCGCGCCGTACCATGCGGCGCGCGGTCGAGAGCATACGGCCGCCGTTCGCGCGCACGAGCTCTTCATAGGCGCTTTCGTCACCGGCCTGCATGCGCGCGACGAGCAGGCTGTCGTCGTCGTCGATGCGAACGGGAGGAGCGAGCTCCTCGACCAGTAAAAGTGCGGATGCGTTCATGACGCGACCTCCTGGAGAAGCTCCCGGACGAACGGCGACGCGCCGATCAGCTCGACGTCGTCGCGCTCGGCGGCGACCAGCGCGGCGGCGCCCGGCTTGTCGAGAAATCCGATTCCCGCAAGGTCGATGACGACGCGGCGGTTCGCGGCGAGACAGGCCGCAAGGATCGCCCGCAGCTCGATCAGATCGCCGTGCGTCAGCCGTCCCTCGAGTCGGAGAACCGTGGCCTTCTTATGTCCGTCCAGTCGTGTGATTCTGAGCATGGGCGCTATTGAGCAAGGCCCGTGCCGCAATCGCGCATCGCCGGCCGGCGGCCTGCAATCCGCGCAAGATCGGGTAGTTGCGACGAACGGTTCACTGCGGGCGTGGGACGGTCGAAGGCGGCCCCACGAAACTTCGATGGAGGCGCTACGAACCGTCGTGGCAGGGTCGTGGGTTCGTGGGGCCGTGGGGCCGTGGGGCCGTGGGGTCGTCGGCTCGCTGGTTTCGTGAGCTGCGAGGTCGTGGGATCGCCGGATCGTCGGCCGTGCGGTGTGATCGTGGTCCGTGCGGTGGGATCGGCGGCGTGCGGTAGTCGGCGACCGCGTCGCGGCTGCGGCACTCAGCGCTGGCGGACGATGCCGAGACGTTTGAGGCGGCTTCGCAGCGTATTCGGATGAAGGCCGAGCATCGTCGCCGCGCCGGCCGGGCCCTCGATGACCCAGCCGCACCGCTCGAGGCTTTCCTGGATACGCTTGCGCTCGAGCTCGCCGAGCGTGAGCCCTTCCGGTTCGTCGCGTGACGGCCGAGCGGCGGAAGGCGGAACATGTGCCGCGCCGCCCTCTCGCGGCGGCGACTTGAACGACAGCAGGCTTTCCTCGATCTCGAGCACCGGCCCGTCGGAGACGATCATCCCGCGCTCCACGACGTTCTCGAGCTCGCGGATGTTTCCCGGCCATGGATAGTCGCGGAGCCTTGCGAGCGTGGCCGGATCGACGTGCGTGAACTTGCGCCCGAGACGCGCGCTGTAGCGCGACATGAAGTAGTGCACGAGCAGCGAGATGTCCTCGCGCCGTTCGCGAAGCGGCGGCACGCGCAGCACGAACACGTTGACACGGAAATAGAGATCGGAGCGAAACTTCCCTTCGGCCACTGCGGCTTCGAGGTCGCGGTTGGTGGCGGCGACGAAGCGCACGTCGACGCGCTGCGTGCGCGTCGAGCCGACGGCTTCGAACTCGCGCTCCTGCAGCACGCGCAGGAGCTTGACCTGCACGTCCAGCGGCGTCTCGCCGAGCTCGTCGAGGAACAATGTCCCCTTGTCGGCGAGCGCAAAGCGTCCGATGCGCCGTTCGGAGGCTCCGGTGAATGCTCCCTTCTCGTGGCCGAAAAGCTCGCTCTCGACGAGCCCCGCCGGCAGCGCACCGGCGTTGACCTTGATGAGCGGGCGATCCTTGCGCGCCGACAGATCGTGCACCGCGCGCGCGATCAGCTCCTTGCCCGTACCGGTCTCACCGAGAATGAGCACCGTCGAATCGGTCGGCGCCACGCGCTCGACCTGCTGCAGCACGCGCCGGATCGCGTCCGAAGAGCCGACGATGGTTTCGAAGTCGTGCTCGGCGCGAATCTCCTCGCGCAGATACGCGTTCTGCGCGAGCAGTCGCGCCTTCTCGCGCTCGGCCAGCACGCGTGCGGTGATGTCGACGATCATCGTGCGGGTGTGCTTTCCGTCGGGCTCGGGCTTCGACCAGCGCTGCACGTAGACCGGGCGGCCGTTGTCCTTGCGGCGAAGCTCGATTTCGATCGCGGCGCGCTCGCGGCCCTTCTGCTCGGACGCAAGCGACTCCTGGACGCGGTCCTGGTTGTCCTGCTCGGGCGCGACGAGTGACATGCCGTACGTGCCGGGCACGTCGCCCGGAGCCAGCCCGAGCAGCTCCATGAACGCGCGGTTGGCGCTGAGAAAGCGCGTGTCGGTGTCTTCGTACACGTAGGCGATCGGAGCTTCCTCGAACAGGTCGCGGAACTGTTTCTCCGAGTTGCGGAGCTTCCTTTCGATGCCGATGCGCTCGAGCTCGGCGGCGGCGCGGGACGCGAAGATGCGGAACATCTGGAGCTGGATCGCTTCGAGCGGCATCGTGCGGCGATCGAAGACCGCGAGGTGCCCGATCGTCTTTCCGCCGGCGTCACTGAGCGGAACTCCGAGATAACTTTCGATATGGCGCTCGACGAGCGGCAGGTCGCGCGGAAACAGCCGGTAGACGTTGCTCGCGTGATGGCAGAGATTTCCGCGCACGACGTCCTCGCACGGAGTTCCCGGAAGCTCCCACGACGAGTTCTCGAGGAAGCGGCCGTCGCCGTAGAACGCCAGCGTCCGTACGCGCGACGGCGATTCGGCGAACTCGGCAACGAACGCGAACTGCACGTCGATGGCTGCCGCAAGCGAGCGCACCAGCGACTGCAGGAACTCCTCGCCGGTGCTGCGCGACGTGCCCTCGAGGATGAGGCGGAGAACTTCGGCCTCGCCAAGGCCTGCGAACGAACCGGCCGTGCCGGCCTTCGTAACCGCTGCGCTGTTGTCACCCGTTGCGCTGTTGTCGCCAGGCGCGCTCTTTTCGGCAGGGCCTCGGTCTTTCATCAGCGGTTCTCCCCGGACGCATCCTCTGAAACCTCACTTCCGCGGCGGCGTCAAAGGCGCGGAGGGTTTTTCGATGAAACGAGGATTTCTCACACACCGGAATCGGTGGGTCGCGCCGGTTGTCGCGCCCGTCACCGTGGTCCTGCTGGCCGCTCTTTCGCCAGCCGCAGCCGGCGCACAGACGGCGACCCGGCCCGGGCTGACGCTGGACGGCGCCCGTCAGGTCATTGCGGCCGGCGTCGCGTACGCAGCGAAGAACGGCGCTCCCGGCGGTGTCATCGCGGTTGTCGACGAAGGCGGCAACCTCATGGCCGTCGAGCGTCTCGACGGAACGTTCGCGGCCGGTGCCATGATCTCGATCGGAAAGGCGCGCACCGCGGCGCTGTTCAAAAAGCCGACGAAGTTCTTCGAAGACGTGGTGAACAAGGGCCGCACCGCGATGACGGCGCTTGCCGATTTCACACCGCTGCAGGGCGGCGTGCCGATCGTTTCGGGAACATCGATCGTCGGTGCGGTCGGTGTCAGCGGCGCAGCCAGTGCGCAACAGGACGAAGAGATCGCGATGGCCGGCGCCGCAGTGCTCGCATCGCCCGCGACCAGCGCGCAGCCGGTGCTTTATTTCGACCACGCTTCGGTCGATGCGGCGTTCGCCAAAGGCGCGGCGCTGTTCGATGGATCCGGTGGTCGAAATTTCATGGTGCATGCGAGCCGCCGCGACCAGGCCGGGATGGCCGAGGTCCATACGCTCGATACCGACGTCATCCATGTACTGGACGGATCCGCCACGCTCGTGACAGGCGGGACGGTTGCGGACCAGCACGAGGTCGAGCCGAACGAGCTTCGAGGGTCCTCGATCACCGGCGGACAGACGCGGCGCATTTCCAGAGGTGACGTCATCATCGTTCCGAACGGCGTGCCGCACTGGTTCGAGGAAGTCCCGTCGCCGCTCATCTACTACGTCGTCAAGGTGCGGCGATGAGACTGCGGGCATGGGCTGCCGCACGCGGCAGATTCGTTCTGCGCGTGGTCCTGACGATCCTCGTCGATGTGCTCGCGCTGCTGGTCGCGTACGCGGACGCCGCCGTGCTGCCGGAGACGCCCGCGCTTGCGACGGTCGATCTCGCAACGGCAGACGGCCTTCGCACTGTCGCGGGCACGTGGCGATACAGCGATGCGAAAGTTTCGGCGGCCGCTTTTCGAAGCGCGGGGACGGCGGGTCAGCCCACGGGCGATCCCGTCGAGACCTACGACATCGTCCCGCATGCCGGCGCTGCGGGGTTCGACGATTCCGAGTGGCAGATGATCGCTCCCGAGTCACTGTCGCAGCGACGCGGCAACGGGCGGCTCAGCTTCAACTGGTATCGTCTGTCGCTGACCGTTCCGGCGCGAGTCGGCAGCATCGACGTCGCCGGCACCACGGCCGTGTTCGAAACCTCGGTCGATGACTACGCGGAAATCTGGGTGGATGGAGAGATCACACGCGCGCCGCAGCAGTCCGGCGGATCGGTCATCGCCGGCTGGAATGCGACGAACCGCGTAATCGCTGCGCGGCACGTGCATCCCGGACAGAACATCGTCATCGCCGTGTTCGGCGCGAACGGTCCGCTTTCGAACCCGCCGACGAACTTCATCTACATGCGGTCGGCGCGGCTGTCGTTTCACGCGTCGGCTCCGGGCGCGGTCGCAATGGCGCCCGCTGAAGCGAACGTGGAAGTGATCCGCAACGATCCGGCGCTCGACGAGATCGTCAGCGCCAATCCGAAGCTGTTCAAGCTCGCCGAAGGCTTCGAGTTCACCGAAGGTCCGGTGTGGGTCGCCGGCGACGGCTATCTGCTGTTCAGCGATCCCAACAGCAACATCATCTACAAGTACCGCCCGGATGGTGATCTGTCGGTCTTTCGCCGGTCGAGCGGTTACGAAGGCGCCGACATCGCGGAGTACCACCAGCCGGGCTCGAACGGGCTTGCGATCGATCGCGAGGGTCGACTCGTCGTCGACGAGCATGGCCGCCGGCGCGTGTCGCGCGTCGAGAAAGACGGCACCGTCACGGTGCTCGCCGCCAGTTATGGAGGGAAGCGGCTGAACAGCCCGAACGACCTGGTGCTTCATTCGGACGGCTCGATCTATTTCACCGACCCGCCGTTCGGACTTCCGAAGGCGTTCGACGATCCGCGCAAAGAGCTCGCGTTCAGCGGCGTCTATCGCATTTCGGACGGCAGGCTCGATCTTCTCGTCGACGACCTGACCGGTCCCAACGGCATCGCATTCTCACCGGACGAGAAGTTCCTTTACGTCGGCGACTGGGACGAGAAAAAGAAAGTGGTGATGCGCTATCCGGTCCTTGCGGACGGCAAGACCGGCGCCGGGGAAGTCTTCTTCGACATGACGTCCGCGCCCGGCGAGGACGCGATCGACGGCATCGAAGTGGACGTCAACGGAAATCTCTACGTATCGGGGCCGGGCGCGCTGTGGATCCTGTCGCCGTCGGGCAGGCATCTCGGAAGCGTCGTGACGCCGCAGCATGTGCACAACATGGCGTGGGGCGGCGACGACGCAAAGACGCTCTACCTGTGCGCCCGCGGTGGCCTGTACCGGATGCCAATGGGCATTGCCGGAGTTCGCCGCTGACGGGCGACCGATGAACAGTTCGCCGGCGTGCCTACCCGTTCAGTTTCGGCAGCACGTCGCGCCCGAACGCTTCGATCCACTCCTTCTGGTTGCGGCCGACGTTGTGCAGGTAGATCTGATCGAATCCGAGGTCGATGAACTTCTGGATCTCCTTGCGGTGCACTTCGCAATCGGCCGTCATCAGCATGCGGCCCTGGAAATCGTCGGTGCGGACCATCTTCGCCATCTGCTCGAAATCGAGCGGTGAGCGGATGTCCTGCTTCGGGAATTTCATGCCGCCGTTCGGCCACTCGATCAGCGCGTTCTGCATGGCCTGCTCGTCGGTTTCTGCCCATGACAGGTGCAGCTGGAGAATCTTGCGGCAACCGTTCGGGTTGCGCCCGCCCTTCTTGCAGCCTTCGGCGACGGCCTTGAGCACCTTGTCGATCTTCTCGACGGGAGCTCCGACCGTGATGATGCCGTCGGCGTGCATGCCGACGCGTCTTGCCGTGATCGGTCCGGCGGTCGCGATGTAAATCGGCGGCGGCTTCTCGGGCATCGTCCACAGGCGAACCGTTTCGATCTTGAAGTATGGACCTTCCTGGCGCGTGTCTTTTCCGGTGAACAGGCGGTGCATGAAGTCGACGGCTTCGAACATCCGGTTCGCACGTTCCGGCGCCTCCGGCCAGTAGCCGGCCACGACGTGCTCGTTGATGGCTTCGCCCGACCCGAGCCCGAGCCAGAACCGTCCCGGGTACATCGCTTCCATGGTCGCGGCGGCCTGCGCGATGATGACCGGATGCGTGCGGAACGACGGGCACGTCACGCCCGGTCCGATGTCGCCTTTGGTGCGCTCGGCAACAGCGGCCATGAACGACCAGACGAACGCCGATTGTCCCTGCTGCGGGACCCACGGCTGGAGATGGTCCGACGCCATGATGCCGTCGAAGCCGTTCTGCTCGGCCAGCACGCACAGATTGAGCGCTTCGGTCGGATGGAACTGCTCGAGCATCGCGGCGTATCCGATTTTTACAGTCATGGGCGATTCCTTTGCGGACCCGGCAAGCGGCACCGCTTCGCTGCGGAGCCCTCGCGGGTGAAGCGGCGCACCGATGCAGCCGCCGACCACGCCGGATGTCAATCGCTTGCCCCGCGTGCAGCAGCCGCAGGACCGGGTCAGCCGGCGCACCCGCCCCCGGTTTTGCCTTTCCTCTGAGACCAGCAGGTTTCCAGGAACTTTCCACGTTCTTTCCAGACTCGCTGGACCCGCATGTGCGAGCCTCGCAACCATGGATGCACCCGACAAACGCGCAGGCGGTCAGCCCGATGGCGAGCCGCGCGACACCCGTGCCGGCTCGCAGGCTGCCGCAGGCACGCCGGCTACCGAGCTCACCAAAGAGGCCTCGCCGCGCCAGGCCTTTCTGCTTCAAGTCGCGGAACTGGCCGAAGGCGGCGAGCTGCGCGGCCGCGTGCAGAGCCTCGCGACGGCCGACGGCGGCAATTTCTCGTCAGTGACCGCGCTGATCGCGATTCTGCGCCGCGTCCTGACGGAGCCCGCGGAGCGAACCGACGAGTAACGGGTTGCTGATGCCTGCCACGATCGGCGTGGGCAGGCGCAGCACCGCGGCCGCGAAGCGAAATCCAGGTCGCCACGCCGCAAGTACGATCGATTTACGAAACACTGAGGGAGGATCATCGACATGACATTCAATGAAGCGAAGAACACACCGCGGCGGACCGGCCATCGTACGTTGCGGATGGCAGCAGCGGTGTTCGCGCTGCTGCAGGCGACCGTGCTGTGCACCGCTCCGATCGCCGGAGCGAGAGCCAATGCGAATCCCGGCACAGAGGAAGGCGGAGGTAGCGCCAACCCGGTCACGCCGCCTCCGTACGTATATCCGGTCGAAGGCTTTACGTGGTCGGCGCCGCAGCGCTATAGCTACTGGACGACGGCGTGGCACGAGTGGGGCGGCGCGCCGAAGCCGTGGCAGACCGAAACCTACAACGACGACTACGTGAATCCCAAGACCTGGTATCTGTATTTCAACGGTTGCCAGAGCGAGGCCGACTACTACCACGACTTCTACGGCGACGTGAAAGACGAGGACGGGCACATCCTCTATCCGAAGGGTACGTCGCGGTATCAGTGGAAGTGGAACGGCAAGACCATTGCGCCTTCGACCGATTGCTACACCGTCCTCGATTTCCCGGCGCAGGGAAATTACTGGGTCGAGCTCACGGAGACGGATGCCGACAACGCGGTGACGACCTGGACGATTCCGGTGCAGGTCAAGGACTACCTCGTCGTGGTTCTCGGCGATTCGTTCGCATCGGGCGAGGGCGCGGTCGACTGGCCGATCTACCCGGAAATTCCGAACGACCCGCCGCAGAACGCCGACTGGGCAGACGACCGCTGTCATCGCTCCATGTATTCCGGCGGCGCCCAGGCGGCCGCGCTGCTCGAGGCTGCCGATCCGAAGACGAGCGTCACGTTCCTGTCATTCGCATGTTCGGGAGCTACGCTCGACACCATGCGGTACAACACGGGAACCCTCGACACGCTCGACCCGTACAACCCGACGCTCGGTTTCGAGCGCGGCACCGGCATCACCGGCCCGTACGCCGGCATGGAGCCTCCGCCGAACGGCGTGGGACCTTACGAGGTGGCCAGCCAGACCGTGCAGCTCAACTACGCGCTCACCGGGCACCTGACACACCCTCCGCGCAAAGTAGACACGCTGATCGCCGCCGGCGGCATCAACGACGTGCGTTTCTCCGACCTGGTTGGCGTCTGCATCCTCGAGGATCTCTGCCATCTGCAGCCCGTCGGCACGGGTGGCGTCCAGCTCGACCAGCAGTTTGCCAACGATCTCGAGAATGTCGCGCCCGGTTGGGAGAAACTCGGCGACCAGCTCGACGGCTACGGTATCCAGGTTGCGCCGCACATGAAGCTGGCGCTCGAGTACCCTGGGTTTTTCCAGACGGACAGCGGCCTTCAGTGCCCGGAGCTGTTCACCGACATCACTGCCCTTGGCAAATGGGATTTCGACGAGATCGGTGTCGCCGAGGCCGTGTGGGCGCCGTCGCTGAATACAGCCGTGCAATTGGGGTCAGGCGGTGCCGGCTTCGATTTCGTCGGTGGCATCGACGCAGCATTCAAGAAGCACGGCATGTGCGCGAACGATCGCTTCATCAACACCGCCACCGATGCCCTGAACACGCAGGGTGACGAGAACGGCAACGTAGCGAATCCGTTTCATACGCAGAGCAGCACGACCGGAACAGCCCATCCCAACAGGAAAGGCTACGCGGCAGTTGCCGCAAAGATCCTCGATCACCTGCAGCCGTACATCGTCAACGAGCCTCCGGTCGCCAACCCGGACGAGGTCCAGGCGGCTGCGATTTATGGCAGCCAGTTCAACGTGCTCACCAACGACACGGACCCGGATGGCGATCCTCTGTCTGCACGCCTGGTGTCGGAGCCCCGGTACGGACACGTCACGATCGCGCCGAACGGAGAAGCCTCCTATCGCGCGAACTTCAACTACGCAGGCCCCGACAACTTCACCTACGAGGTCACCGACGGCGAGTACAGCGTGATCACAGGCGTCACCATCACGGTCGCTCCGCTGCAGGTAGCGACGACCGAGGTTTCGTACGGCACGATCACGCCGATCGGAGGACTGCTCGGCGGCTTCGTGCTCGAGCCGCCGTACCTCATCGTGTTCGACAAGCCGCTGAAGCCGAAGCGCGGCCTGATCTCGCAGGTGCCGGGCGTGGATGCGGTCATGTACAGTGCACCCGACCTCGCGCATCGCCGGCGGCTGAAGCTTCCCTACACGATCTACTCGCAGGCAGCGCCTCCCAGCACCGCCGCGGGCAGCAGCGTGCGCGGGATGCTGCAGATCAAGGTCATGAAGTAACGTCGGCCGTGTGTCGCCGGCGTCTCGCGGATGCGGGGCGCCGGCGATATCGACACCGGCTCGTTTCGATGCCGCTACCGGCGATGGACCTGTTGTTGCGATGCGCGGCACAACCAGCGCGGCTATCTCGTCGATGCGCGAACATTCCCCGGGGAATGTGACCTGGGTTTCGTCTGATGCATCACGGCCTCCTACGCCGGCTAACATCGAGCTGCGCTGCGCGGCACACAACCAGTATCAGGCGGACCTCGACTTCGGCCGCGGCTTCATGGACGCGAGGCGCGGCAATCCCGCCGATGCGCGAACATTCCCCGGGGAATGTCGCGGGATGGCGGCTGCGCCGTGAAGACGTCGTTGAGGTGAGCTCGGTTGTCGGCCCGGGGCGTAGCCGCTCAGGCGGCGCGCGGCGATCGCTACGCCTATCTTTGAGTCACCTGCCTACGCATGCGGCAGATCGGGCGGCAAAAGCATGCGGATTGCTGCGTTTGTGACGAATCGCGGGCGGCCTCGACTTTGCTTACCCGTGGGGTTCAGGCCCGCGGACCATGCCCATACACGTCGCCCTCCATCATCGCAGCAGCTACAGGTACGACCGCCGCGTCGAGCTCGGGCCGCAGACCATCCGCCTGCGCCCGGCGCCGCACTGCCGCACGCGCATCCTCAGCTACTCGCTCAAGGTCGAGCCCGCCGGACATTTCCTGAACTGGCAGCAGGACCCGCAGGCCAATTTCCTTGCGCGCATGGTGCTGCCCGAGAAGACCGACACGTTCGTCGTCGACGTCGACCTGGTCGCCGAGATGTCGGTGCTCAACCCGTTCGACTTCTTCCTCGAGCCGCACGCCGAGCAGTTCCCGTTCGCGTACGACGCCGGCCTCGACCACGAGCTCGAGCCGTTCCGGCGCCGGCTTGAAAAGACTCCGCTGTTCGACGGCTATCTCGCACGCGCCAGAGCCGCGCTTCTCCCGGATGGCCAAGTGAGCGCGGGAGCGCGAACGCCAGAACCGAGCGCGGGAGCGCGAACATCAGAAGGCCCGCGCACCATCGACTTCCTCGTCGCCCTCAACCGCCTCGTCTTCAGCGACGTGCGCTACCTCATCCGTCTCGAGCCCGGCGTGCAGACGCCGGAGCAGACCCTCGAAAAACGCTCCGGCTCGTGCCGCGATTCCGCGTGGCTGCTGTGCCAGATGCTGCGCTCGTTCGGGCTGCCGTCGCGTTTCGTCAGCGGTTACCTCATCCAGCTCGTCGCCGACGTGAAGGCGCTCGACGGGCCCGCCGGCGCCGCGCAGGATTTCACCGATCTGCACGCGTGGTGCGAAGTCTACCTTCCGGGCGCGGGCTGGATCGGCCTCGATCCGACGTCGGGGCTTCTCGCCGGCGAGGGCCACATCCCGGTGGCTGCGACGGCCGATCCGCAGAGCGCTGCGCCGATCAGCGGCGCGGTCGAACCGTGCCGCTCCGAGTTCCATCACGAGATGACGGTCACGCGCATCTTCGAATCGCCGCGCGTGACCAAGCCGTACAGCGACAGGCAATGGGCCGAAATCGATGCGCTCGGCCGCGCGGTCGACCACGACCTCGCACGCGGCGACGTGCGGCTGACGATGGGTGGCGAGCCCACGTTCGTGTCGATCGACGACGTCGACGCCGACGAATGGAATACGGCTGCGCTCGGACCCAACAAGACTCGCCTCGCGTGCCAGCTCATCAAGCGCCTGAAGAAACGCTTCGCGCCGGGCGGGTTCCTGCAGTACGGCCAGGGCAAATGGTATCCGGGCGAGCCGCTGCCGCGCTGGGCGTACGCGTGCTACTGGCGCACCGACGGAGCGCCGGTCTGGACGCACCCGGATCTTTTCGCCGATGCGGAGCACGATTACGGCTTCAGCAAGGTCGAAGCGGAGCGCTTTGCTGTCGCGTTCGCGCGGCGGCTCGGCTGCGGCGACCAGTGGCTGATGCCGGCGTACGAAGATACGTGGCATTACCTCTGGAAGGAGCGCCGTCTTCCGGCCAACGTCGATCCGTTCCGATCCGAGCTGAAAAACGAACAGGACCGCGTGCGCCTCGCGCGCCTGTTCGAAACCGGGCTCGACGAGGTCGTCGGCTACGTGCTGCCGCTGCGCCGCATCGAGCGCGGCAAGGAGCGCGTCTGGAATTCGACGTCGTGGTTCCTGCGCCCGGGCCGCTGCTACCTGCTCCCCGGCGATTCGCCGCTCGGACTGCGCCTGCCGCTTGAATCGCAGCCGTGGGTAAAGCCCGGCGACTATCCGCACCTGGTCGAGCGCGATCCGCTCGAGCTGCGTCCGCCGCTCGCCGCGCTCGTCGCAGATGCGCGCGCGGCGTCGGCGCAGAAAATCGAAGACGACGCCGCGGCCGCAGCCAAGCCTCCCGCGCCAGGCGAATCCGCCGAATGGATCGCGCGCACCGCGCTGTGCGTCGAGGCGCGCGGCGGCCGCCTGTATGTGTTCCTTCCGCCGGTCGAAACGCTCGAGGATTATCTCGACTGCCTGCGCGCGGTGGAAGACACCGCGGTCGGGCTCGCGCTTCCGATCATCCTCGAAGGCTACGCGCCGCCGGCTGACCCTCGCCTGAATGTGCTCAAGCTGACGCCCGATCCCGGCGTCATCGAAGTCAACGTGCAGCCGTCGCATTCGTGGAGCGAAATGGTCGACCTGACCGAGTTCGTCTACGAGGAAGCGCGCCAGACGCGGCTCGGGACCGAGAAGTTCCTGCTCGACGGACGCCACAGCGGCACCGGCGGCGGCAACCACATCGTGCTCGGCGGCGCGACGGCCGCGGATTCCCCGATCCTGCGGCGGCCGGATCTGCTCCGCAGCCTCGTCTCGTACTGGCAGAACCATCCTTCGCTTTCGTTCCTGTTCAGCGGCCTGTTCATCGGGCCGACCAGCCAGCATCCGCGCATCGACGAAGCCCGCAACGATTCGCTCTACGAGCTCGAGATCGCGTTCGCGCAGATTCCCGACGACGGGCCGTGCCCGCCGTGGCTCGTCGACCGGCTGTTTCGAAACCTTCTCGTCGACGCCACCGGCAACACGCATCGCAGCGAATTCTGCATCGACAAGCTCTACGCGCCGGAGACGGCGACCGGGCGGCTCGGCCTGCTCGAGATGCGCGCGTTCGAGATGCCGCCGCACGCGCGCATGAGCCTCGCGCAGCAGCTCCTGCTTCGCACGCTGGTGGCCGCATTCTGGAAGAAGCCGTATCGACGCAAGCTCGTGCGCTGGGGCAGCTCGATCCACGATCGCTGGATGCTGCCGCACTTCGTCTGGAACGACTTGTGCGACGTCGTGGGCGAGCTTGCGGCCGATGGCTATGCGGTGCGGCCCGAATGGTTCGCGCCGCATTTCGAATTTCGCTTCCCGCAGATCGGAGACCTCGATGCGGCGGGCGTGCATCTTGAGATCCGCACTGCGCTCGAGCCGTGGCACGTGCTCGGAGAAGAACCGGGCGGCGCCAGCACGGCGCGCTACGTCGACTCGTCTCTGGAGCGCGTGCAGGTCAAGGTCCGCGGCCTGACCGATTCGCGTCACGTCGTTGCGGTCAACGGCTGGTCATTGCCGCTTCATCCGACGGGGACGCACGGTGAGGGAGTCGCGGGCGTGCGCTATCGCGCATGGCAGCCGCCGAACTGCCTGCATCCGACGATCAAGGTCCACGCGCCGCTGGTGTTCGACCTCGTCGACACATGGACCGGCAGAAGCATCGCCGGCTGCACGTACCACGTGAGCCATCCGGGAGGGCGCAGCTACGAGACGTTTCCCGTCAACGCATACGAGGCCGAAAGCCGCCGCCTGTCGCGCTTCTTCCGCAACTCGCACACGCCCGGCCCGCTGACGGCGCGAAGCGGACAGGCCAGCCGCGAATACCCGTTCACGCTCGACCTTCGTGCGCCGGGAGGCACCGCGGGACGCACCGGATGAGCACCGCGCCGGTTGGTGACAGGCGCGCGTTGAGAAAAGGATGCGAGCGGTGAGCACGGTCGGTCTCAGCGAGAATCCTGCAGGCGCCGATCCGGAGGCGGGCCGGTCACCGCTTCTTGCTGCCTACGGGCGCCCAGAGCGCGCGCCAGCGCGCGATCAGACAGACCGCGCGCCAGCGCGCGATCAGACAAACCGCGCGTCAGAGAGCGATCAGCAGGAAGCCGTTTTCGACGAAGTGCTCGACAGCACGGGACAGGTGCGCCCGCACTACGCGGGCCTCGTCGCCGAGCTCGACGATCTCGGCGAAGCCGAGCTCGGCCGCCGCTCCGAAGCGGGCCGGCGCATCAGCCACGAGCAGGGCGTCGCCTACAATGTCTACGGCGAGCCGCGCGGCAGCGAGCGCGCGTGGGAGCTCGATCCGGTCCCGTTCCTGATTTCTTCCGCCGAATGGACGGCGCTCGAGAAAGCGCTCGTGCAGCGCGCAACGCTGCTCAATCGCATTCTCGCCGACTGCTACGGCTCGCAGCAGCTGCTGCGCTCGAGCTGGCTGCCGCCGGCGCTCGTCTTTGCGCAGCCCGACTTCCTGCGGCCGCTCCACGACGTGCGCGTGCCGCGCGACACGTTCCTGCACTTCTATGCCGCCGATCTCGCCCGTTCGCCCGACGGCCAGTGGTGGGTCACGTCCGACCGCACGCAGGTTCCGACGGGAGCCGGCTACGCGCTTGCCAACCGCATGGTCACGTCGCGCATCCTGCCGGAAGCATTTCGCAACTGCGCGGTGCAGCGTCTCGCCGGTTTCTTCCGCGAGGTTCAGCGCACGCTTGCCGAGCTCGCACCGCGCGGCAACGAGAATCCGCGCGTCGTGCTTCTGACTCCCGGCCCGTACAACGACACGTACTTCGAGCAGACGTGGCTCGCGCGCTATCTCGGCTACTCGCTGGTCGAAGGCCAGGACCTTACGGTGCGCGACGACCGCGTCTACCTGAAGACGCTCGGAGGCCTCGAGCCGGTCGACGTGATCCTCCGCCGCGTCGACGACGACTTCTGCGATCCGCTCGAGCTGCGCAACGAATCGGTGCTCGGCGTGCCGGGCCTGGTCGAAGCGCTGCGCGCCGGCAACGTGACGGTCGCCAACGCGCTCGGCAGCGGGCTCGTGCAGAGCCCTGCATTCATGGGATTCCTGCCCGGCCTCTGCCGTCATCTGCTCGGCGAAGAGCTGGCGCTTCCGTCGGTCGCGACGTGGTGGTGCGGACAGAAAGACGCCGGCGAATACGTGCTCGAGCATCTCGACGAAGTCGTCGTGAAGTCGACGTTCCGCTCCTCGCTTCCCGGCAGCAGGATCGGCGGAGAGATGACGCCCGACGAACGCGAGGCGCTGCGCCAGCGGATCCTGTTCCAGCCGCACCTGTTCGTCGGTCAGGAGCGCGTGCCGCTTGCGACGGCGCCGTCGTGGAACGGCACCAGCGTGCAGCCGAGGCCGGTCGCGCTTCGCGTGTATCTCGTGGCGACGCAGGACGGCTACGCGGTCATGCCCGGCGGCCTGGCCAGGGTGACGCCCGAAGTTGCCGGCCGGCTGATTTCGACGCAGATCGGAAGCTCGAGCAAGGATACGTGGGTCATCAGCGATGCTCCGGTGCAGGCCAGGAGCCTGCTGCAGGTTGCACGCGACGAAGACATCGAGCTCCGGCGCGTCGGAAACAATCTTCCGAGCAGGCTCGCGGACAACTACTACTGGCTCGGCCGCTACGGCGAGCGCAGCGACGCCACCGCGCGCCTGCTGCGCGCCGCATTGCTGCGATTCTCGCTCGAGAGCGCGCGCGACGTCGGGCCCTTGCTGTCGCTCATTCAGCCGGTGCTCGAAACGCTGACGGCGCAGGACCAGCTTCCCGGCCTCCGCGAAAACCCGCTGCTGCGCGACGATCCGGAAGGGCTCGAAGCCGAGCTTCTCGCCACGATCTTCGACGCCGAGCGCAAAGGCAGCCTGATGTCGCTCGCGGATCAGCTGCAGAAGCTCGTGATCCTCGTGCGCGACCGCTCGTCCAACGACCTGTGGCGCGTGCTGCGTACACTGGACGACGGATTGGCTCCGGCTGCTGCCGCAGCCGGTCCGATGCTGGCCGGCGATGCGGTGCGCGTGCTCAACCACGTGATCCTCGGGATCGCTGCGTTTCACGGGCTGGCGCGCGAGAACATGACGCGTGCGCAGGGCTGGCGTTTCCTCGACATCGGCGTGCGCATCGAACGGGCGATGTACCTGTCCACGTTTCTCGCGAGCGCGCTGCAGAGCCCGGAAGCCGAGAACCCGAGCGTGCTCGAGACAGTCCTCGAAGTTGCCGACTGCACCATCACATACCGCTCGCGCTACAACCTGCTGCCGAACATCGCCGCGGTCTACGATCTCGTCATGCTCGACGACACCAATCCGCGCTCGCTGTTCTTCCAGCTGAACTCGATCCTCCGGCATCTCGAGAAGCTTCCGCGTGCGCGCGAGTCGGCGCTGCCGAGCGCGGCCGACCGCATCCTGATTGCGAGCCTGTCGCGGCTGCAGCTGCTCGATCCGCGGCCGCTCGCGCGAATGGCCGGCGCGTGGCACGAGAGCGAAACCGGACAGCTCCTTCGCGACATCCTGATCGAGCTGCCGCGTTTCTCGGACCTGATCGCCGTCAGCTATTTTGCTCATTCGGAGATTTCGCACGCCGGATGGGCGTCGCGTCGCAGCGGCGCCGGAGAATCGATCGTCAGCCAGATCGCGTCGATGGCGAGAAACGAAGGCCGCACGCCGGGAACGGTGCTGTGAACTACCGCATCAGCCATCGCACGGTCTACGACTACTCCGAGCCGGTGACGGTCTCGCATCACGCCGCGCGACTGACGCCGCGGATCACGCGCGGACAGACGTTCGAGGACTTCACGATCCACATCGAGCCGGAGCCGACGATCCGCAAGCTGCGCCTCGACTACTTCGGCAACGGCGTGTGCTTCTTCAGCATCCAGTCGATTCACCAGCGCCTCGAAGTCACCGCCAGCAGTATCGTCGTCACGTCGTCGGAGACACCGGTCGCAACCGGCCTGTCTCCGGGATGGGAGAGCGTTGCGCGACTGTTTCGCGATCCGGTTTCGCCGGACGTCGTCGAGCCGTTTCAGTTCGTGTTCGACTCGCCGCTGCTTTGCGCATCGCCGGAGCTCGCGGCTTACGCGGCGCCGTCGTTCACGCCCGGGCGGCCGCTGCTCGCCGCCGTCTCCGATCTCACGCAGCGGATCTACAGGGAGTTCGAGTACGATCCGGTCGCGACGACGGTCTCCACGCCGCCCGCCGAAGTCTTCGCCGCGCGCCACGGCGTCTGTCAGGACTTCGCGCACGTGGCGATCGCGTGCCTGCGTTCGATGGGGCTGCCGGCTCGGTACGTGAGTGGCTACCTTCGTACGATTCCCGCACCGGGCCAGCCGAAGCTCGTCGGTGCCGACGCGTCGCATGCGTGGTTTTCGGTGTTCAGTCCCGGTCTCGGCTGGGTCGATTTCGATCCGACCAACGGCGTGATGCCATCAGAAGACCACATCAGCGTGGCGTTCGGCCGCGATTTCAGCGACGTGAGCCCGCTCAGCGGCATCATCACCGGCGGCGGCGAGCACACCGTCGACGTTGCGGTCGACGTCGACGCGAGCTGAAAAAAGGGGACAGGTACATTTAAATTTCGCGTGAAAAAACGCGCCCGTTGATTTTACGACGTTTTTTTAATTGTACCTGTCCCCTTTTAAATTCCGTCGATACGCTGCCAGATCTCTTCGGCGACTTTGTCGACGTGGGGGCTCATTGCGCCCGTGACCTGCGTTCGAACGGTGTCGCGGGTTTTTTCGCGTCCGTCGTCGATGATCGCCTGCATGCGGCTTTCGGAAAGGATCGTCGCGGCCAGCCAGCCGGGAAGCTCGTACTCCTTGACGGCGGCCGTGATCGCTTCGCGTCCGAACCACAGGCCTGCGCCCGCGGCGACGAGACCGCCGACGGCACCGATGACGAACGCGAGCGGCCCGCTGTGGACGACTCCGACGAGCACCGCAACGCCGACGGCCTTTCCGAAGCCGCCGCTGATGGTTCCGGTCGCGATCGCGACGGCGCCCGAGACGGCAAGGCCGACCGCATCGGTCAGGCTGTCGCCGATCGGAGCGACGAGCCGGCCGGCTGCCGCGCCGCCGTCGTCGTCGAGAATCGCGCGGCGCGCTTCCGGATCGATCGTGATCGAGTTTCCGAGCCGCCTGGAAATGATCTTCTCGACCGCGAGCGTAAGAACCGATTCGAACCGCTGCTGCGCGCTGCGGACTTTTTCCGCGAGTTCGCCGCTGAAACTTTCGACGGCGGACTGGATGCGAAGCTCGAGATCCGTCAGCCGTCCGCCGTTCTCGCGGAACCGGGCCAGCTCGGAGCGGATCGACGCATCGAAAAGATTGGCGCACACGTATTCGCCGACGTCTTCGGCCATCGCATCCACTTCGACGAGATACGCCGTGCGGATTTCGGCGAGCACGCCCTGGCGGCGCGATTCGCGCCACTGGTGGAGCCGGCTCTGGAAATAGCGGTCGGCGAAAGAAACCTGCACGGCCGACGCGAGCCGCCTGATGCGGCCCGACTCCCACATCCACAGCAGCAGGCGCGGGATCGCGACGACGACGAGTGCGGTCAGCGCGTACAGGTGAATCCACTGCGCGGCCGGCACGCCGCTCTCGCTCGTCAACTGGCGGAAATCGAGCCGCGATGCGAGATCGATGCGGAGCACCGCGGCCGCCGGGCCGAGGAGCGTGCTCAGCAGGAACGAGACGGCCGACTCGCTGCGAATGAACGTGCTGCGCCAGACGACGTTGTAGTCGAAGAACAGCCCGCGGATGTACATGCCGGCAACGGCGCCGCTGACGAGGCCGAGCGCTCCGAGATGCAGCAGGCGCTCGATACGAAGACTCGTCAGCTCGCGCGCCGAGCGCACCCAGTGCACGAGAAACGACGCGATGCCTGCGGCCCAGCGCTTTTCGTCTTCGACCGCCGCTCGCGCGCCGGATCGCCACCGCAGCCAGCGCTGCCAGACGCTCTCGGCAATCAGCATCCGGAAAAGCCACGGAAGCTCCGCAGCCTGCTCGCTCGCCGATTCGCGCACGGGCGGAGCGGAGCCGGCCACGTCGCGGATCGCGATCGCATCGGAGCCGGCGCTTCGCATTCGACGTCGGATCGAACGCACGAGCAGCAGCACGTACAGAACGAGGTTCCACGCGACCAGCGCGAGGATCGGATTGAAAAGGATGTGGATCTTCCCGGACGGCCCGAGCTCGTTCGACAGCACGCCGACCGCAAACCCGAGACCGAGCACGAGCGATGCGGCCGAATCCGGCAAGCGAGGCAGCTGGAGGATCGCGCGGCACAGCTCGCGGCGCGGGAAATTCTCGAGCAGGGACGCCGCGCGCCGCGCGAACCACGAGCCGACGTCGTCGCAGTCGCCGGCCTCGGCGAACGCCGCCGCCTGCGCGGCGTCATCGATTGCCACGGCGCCGTGTTCCTCGATTGCGCGGACGAGGAGAACCCTGGCGGCGTCGGCTTCCAGCATCAGGGCGGTTCTACTACTTCTTGCGGGATGGGAGATCATGTTCAGGGGCCGGACCGGACCTTCGGGCACGCGACCGTCGTGCTCGGCGACAAGAACGGGAAATATCCGCACGGGAACTCGCTGGTGATTCGCGGCACCCGCCGCACGGCGGTCCTCGATCCGTCGCTCGCGCTCGTCGAGCGGGAGGGCGGCTTTCGCGGACCGGCCGACCTGGTCGTGCTGAGCCACGTGCACGAAGATCACGTCGCCGGCCTTCATCTTTTCCCCGATGCCGAGGTCCATGCGCACCGCGAGGATGTCGACGGCATCCGCTCGATGGCCGGGCTTCAGAGGATGTACGGCTACGCGCTTCCGGACGAGACGCTTTCGGACTGGCTGGTCGGCTCGTTTCACTACGCGCCGCGGCCGGATGCCCGCGCGTACGAAGACGGCGCGGTCTTCGAGCTTGGCGACTGCCGCATCCGCGCATTCCATCTTCCCGGGCACACGCGCGGCCACTGCGCGCTGCTCGTCGAGCCGGAGGGAGTTCTTTTCCTCGGCGACATCGACCTGACCGGCTTCGGTCCGTACTACGGCGACGCGTGGTCGGATCTGGAGGACTTCGAGCGTTCGCTCGAGCGCATCCGTTCGATCCCGGCGCGGGTCTGGGTGTCATTCCACCACGTCGGCGTCATCGAGGATCAGGCGGTGTTCGACGAGAAGCTCCGGCGCTTCGCGGGAAAGATCAATGAGCGCGACGACGCGATCGCCGAGTTCCTGCGCGAGCCGCGCACGGTCGACGAGATGGTCGCGCATCGCTTCGTGTATCCGCCGCACGCGGCGCTGCCGTTCGTCGACGCCGTCGAAAAACGGACGATCGAGCAGCATCTGCGGCGCGGGGTGGAGCGGGGACGGATCGTATGTGAGGGGGAACGGTATCGAGCGGTATAGAGCGTTGCGCTCGCGCCGGGCCGCGCCATGCGATGCATGACGCGGCCCGTGCTGAAATCGGGGACAGACACCGATTTCCGGAAATCGGTGTCTGTCCCCGATTTACTCGCGATCAGTGTCGGCCGTGCGGCGGCGGCGGCGGCGGCTGACCCGAATCGTCCGCCGGCGGCTGCCCGCCCTGACCGCGATGCGGGTTCGCTCCGCCTTGCGGGCCGTGCGGCGGCGGCGCCGGATTGCCGCGATGCTCAACCGCACCTTGCGGCGCGACTTCCTGCTGGTGCCGCTGCGGGGGCTCGCGATACTCGGGCCGCTCCGCCTGCGGCTGCCGCTGATGCTGCATCTGCTCCTGCCGCATTTGTTGCTGCTGCGTGCGTTCCTGCTGCATCTGTTGTTGCTGCATGCGTTCCTGCCGCATCTGCTGCTGCTCCATGCGCTCCTGCTGCATCTGCTGAGGCTGCGCCTCACGCTGCTGGTGCTGCGGCTGCATCTGCTCAGGCTGCGCCTCTCGCTGCTGGTGCTGCGGCTGCACATGCTCCGGCCGCACGCGCTCGGGCTGCACGCGCTCGGGCTGCTCCTCGGGCTGCACGCGCTCATGCTTCATGCGTTCGGGCTGTGCCTGCTCGGCACGATCCGGTCGCATGTGCTGAGGCTTCGCCTCGCGAGGCTCGGGCTGCGCCGGCTGCTCGGCGCGATTGCCAGGCTGGCCTTGTTCCATTCCATGAACAGGCTGCTCATCTTCCATGCCCGGACGCTGGCGACCATGTGCATTCGGTCCACCGTTGTCCGGCCGCCCGCCGTGGCGGTCTGCGCCGCTGCCCGCTCCGGGCGCTTGTTCTTCGGCTGCCGGTTGAGGCCCGCCTTTGCCTGCCGTGCTTTCGTCAGGAACGGTGCGGCTCGGCTTCTTCTGGCTCTCCGGCACGCGGTCGAGGCGCGCCTTCTCTTCGCGGATCGTGTCGCGCTTGCGCGCCTCCGGCGTCGGCTCCTTCGCGAGGCCGAGACGATCCGGAGTCTTGTCCGTCGTCTCGCGGACCTGCGGGCGGAACATCTGCACGCGATCGCCGCGCGTGTCGACGCGCGTGTGCGGCTTGTCGGCAGCTTCGATCGTCACAGGGCGCACCGGCCGTCCGGTTGCCTGCTCGATCGTGCGCCGGTCGATGCTGTGTCCGATCCGCTCGGGATGGCTCTCGTCGTACTGCGTGACGTCACGCGACTGGCTGTAGATCCGGTCGCGCTCGCGGTGGTCGCTGATCTGATGGCGGCCGACGCGGTCCGACGTGAAGTCGCGGTCGCGCGTAAACACCCAGCGATCCCAGTCGCGGCCACGGTGGCGATCGTCCCAGTCGTGATCGTGATGCCAGTTGTCCCAGCGGTACTCGGGATGGATGTCGAAATAGACGGGCCACAGCGGAGCCCATCCGATGTAACCGGATTCGACCCGCCAGCTTACCCACGCCGGAGCCCACGTGTGTCCGGGCACCCAGCTCCATCCGTAGTACGGATCGAAGTACCAGCGGCCGTAGTGATACGTGGCCCAGCCCCACGGTTCGTCGGACACCCACGTCCATCCGAATTCGTCGGACCATAGCCACTGACCTTCGGTGTACGGGCGCCAGCCAGGACCAACCCGGGCCGGATGCCAGACCCAGCCGAAGTCCGCCTGGAAGAACCATTGTCCGTGCGGCGCGAGGTTCGAGTAGAAGATGCCCACGTCGACGTCCTGCGCGTTGGCCGCCTGTGGCGCCACGCTGTCGACGAGGAGCGCACCGCCGGTGCTGCAGACGAGGAAGGCGGCAAGCGCAAGGCTGCCGGGAATCTGGAGCTTGTGAAATTTCATACGAACCTCTTCCTTCCGATCGATATATTCGCGTTCACTGTTCGGTATCCGCGATCGCTGTCCGGTTTTCGCGTCCAGGTTGCCTGCTCGCTGCGTGCGCAGCTCAGGTCTGCTTGCGATCGAACATCAGCATCAGCACGCCGCCGCCGACCGCGACCGCGGCCAGCCATTGCGGGATGCGGACCGTCTTGTTGTCCTTGATCGAAAGCTCGATCGGGCCGATCTTCGCGTCGTGGCTTTCTTCTGTGTACGTGAACTGGCCGTAGGCGAGGCCGCCTGCACCGGCAAGTATGAGCAGGATTGCCAGAATCTTGATGGGACTCACGATATGATCTCCTGCACTTCTGGCCTTCGCTTCATCTCGACGCGTTCGCATCAACGCGTTCGTGCGCGGCCCCGAACGGACCTCCGCACGTCCGTTCTATGTACGAAAGTTAGCGGCGAAAAGAGCGGACTGCTACGCGCGTAGTTCCACGCAGGTCGTGTTTTGCGATCAAAGAGGATCGACGGCGGATGGTTTTGCCCAGTTGCGCCAATCGGCGGCCTTGCACATCACTCGCTGTAACCATCGGCGGAAGGGCCGGCACCGCTTGCGGCGACGGGGACCATCTTCATGCGAATGTTCGGCCCGAAGCTGTTCGCCTCCATCGCATGGTCGGCGACCCGGCCGTGGAACGGCATCTCCTTGTCCAGGCGGGCAGCTGCGACCAGGAACGTCAGCGCCAGAAGGCCGAACAGCCATCCGATCTCGGCCGACATCCCGGCGTATCCGAGCGCGCCGTAGGCGAATGCGATCAACGTCAGCACGAACATGACCATGGCGACAAAAGCCATTGAAGTTCCCCTTCGCGAACGAGTACGGGCGCGGCGCCGGCCGTCATGCGGGCTGCGGCGATTCTGTACCCGTCGGAAGGGAGTTTAGGGATCGAAGGGCTGCGCGGATAGACGGGAGTTGCACGCGCGCAGATCTACGCGTGTGCGTCAGTCGGTGTTTTTCTCGATCGCGACGATCGGTGCGTCGGTGAAGAGATAACGGCGCAGCATGCCGTCGAAGTGGGCGTCGTGGCGCCGGATCCATTCGAGCAGCATCGTCGCGTGCTCGATCTCTTCGTGTTTGTTGTGGAGAAGCACTTCCTTGAGCTGCGGGTCCGAGCACGCGTCGGCACGCTGCTGGTACCAGTCGATCGCTTCCCATTCCTCCATGAGGCTGACGATCGCGCGGTGCATGTTGCGCGTGTCTTCGGAAAGAACCTCTACGGCTTCGTGGAAGCCCGTATTCGCCATGGGGAGAGTGCTCGCGATGCCGGCTACAGACGGCCAGTCAGCAGGAGCACGACCACGACGATGAGCGCGACACCGCCAAAGCCGGACGGGCCGTAGCCGAGGTTATGATAGCCCCAGTTCGGCAGTCCACCGATCACGAGAAGAAGAAGAATGATGAGCAGGAGATTGGACATGTTGTGTTCTCTCTTTGCGTGCAGACTCTGCCGCGCGCGCTTCATCTTCTTTTTACCGATCTTCGATGCGATCCGGTAGATCGTAGTACTACTCACGTAGTTCTACGTACGTCATTCACGCACGAAAAAAGGCGTGAGAGATTGCATCGACAACGCCCGCCGCAGCCATTACAACAGCGGACGGCATGAGTGCATCACGGCATTCAGGGAAACGTCGGATCTGAAGAATCTTCGTCTACTACTGGAACGCACACTCCGACGTACCGCCGCGGACGCCGCGGATCCCGAAGACCTGATTCGAAGCGAGCTCTTCAGCATCGAGCGGCTCGAGCAGCACGCCGAAACTCTTGCCGCCGCCCAGCACGTGACGACGCGCCCCACCGGCGAACGCCGGCTCGCACCGCGGCTGCGCGACAACGGACGTGTGCTGCTGGCAGCCTACCGCACGATCGGCGAGACCATTCGCGAGGAACGTGCGATCACGCCGGCCGCAGAATGGCTGGTCGACAACTTCCACGTCGTCGAAGAACAGATCCGCGAAATTCGCGACGACATGCCGGCAGGTTTCTACAGGGAGCTGCCGAAACTCTCGGACGGGCCGCTCGCGGGGTATCCGCGCGTATTCGGCCTCGCGTGGGGATTCGTCGCGCACACCGACAGTCTTTTCGATCCGGAGACGCTGCGCCGCTTCGTCGGTGCGTACCAGCGCGTCCAGCCGCTGACGATCGGCGAGCTGTGGGCAGTGGCCATCACCCTGCGCGTCGTGCTCGTGGAAAATCTTCGCCGCGCGGCCGACCGCATCGTCACGAGTCGAATTTCCCGCCAGGACGCCGACGCCGCTGCCAATCGTCTTCTCGGAGTGGGCTGCACCGCAGAATCCGCAACCAACGTTCTGCGTCGCTTCGAGCATGTCCGCCTGCGCGCCGCGTTTGCCGTGCAGCTCGTCCAGCGGCTGCGCGATCAGGATCCGGATGTCACGCCGGCGCTGCGCTGGCTCGACGAAAAGCTTGCGGCCCAGGGGACGACCGCCGACGAAATCGTTCGCGAGGAGCACCAGCTTCAGGGTGCGATGAACGTGACGGTGCGCAACATCATCACCAGCATGCACCTGATGTCGGATGTCGACTGGGCCGATCTGTTCGAGGCCATCAGCCTGGTCGATGCCGAGTTGCGCGCGGGAAGCGACTTTGCCGCCATGGATTTCGCGACGCGTGATCGATACCGCCACGAGATCGAATCGCTCGCGCGCGGATCCCGCCACTCGGAGCTCGATGTCGCGCGCCGCGCGATGAGCGCGGCTAATGCGGTGTCGCATCTCGACGTCGCCGACGCTGTCGAACGCGGCCGTCATCAGGATTCCGGTTATCATCTGATTGGCGGCGGCCGCACGGTCTTCGAACGCACGCTCGCATTCCGGGTGCCGCCGCACGAGTGGCTGCCTCGCGCGTACCGCGCCGCCGGCATCGCCGGCTATCTCGGCACGGCGGCGATTCTGACCGCCACTCTTCTTCTGCCCGCAGTGCTCGGCGTCGCGTCCTACGGCGTCGACCGATGGATGCTCGCGCTGCTTGCGGTGCTTGGCCTCGTGCCGGCGACCGATGCTGCATTCGCGCTGCTCAACCGCCACGTCGCGGCGCGTTTCGGCGCGTCGAGGCTGCCCGCTCTCGAGCTCGAGGACGGCATACCGCCGGAGCTGCGCACCATGGTGGTCGTTCCGACGCTGCTGACGACACCGGCGGAGATCGGCGAGCAGATCGAACGGCTCGAGGTCCGCCATCTTGCCAGCGGTGAGGAAGATCTGCGTTTCGCGTTGCTGTCCGACTGGACGGACGCCGCGCACGAGAGCGAGCCGGGCGACGAAATACTCGTCGCCTCCGCCGCTGCGGCCATCGATGTTCTCAACCAGCGCTATCCGCCTGCAGCGGACGGCAAGCGGTTCCTGCTCCTGCACCGCCGCAGGGTCTGGAATGCGGGCGAAGGCGTGTGGATGGGCTGGGAGCGCAAGCGCGGCAAGCTGCACGAGCTCAACCGGCTGCTTCGCGGCGCGCTCGACACCACGTTCGTCGCGATCGGCGGCATCGCGCCGTCTGTGCCCGGCGGCGTGCGCTACGTGATCACGCTCGACGCCGACACGCGCCTTCCACGCGAAGCGGCGCGGCGACTGGTCGGCAAGATGGCCCATCCGCTCAACCGTCCGCGCCTCGATCTGCGCAGCGGACGCGTGGTGGACGGCTATGCGGTGCTGCAGCCGCGCGTGATCCCGTCGTTTCCGATCGGCGGCGAAGGATCGATCTTCCAGCGCGTGTTCTCCGGTCCGGGCGGGATCGATCCGTACGCGTCGGCTGTCTCCGACGTGTATCAGGACCTTTTCGGCGAAGGCTCGTTTACCGGCAAGGGAATCTACGACGTCGACGTCTTCGAGGCCGCACTCGAAGGCCGCATCCCCGAAAACGCCGTGCTCAGCCACGATCTTCTCGAGGGCGTGTTCGCCAGGGCGGGCCTGGTTTCCGACATCGAAGTCGTCGAAGAGTTTCCGTCGCGCTACGACGTAGCCGCTGCCAGGCAGCATCGCTGGGCACGCGGGGACTGGCAGCTTCTGCCGTGGATCATTGGGAAGGGGCGCGCGGCGACGCGCGACGGGAAGGCGCGCGCGGCGACGCGCGACGGGCACGGTAGCGCGGCAACGCGCGACGGCGATTCCGCGCGTGCGGCGATTCCGGTGATCGGACGCTGGAAGATGCTCGACAACCTGCGCCGTACGCTGTCCGCGCCGGCCGCGTTCCTCGCGCTCGCCGCCGGCTGGATGATGCCGCGTCACGCGGCAACGCTGTGGACGGGATGCGTGCTTGCGCTACTCGCGGTTCCCGCGGTCCTGCCGTTACTCGCCGGCATCGTTCCGAGGCGGGCCGGCATCTCCAAGCGAAGTCATCTGCGCTCGATCGCTGCCGATCTCGAGCTCGCGCTGCTGCAGACGGCATTCCTGGTCACGCTGCTCGCGCACCAGACGTGGCTGATGGCCGACGCGATCGTGCGTACGCTGCTCCGACTCGTCGTCAGTCACCGGCGCATGCTCGAATGGCTGACGGCTGCGCAGGCGAAGTTCAGCCTGCCGCTCGATGTTCCCGGGTTTTATCTGCGCATGGCCGGCGGCGTCGGGCTCGCTGCTGCTGTCGCATTGCTGGTGCTCTCGGGCGGGCACGGCGCGGCGCCGGTCGCGTTGCCGTTCGTCGCGCTGTGGGCCTTGTCGCCGGTCGTCGCGCAGTGGGCGAGCCGTCCGCCGGACGTCTTCGGCGCCGGCCAGCTCGACGGGGCCGATCGCATTGCACTGAGGATGGTTGCGCGGCGTACGTGGCGCTTTTTCGAGACGTTCGTCACCGGCGCCGATCACATGCTTCCGCCGGACAATTTCCAGGAGATTCCGAATCCGGCCACCGCGCACCGGACGTCTCCGACCAACCTCGGCCTGTATCTGCTGTCGGTCGCGGCCGCGCGCGACTTCGGGTGGTCGGGACTCGTCGAGACGGTCGAGCGGCTCGAAGCGACGCTTGGGGCCATGGACCGCCTCGAGCGGTTTCGCGGCCACTTCTTCAACTGGTACGCGACCGAAGACCTGCGCACGCTCAGCCCGAAGTACGTCTCGTCGGTCGACAGCGGCAACCTCGCCGGGCATCTGCTCGCGATCGCGAGCACGTGCCGCGAGATGCTCGTCCGGCCGGTCGTCGATGGGCAATGTTTCGCCGGAATTGCCGATGCGCTGAGGCTTGCGACCGAAGCGCTCGGCCAGCTGACCGGGAATCGCCACACGCAGATCGTCACCCGCAAGCATCTCGACGATGCGCTGGCGAACCTCGCGTCGCTGCTCGACAGCCCGCAGCCGCAGGCGCCGTCGGACGTGCTCGCTCATCTGACCCGGCTCGGCGTGCAGGCGGACATCGTCGCCGACATCGCGCGAACCTGGACCGCGGAGCGAAACGACGGAGCAGGTACGGATTTCCTGTTCTGGGTGGACGCGGTCCGTGCGTCGATTACGAGTCACACCCGCGACCTGGATCTTCTGATGCCGCGACGGACGCTGAGCGCTTCAGCCGGTGCAGCCCGCACAAGCTTGCCGCTCGTTGCCGATTCGCACGGCGACGCTTTCGACCGCGAGTCGATTCCGACGCTCGCTGATGTTGCCGATCTTGCCGACGGCTGCGGCGGCTGTGGCGGCTGCGAGGCGGCGCGCTCGCTCGAGCGGCGCGTGACGGCGCTTTCCGACCTCGCCAGGCAGCTGTTCGACCGCATGGAATTCGGATTCCTCCTCGATCCTGCGCGCAACCTTCTTTCGATCGGCTACCAGGTGGCCGAGGGCAAGCTCGATACCAACTGCTACGACCTGCTCGCTTCCGAAGCGCGGCTCGCGAGCTTCATCGCCATTGCCAAGGGCGACCTTCCGGTGCGGCACTGGTTCCGTCTCGGCCGCTCGCTGACGCCCGTGGATCGCGGATCCGCTCTCGTCTCGTGGTCGGGTTCGATGTTCGAGTATCTGATGCCGTCGCTCGTGATGCGCGCGGCAACCGGAAGCCTGCTCGAGCAGACCAGCCGCCTCATCGTGCGCAGGCAGGTCCGCTACGGCAGCGATCGCGGCGTGCCGTGGGGAGTTTCCGAGTCGGCGTACAACGCGCGCGACCTCGAGTTCACTTACCAGTACTCGAACTTCGGCGTGCCGGGGCTCGGTCTCAAGCGCGGGCTGAGCGAGGACGTCGTCGTCGCTCCGTATGCAACCGCGCTGGCCACCATGGTCGATCCCGCCGGCGCCGTGAAGAACTTTGCCCGTCTTGCGGATGCGGGAGCATGCGGCCGCTACGGCTACTACGAAGCCCTCGATTACACGCCGACTCGCCTGCCCGAGGGCAAACCGGTGGCGATCGTCCAGGCGTACATGGCCCATCACCAGGGCATGACGATTCTCGCCATCGCCAATGCGCTCCACGACGGCGAGATGCGTACGCGTTTCCACGCGGACGCGATGGTGCAGGCGACCGAGCTTCTGCTTCAGGAGCGCACGCCGCGCGACGTCGCCGTCTCACGGCCGCGCGCGGAGGAGGTCCACGTTGCTTCCGACGTGCGCGAGTTGGTTCCTCCGATGGTGCGCCGGTTCCGTTCGGCGCACGACCGCATTCCGCGCACGCACCTGCTTTCGAACGGCCGCTATGCCGTGATGCTGACAGCCGCCGGCTCCGGCTCGAGCCGTTGCGGCGATCTTGCGGTGACGCGCTGGCGCGAGGACGTGACGTGCGACGCGTGGGGTTCCTACGTCTTCCTGCGCGACCGCATCGATGGCACAGTGTGGTCCGCCGGCTACCAGCCGACCGCGGTCGACGCCGACAGCTACAACGTGTCGTTCTCCGAAGATCGCGCCGAGATCACGAGGCGCGACGGAACCATCCGCACCACGCTCGAGATTTCGGTCTCGTCCGAGGCCGACGGCGAAGTCCGGCGGGTCTCGCTCGCCAACCTCGGCAACCGCACGCGCGAAATCGAGGTGACTTCCTATGCCGAGATCGTGCTGTCGACCGCAGCCGCCGATCTTGCGCATCCGGCGTTCTCCAAGCTGTTCGTCGAGACGGAATACGTCGAGGCGGTCGGCGCGCTGCTGGCCACGCGGCGTCCGCGCTCGCCCGGCGATCCCCAGGTCTGGGCGGCGCACCTGGCCGTCGTCGAAGGCGAAAGCATCGGGGCACACGAATTCGAAACCGATCGTGCGCGCTTTCTCGGTCGCGGGCGCACGATCCGCACGCCGGTGGCGATCGAAAACGGCGCGTCGCTCGGCGGCACGGTCGGCACCGTGCTCGATCCGGTCTTCAGCCTGCGGCGGTCGGTGCGCATCCCGCCGGGTACCACGGCGCGAATCGCATTCTGGACATTGATTGCGCCCACCCGCAGCGAGGCGATCGATCTCGCCGACAAGCACCACGATGCGACCGGCTACGAACGCGCGGTCACGCTCGCGTGGACGCAGGCGCAGGTGCAGCTCCATCATCTCGGCATCGGCCCGGATGAAGCGCAGTACTTCCAGCGCCTCGCCAACCACGTGCTGTACTCGAATTCGACGCTGCGGCCTTCGTCCGAGGCGCTCGCGCGCAACGGCCTCGGTCAGAACGCATTGTGGCCGCACGGCATTTCCGGGGATCTGCCGATCGTGCTGGTGCGCATCGACGACGTCGGAAATGTCGAGCTCGTGCGCCAGATCCTTCGTGCGCATGCGTACTGGCGCATCAAGCGCCTGTGCGTCGACATCGTGATCCTCAACGAGCGGCCGTCGACGTACCTCGCGGACCTGCAGGGATCGCTCGAAGCGATCGTGCGCGCCGGCCATCTCGAAGGCGATGCCGCATGCGGAACTGTTTACCTTCTGCGAGCCGAGCAGATTTCGGTGGAAGTGCGAACGTTGCTCGCGAGCGCGGCCAGAGTCGTGCTGCGCGGCAGGCGCGGAAGCCTGTTCACGCAGCTCCAGCAGGCCGAAGATGCGCAGCCGGCGGTCGTGCGTGCGCTGCCGGCTCCGCCTGCTCGTGCGATCGTGCACGTACCGCAAAGCACGGACCGGCGCGCGCCCGACCTCGAGTACTTCAATGGACTCGGCGGGTTCGACGACGACGCGCGCGAATACGTCACGGTTCTCGGCGACCGGCAGTGGACGCCCGCCCCGTGGATCAACGTGATCGCCAACCCGTCGTTCGGTTTCCAGGCGTCGGTCGAAGGCGCCGGCTACACGTGGTCGCTCAACAGCCACGAAAACCAGATCACGCCGTGGTCGAACGATCCGGTCGCGAGCCCGCCGGGCGAGGTGCTCTACGTCCGCGACGAAGACAGCGGTGTGCTGTGGTCGCCGACGGCGCTGCCGATTCGCGACCATGGATCCTACGTGTGCCGCCACGGTCAGGGCTACACCCGCTTCGAGCACGACGCGCACGGCATCGCGCTCGAGCTCGTGCAGTACGTGCCGGTGGCCGACCCGGTCAAGATCTCGCGGCTCGTGCTCCGCAATCACACCGGCAAGACCCGGCGTCTGTCGATTACGGCCTACGTCGAATGGGTTCTTGCGGCCACGCGCACGGCAGCTTCGCCGCACCTCGTCACCGAAATCGATGGCAGCACCGGTGCGCTCATGGCGCGCAACTGCTGGCGCACGGAATTCGGTGAACGCGTCGCCTTTGCCGATCTCGGCGGGCGGCAGCTTTCGTGGACGGGTGACCGCGGCGAATTTCTCGGTCGCAACGGCGCGCTCGACCGGCCCGCCGCACTGGCCGGCGGCGAGCCGCTTTCGAATCGTACCGGTGCGGGCCTGGATTCCTGCGCAGCGCTGCAGGGGCGGATCGAGCTCAAGCCCGGCGAGCAGGCCGAGCTCGTCTTCACGCTCGGCGAAGCCGGAAGTGCTGCGGAAGCCCGCGTCCTCGTCGAGCGTTACCGGAACATCGATCTCGACGACGTGCTGCGCACGGTGATCCGGTCCTGGGACGACATCCTCGGCCGCGTCGAAGTGCGCACGCCCGACCGGGCGATGGACATCCTTCTGAACCGCTGGCTGCTCTACCAGACGCTCGCCTGCCGGATATGGGCGCGGGCCGGTTTCTATCAGGCAAGCGGAGCGTACGGATTTCGCGATCAGCTGCAGGACGTGATGGCGATCGCGTCTACGCGGCCCGACGTCGCACGCGAGCAGATCGTCCGCGCCGCAGGCCGGCAGTTCCTCGAAGGCGACGTGCAGCACTGGTGGATGCCGGCCGCCGGACAGGGCGTGCGAACGCACGTCTCCGACGACAGGCTCTGGCTGCCATACGTGGCGGCGCACTACATCGAAGTGACGGGCGACGCGGGGATCCTGGACGAACGCGTCGCGTTCCTCGAGGGCGCCACTCTCGGCAAGGACGAGGCCGATGCGTACTTCCATCCGATTGCATCCGACGTCGAGGCGACAGTCTTCGAGCACTGCGTGCGCGCGATCGAATGCAGTCTTTCGGTCGGTGCGCACGGCCTGCCGCTGATGGGCGGCGGGGACTGGAACGACGGCATGAACCGCGTCGGCGCCGGCGGCAGCGGCGAAAGCGTGTGGCTCGGCTGGTTCCTCGGAGCGACGCTGTCGTCGTTCGCACCTCTGGCCGATGCGCGCGGAGAGCGGGCACGCGCGGCGGCATGGCGAGAGCACGCTGCGGCTCTGGCGACTGCGCTCGAGCGCGAAGCGTGGGACGGAGCGTGGTACCGGCGGGGCTATTTCGACGACGGCACGCCGCTCGGCAGCTCAATCAGCAACGAGTGCCGCATCGACTCGATCGCGCAGTCGTGGGCAGTGATGTCGCGGATGGCGGATCCGTCGCATGCGGCTCTCGCGATGGCTGCCGTCGACCAGCACCTCGTCCGTCGCGACGACAAGCTCGCGCCGCTTTTCACTCCGCCGTTCGACCACACCGACCACGATCCCGGTTACATCAAGGGATACCCCCCGGGCATTCGCGAGAACGGGGGGCAGTATACGCACGCTGCAGCATGGTCGGTGATTGCGTTCGCCGAGCTTGGCGACGGCGACAAGGCAGCCGGGCTGTTCTCACTGCTCAACCCGATCCTGCACGCGAACACCCGCTCCGGCGTGCACCGTTACAAAGTCGAGCCGTACGTGATGCCGGCCGATGTGTACTCCGTGCCGCCGCATGCCGGTCGCGGCGGCTGGACGTGGTACACCGGCTCGGCCGGATGGATGCATCGCGCAGGTCTCGAGTGGATTCTCGGGCTGCGCGTGCGTGGTTCTGTGCTGCGGATCGAGCCATGCGTGCCGAAGACATGGCCGGAGTATGAGATGGTCTACCGTCACGGATCGGCCCGCTACCAGATCGCCGTCGAGAATCCTCGCGGTGCCGGTCGCGGCGTGACGCTGGTCGAGATCGACGGCGTCGCTTCCCGAACCGGTGTCGCGGAAATCCCTCTCGTCGATGACGGCGGAGCTCATCTCGTTCGCGTGGTTCTCGGATGATCGGCAAGGTGAAAGCGAAATGAAGCAACGATCCGCCACTCGCGCAAAACCGCAGGCGCCCGAATCTTCCGCCGCACCAGCTGCATCCGATGCGGCGCGTGCCCACGTCGAGCCCGCATTTCCGATTGTCGGTATCGGCGCTTCCGCCGGCGGCCTCGACGCCTACCGTACGCTGTTCTCGACGCTGCCGGCCGATTGCGGCGCGGCATTCGTGCTGATCCAGCATCTCGACCCTACGCGCAAGAGCCTGACGGCCGAGCTGGTCGGCGGGTACACGATGATGCCCGTCGTGCAGGCCGAAGAGGGGATGCGCGTCGAGATCGATCACGTCTACGTCATTCCGCCGAATACGTACCTTGGCATCCGCGATCGCACGCTGCGGCTGAGCGTGCCCGCCGAGTCGCGCAGCCTGCGCATGGCAGTCGATTTTTTCTTCGAGTCGCTGGCGGCTGCGGAGCACGATCGTGCGGTCGGCATCATTCTTTCCGGCAGCGGAACCGACGGCACCAACGGGCTGAAAGCCATCAAGGCCGCCGGCGGCCTGACGATGGTGCAGGATCCAAAAACCGCGCAACACGACGGCATGCCGCGGAGCGCGATCGCGAGCGCCGATCACGTGCTTCCTGTCGAGCAGATGGCTTCGACGCTGCTTGACCACCTGCGCAGCAACGCCGGCAGTGAGGTCGCTGCCGAAACAGTCCCGAACGCCGTGTCGCATGCGCTCCTGGAAGCGATCGCCGTGCTGCAGGCGCGCACCAGCTTCGACTTCAGCGGTTACAAGAAAGGGACGCTCCAGCGCCGCCTGCAGCACCGGATGAGCCTGCGCCGCATCGCCGCGATCGACGATTACACCGAGCTGCTGCGCACCGATCCGGATGAAGCCTCCGCACTTTTTGCTGATCTTCTGATCAACGTGACCGGCTTCTTCCGCGATCCCGAGGCATGGCAGATTCTGCAGGAGAAAGTCGTACGGCCGATGGTGGCTGCGCAGCCCGTCGATGCCCCGATTCGGGTGTGGGTGCCCGCCTGCGCGTCCGGAGAAGAAGCGTATTCGATGGCGATCGTCTTTCTCGAAGAGCTCGAACAAGCGGGCAAGCGCTGCGAGCTTCAGATCTTTGCTTCGGACCTCGATACGGACGCGCTCGAGACCGCGCGCGCCGGCATCTATCCGGCAGCGGTTGTGAAGAACCTCGGGCCCCGGCGGACGGCCCGCTACTTTCTGCAGACCGAGCACGGCGTACGCGTCAGCAAGCAGCTTCGCGACACGGTGGTTTTCGCGCAGCAGAGCCTGGTGCGCGATCCGCCGTTCTCGAAGCTCCAGCTCGTCAGTTGTCGCAACCTGCTGATCTATCTCGAGCAGCCGGTGCAGGACCGGCTCATTCCGCTCCTGCATTTCGCGCTGGTGAACGGCGGCTGTCTTTTCCTCGGGAGCGCCGAAGGCATCGGTCCGCACACGGACCTGTTCGAGGCCATCTCCGCAAAGTGGAGGATTTATCGACGCATCGGCCGGGCGCGTCACGAGCGGCTCGAGTTTCCGATCAGCGGTGCGCATCTGCCGATCGTGCACGGAAGAATACCCGGCCCGCCGACACCGGCCCGCCTGGCCGCGCTCGCGCAGACCCTGATGCAGCGTTACTCGCCGGCCTGCGTGATCATCAACCGCATCGGCGAGATTCTCTATTTCCACGGACCGACCGACGATTACCTGACGCGCCCCGACGGTTTGCCGACCAGGGATCTGATCGGCCAGGTGCGCGAGGGACTGCGCAGCAAGCTGCGCGGCGCGGTTCGCGACGCCATCCACGGCAAGCAGAAGGTGGTGGTCAGCGGCGTGCACGTGCGCCGCGGCGACAGTTTTCCACGAGTCCGCATCGTCGTGGAGCCGCTGCCGTCGACGACCGAGACCGAGAGCCTGTGGCTCGTCGTCATGGAAGACGAGACCGAATCCGACGACGTCGGGACGGCACCGCCGGCGTCCGGAGAAGACATCGCCCACGTGCAGCAGCTCGAGTACGAGCTTCGCGCGACCAAGGAAGATCTTCATCAGACGATCGAAGAGCTGCGCGCATCCAACGAAGAGCTGATGTCGAGCAATGAGGAGCTGCAGTCGACCAACGAGGAGCTGGAAACGTCGAAGGAAGAGCTGCAGTCGCTCAACGAAGAGCTGACGACGGCCAACAGCCAGCTCGAGAACAAGATCGGCGAGCTCGAAGCGAGCAACAACGACCTCGACAACCTGCTCGCCAGCACCAACATCGCGACGCTGTTCCTCGACACGCAACTTCGTATCCGCCGGTTCACGCCGGCTGCCACGCGACTGTTCAGCCTGATCGCGGCGGATATCGGCCGACCGCTTTCCGACATTGCCCAGCGCTTCCGCGATCCGGCACTGCTGTCGGATGCGGCGCTGGTGCTGACCGAGTCGGTCACCCCGCGGCAGGAGGTCCAGGCCCAGGACGGCCGCTGGTACGTGCGCCAGGTGCTTCCGTACCGCACGCGCGACAACCGCACCGAAGGCGTCGTCATCACGATGTCGGACGTCGCGGCCGAAGCGATCGAGGAAGCCCGCCTGTACGCGGAAGCGATCGTCGACACGGTGCGCGAACCGCTGCTGGTGCTCGACGGCGATCTTCGCGTGGTCTCGGCCAACCGCTCCTTCTATTCGACCTTCAAGGTGTCGAGCGCGGATACGGCCGGTCGCTCGCTGTACGAGCTCGGCGGCGGCGAATGGGACATCCCGCAGCTGCGTACGCTGCTCGGCGAGGTGCTTCCCAAGCAGCACGTGATGAACGATTTCCCGATGAAGCATGATTTCCTGACCACTGTCGGTCCGCGCAACCTGCTCCTCAATGCGCGCGCGCTGCTGCGTGGCGGAGACCGGCCCGGTCTCATCCTGCTCGCCATCGAGGACGTCACCGAGCGCATGCAGCTCCAGTCGGTGCTGCGCGAAAGCGAAGACCGCACCCGCAACGCAGAAGAAGCGAGGCGCCGCCACTCCGAGCTCGCGCACAGCCAGCGCATCAGCACGGTCGGCGAGCTCGCAAGCGGGCTCGCGCACGAGCTCAACCAGCCGCTCGCGGCCATCGCGAACGAGGTCGAGGCGTGCGTGCGTTACCTTCGCGCCGGCAAGGCGGACCCTGTCAAGCTGTTGTCGCTGCTCGGCGAGGTTTCCAGCGAGGCGCTGCGCGCCAGCCAGATCGTCTCGCATCTGCGCAGCTTCATCGAAAAGGGATCCCCGACCTTCGAGCTGGCCGATCTCAACGACATCGCCAGAGACGTGGCGCGGCTGATGCGGCACGAGATCGAAAGCGCGCAGGTCTCTCTCGAGATCGACGCCGCGCGGCGTCAACTCCCGATCAATGCCGATCGTATCCAGATCGAACAGATCATCGTGAACCTGATCCAGAATGCGATCGACTCGCAGCGCACCGTTCCCGGCGAATTGCGCAAGATCCGGCTGACGACCAGGGCCGCATCCGGAATGGCCGAGCTCTCCGTCCGGGACAACGGCCCGAGGATGGCCACGGCGGATGCGGAGCGCATGTTCGAGCCGTTCTTTACGACCAAGGCCGAAGGGCTCGGCATGGGACTGGCGATCAGCCGAAGCATCATCGAAGCGCACCGCGGACGGGTGTGGGCGGAAACGCCGGGCACAGGCGATCGCGGAACCACCGTGTGTTTCTCGCTTCCGCTGCAGCGGCCGGGGCGCAAGCGAAGCGCCGGCTGAGACATGTCCCCGCAACGACGATCTCGCGCATAGGTAGAACCACGCGCGTAGTTTTCCGACCTCCCCGGATTCCTACGTGCGTAGTATTGTCGGGGATGAGAACGCATCTATCATCCGGAGCGAGCCACGAGGAGCGAAGCGCGTGACAGAACAGGCAGCAACGGTCTTTGTCGTCGACGACAACGTGAGCGTCCGCAACTCGATCTTCGAATTGCTGACTTCGGTTTCGCTGCCGGTCGAAACTTTCGCGACTTCCGAAGAGTTCCTTGCCGCGTACCGGCCGGAGCGGCCGGGTTGCCTGCTGCTCGACGTGAGGCTGAAAGACGGTAACGGCCTCGATCTTCAGGACGAGCTCCAGCGGCGGCGCGCGACCCTTCCGGTGATCGTGCTGACCGGGCACGGCAACGTGCCGATGTCGGTGCGGGCACTCAAAGCCGGAGCGTTCGATTTCCTGCAGAAGCCTCCGCCGCCGGCGGTACTGGTCGAGAGAGTCCAGGCTGCGATCGGAAGCGACCGGGCCGCGCGCGCGCTGCTGTCGGAAAAACAGGTCGCCCTGAATCGCCTGTCGTCGCTCACGCCGCGCGAACGCGACGTGATGTCGCTGCTGGTGGCAGGCGAGACCTCCAAGGATGTCGCGTCGACGCTCGGGCTGAGCGTGCGGACCGTCGAAGGACATCGCCGCCGCGTCCTGTCCAAGCTCGACGTCACGTCGGCTGCGCAGCTCGTGCGCGTCGTGATGACGGCCAGAGCCGCCTGATCCGTTATTCCCCGGTCAATCGATCCCGCGAGGAAGATGGCCAAGCGCGCCGTCTTCCTCGCGGGGGATGGAGAGTATCGCCGGCAAATGTCCCGCCAGGGAGGAGAATAAGGGACATTGCCTCCGACTCTCTACAGCGATGTGTCAGTGTGCGACATGTCGCACTCTAGCCGCGTCACGATTCGCGACAAGAACGAACTTCTACTTGCGTAGAACTACGCGGGACGACCAGTGCGCAGACGCTGATGCACGCCCCGATCGCGCCCGCGTAGCTTCACGCGCGTACTTCTCCGATCTTTCGGACTTCCGCCAGTGCCGTAAGCTGGGCGAAGTTCGAACAAGGAGAACTTCATGATGAACAGAATTCATTCCACGGTTTCTTTCGGGTTGGTCCTCGGTGTGCTCGCAACGGCTTCGGTCGTCGCGGCCGAGACGTCAACAGTCACCACAAAGTCCACGACCTATGTTGGTACGGTGTCGGAGGTCAATCCGGCGACCTCGACGATCGTCCTGCACTCGGAGGCATCACCCACTCCGGTAACGTACAGCTACACGAAGGAGACGACCTTCGTGGATTCGACCGGCAAGGTCGTCTCGCAGGAAACGATCCGCAACTCGCCGGTCACGGTCGAGTACGCAACGGAAGGCGGCGTGACGGTTGCGCGCCGCGTCGTGCAGACCGGACCGAGTGTCGTCGTGACACCGCCGGCGGCAGGATCGGTTCACGAGAAGACGACGACCCGTACCGAAACCACGCACTGATCTAACCCTCTTCGGAGAGCAGAACCCTTGGGCGCGCCGTCATTGCGGCACGCCCGAGGGCGCCCCGGACCCCTTCTCTTCGGCCTTCCCGAAAAGGAAATTCCAATGAACAAGCTTCTTGTCGCCTTCAGCGTTCTCGCGTTCACTACGGTGGCCTCCGGCTGCAGCTGCGAGCGTCGCACCACCACGACCACGCACGAGAGCGTGCAGAGCGTCCCGGCCGAGCCGGTCGTCGTGGAAAAACGGACCTCGACTCACGTGGAAACACATACGACCGAGTAGGCAGGACCGACCCGTTCTTTGCGAGCGCGCGTCCGTTCGACGCTCGCGTCGAGCGGTGACCGCTGTCACGGAGAGAATGTCTCTTGATCTAGGAAAAGCAGCGGGAGACAGTCCCGCAAGGCGTTGAGCTGTGCCCCAGCAATCCCCACAGATGACCGAGCAAGCAGCTACCGTCTTCGTGGTCGACGACGACGCGGCCGTTCGCCGTTCGCTCTGCGAGCTGTTCGCGTCGGTGTCGCTTCCGGTCGAGGCGTATTCGTCCAGCCGCGAGTTCCTGGATGCCTTCGATCCGCGTCGCCCAGGCTGCCTGCTTCTCGACATGCGACTGAAGGAAGGCAGCGGTCTCGATCTCCAGGACGAGCTGCGCCGGCGCGACGTGCGCCTGCCGATCATCGTGCTGACGGGGCATGGCGACGTGGCGAGCTCGGTGCGCGCGCTCAAGGCAGGAGCGTTCGATTTCCTCCAGAAGCCTCCGCCGCCGGCGGAGCTCCTCGACAGAATTTACGCTGCGATCGAAAACGATCGCGCCGCACGCGAAGCGGCCTCGCGGCGGGCCGAAGGGCTCGACCGCCTTTCGTCGCTGACCCCGCGCGAGCGGGAAGTGATGGCGCTCCTGGTCGCGGGCAGTACCTCCAAGGAAGTCGCCTACGACATGGGCATCAGCGTGCGCACCATAGAAGGGCACCGGCGCCGGATCCTGTCGAAGCTGCAGGTGACGTCGGCGGCGCAGCTCGTGCGCTTCGTGATGAATGCGCGCGGCGACAAGACCGAAGACTGAGGAAAGGGTGTTCGTGGATTGGTGTGGGTGTCGATGCCGCTACCGACGATGGCTTTGTTGTTACGATGCGCAGCACGGCCAGCGCGCTATGTGGCTGCTGCAGCGAACATTCCCCGGGGAATGTGACCCAGGTTTCGTCTGATGCATCAGCGCTCAGAGTGATCGGTGTCTTGAGCATCTGCAGCGGGGCGCGACGGCGACGGATCCGAAGGTTTGTCGGATAGTACGCGCGCGGCGTCGCGCAACGTCAGCGGGACGGCAAGGTCGAGAGTGCTCTGCTCGACCTCGCGCACTCATCTGGTCGCGTCCTGCCGGGCGCGAATCACGGCCAGCTATGACACTTTTGTTATCGAAGCGTCGTCGCGATGTCGATTTCGCTTGACGCGGTTTTTCGTCGCTTGACGTCGCGTATAGCGAAGCGAAACGGAGCGCACGGATTTTTTCGCCGACTTCGAGCGTTACGCCGCTCGGATCTCGCGGCTTGTCGCGACAGGCGCATGTCTCTGAGCGGTCGCGTCCTTGGGACGAACGACGCCTGAAAAACCCGTGTTACAAGGGTCGTCATGACGACATCCTTCGACAGCGTTGCAAAACTCTCCGAACAGGAACTGCTCGATCACTTCGAGTGCCTCGTCGCTCGCGACCGTCGTACGACTGCGGCGCTTCTCGTCGCCATCGCCGAGATCGACGAGCGCAAGCTCTGGGCCAAGCATGCCTGCTCCTCCATGTTCAGCTTCTGCATGGAGCGCTTCCACATGTCGGAGCAGGTAACTGCGAAACGGCTCTGGGCTGCGCGTACGGCGCGCCGCTTTCCGGTCGTGCTGGACCTGGTCGCACGCGGCGAGCTGCATCTCAGCGCGATCCATCTGCTGGCCAGGCATCTGACGACCGAGAACCACCTGCGAGTGCTCGAGCGCGCCAGGCACAAGAGTTCGCGCGAGGTCGAGCGGCTGGTTGCCGAGCTGGCGCCGCGAGCGGATGTGGCGTCGCGTATTCGTGCGATGCCCAGGGCTCGCGCAGGGTGCGCGGCGAACAATGGGCCGGCGGTGGCAGCGCCAACGTTGGACGACACTGCGATCGCTCCACCGTCAGCGCAGCCGGCAAAAGTGACGAAGCCGATCGTTCCGCTCAGCCCGCGTCGTTACAAGATCGAGATCACCGTAGACGAAGCCACGCACGACAAGCTCCGGTCGCTTCAGGATCTGCTCGGCCGCTCGGCGACCGGTCGCGACGCAGCCGCGATCATAAGTCGTGCGATCGACGTGCTGCTCGTCCGGACACTCGCGCGCAAGGCAGGCTCGACCGATCGACCGAAATCGACGACGTCGCCGAAAGAAAAATGCACCGATCGACCGGGGTCGACCACGTCGACGAACGCGGAATGCCCCGAC
>Ga0134124_10000325_pt1 | contig 41667 bp, 34 predicted proteins | sample KB304_FD_96880 | JGI IMG/M metagenome (GOLD analysis project Ga0134124, IMG submission 96880) | Terrestrial soil microbial communities without Nitrogen fertilizer from Kellogg Biological Station, Michigan, USA - KB3-0-4 | ecosystem: Environmental > Terrestrial > Soil > Unclassified ...
CTCGGCGGCGGACCGAACCGCATCGGCCAGGGCATCGAGTTCGACTACTGCTGCTGTCACGCCGCCTTCGCGCTGAAGGAGGTCGGCTACGAGACCATCATGGTCAACTGCAATCCGGAGACGGTGTCGACCGACTACGACACGTCCGACCGGCTCTATTTCGAGCCGCTCACGCCGGAGGACGTGCTGGAGATCATCGACACCGAGCGCGCCAACGGCACGCTGCACGGCGTCATCGTGCAGTTCGGCGGGCAGACGCCGCTCAAGCTCGCCGAGCATCTAGAACGCGCCAATGTGCCGATCCTCGGCACCTCGCCGGACATGATCGACCTCGCCGAGGACCGCGACCGCTTCAAGACGCTGCTCGACAAGCTGAAAGTCCGCCAGCCGCAGAACGGCATCGCCGACTCGCCGCAGGCCGCGCGCGCCATTGCCGAGCAGATCGGCTATCCGATCGTCATCCGGCCGTCCTACGTACTGGGCGGCCGCGCCATGGAGATCGTGCGCGACAGCGCCCAGCTCGAGCGCTACATCGCGCGGCTGTCCGGCGATCTCGACCGGCCGTCCGAGCTGGTGGTGTCGAAAAAAAGCCCGCTGCTGATCGACCGCTATCTGTCGGACGCGACCGAGGTCGACGTCGACTGTCTGGCCGACGGCAAGGACACCTTCATCGCCGGCATCATGGAGCACATCGAGGAAGCGGGCATCCATTCGGGCGACAGCGCCTGCGCGCTGCCGCCGCACTCGCTCTCGCCCGAGATCATCGCCGAACTCGAGCGGCAGACGCGCGAGCTGGCGCTGGCGCTCCATGTCGGCGGCCTGATGAACGTGCAGTACGCCATCAAGGACGGCGAGATCTATGTGCTGGAGGTCAACCCGCGCGCCTCGCGCACGGTGCCCTTCGTCGCCAAGGTGATCGGCCTGCCGGTGGCCAAGATCGCCTCACGTGTCATGGCCGGCGAGAGCCTGGCGAGCTTCAACCTGAAGCCGATGACCTATCGCCACCGGGCGGTGAAGGAGGCCGTGTTCCCCTTCGCCCGCTTCCCCGGCGTCGACACCGTGCTCGGCCCGGAAATGAAGTCGACCGGCGAGGTGATGGGCATCGACCAGTCGTTCGAGATCGCTTTCGCCAAGAGTCAGATCGGCGGCGGGACCAACCTGCCCCGCTCAGGCACCGTGTTCGTATCGGTGAAGGACGCCGACAAGCCGCGCATTCTGCCGGCAATCAAGCTGTTGGCCTCGCTCGGCTTCAAGACCATCGCCACGTCCGGGACCCAGCGTTTCCTGGCGGAACAGGGTGTGGAGGCGGCGCGGGTGTTCAAGGTGCTGGAAGGCCGTCCGCACGTGGTGGACGCCATCAAGAACGGGGGGGTCCAGCTCCTGTTCAACACCACGGAAGGGTCGGCGGCGACGGCCGACAGCCGCTCCCTGCGCCATGCCGCCCTCTTGCATAAAGTGCCGTACTACACCACTCTTTCAGGAGCCGTTGCCGCGGCGCAGGGCATCAAAGCCTATCTCGGGGGCGACCTCGAGGTGCGTGCGCTGCAGAGCTATTTTAGCAGGCGGGCCTGACGGGGTTGTTCCGCCGGCTCGAAACCAAAGGCGACGGCGCGAGTTAGGCCGGGAAGTCCACGGCTGCGGGCCCAGTATTTTTGCTGGCCGCGGTCGGGATTTTTTTGGAACTGCACTCGGACAGGACTCCGGTTCCACGGACAGCCCGTGGCCGGAGTCGTATTGCGAGTGGATTGAACAGGTTGGATGGGGCTTGGCGGCGCTGACGGCGCGTTGCAACTTATTCGAGCGCCCGCCAGGAGGAGATGAGACGATGGACAAGATCCCGATGACGGCGGCCGGCTACACCACGCTGGAAGCCGAACTCAAGCACCGCCAGTCGGTGGAGCGCCCGCGCATTATCCAGCAGATCACCGAGGCGCGTACGCACGGCGACCTGTCGGAGAACGCGGAGTATCACGCCGCCAAGGAGCAGCAGTCGCTCAACGAGGGCGCCATCGCCGAGCTTGAGGACAAGCTCGCGCGCGCCGACGTGATCGACGTGTCGAAGCTGTCGGGTGACACCATCACCTTCGGCGCCACGGTGACTCTTGTCGACGAGGACACCGACGAGAAGAAGGTGTGGCAGATCGTCGGCGAGCCGGAAGCCAATGCCAAGGAAGGCCGCATCTCCATCACCTCGCCGCTCGCGCGCGCGCTGATCGGCAAGGCCAAGGGCGCCACCGTCGAGGTGAATACGCCCGGCGGCGCCAAGGGCTATGCGATCAAGAAGGTGGACTGGAAGTAAGCGGCGCGATCTCATCGCGTTTCGCTCGATGCCCGGCCCTCGCGGCCGGGCATTTGTTTTACTACGAGCACATACGCGTCCGACGATCGCGGCCGCGCCGGGTTCGGCGCGCTGCCCGGTCTATTTCAGCCAAATCTTCAGCGGCACTGCCGGCCGATCGGGACAGCTCATGGTCCCGTCGTAGAAATCGGACAGCCGCCCGCGGTAACTGCAGGCGACGCCATCGACCGATATTGTCGCCCGCATGCTGGTTTCCGAAATGCGCACGCGGATTTCACCTTTCCTTTCTTCCGGACCGTCCGCCGTGCAGAGACCGACATGCGTCATCGTCAGCGGGCCGGAAAATTCCCCGGCTTGCGAGGCAGTCTGTTCGGTGACGCTCGCGACCAATTCCCACTCGCCGAGCTCGCCGGCGTAGCCAAAAACCTGGCGGGGCTCGGCGCGAGCGGAGGTCAAGGGAGCTTCGAGCGCGATGCCAAGAATGAGCGCTCCCGCGACCCACCGCACGCCGGTTGCCTTTGCCCTCATTTTTTCAGAAACGCGCGCGCGTCGGCGACGTCGGTGCGTGTCGTGTCGGCGTCTGCCGCGATCGCGATCACCTTGCCGTAATACTCACCGGCCTTGGCCTTGTCGCCGGCCTTCTCGGCCGCCTTGGCGGCGCCGATGTAAGCGCCGAGCCGATTGGGCTCCTTCTTCAGCGTGGCCTCAAACGCAACCAGCGCCTCCTTGGGCATTCCGCGCGTGAGCAGCATCTCGCCGAACAATTCACGTGCCGGCTTGGGCGCGCCAGGCGTGACGGGATGCTTCTCGGTCTTGTCTTCGGCATCCGCCGCCGCGCTCATGGCCTTGAGCGCGTCGTCATATTTGCCTTCTGCATGCAACAGCCAGGCCGAAGCAACCTGCTTCTGAATGTCGACCTGCCCGGCCCAATAGGCATCCTTGATCTTGTCGTGCAATTCCCCCAGCTTGGCTATCTCGGCCTTGGCGGCTTCGGCATCGCCTGAGCGGGTGGCGCCGAGCGCGCGCGCGAAGTAGGTCACCGCCTGCACTTGCGGCAGCGGGCTCGGCCGCACCGGAAGGGTTGCTGCCGCTTTCCAGTCGCCGCGTTCGATCGCGTAGCGCGCCGGCGAAACCGCCAGCGCATACGGCCCGACAAGGAACGTCTCCGTGAAGCCGGAAACCTTGGTCATGTCGTCGAGAACGGCCTTGGCCTTGGCGTCCTGCCCGAGTTGGAGATAGGCATAGACGATGTAATCCATGGGATGCAGTTGCTCGTGGAAATCGCGAGCCTCGCCGGCGACGCGCTGAGAAACTTCATTGGAGGCGATCGACTCTTTCCAATAACCGACGCGCGTGAAGATGTGCGAGGGCATATGCTGCGCGTGGGCCGCGCCCGGCGCGATTTTGGCGTACAGCCGCGCCGCCGCCAGTCCTCTTTCGGCAAGCGCGGGCGTGTCATAGAGATGGATCAGGTAATGGGCCACGCCGGGGTGCTGCGGTTGGCGCTTGAAAATAGCCTCCAGGATGCCCGCGCCTTTGAGCTGATTGGCGTAAGTCTTGTCGGCTGGTGACGCCGAGGTGTTGAGCGCAAGCGCGTAGTGGATCTGCGCCTCGTCGTCATTCGGATATCGCTCCGCCAATTGCTCCATCGCCTTGGCGTAGGCCTGGGTACGCGGAATATGACCGGCCTTGTCATGATCGACATAGATGACGGCGAGTGCATCGATGTAATCGCGCTCGCGCTGGGTCTTGGCGCCCACGCTCTTGCCCTTGGCGATCACGGTGGCGCCTTCGGCAAGATTCTTCGCCGGTGTGGGAACGTGCGGGTTCAACAGCAGGCTTAGCGCGATGCCCCAATAGGCAATGCCGCATTCGGGATCAATCGTAAGCGCCTTTTCGAATTCTTGCTGCGACGCCCGATACCAGAACGAGTGCTGGTACAACATGCCGCGGTCGAACGCCTTTTGCGCGTCCGGTTTGCACGACGTCTCGAAATGCATCGTGCCGAGCTTGCTGGCGTCGGTTTGCGCGAGGGCGAGCCCGTTGACCAGAACGCCGGCAGCGACCGTGCACCCAATTGCGAGCGAGAGTTTCATCGCAGTCTCCATTCCAATGTCCCCCGCAATTGACGGGATGGTAGGAACCGGCCGGGGAGAAGTCATAAGCGAGAAATGGGATTTCTATAGGAGGCTGTGATATCCTTGCCGCGGGCGAAAACCATGTCGGATCAAGCCGTTTCGTTCGGACACTACCGGCTCGATTCCCGCAGCGGACTGCTGATGTCCGGTGCCAAGGAAGTGCGGCTCACGCCCAAAGCCGCCGCGCTCCTGTCCTTTCTCGCCGCGCGCCCGGCAGAAATCGTGACGAAAGACGAATTGTTCGCCGCCATCTGGCCCAAAACTCAAGTGAGCGACGCAGCGCTTGTCACCTGCATCCAGGAGCTGCGGAAAGCGCTGCGCGATGACGCCAGGCGCCCGCGTTACATCGAGACCCTTCACAGGCGCGGCTACAGGTTCATCGGCAAAATAGAGACGGCTCGGCCATCGACTGCCATCAACGGCGACCAACCGGCCTTGCCGCTGCCCGACCGGCCTTCCATCGCCGTGCTGCCCTTCGCGAATATGAGCGACGATCCCGATCAGGACTACTTTGCCGACGGCATCTCCGAGGACCTGATCACCGGGCTCGCCCACATCCGCTGGCTGTTCGTCATCGCCCGCAACTCGACGTTCGTTTACAAGGGCCGAGCAGTCGACGTGAAGCAGGTCGCACGCGAGCTTGGCGTGCGCTACGTCCTCGAAGGCAGCGTGCGTCGCGCCGGCAAGCGGCTGCGCATCAGCGCCCAGCTCATCGATGCAGTAACCGGCGGTCATCACTGGGCCGAACGCTATGACCGCGAGCTCGGCGACATCTTCGCCGTGCAGGATGAGATCACACGCAGCGTCGTCGCCGCGCTCGAACCGCGCCTGCTCGCCGCGGAAGGCATTCGGGCAATGGCGCGCTCCGCAGACGATCTCGGGGCCTGGGAGCTTGTGGCGCGCGCGCAGACGCATGCCTGGCGCCTGACGCGGACGGACAATGCGATGGCGATCGCAGCGCTCAAACAGGCCGTCGAGGCCTATCCGGACTACGCGCCGGCGCGCAGCCTGCTGGGATTCTGTTTAGTGTTTGCCGCGCATATGGGATGGATCGATCGCGATCAAGGGCTGCTCAACGGCCACCGACATATCACGCGGGCGATCGCGCTCGACGATTGCGATCCGTGGGGACAAATCGCGTTCGGCTATTGGGCCATGATGGAAAGGCGCACCGCAGAGTCGATTGCGGCGTTTCGCCGGGCCGTTCAGCTCAATCCGAATTCCGCGGCGGCCCATTGTTACCTCAGCCACGGCCTCGCTTTTTCCGGGCAGGACGGCGAAGCCATCGCGCATGCACAAGATGCCATCCGACTCAGTCCGCTCGACCCCGAGATGGCAGTGTTTCTCGGCGGCATTGCCGTGTCTCATTACGTCGCCGGCCGGTTTGCAGAGTCCGCGCAATTCTCCGAGGAAATTCTGCGGTTGCGGCCGGGCTTCCTGGGCGCGCGGCGTTTGCGCTGCGCAAGCCTGGCGCAAGCAGGCCGCGTCGACGAAGCCCGACCCTTGCTCGCGGCGTTGCGGCGGGAGCATCCCGAGATGACAATCGATTGGATCAGGGCCAGCGTTCCCTATCAAACGCCCGCGTTGATGGAGCGTTTCCTCGACGGCATGCGCAAGGCTGGACTGGACGACTAGCGGCGAGCGCTTATTCCGGCTCGATCTTGGCGTCAGTCGCGATTTTCTTCCATTTCTTAGTTTCGGCGGCCTGGAAGCTCTTCAATTCATCGGGCGTGCTCGCCTCCGGCTCGATGCCCGCATTGAGCAGGCGGCCCGTCACCTCCTTGTCGGCAAGTGCCTCGCGGAAGGCGGCGTTGAGCTTGTCGACGATGGCTTTCGGCGTTTTCGCCGGCGCGTAGGCGGCAAACCAGGCGGTCAGCTCGTAGCCCTTGAGGCCCGCCTCATCCATGGTCGGCAGGTCGGGGGCGAACGACGAGCGCTTCAGGCCCGACACCGCGAAGCCCTTGAGCTTGCCCGCACGCACCGGTGGCAGCGCCGTCGACACATCGCCGAAGAAGATCGAGATCTGCCCGCCGAGCAGATCGGTGATCGCCTGCGGATTGCTCTTGTAGGGCACGTACAGCATATCGATGCCGGCCATGGCCTTGAGTAATTCGGCCGACATGCGCGAGGACGACGAGCCGGCGCCGAAAGTGAGCTTGCCCGGATTGGCCTTGGCGTAGGCGATCAGGTCCTTGACGTCGTTCGCCGCCACCGACGGATGAGCGATGAGCGCCAGCGTGATGGTGCCGAGCTTGGTGATCGGCTCGAAATCGGCGACTGCGTCATAAGGCACATTCTTCAACAGCGCCTGGTTGCCGGCGTGCGTAGTGTTGGCGGTGACCATGATGCTGTAGCCGTCCGGCGCCGCGCGCGCGATGTTGAGCGAGGCCGGAATGCCGTTGCCGCCGGCGATGTTCTCGACCACGACGGTGCGGCCGAGCGTCGCCGTCATGCGGTTGGCGAGCACGCGCGCCAGCGTGTCGGTGGCGCTGCCGGCGGTGAACGGCACCACGAAGCGAATGTTGCGCGACGGATAGGCGTCCTGCGCCAGCGCTGGTGTAGCGAGCGTGACGGCGGCGAAAAGGCCGAGCAGAAGTTTTTTCATTGTGTCCTCCCTTGAGCGGATTGCGGTACGCGCGCGGACGCGCCGGCAAGATCGACGGTGAGCGTGAGCAGCAGAAACGACAGCCCCTTGCCGTGACCGTCAAGGCCGAGGCTGGCGTTGACGCCGCCTTCCAGCACGTCGTCGAGCACGAAATTGAAGGCGGCGAGCTTGGGCAGGTCGTAGCGCACGACGCGGCTCGGCTTGCGCGCGGCAAACAATTCCGCGACGCGCTCGGGCGTCACCTGCGCGGCAAGCGTCGCGTAATGCGCCGGATCGCGGCACACCAGCACCAAGTTGAGCCGGTCGCCTTTATCGCCGGCGCGCGCATTGGCGATCTCGTGCAGGCGCACTGTCACGACGCGTCGTCCAGCATAGTCACGGTCGGCGCGGCGTAGCGGCGCTCGACCAGGCATGAGGTGCTGGCAAGGCGCGGCGTCAGCCGCCGCCGCACGCCGGCGCCACCCGCGGGCCCGGCGCAATAGAGCGCCTCGACTTCGTCGAGCAGCATCTCGACTTCGGCGGCCGTGTTGGCCTGCGCGGCGAAGCGCAGGCGGATGTCTTCGGCTTCGCTCCCGGAGAGATCGGGCACGCGGTCGGTGCTGCCGAAGATGCTGACCGCGCCCATGGCATCGACCCGCACCTTTAGCGCGGGCGCGCGGTAGCGCAGGCGTTGCAGTACGATGTCGGCCGCCTGCCCGGCGCGCGCAGCGGCGTTGGGGCCGGCATAGGAGATTTCCGCTTCGCCGAGCACGCCGCTGTCGACGCAGACGATGGCCTTGAGCGTCTCGGGCGCGGGCTTGCCGCGTGCGCCGGAGACGCGCACGCGATCCTGACCGGTCTCCTCGACAGTGACGTCGGTGAGGTCGAGCACGACGTCGGGCGCAAGATAGGCGCTCGGATCGTGAATCTCGTAGAGAAGCTGCTCGATCACGGTCAGACGGTCGACGCGCCCGCCGGTGCCTGCCGGTTTGCAAATGACGACATCGCCCCGCGCATCGACTTCGGCGATGGGATAGCCGACCTCGGCAAGGTCCGGCACGTCCTTGACGCCGGGGTCGCTGAAATAGCCGCCGGTGACCTGCGCGCCGCATTCGAGCAGATGGCCGACGAGCGTGCCCGCGGCAAGACGGTCCCAGTCGTCGGGGCGCCAACCGAAGACATGCAGCAGCGGGCCGAGCGCCAGCGCCGAGTCCGCCACGCGGCCGGTGACCACGATCTCGGCGCCGCGCTCGAGCGCCTGCGCGATCGGCTGCGCGCCGAGATAAAGATTGGCCGAGATAATGGGGCGGCCTTGGCGCAGCAGCGCGCTGCCCGTTTCGCGCACGGCGAGCTCAGCCGGTGAAAGACTGCCGAGCAGGTCGTCGCCCGCGACCACCGCGATGCGCGGCGCGCGCAAGCCGAGTTCGCGTGCCAAGGCGGCAATGCGTTGCGCTGCGGCGCGCGGATTGGCGGCGCCGAAATTACCGATGATCTTCACGCTCGCCTCAAGGCAGCGCGCCAGGATGGGCTTGAGGAAGCGGTCGAGCGCGGGATTGTAGCCGCGGCTCGCGTCCTGCCGCCGCTCGAGCTGCGACAGCGCCAGCGTGCGCTCGGCCAAGGTCTCGAACATCAGGAAGCGCGGACCGTCGCAGGCGGCGAGCGCCTCGACCAGCGGCCCGGCCGCATCGGTGCGGTCGCCCGCAAAGCCCGCGGCGCCGCCAATAAAGGCCTTGTCGGCCATTTCTCCCTCGCTTTGCCGGCCCCGCTTGATGAGGCTAGCCAAAGCCATTCATCGTGTAAAATAATGGGATGCTATAAATTCATAGGGCCAGCCGATGAACCTGACCTTGCGGCAGATGGAGATCCTGGTGGCGGCCGCCGAGGCCGCGACCTTCAGCGCCGCCGCCAAGCACCTCGGCATTTCGCAGCCGTCGCTGTCGGAATCGATCCGCCGCATCGAGAATGCGCTCTGCTTCAAGCTGTTCGAGCGCACCACGCGCTCGCTCGCCCTCACCGAAGACGGCCGCCGGGCAGCGGCGATCGCGCGCGAGTTGGTGCAGGACTTCCGGCGCGGGATCGAGCGGCTGTCGGGCAGTGCGGGCGCCGGACGCATCGCGATCGCGGCGCTGCCGTCGGTCATTTGCGCCGCCATGCCGAGGGCGCTGGCCGAATTCGGCCGCGCGCACGTCGGCGTCGAGGTGGTGTTGCACGACGTGCTGCATGAGCGCGCCATAGCGATGCTGCACGACGGGCAGGTCGACATGGCGGTCACGCTGAAGCCGGCGCGCGCCGACGCGCTCGCCTTCGAGGGCATCGCCTTCGACACTGCGCACCTGGTGTGCCGGCGCGAGCACTGGCTGGCGCGGCACAAACAAGTGCGCTGGCGCGACCTCGCCGAGGAGCCGTTCATCGGCATCACGCGCACCTCGTCGGTGCGGCGCTTGAGCGATGCCGCTTTCACCCATGGCGATGTGTCGATCGAGCCGCGCTACGAATTCGAGCAGGTGCCGTCCGCGGTCGCGATGGTGGAATCGGGTCTCGGCGTCACCGCCTTGCCGTCGCTCACCTTCGCCATGTTCAAGGGCCGCGGCCTCGCCGTGCGTCCGCTGATCGAACCGGCGATGCGGCGGCATGTCGGCTTCGTCACGCGCCAGCAGCGGCAGTTGCCGGCCTTCGCTACCGATTTGAAACGCGCGATTCGCCTAAGCCTGCAGCGCGCGCTGCGCGAGCCCGGCTAGCCCTCGCCTTCCATCGGCACCATGGCCGCGTCCTTGGACTGCCGCAGCGTCAGCGAGGTCTTCACGTTGCGTACGGTGGGCGCGGCGGTGAGTTTCTCGACGAAAGCCTGGAAGGTCTTGAGATCGGGCGCCACGCATTTGAGGACGAAGTCGATCTCGCCCGAAAGCATCCAGCACTCGCGCACCAGCGGCTGCTTGCGCACGAAGTCCTCGAAGGCCACCAAGTCCGCCTCCGCCTGGCTCGCCAGATGCACCATGGCGAAGACGGCGACTTCGTAGCCGAGCTTCTTCTCGTCGAGCAGGGCGCGATAGCCCTTGATGAAGCCGGCCTCCTCCAGCGCGCGCACTCGGCGCAGGCAGGGCGGCGCGGAAATGCCGACCCTCCTGGCCAGCTCCACATTGGTCATGCGGCCGTCGGCCTGCAGCTCCTTGAGGATCTGGCGGTCGATGGCATCGAGGCGGGCGGGCAAAGGGCGACTCCAGGCTGACGGGCCGGCGGCGATGCATACCGCGAAATATTGTTTCGCGAAAGATTGTTGCGCGGTATTCGGGGGCCGTCTCGGCCAAGTGTCGCAGCAGCTCCTATACTGTGAACTTACGGGGTTGCGTATCTTGCATAGCTCGCGATAACCCGTAGATTGGGTGGCGGACATATGTAAGCGGCCCGATCGGCCCGTCCGATCCGACTCCCGCCGCCCGGCACTTTCCGGCACAGGCCCCCCGAGGGGGACATTAAGCGAATGACCAAGACCACCCACGCGAAAGTCATCATCATTGGGTCCGGCCCGGCCGGCTACACCGCCGCGATCTACGCATCGCGCGCGATGCTGGAGCCGATCCTCATCCAGGGCATCCAGCCCGGCGGCCAGCTCACCATCACCACCGACGTCGAGAACTATCCCGGCTTCGCCGACGTCATCCAGGGCCCCTGGCTCATGGAGCAAATGCAGAAGCAGGCCGAGCACGTCGGCACGCGCATCCTCACCGATCACGTCTCCAAGGTGGAGCTGTCGCAGCGGCCGTTCCGCCTCACCTGCGACTCGGGCGACGTCTATCTCGCCGATGCGCTGATCATCGCCACCGGCGCGCAGGCGCGCTGGCTCGATCTGCCGTCGGAGCAGAAGTTCAAAGGCTACGGCGTGTCGGCCTGCGCCACCTGCGACGGCTTCTTCTATCGCAACAAGAGCGTCGTCGTGATTGGCGGCGGCAACAGCGCGGTCGAGGAGGCGCTGTTCCTCACCAACTTCGCCTCCAAGGTGACGGTGGTGCACCGGCGCGACGGCTTCCGCGCCGAAAAGATTTTGCAGGATCGCCTGTTCAAGCACCCGAAGATCGACGTGATCTGGGACACTGTGCTCGACGACGTGATGGGCTCGGACAACCCGCTCAAGGTCAATCGCGTGCGCCTGAAGAACATCAAGACCGGCGCCGTGAGCGAGCGCGACGTCGACGGCGTGTTCATCGCCATCGGCCATTCGCCGTCGTCCGAACTGTTCGTCGGGCAACTGCAGATGAAGCCGTCCGGCTACATCGTCACCGCCGGCCATTCGACGGCGACCTCGGTACCCGGCGTATTCGCCGCCGGCGACGTCACCGACGACATCTATCGTCAGGCGGTCACCGCCGCGGGCCTAGGCTGCATGGCCGCGCTCGAGGCCGAGAAATTCCTGGCGGCGCATGAGCATCAACGGGCAGCGGCGGAATAAGCCATGGCGGGGGCGAACACTTCAATGGACTGGGACAAGCTGAAGGTGTTTCACGCCGCAGCGGAGGCCGGTTCGTTCACGCATGCCGGCGAGCGCCTCGGACTGTCGCAATCCGCCGTGTCGCGGCAGGTGTCGGCGCTCGAATCCGAGCTGTCGGTCTCGCTGTTCCATCGCCACGCGCGCGGGCTGATCCTCACCGAGCAGGGTGAGATGCTCTACCGCACGGCGCATGAAGTGTTCATGAAGCTCGAGGCGGCGCGCACCAAGCTCACCGACAGCCGCGAGCGGCCGAACGGCGAACTCAAGGTCTCAACCACGCCCGGCATCGGCGTGAACTGGCTGACGCCGCGGCTCGGCGAATTCCTCGATCTCTATCCCGACATCCACATCACGCTGATCACCACGGACGAGGAGCTCGACCTCGCCATGCGCGAGGCCGACGTCGCCATCCGTTTGCGTCAGCCGACGCAGCCCGATCTGATTCAGCGCAAGCTGTTCTCGGTGCACTTCCACGCCTACGCGTCGCCGGATTATCTCAAGCGCTTCGGCACGCCGCGCACCTACGAAGAACTCGACAAGCACCGCATCCTTCTGCTCGGCGGCAACGTGCCGCCGCATTTCGCCAATCGCCGCTGGCTGGTGGAAGTCGGCCGCGAGCAGCGCGATCCGCGCACGCCCACGCTGTCGATCAACAACGTGCTCGGGCTGCTGCGCGCGTGCCAGCGCGGACTTGGTGTCGCAATGCTGCCGGACTATCTGGTGGAGGAGAACGGCGGCCTCGTGCAGCTCTTCGGCGACGACGACACGCTCGCGCTCGACGCCTTCTTCGTTTACCCGGAAGAGCTGAAGTCGGTCGCCCGCATCCAGGTCTTCCGCGACTTCCTGGTCGCCAACGCGCAGCGCTGGCACTTCTGACGCGGGATTTTCAGCCTGCGACAAAACGACATGCGCGCTCGCGCGCACCTGCTGAATCACATGGCTGACATGCGGTGCGCGACGTTGTTTGCGGGCTGAGTCGTCTGCATACTTTCTCCTAGCTGAAGCGCTGGATGTATCCTCCCAGACTCAACCGGCGCACAGCATGTTCCCCTCTGGAAGATGGTGCCGACCCCCACGTCGGCACACTGAGACCGGGCCCCCTTCGCGGGGCCCGGTTTTTATTTGGCCCGGTTGTTATTTATGGGGCTAAACGCCCGCCGCGATGCCGCGGCGCGGCGATAGGGGATAACCTGCCCTAATCGGCCGGATGGAACCCCGGTTCTGTCCAGCTTTGAACCAAATGCCGCCATGAAGCGACTAGGTAATAGGATCACGGGGGTGAACTCCGTGCAAAATAGCCACAGTCCCCCAGCCTTCGTATCCGTTGTGAATTACGAAAGGGGTTCAGGGCTATCGATGACGCCTGTGCGCTAATATAAAGGCCTGTATTGGCGAGAATTTGGGGAGAATATTCGGTGATCAGCGTCCGTTTCGACCGCCTCTTGGCATCGACCGCTCTCGGCCTGGTGCTAATGGCCGGCAGCCATGCCGCCATGGCCCAACTGGCCGACCGTCAGATCGACCCGGCCGCCGTACCGATGCCGGATACGTCCCCCGTGCCGCCGCCGACCGCCAAGGACGTCGCCATCACCCCGCCTCCGGCGGCACCCGCCAATACCGTCGCGCCGGCCCAGACTGTCGCCGACGACAAGGCCGTCTCCGACAAGCTGCGCGACCTGATCGGCAGCCGTTCGCTCGACCGCATGGTCATCCGCAAGGCCGACCGCGAAGGCGCCGAGAGCTATTACAAGTCGCGTGGCTTCACGCCGCTCTGGGTGAGCGGCGGCGCCGGGAATGCGCGCGCCAAGCAGGCGATCTCCTACCTCGCGCAGGCCGCTGCCGTCGGCCTCGACCCGGCCGATTATCCGACGCCGGATTTCAGCGCCGCAACGACGCCCGATGCGCTGGCCGAAGCGGAGCTCAAGCTCACCGCCGCGACGCTGCACTTCGCCCGTCAGGCGCAGATCGGCCGCGTGCACTTCACGCGCGTCAGCAACGACATCCAGTTTGATCTCGCCGCCCCGGAGCCGGCCAAGGTTCTCGAGAAGCTCGCCGGCGCCAATGATGCCGCGCAGGCGCTCGACAGCTACAACCCACCGCAAGCCGAATTCAAGCTGCTGCGCGAGAAGCTCGCCGAACTGCGCAAGAGCGGCGGCACGCTCGCCAAGCCGGAAGAAAAGAAGGTCACACAAGTCACAGTGCCCGAGGGCAAGATCCTGCGCCCGGGCATGAAGGACTCGCGCGTTGTCGCTTTGCGGCACCGTCTCGATATCGCGGATGCCGACAATCCGCTCTACGACAACGCCGTACGCGATGCGGTGAGAGCGTTCCAGCTCACCGCCGAGCTGCATGACGACGGCAATCTCGGACCGAATACGGTCAAGGCGCTCAACGGCGAGAAAAAGACCGGCTCCAGCTTCAAGTCGCCGAGCCACGACGCGATCGACACCGTTCTGGTCAACATGGAGCGCTGGCGCTGGTATCCGCGCGATCTCGGCAATCAGCACGTGATCGTCAACATTCCGAATTACCAGCTCACGCTCTGGAATAACGACAAGGTCTACTGGCAGACTCGCATCGTTACGGGCAAGCCGGGCAAGAACACCCCGCTGATCAGCGCGGAGATGAAGTTCATCACGGTCAACCCGACCTGGAACGTGCCGCCCTCGATCATCGAGAAAGAGTATCTGCCGGCTCTGCAGCAGGATCCGCAGGCGCTCGACCGCATCGGGCTGAAGCTGACGCAGGATGCCGACGGCACCGTGCACATCTCGCAGCCGCCCGGCGCCGGCAACGCGCTCGGTCGCATCCGCTTCAACTTCCCCAACAAGTTCCTGGTGTATCAGCACGACACGCCGGATAAGCACCTGTTCGCCCGCGAAGAGCGCGCCTATAGCCATGGCTGCATGCGCGTGCAGAACCCGCTGACCTACGGCGAGAAGCTGTTGTCGCTGGTGCTGCCGAACGAGCACTACACCGAGGCGCGGCTGGAGAAGATGTTCGGCGGCAGCGAGATCAACATCAACTTCCCGAAGAATGTCTGGGTGCACCTGACCTATCAGTCCGCTTTCGTGGACGAAGACGGCAAGCTGCAGTTCCGCAAAGACATCTACGGCTGGGATCAGCGCATGATCGCCCTCATGAAGGGCAGCGAGCGCAAGGTCGCCGACATCGCCGTCGATCGCCCGCCCAACACCTCATCGAAGCCGGTGCGCATGACGCCCGGCATGTATGGCGGCAGCACCGGTGGCTACAGCGGACCGGGCTTCTTCGACTTCCTGTTCGGTGGTGGCTCGCCGCAGCCGACCGTGGCGCCGCGTCCTTCGCGCAACATGAACGGCCGCGTCAGCCAGCGCTGATCGGCATTAGAACTAAGACGAACAAACGCCGGCGCTCGCGCCGGCGTTTTGTTTTTCTGCTTTTCCCTTCCCCTTGTGGGGAATCACGCGTTGAAATTTGAATTATGGATTGGTGGTACAGGCGGGTGGACTTGAACCACCGACCTCTGGTTCCACAGACCAGCGCTCTAACCAACTGAGCTACGCCTGCACGGGTTGCGGCGCACGATGTGCGCGGCGGGCGGAAACTAGGTGCCGCCTGCCCGTTTGGCAAGCGTTCTTCCCTCTCCCGTTTACGGGGAGAGGTCAAAGAAAAAGGCCCGGGCAGTCTCCCGCCCGGGCCTTCGATCGATTGAACGTGGTGCGAAGCCTTAGGCGGCCTTGTTGAAGGTCGAGGTCAGGCTGTCCTTCATCGGCTCGGCAGTCTTGGTCGCAACCTGCTGCGCATGCTCGGCGAGATCCTTGGCCTGCGCGGTCAGGGTCTCGAACTGGGTGCGCATATAGCCGGTGGTCTTCTCGACGACCTCGGCATAGGACTTCGCGGTCAGCAACTGGCCGAACAGGTCGAAAGCGGCGTTGCTGTTGGCGCGCGCGGTCTCGATCAGCTTGAGACCGTAATCGGACGTGCCCTTGGAGGCGTTGCTGTAGGTCTCCTCGAGGAGATCGGTGGCCTGTTCGGCCGCGCCCTTGATCTTCTCGTAGTTCTCCTTGGCCTGCGACAGGCCCTTCTCGGCCATCTCGCGGAAGGCGGCCGGAGTTTCGAACTTCGGCATCTCAAACTTCGGGATGTCGAACTTCGGCATTTCGAAAGCGCTTTCGGTCACGGCGACCGGCTTCACGACTTTCTTCTGGGCTTGATTGGTGGTCTGAGTGTTCTCGGCCATGATGTTTGTCCTCGGCTGAATGTCGGAGGGCTGTTGTCCGCCTCATTCTCCGAACCGCCGCCCTCGCCTACGGTCCGCGCCTTAATTCGTTAGGCTCACCACTCCTTGGCGAGCGCTATAAACCCTATATAGCACGAAATTACCGCATTGCAATAAAAATATTGCACCGCACAATAGCAGGCATGCGGGAACCCCCGCCCGCTGGCGCGGCGGAATCGGCGAGTTTCGACGTGAAATGGTCGGTCTAGTTCGGACTTCCCGCCATTTTGGCGGTCTTCCGGCTCAGTTCCTTGGCCTGCTCGCTCAAGGCGGCGATCTGGCTGCTCACATACTCGCCGTGAATCGCCGTCACCTCTTTTGCATCCTTGGCATGCAGGAGGCGCTGGGCGAATTCGAACGCGGCCGCCATGTTCTTTTCCGAATAGCGCACGGCGAGGTCGACGACGTCCTTGACCCCGTCACGGGTGGTGGCGGCCTGGCTTTCGGCGCGGGTGACCGCACCCTGCGTCGCGACAATGAAGCTGTCGAAGGCCTCGCGGGCCTGCTGCATGCTCTTTTCGGCGAACGTCCGCATTTCGCTCGGGATTTCGAAGTTCATGCCGTCCTTCGCCATGATGATCGCCTCCTTTGTTCCGTCGTGTGACTGACGGTTGCTCGCTTCCATCGCCCGCTATTTAGGTCGCACGAGCAAGCGCGCCAGGGCGAGGGAACTCCGACATTAACTGTATCCCCGGTTGGTGGCGGATGTGCGTCAATGGCGCGTGGACCTGCCGCAAAACCAGCCGTATTAATGCTTTATTAGCCGTAATTCCGCGCGACGTGAGCAATGAGTGGGATGCAGTTCGCCTTATTGAGCGATGCCCGGCTTGCGGCGCAGGCTTTGAGCCCGCAATCGGCGTGGCTGTGGAGCGCGGACGCAACGCGCATCCTATGGGCCAATCCCACCGGCGCGGCGATCTTCGATGCCGGCTCGCCCAGCGCGCTGGAAAGCCTTCGGTTTGCACCAGATCACCCCCGCGCGGCGCAGATCCTGCGGCTTGCCGGCACGCTACAGCACGGCGGGACGCCGCGACTGGAACGGCTGCGCGGGTTCGGCGCCAGCTTCGGCGCCGCGCTCGTCTGTCTTTGCTCGCGCATCACGCTCGACGACGGCAGCGCCGCCGTGCTGGTGGTTGCGACCGAACGCGCCGGCAAGGAGCTGAGTTTGCCGGAGCGGGCCAAGCGCATCCTCGCCGACTTCGACGCACCAGCCGCAATCTTCAGTGCCGACGGCGAACTGATCGAAGCGACTGCCGACGCGCGCACGCGGCTCGGCGCGCATCGCGATCTCGTTGCGCTCGGCGCCGAAAAGATCGCGCGCGAGGCGAGCCTCAACGGCAAAGCGGACGGCGTGAGCGCCGTAGGCGCGACGAAGATGCTCAAGCTCGGCGCCGGCAACACCGTGACGCTGCTGGCGCTGTTCGAGAAGGACGCCGCCGCGGCGTCCGCACCCGCCACGGCAGCGACGCCAGTCACTGCCGCTGCACCGCCATCGGTCGAAGCGCGCACGCGCCGCCTGCCCTTCCGCTTCGTTTGGCAGATGGACACCGCCAATCGCTTCACGCTCGGCACCGAGGACTTCGTCAAGCTGCTCGGCGAGAAGACGGCCGCCGTGCTCAATCGCACTTGGGCGGAAATCGCCGAGGCACTCAAGATCGACGAAGACGGCCGCATCGCATCGGCGCTCGCCTCGCACGAGACCTGGAGCGGCATCGTGGTGCTGTGGCCGGTCGACGACATGGCCGAGCGGCTGCCGATCGAGATGTCGGGCCTGCCGGTGTTCGATCCGGAACGGCACTTTGCCGGCTATCGCGGCTTCGGCGTCTGCCGCGATACCGAACGGCTTACTGAGATCGATCGGCAACGCGCGACGCCAAAGCCGGCGCCGGCCGCAGCCGACAATGTGCTCGCTTTCCGGGCACCGCCGCCGCCACCGCCTGCTCCGCCGGCCGAACCGGCACAGGCGCTCAGCGCCGGCGAACACAGCGCATTTCAAGAACTTGCGCGCGAACTAAGCGCGCGGCTGAAGAACCCCGTGAAATCGAACGGCGCCGACACGCCGTCCGAGCCTTTTGTCGCGCCGCCGCCGGAGCCGCCGAAGCCCGCGCGCAGCAACGACGTCCGCAACGAGCGTTCGATCCTCGACAAGCTACCGCTCGGCCTGCTCGTCTATCGCTTCAACAGTCTGGTCTACGCCAACCGCGCGTTTCTCGACTGGACCGGTTACCGCGATCTCGACGCGCTGGCCGAGGCCGGCGGTCTCGACAGCCTGTTCATCGAAACCTCGGCCGGCCCAAAGGGTGCGCCCAACGAGGCCAGCAACGGTGGCAAGACGCTGACCATTGCCACCGTCAATGGCGGACAGAAGGCGGTCGAGGGCCGCCTGTTCAGCGTGTCCTGGAACGGCGAGAACGCGCTGGTGCTCATGCTCAACACGCAGGCGCCGGTGACCGACGACCGCGCCCGCGCCGCCGAAGGCTCGCTGCGCAAGGCCGAGCAGGAGAACGAAGAACTCCGTTCGATCCTCGACACCGCCACCGACGGCGTGCTGGTGGTGGACCGCGCCGGCCGTCTGCTCTCGGCCAACCGCAGCGCCGAGGCGCTGTTCGGCTACGAGGCGGACGATTTCAGCCAACTCACTTTCGGCGACCTCTTCGCGCCGGAAAGCAGGCGCGCCGTGCTCGATTATCTCGAACGCATCGCCGGCGGCGCCGCGGCCGGCATCCTTGAAGCGGGCCGCGAGGCGATCGGCCGCGTCAAGCGCGGCGGCCTTGTGCCGCTCTATCTCACGCTCGGGCGCATCGAGGACGGCGAGAAAATCTGCGCCGTGCTGCGCGATATCACCGCCTGGAAGCGCACTGAGGAGGAACTGATCAACGCGCGCCAGCAGGCCGAGCGCGCCTCCACCGCCAAATCCGAATTCCTCGCCAAGGTCAGCCACGAAATCCGCACGCCGCTCAACGCCGTCATCGGTTTCTCCGAGGTGATGATCGACGAGCGCTTCGGTCCGATCGGCAACGAGCGTTACCGGCAGTACCTCAAGGACATCCACACCTCCGGCGGCCACCTGATCTCGCTGCTCAACGACCTGCTCGACCTGTCGAAGATCGAGGCCGGCAAGCTCGAACTGACCTTCGTCAGCGTCAACCTGAACGACCTGGTGCAGCAGTGCGTCGCCATCATGCAGGAGCAGGCGAACCGCGAGCGCGTCATCATCCGCACCTCGCTGCCGGCCGGACTGCCGCAGATCGTCGCCGACGCGCGCTCGGTGCGGCAGATCATGCTCAACCTGTTGTCCAACTCGATCAAGTTCACCGGCGCCGGCGGGCAGGTGATCGTCTCGACGATCATGACCGATGGTCATGAATTGGTCCTGCGCGTGCGCGACACCGGCGTCGGCATGAGCGAGAAGGAATTGGAGACCGCACTCGAACCCTTCCGCCAGCTCGCGACGGCGGCGCGCTGGGGCACCAGCGGCACTGGTCTCGGCCTGCCCATCACCAAGGCGCTGACCGAGGCAAACCACGCCCGCTTCCGCATCACCAGCCAGGTGGATAGCGGCACGCTGGTGGAGGTCGCGTTCCCCGCCACGCGCGTGCTGGCGCGGTGACCCGTGCGTCTCGCCTGCCCTGGCCTTGAAAGCGTCACAGACGGCCGCCACGGTTGGCGGCATCGGGACCGATGGTATAGTCCGCCGGTTACCGAAACCCGGAATCACCCCCTTTGACGGCCTCCGCCGGCTTTAAACGCCTGGGATTTGTGCTGCTCGGCGTGCTCGCCGTCGCGGCCGGCGTGCTCGTGGCAGGCAGCTTCCTGCTTTCGGCCGACACCATCCGCCGGCAGGCGCTGAATGAGATCCGCGCCGTCACGGGCTTGAACCCGGTGCTGCGCGGCGAGGCCAGCGTTTCCCTGTTTCCGTCCGGCAGCATCAGCTTCAACGATGTCGTGCTGGGCGAGGCCAAGCAGCCCGCGCTCACCGCCGAGCGGCTGACCGCGCGCCTGCGCTTTTTCCCGCTGCTGCTCGGCCGCGTCGAGATCGCCGACGTGTCGCTGGAGCGGCCCTACATCGTCATCGACATCGAGCCGAACGGCCAGAGCAATTGGTCGGGGCTGATCGAGGCGCTGGCGCGCAGCCAGAACTCCGGCTCGGGACGCATCGCCGCTTTCTCCGAGATGCGCATCGACGGCGGGACCATTGTGGTGCGCAAAGGCGGACGCACAATCGAAGCCTTGAGCGGGATCGAGCTGTCGCTCGCCTGGCCATCGATCTCCAAGAGCTTTGGCGCCACCGGCAAATTCGTCTGGCACGACGAGCCGGTGACGGCGAGCCTGGCGCTCACGGATTTCCCGGCCGCGCTCGCCGGTAACCGCAGCGGTGTGAAGCTACGCCTCGCCGGTGCGCCGCTGAAGGCCGCTTTCGAAGGCGCGGTCATCGCCAAACCCTCACTCAAGGTCGAAGGCACGCTCGCCGCCGACGCGCCGTCGCTGCGCGAGGCGCTGATCTGGAGCGGACAGAAGCCGCTGCCCGGCGGCGGCTTCGGACATTTCACCATCAAAGCGCAGACCAGCGTCATGGCCGGCAACATCAGTTTGTCGGGCGTGAATGTCGAACTCGACGGCAATGCCGCCGAGGGCGTGCTCACCTTCGCGACCGACGGCCGGCAGACGCTGCAGGGCACGCTCGCCGCCGATACGCTCGACCTGACGCCTTATATATCGACGGTGCGGCTGCTCGCGGGCAACCAACGGCAATGGAATAGCGGCGCGATCGCGCTCGACGGACTGTCGGGCATCGATTTCGATCTCCGCCTGTCGGCGGCCAATGTCATCATCTCCAACGCCAAGATCGGGCGCACGGCTATTGTCACCAATCTGCGTGGCGGCCAACTGGTCATCACGGTCGGCGAGGCGCAGGCCTATGGCGGCGTGATCCGCGGCGCGCTGGCGCTGGCCGATTTCGACAAGGGCGTCGAGGTCAAATCGCAAATGCTGTTCAGCGAAGTCGACCTGGAAAGCTGCCTCGGCCAGGTGTTCGGCCTGCGCCGCCTCGAAGGCAAAGGCACGATCGCGGTGAGTGTCGAAGGCACCGGCGAGAGCGTGCTCGCGGTGACGCGCACGCTGAACGGCAATGCCACGGTCAACGGCACCGACGGCGCGCTTGCGGGCCTTAACGTCGAGCAACTGCTGCGGCGGCTGGAGCGGCGGCCGCTGTCCGGCGGCGGCGAATTCCGCACTGGGCGCACGCCCTACGACAAGCTGTCGGTGGCGGTGAAGATCACGCAAGGCATGGCCAACGTCGAACAGATGACCATCGAGGGCTCGGCTGTGCGGCTGGCGCTCGGCGGCACCGCCTCGATCCCGGAACGCGAACTCGATCTCAAGGGCACCGCAGCACTGGTTACGACAGGCAAGGCCGGCGCCCCGCCCTTCGAACTGCCCTTCATCGTGCAGGGCTCCTGGGACGATCCCATCATGTTGCCCGACCCGGAGGCGTTGATTCGGCGCTCGGGCGCCGCGGCCCCGCTGCTCAACGCCATCCGCGAGCGCAGCGCCCGCGATTCTGTGCGTTCGGTGATCGACCGCGTCATCCGCACCCCTGCGCCCGCCGCCGCCATTCCGGCGGCCGATCAGGCCCCGTCCGAGCCCGCCAAGCCGCAATAAGGCCGCCGCGAGCTACGCCCTGTACGAATGGTTAACGATTTCCTGAGATCGTGGCGCTGCGCTGCGAGCCTGCAGCTCGCGCGCTTTGGCTTGGGACTTCGAGAGCCGCGCGAATGTTGCTGCTTCGCATGCTGATCAAGGTCGCGATCGCCTCCCTGGTAGTGGGGACGGTGCTCGGCCATTTCGGCATTACGCCGGAGCAATTGATGCGCGAGACCGGCATGTCGATGGACCGGCTGCAGGAGTATGCCCGCCGCGGCGTTGAATGGGCGCTGCCCAACGTGCTGCTCGGCTCGATGGTGATCGTGCCGATCTGGTTCCTGGCCTATCTGTTCCGGCCGCCCGGCCAGAGCGGCAACCAGTAATCCTTTACAACTGCACGCCGACTATATTTTTGCGCTCGCGCCGTATGGCGCCGCGCTTAGTCGCGAGTGAAGCGAGAATCGTCGCCAGCGCGACGACGGCAATCATGATCGTGCAGACCGCGTTGATCTCCGGCTTCACGCCGAGGCGCACTTCCGAATAGATGCGGATCGGCAGCGTCGTGGCGCCGGGGCCTGTGGTGAAACTCGCGATCACCAGGTCGTCGAGCGAGAGCGAGAAGGCGAGCATCCAGCCCGCCGCGATGGCAGGCCAGATCAGCGGCAGCGTGATGGTGAGGAAGGTCTTGAGCGGCGGACAGCCGAGGTCCATCGCGGCTTCTTCGAGGCTGCGGTCGAACGAGACCAGCCGTGATTGCACGATGACGGTGACAAAGCACATTGTCAGCGTCGTATGCGCGATGGCGATGGTCCAGAAGCCGCGGTCGGCGCCAAGCGCGACGAACAGCAGGAGCAGCGACAAGCCGGTGATCACCTCCGGCATCACCAGCGGCGCATAGACCATGCCGGAGAACAGCAGCCGCCCGCGGAAGCGTCCCATACGAACGAGGGCCGCCGCGGCGCAGGTGCCGAGCACGGTGGCGGCGCTCGCCGACAGTGCGGCGATGCGCAGGCTGTTCCAGGCGGCGTCGATCATGGCGCGGTCGGAAAGCAACGCGCGATACCAGGTCAGGGACCAGCCGCCCCACACGGTCACCAGCCGCGAGGCGTTGAAGGAATAGATCACCAGGATGACGATCGGTAAATAGAGGAAGGCGAGGCCAAGCGCGAGCGCAACGATGTTGAAGGCGGAAAGTCGTTTCATTGCCGTCCCTCCAGCGTGCGCTGTTGGAGACGCTCATAGAAGAGGATCGGCACAAGCAGCAGAAGCAGCAGCGCCACAGCGATGGCGGAGGCAACCGGCCAGTCCTTGTTGCTGAAGAATTCCGTCCACAATGTCTGGCCGATCATCAAAGTCTCGGAACCCCCGAGGAGGTCGGGGATGACGAATTCGCCGGTGATCGGAATAAAACACAGCAAGGCTCCGGCGGCGACGCCGGGCAGCGACAGCGGCAGCGTCACCTGCCAGAACGCCTTCCAGCGCGGACAGCCGAGATCAGCCGCGGCTTCAAGCAGCGACACGTCCATCTTCTCCAGCGTGGCGTAGATCGGCAGCACCATGAACGGCAGGTAGGAGTAGATGACGCCGATGTAGATGGCGGTGTCGGAGGCTAGCCACGCCACCGGCGCGTCGACAATGTGTAGGCGCAATAGGACGTCATTGAGCAGGCCGTCGCGCTGCAAAATATTGATCCAAGCGTAGACGCGGATCAGAAAAGATGTCCAGAACGGCAAAATCATCAACATCACCAACAATGGCTGCAGCGCGCGCGGGCTGCGCGCCATGGCGTAGGCGATCGGATAGCCGATCGCGAGCAGCAGCAGGGTGGAGACGGTCGCGACTTCGAGGCTCTTGAGGTAGGAGACGGCGTAGAGCCAGTCGGAGCCGAGCAGAGCGTAGTTGTCGGCCGATAGCCCGGCGAGGAAGTCCTTGATCCCCGCCCAGCCGGCGCTCCAGTCCAGCAGCGGCGTATAAGGCGGCTGCGCGATCGCCGTCTGCGACAGACTGATCTTCGCCACGATCAGGAACGGCGCGAGGAAAAACACACCGAGCCACAGATAGGGCAGCAGCAGAACGGCGCGGGCGCCCCAGGTGTTTTTGCCTGGCCCGCTCATCGGGTCAGCACCACGCCGGCCTCGGGCGGCCAGGAGGCCCAGACCAGATCGCCGATGGCAAAGGACGGCCGCCCGCGCGCGGTGTTGGCGAGCGCCACCTTCATCAGCGAGCGGTCGGCGAGCCGCACCTGGTAGATCGACACGTCGCCGCGGTAGCCAACTTCGAACACCGTGCCGGCGACCGCGTTGACGTCGCCGCCGGTTGGCCGTTCGGCTGAGAGCTGCAGTTTCTCCGGCCGCAGCGCCAGCCAGACCCGGTCGTTGGGCGGCGTGTCGATGATGACGCGCAGCCGGCCGAGGGCGCAGTCGAGCATGCCGTCCTTGCCAACATAGCCCTCGATCAGCGTGACCTCGCCGATGAAATCGGCGACCCAGCGCGAATTCGGCTGCTCGTAGATGGCGGCCGGCGCCGCAACCTGCACGAGGCGGCCGTGGTCCATCACGGCGATGCGATCGGCGACGATCATCGCCTCGTCCTGGTCGTGCGTAACGATGACGAATGTCGTGCCGAGCCGGCGCTGCAATTCCATCAGCTCGAACTGGGTTTCGCCGCGCAGCTTCTTGTCGAGCGCGGCCATGGGCTCGTCGAGCAGCAGCACGCGCGGCCGCTTGATCAGCGCGCGCGCGAGCGCGACGCGCTGGCGTTGGCCGCCGGAGAGCTGATGGATGCGGCGCTCGCCGAAGCCCGGCATGCGCACCAGCGCCAGCATCTCAACGACACGCTCGGCGATCTCGTCGCGCCCGACATTCTCCTGCCGCAGGCCGAAGGCGATGTTGCCGGCGACGCTGAGATGCGGAAACAGCGCGTAGCTTTGGAACATCATATTGACCGGCCGCTTGTGCGGCGGCATGCCGACGATATCGTCGCCGTCGAGCAGGATACGGCCTTCGTTCGGCGCCTCGAAGCCAGCCAGCATGCGCAGCAAAGTGGTTTTGCCGCAGCCGGAGGGCCCGAGCAGCGCGAAGAACTCGCCTTGCGCGATGTCGAGCGTGAGGGCGTCGACCGCGGTCAGCGCGCCGAAGCGCTTGCTGATGCCCTCGAACCGCACCAGCACCGGTCTGTCCGCTTCGCCTTCCGCCATCGTCCCCTCGTCCCGTCCGCTGCGCGCAGGCTAGCGCATGATCCAGAAAAGTGGGACCCGGTTTCCCGCCTACGCGAAGCCCGTTTCGGCGGGCGAAGGTAGGTCGGATAAGACCATGCGCGGGAAAAAGTCCCGTTTAGTCGGACTCAACCGGACATTCGAAAGCTGGGGGAAATTTCAGGCGGCCGGAGCAGCGTCGACGTCGACCTTGATCGGCGGCATCGGACGACGCGGCGCCGGACCGTAATAGTCGCCGAGTTGAATGCTGGCGCGCGGCTTGACCACGATGGAGATGAGCCGGTCGAACAGCGCCTTGGCGGACACGGGCTTGCAGAGGAATTCGTTGACGCCGATCTTCACCGATTCGACCACGCGCCAGCGTTCGCCGTGCGATGAGACCATGATGATCGGGATGTCCGGCATCGGAAAGACGCCGGGCGAGCGCACGATGCGCACCAGCTCCGGCCCGTTGAGCAACGGCATCTCCCAGTCGAGCACTACGACGTCCGGGCTTTCCTGCCTGATGACGTCGAGCGCGGCGATGCCGTCGGACGCCTCGGTGATCTTCTTGACGCCGATGTTGCTCAACAGACTGCGGATGATGCCGCGCATGAACGCATTGTCGTCGACCACCAGCACGGTGAGCTGGTGCACCAGGATTTCGGCATGCTTGATGCTGATCGTCATAAATGGCCGGATTGGGAAGGTCGCGGTACGATTGTGTTCGGCAATGGTCACCGGGCCGTTAACGTGCGGCGGACAGCCTCCTGCCAGCCGGCATAGCGCCGGTCGCGCTCGGCCATTGGCATATGCGGCTCGAAACGGCGGTCGAGCTGCCATTGCGCGGCAAAGCCGTCGAGGTCCGGGCAAAGGCCGGCTTGGCGCCCGGCCAGATAGGCGGCGCCGAGCGCCGTCGTTTCCATGACCACCGGCCGGTCGACCGGGCTGGCCAGGATATCGGCCAAGAACTGCATCGCCGGGTCGCAGGCGGTCATGCCGCCATCGACGCGCAGCACGGTGGCGCGGCCTTTCGCCTGTGGCCAGTCGGCGCGCATGGCTTCCAGCAAATCGCGGGTCTGGTAGCCGACCGCCTCCAGCGCGGCGCGCGCGATCTCAGGCCCGCCCGAATTGCGCGTGAGGCCGAAAATCGCGCCGCGCGCCTGCGCGTCCCAATAGGGCGCGCCGAGGCCCACGAAGGCCGGCACAAGATAGACTTGCTCGGCCGGGTCGGCGCGCCCGGCAAAGGCGGCGACATCCGAGGCTTTGGCGATGACCTTGAGCCCATCGCGCAGCCACTGCACCGCGGCGCCCGCGATGAAGATGGCACCCTCCAGCGCGTAGGTGCGCTTGCCGTTGAGCTGATAGGCGATGGTAGTGAGCAGGCGGTTGCGCGAGGTGACGCGCTCGGCGCCGGTGTTGAGCAACGCAAAGCAGCCGGTGCCGTAGGTCGACTTCATCATACCGGGCGTGAAGCAGCCCTGCCCGATGGTCGCTGCCTGCTGATCGCCGGCCATGCCGAGAATGCGGATGCCTCCGCCGAACAACTCGGTGACACCGAGTTCGCCAGCGCAGTCGCGCACCTGCGGCAGCAGCGATTGCGGCACGCCAAAAAGGCGACAGAGGCCGTCGTCCCACTGGCCGCTGCCGATGTCGAGCAGCAACGTGCGCGCCGCATTGCTTGCGTCGGTGGCATGCACCTTGCCGCCGGTCAGCCGCCACAACAGGAAAGAGTCGATGGTGCCGAAGGCGAGCGCGCCGGCCTCGGCCTTGGCGCGCGCCCCCGGCACGTGCTCGAGCAGCCAGGCGATCTTGGTCGCGGAGAAATACGGGTCGAGCAGCAGCCCGGTCTTGGCCGAGATGTCGGCCTCGTGGCCGCTGGCGCGCAGGCGGTCGCAGATGTCGGCGGTGCGGCGGTCCTGCCAGACGATGGCGTTGTGGATCGGCTTGCCGGTCGCCCGCTCCCACACCACCGTCGTTTCGCGCTGATTGGTGATGCCGATGCCGGCGACGTCGGCGGCGGTGACGCCGGCCTTGTCCATCGCCTCGCGCACAGTGACGACGACCGCCTGCCAGATCTCGTCGGCGTCGTGCTCGACCAGGCCCGGCGCCGGGTAGATCTGGCGCAGCTCCTGTTGCGCGCTGGCGAGCGGCCTTAAGCTCGCATCGAAGACGATGGCGCGTGTCGAGGTCGTGCCCTGGTCGATGGCGATGAGTGCGTTCGGCAAGTCGGCCCCCGGCTGGAGACATGGACTTTAGGGGGCGGCCGATGCGAATTGAAGCGCTACCCACAGCCAAAATGAAAGGTGGCCGAGACGAGCTCGGCCACCATAGAGAAGGTGCTGCGGGAGCTAGCGCATGATTCCGAAAAGCGGGGACCGGTTTTCAGAAATGCTCATGCGTAAAGGCTAATTGACCAGGACCAGAAGCGAGCGGTCGGTATCCGCGTGGATGCCGTTGGCGTTCATCTTGCGCGGGGCCGGGCCGTAATAGTCCTTGGTGCGGATCATGGGGCGCGGATTGGTCAACACGGCGACCAGGCGATCCTGCAGAGCCTTGGACGACACCGGCTTCAGCAGGAACTCATTGATGCCGCACTGCATGGCCTCGACGACGCGCGCGCGTTCGCCGTGCCCGGTCAGCATGATGATCGGCACGTCGGGCAGCGGAAACGTGGTGGGCGAGCGAACCATGCGGGTGAAGCCGGCGCCGTCGAGACCAGGCATTTCCCAGTCGACGATCACCACGTCCGGCGCGACGCTGCGGATCAGCTCCAGCCCCGCGGGACCGTCAGAGGCTTCATACACGGTGCGAATGCCGATGCTGGTGAGCATCGTACGCACGACCTTCCGCATATAATGCTCGTCGTCCACCAAGAGGATCTTGGTGGAGGCGAGCAACGCGAGAAGGCCTTTGTCTTCGTGCATGGGACGCGTGCAACCGATCGAGCGAGATTCGTCCCGGCCAATAAAGCACAAACGTCTAGCAACGACCTAAATCCCGGCAGAACAATTGCTCTGCCGGGATTAAAGGCTTGCTAACCATGATCGGCGGGTCGCGTCACCAGAAGCCGACGCCGCGGTCGAACGAACGGCGGCGATAGGACGGCGCGGCATAGGCGCGAGCCGAACCGGCGTCCTCGTTCCAGCGAGAGCCGCCCCAGCCGTTCGAGCTGTTGTCCCAGCCGTTATTCCAGCCGCCGTTCCAGCCGGAGTTGTCGCTGGTCCTGGTGTTGGAGCTGGCACTGACGTCCTCGCGCGGACGGGCGGGGAGCCGCGCCATCACCGGCTTCGACGAACTGGTATAGCTGCGCGGGATCGGAATATCGGCGACCGCGCGCTCCGATCCACGCATCAGGTTGAGCAGCGCCGTATCGAGACCGTAGACGTCGCTGCGCAGCGCGAGATGGCCCGGCTTGTCGACGAAGGCGGTCTGATAGGTGATGTGCACCGGGATGAACTTCTGCAGCTTGATGGTCTTCTCGTCGTCGCCGTACATGCTCTTGATACGCGCGATCGAGTAGTTTTCGTTCGGCTGCGAAATCGACAGCAGCACCTCGGCGTATTTCTCCGGATTCTGCACACGCATGCAGCCGTGGCTATAGGCGCGGCTTTCGCGCGCGAACAGGTGCTTGGTCGGCGTGTCGTGTTGGTAGACCAGGAACGGATTGGGGAAGTTGAAGCGAATGTGGCCGAGCGCATTTTCGTCGCCTGGCGGCTGATAGACGCGGATCGAGCCGTCAGGATTGCGCCCGACCTTGAGGCCGACGCGGTCCAGCGCATTCGGATCGCGCTCGAGCGCCGGCAGGTATTCGTTGCGGATAATCGACGGCGGCACGTTCCAGGTCGGATTGACCGTGAGGTACTTCATCGTCTCGCTCAGCAGCGGCGTTGCCGCCTCGCCCGGCTTGCCGGCGACGATGCGCGTCTGCCAGACCTGCGCGCCGCCATTGAAAACAGCGAGCGTGAAGTCGGGGATATTCACGATAACATGCGCGTTGCCGAGATCGCGCGGCAGCCAGCGCCAGCGCTCCATGTTGGCAATAACGGTGCCGACGACGTCGCGGCTGCGCGGCTTCTCGGCCTTTGCATGCTTACCTTTGCGCGGCTCAGGCTCTTCGGCGGCAGGCGCCGGCGACGTCAGCAGGCGCGCCAACTCGGCCTTGAGCGCCTTGTAGCCCGGCTGCTGCGGCTCGAAGGACGCAAGCACCGGCGCCACGTCATTCGCAGCGGCAAGCTGCTCCAGCACCTTGGCCGGTTCGAGCGCGTGATTGGGGTAGAGGATCGAGCCGCTGACGCGGGTGAAGGCGACGCGGCCGGAGCTCGCGTGCCGCGCATAGGTCAGCACCGCGGCGGTAAGCCTTAGATCGGCGGCTGCCGCCTCGTCCTCGCTCATCGTCTTGTTCATGTCGGGCGTCGGATAATCGCGCGGCTCAAGGCCTTCGCTGCGTACGTTCTGCAAATGCGCGATCGCCGCGCTCGCCTTCGGCAGCGCGTTGCCATCCGCCGACCACATCGGCTTGTAGTCATGCGCGCGATAGAAGGCCTGCACGGCCTCCTGCTCGGGCTTGCGGCTGACGAACCTGCCGAGCTTGGTGTCGATCATCTCCTGCATCTTGGTGACCGGCTGCGGCAGGATGCTGCCGCCATCGCTGGCCTGCGGTACCGCCGGGCCGGGAAGCGGCGGAACCACGTTCGGCTTCAACGGCATTTCTTGCACCGGTGCGGGCGCAGGCGCCGGCGGCTGCATATCAGGCGCCGGCGGCGGAACCGGTTCCGCGGTCACATTCGCGCCATCGCTAGACTGCGGCGCCTGAGCATAAAGAGGCATTGCCGCCCCGACGAGCAGCGAAGCTGCCGCGAGCATCAAGATCCGCCGCATGATTCTTGTCTTTCTGGTCTGAGTTGCCCGTTTTGATAACGGCAGCGAGGCGGATAAGTTGCGCCTCGGCGCCGCACGAGCGCGGCAGCCGAAGCGCATCCTCCCAGCCTACTTCTCGGTGCAGACCTTGACGGTCTTCATGCCGGATTCGGCTTCGGTGCGGGTCTTGTACACCGTGCCGCCGATGACGGTCGTCGTGGTGGTCGTCGGCTTCTTGTCGACGATGGTGCACTTCTTCGTCGTGGTGTCCTGCACGACGTAGAATTCCTCAGCGAACGCCGGCGCGGCGATCGCGAAGGCCAGCACCACTCCCAGTGCGATCTTGGCTTTCATGTTCCTCTCCTCGTGATCTGCGGGCGAAAACAACTTCAAACGGCGCTGAAATGCGCCGGTCATAAGTTCCCAACGTATCGTGCCCGCGCAATGTAATGCGCTTGCCTAAAGAACGTTCCGTTTCTGGTAATTAGGCGCCGGGCCGATGGAGAAGAGCGATGAACCGCTCCAGTGCGGTGCGCTCGTCGGCGGTGGCGCTGAGGCCGAATTTGGTCCGCCGCCACAAAACGTCGTCGGCGCTGACCGCCCATTCGTTCTCGACCAAATAGCGCACCTCGGCGGCGGTGAGGTCGCCGGTAAAGACGTCGCCGAGATCCTTGAGGTCCTTGGCCTCGCCCAGGAAACGCTCGGCGCGCAGGCCGTAGGCGCGCACCAGGCGGCGTGCGTGCGGTTCCGACAGGAACGGCCAGTGTGCAAGCAGTTCGGCCACCACCGGATAGAAACCATCCGGCGGGAATTCGCCGCCAGGCAACTTGGAGCCCGCTGTCCACGGCGGCAGTGCGCCGAAGAAGATGCCGACCTTCTCCATCGCCGCTTCGGCGAGCTTGCGATGCGTGGTGATCTTGCCGCCGTAGATCGTGAGCAACGGCGCCTCGCCGTAGCGTTCGTCGAGCACCAACTCGTAGTCGCGGGTGACGTCCTCCGGCAGCGCCGAGCCGTCGTCGTAAAGCGCGCGCACGCCGGCGAAGGACCAGATCAACTCGTCCGGCGTCACGCGGTCGCGGAAATACTCGTTCATCGTGGCGCAGAGATATTTGATCTCCTCAGGGTCGGGCGCGACCGAGTTGAGGTCGCCGATGAAGTTCTCGTCGGTGGTGCCGATGAGCGTGAAATTCTCCGCAAAAGGCAGAGCGAAAACGACGCGTCCGTCCAGCGCCTGCAGGATGTAGCCGCTGTCGTGCTCAAAGCGGCGGCGCACGACGATGTGGCTGCCTTTGATCAGCCGCACCGGCGACTTGAGCGGCACGCGCAGCACCGTGTCCGCCACCTGGCCGATCCAGGGGCCCGACGCATTCACCAGCACGCGCGCGGTCGCCGTCTCGCGGCGGCCGCGATTGTTGAGCACCAGCTCCCAACGGTCGCGGCGGTCGGCGCGCGTGCAGCGCGTACGCGTCATGATGACGGCGCCGCGCTCCTTGGCGTCGATCGCGTTCAGCACCACCAGGCGGGCATCGTCGACCCAGCAGTCGGAATATTCGAAGCCGTAGCGGAACAACCGCTTCAAAGGTTGCCCGACCATGTTGTGGGTGAGGTCGACCGTGCGCGAGGCCGGTAGCAGCTTGCGCGCGCCCAGCCAGTCGTAGAGCAACAGGCCAAGCCGCAGCATGACCGGCGAGCGCAGGCCCGGCATCGGCGGCAGCATGAAGCGCATCGGCCGGATGACGTGCGGCGCCATGGTGAGCAGCACTTCGCGCTCGGACAGCGCCTCGCGCACCAGCCGGAAGGCGCGCCGCTCCAGGTATCGCAGGCCGCCGTGGATCAGTTTGGAGGACGCCTGCGAGGTTCCCGACGACAGGTCGTTCATCTCGACCAGCAGCACCTTGAGGCCGCGGCCGGCGGCGTCGCGCGCGAGCCCGGTCCCGTTGATGCCGCCGCCGATGATGGCGATGTCGAAATCGGCCATTAGCGCATGATCCCGAACCCGGTCGTCCTTGCTGATTCGCCTTTTGTCCCGGCAGGATGGGCGGCGCAGGCCTTAACCACAACATGCCGGCAGTTAACTTCCGGCTAAGCCTTGAAAAATCGGCCCTGTTTGCAATTCCGTCACAAGGCCGCCATATCACGAGAACGCCGCCAGGGACTTAGACGTTAGGACGCTATGCCCTCCCCTCGCCTGCTCGTCATCGAAGGCAATTCTCCCGCGACCATGGCCGAGCACGTGGCGGTCGGCGGCACGCCGGCCAGCAAGGGCTATTCCGACCTGCTGCGCGAGGTGCTGCCGGGCGCCGCCGTCGACATCTGCTATCCGGGCGATGCCACCGCGCTCTTGCCCGAGGGCCAGTCGCTGGAGGGCTACGACGGCATCACCATCACCGGCTCGAGCCTGCACGTCTATCATGGCGGGCCGGAGGTGATGCGGCAGATCGATCTGGTGCGCGCGGCGCTCACGACCGGCACCCCTATTTTCGGCTCCTGCTGGGGCCTGCAGGTGATCACCGCGGCCGCCGGCGGCAGCGTGCGCAAGAACCCGAAAGGCCGCGAGATCGGCTTCGGCCGCGGCATCCGCCTCACCGACGCGGGACGGCGGCATCCGATGTATGTCGGCAAGCTCGATGTGTTCAACGCGCCGACCGTGCATCTCGACGAGGTTGAAGCGGTGGCGCCAGGCACGACGGTGCTCGCCTCCAATGCCGTGTCCGACGTGCAGAGCGTCGAGATCAAGACCAACGGCTCGGTGGCCTGGGCGGTGCAGTATCACCCGGAATATCCGCTGCGCGAACTCGCCGCTATCGTACGGCGCATCGGCAAGCGACTGATCGACGAAGGCTTCTTCGACGACGAAGTCGATATTCAAGCTTTCGCAGTCGATCTCGATACGCTCGACCGCGACCCACAGTGCAAACGGCTGTCCTGGCGGCATGGCGTGAGCAAGAACGTTCTCGACAAGAAACTGCGCGTCAGCGAGGTGGCGAACTGGGTTGAATACCAGGTGCTGCCGACGCGTGTGAAACGCGGTAGGGGTTGATGGACTTCTCCGGAAAACACATCGTGGTCACCGGTGGCACCGGCGCGCTCGGCACTGCGGCGGTCGGCGCGCTGCTCAAGGGCGGGGCGAGTTGCACCATTCCCTTCCTGCACGAAGCGGAGGCGCAGCGCTTCCCGCATCGCGACAATCCGAAGGTCACGCTGATGGCGGTGAGCGATCTCGCCGACGAAGGCGCGGTCGTCGAGCTCTACGCCGGCCTCAAGCCATGGGCGTCGATTCACATCGCCGGCGGCTTCGCCATGAGCAAGGTGGCCGACACCGACAAAGCGGCACTGATGGCGCAGCTCGACAGCAATCTGGTGTCCTGCTTTCTCTGCTGCCGCGCGGCGCTGAGGGCCGGCGCGCAGCGCATCGTCAACGTCGCGGCGCGGCCGGCGCTGGAATGGCGCAGCGGCGTCGGCATGGCGGCCTATACGATCGCCAAGACCGGCGTCGCAGCCCTCACCGTGGCGCTGGCGGAGGAGGTGGCGAAGGATGGCGTGCTGGTGAACGCGGTGGCGCCCTCGATCATGGACACGGCGGCGAACCGCGCGGCGATGCCGAAGGCCGATCACGCCGCCTGGCCGAAAACCGATGCGGTGGTGGCGACGATCCTCTTTCTCGCCTCGGCCGAGAACCGCGTCACCCGCGGCGCCGTCGTGCCGGTGTATGGGAAATCCTAGTTAACCGGAAATCGGCACCAACTCGAGCGGCGCGCGCAGCAGGCGCTGCACGGTGCCGGAGGCGACGACGGTGCGCGCCTCGGCATAGGCTTCGTGATTCCGCTCGATGTGGTCGACGTCGTAGAGATAATTGACCATCAGCCCGTACGACTGCGCCATCGCCTTGTCGGACGTGTCGGCGAGCCAGTTGATGCGCTCGAGCTGCGCGCCATTGCCGAGATGGAACCGCGCCACCGGATCGATCGGCAGTCCGCGCCGGTTGCGCGCGCGCAGGAAATACCAGGCCGCCGCCCGCATGCCGGCTTCCTCGATCTCTTCGGCTGTCTCCGGATTCTGCCACCAGCCCGGCGTGTCGAGCGCGGCGAGCGTCGCCTTGTCGGCGGCGGACAGCGCGGCCGAGGTCTCGTCGGCGCGCTCGTGCGCGAGCCAGGCCGCAAATCCCGGCACCGGCGAGAGCGTGACGAAGGTCGACAGCTTGGGCAACTCGCGCGAAATCTCCTCGACCACCTGCTTGATCAGGAAGTTGCCGAAGGACACGCCGGCAAGACCGCGCTGGCAGTTGGAGATCGAATAGAACACCGCCGTACGCATGCGATCCGGCTCGACCGTCTCGCGGTCGGGCGCCAGGATCGGCGCGATGGCGCCGGGGATATCGCGGGTCAGCGCCACCTCGACGAAGATCAGCGGCTCATCGACCATCGCCGGATGGAAGAATGCGTAGCAGCGCCGGTCGGGCGGATCGATGCGGCGGCGCAGGTCCTCCCAGTCGCGGATTTCGTGCACCGCCTCGTAACGGATGATCTTTTCCAGGACGATCGCCGGGCTCGACCAGTCGATGCGCCGCAACACCAGGAAGCCGCGGTTGAACCAGGACGAGAACAAATGAACAAAGTCCTCGTCGACCGCGCCGAGATCGTCGCGATGCGATAGCGCGTCCATGAGTTGCTCGCGCATATCGACGAGTGCCGCGGTGCCGCCCGGGGCGAGATTGAGCCTGCGGAACAGCTCCTGCCGGCGCGGCTCCGAGGCGGCGTGCACTTCCGCGGCGGTGGCGTCGGTCGGCGTTTCGTGCCAGGCGGCGATCGCCTTCTCCATACGAGCGGTGTCGATGCCGAAGCGGCGCGCCAGCGCCTCGAAGAAGGCGATGCGTGGGCCGGTGGTGAGCTTGCCGTAATGCCCGAGGATCTCGCGCGCTAGCGCCACGCCGGAGGCTTCGCCGCGGCCGGACAGCAGGTCTTCGGCAAGCTCGACCAGGCTCTCGGAGCGAGCCGAGGCCTCACCGCGCCGTTCGCGCGCGCGGATCAGCGCGCGGCCCCGGTCGGAGATGTTCTGCAGCAATTCTCCGAAGAACGACGTGTTCATATGTGCCAGATCGAAGCTCTTGAGAGTGCCAGCCAAACGTTCAGCGATCGTATCGCCGAAACTATGCACAAATTACGACCGGCGTCACCACGCGGCGACATAACGCACAGGCTAAGCGGTCAGCCCATGATGTGGTCGGGGAACCAAGTGGCGATGCCGGGCACGAAGCACATGATCACCACCGCCAACATCATCAACGCGACGAACGGCATGACGCCCCAGACCACGTCGCGCAGCGGAATGTCCGGAGCGATGTTCTTGATGACGAACAGGTTAAGGCCGACCGGCGGATGGATCAGCCCCATTTCCATGACGATCGTCATGATGACGCCAAACCAGATGAGGTCGAAATTTGCGGCGCGCAGCGGCGGCAAAATGATCGGCGCGGTCATCAGGATGATCGAGACCGGCGGCAGGAAGAAGCCGAGCACGACCACCATCAGCAAGATCGTGGCGAGCAAGACCCAACGCGACAGATGCAGCGAGACAATCCACTCGGCGGCCGACTGACTGATGTGCAGGTAGCTCATGACGTAGGAGTAGAGTAGCGACATGCCGATGATAAGCATCAGCATCGTCGACTCGCGCAAGGTCGCAACCAGGATCGGCGAGAGGTCGCGGGGCTTCCACACGCCATAGATAACCGCGATCAAAGCCATCGCCAGCACCGCGCCAAGACCGGCTGTCTCCGACGGCGTCGCGTAGCCGCCGTAGAGCGCGATCATGACGCCGGTCAGCAGCAGCACAAACGGCAGCACGCGCGGCAGCAGCGCGAACTTGTCGCGTGTGCTCATCGTGTCGACCTGCAAGATCGGCGAATCCTTTCCTGTCGCGTCGAAGACCGCCTTCGCTTGCTTGAACTCTTTGCGGAAACGCCACATCGAGTAGGCGGCGAACAGGAAAACTAGGAACAAAGCGGGGCCGATGGCTGCAAGAAATAACCGCCCGAGCGACTGTTCGGCGGCCACCGCATAAAGGATCATCGTGATGGACGGCGGCAGCAGGATGCCGAGCGTGCCGCCGGAGGCGATCAGGCCGGCTGCGAAACCGCCCGAATAGCCATGCTTGCGCATCTCGGGAATGCCGGCGGAACCGATCGCCGAGCACGTCGCGGGCGACGAGCCCGCCATGGCGGCAAACAGTCCGCAAGCAAAGACGTTGGCGATGCCAAGGCCGCCAGGAATGCGATGCAGCCAGGCGTGCAGCGCTCCGTAGAGATCCTGGCCTGCCCGCGACCGTCCGATCGCCGCGCCCTTGAGGATGAACAAAGGAATGGACAGCAGCGTGATCGAAGCCATTTCCTCATACACATTCTGCGAAATGGTATCGACTGAGGCGCCCGGCATGAACATGATCATGAACGCCGTCGCAACGATGCCGAGGGCGAACGCGATGGGCATGCCCGCGAACATCACCAGCAATGTCGCGGCGCCGTACAACAAACCAATGGTTAGGACGCTCATACTTCCTCACGCCGAGGGCGCATTGCAGTGACGATCTGCAACAAGACCTGCAAAGACAGCAACAGCATGCCCACGGTCATGAGCGAATAGGGAATCCACAGTGGCGGCTGCCAGGTAGACGCAGTGCGATAGCCGTCCACAATGGCTTCGTGCAGCAGCAACAGCGATTTCCAGGAAAAATAAGCGCAAAACGAGAAGGTGGCGATATCGACCAGAATGAGACGAATTCGGTTCACCCTCGGCGACAGCAGCCCGACAATCGCTTCGATGCCGACATGCCCGCGCCGCGCCTGCACCGCGGCCGACGACATGAAGACGGCGCCCACGATCAGGAACACCGAAACCTCGTCCTGCCAGTCGGTGGAAAAATGCAGGAAGTAGCGGGTGATGACCGCGTAAGTGAGCACAAAGCTCGCCGCCACCAGTGCGATAGAAGACGCGATTTCAACCAGCCGATTGAGCCCGGCAATGGCTTTCGACGCGGGACCGGCGGCAACCTCGTGCGGCGCCGCCGGTACAACCACGCTGTCGTCGATATGGACCATCAAGTTATCCGGTCAGACTCTTTGCCTCACGCCGCGTTCACTTGCTCGGCGAGCTTGAGCAGTTCCGCAGAAACGGCGCTCTTGGATGCGTAATCTTTCCATGCCGTGTTGCGCGCGATTTCGCGCCACTTGTCGACAATTTTCTCGTCGAGATCGGCCACTTTGGCGCCTTTCTTGGCGTAGACCTCGGCGACCAGGCTGTCGTCCGCAATCGCTTCCTTGGTGCCGAAGGCTTCCATCTCGGCGCCGAGTTTGAAGATGACGTCCTTCTGATCATTGGGAAGCGCGTCGAAAATCTGCTTCGACATGATCAGCGGCTCGAGCATGAACCAGTAGGATTTGCCGCGTCCGGTGGTGAGCGACTTGGCAACTTCCTCCAGCCGGAAGGAAACCAGACTGGTCGAGGAGGTGATCACCGCATCGCAGGCCGAGGTCTGCATCGCGGCATAGGCTTCGTTCGACGGAATGGACAACGTCGTGGCGCCGGCCGCTTGCAGCACCATATCCATCTCGCGGCTGCCGCCGCGAATCTTCAGGCCTTTGCAGTCTTCCGGATTGACGATCGGGTTGGCCCGGCTGGCCACGCCGCCTGCCTGCCAGATCCAGGAGATCAGGATCACGCCCTTGTCGGCGAGCAAGTCGGAGAACCGCTTGCCCACCGGCGAACCCTTCCACGCGGCGCCCTGCTTGTACGAACTCACCAGGCCTGGCATCAGGCCGATATTGGTTTCCTGCACTTCGCCGCCGGCGTAAGAAATCGGATAAAGACTGATGTCGAGCGCGCCTTTGCGCACGGCGGAGAACTGAGCAACGGTCTTCATCAGCGAAGAGTTCGGGTAAACCTGCGCGTCGAGCGCGCCGCCGGTGCGCGACTTCAGTTCCGCCGCGAAGCGCCGGCAAAGCCGGTCGCGGAAATCGCCGCTGTCGATGGTACCGCCGGGAAACTGATGAGAAATCTTGAGCGTCTGTGCCGCCGAACCGAGGCGCCCGAACGAGATGATCGCCGGTGCAGCCAAAGCGCCAGCGACGACGTGCCGTCGACTGATGGACATGACTTCCTCCCTTATGCCTTGAAGGCTACGCCTGGCCGGAGCCAGTGTGCCTTCCTTTAACCCCGCCAGCTATAGACAAATTCGCGACGTTAAGCCACACACCAGCCTCGGTTTTTAGCTCAAGCGCCTGCAGGCGCACTGCCTTGCCGAGGTTTTCCGATGTCGAAGCCGCTCGCGGGTCTCCGCGTTCTCGAACTTGCCCGTATCCTCGCCGGACCCTGGGCCGGGCAGATCCTCGCCGATCTCGGCGCCGACGTGATCAAGGTCGAGCGCAAGGGCGCCGGCGACGATACCCGCGGCTGGGGTCCTCCCTTCGTCGAAGGCAAGGACGGCAAGCACATCGGCTCGGCCTATTTCCACGCCGCCAACCGCGGCAAGCGCTCGATCGAGCTCGACTTCGAGGGTGGCGAAGGCCGCCGACTGGTGCGCAAGCTCGCGGCCCGTTCGGACATTCTCATCGAGAACTTCAAGGTCGGCGGCCTCGCCAAGTTCGGCCTCGACTACAAGAGCCTGAAGGACGAGTGCCCGCGGCTGATCTACTGCTCGGTCACCGGTTTCGGTCAGGACGGCCCCGACGCCAAGCGCGCCGGCTACGATCTGATGGCGCAGGGCATCGGCGGCATCATGGATTTGACCGGCACGGCCGACGGCGAGCCGACCCGCGTCGGCATCCCGCTCTCGGACATCTTCACCGGCGTCTATTCGGTGGTCGGCATCCTCGCCGCGCTCGCGCAACGCGAGAAGACCGGCAAGGGCTGTTACGTCGACACGGCACTGGTCGATTCCACCGTCGGCATCCTGTCGAACCAGGCGCTCAATTATTTGGTCTCCGGCAAAGTGCCCAAGCGGATCGGCAACGCGCACGCCAATATCGTGCCGTACCAAGTGTTCCCCGTTGCCGACGGCTACGCCATCGTCGCTACCGGCAACGACAATCAGTACATCAAGTTCTGCAACGTGCTGGGCGCGCCGGAGCTCGGCAGCAATCCCGAGTACAAAGACAATGTCGGCCGCCTCAAGCATCGCGAGGAGTTGATCGGCAAGCTGTCGGACCTCACATCGAAGATGAAGCGCGACGACCTGCTGGCCAAGCTGGAAGCGCAGGGCGTGCCGGCCGGACCGATCAACGATCTCGAGCAGGTGTTCAAGGATCCGCAGATCATCCATCGCGGCATGAAGCTCGAGTTGCCGAGCGATGCCGCCAAGGCCGGCAAGATTCCGGGCGTGCGTACGCCGATCGTGTTCGACGGCTGGAGAGCGGCGAGCGAAAAACCCGCCCCGCTGCTCGGCGAGCACAGTGCCGAAATCCTCAAAGAGATCGGCGAGGGCTGAGCCACCCCTTGACCGCCTGACGGCGCGGGAGGACGCTTCCCTACAATCCAGGCGCGCGGATCAACGCGCGCCGAAGTTCAGGGAGGCGACCCATGAGACTCCTTATGGCGGCGTTTGCCGCGACGATGTTTGCCGCGTCATCGGCTGTCGCTGCCGACGTTCCGCATTTCCAGGTCGACGCCTCGTGGCCGAAGCCGCTGCCCAACAACTGGATCATGGGCCAGGCCGCCGGCGTCGCGGTCGACGCGCAGGATCGCATCTGGGTGGTCCAACGCCCACGCACGCTGACGGACGACGAGAAGGCCGCGACCTTCAATCCACCGCGCACGAAGTGCTGCGTGCCGGCGCCGCCGGTTCTTGTGTTCGACCCAGAGGGCAATCTCGTTCGCTCGTGGGGCGGTCCGGGCGAAGGCTATGAGTGGTTCGAGAACGAGCACGGTATCAATGTCGACCACAAAGGCTTCGTCTGGGTCGGCGGCAACGGCGCCAATGACGGGCACATCCTGAAATTCACACCAGAGGGCAAGTTTGTCCTGCAGATCGGCAAGAAGGGCCCGCAGACCAACAGCACCGACACGACGCGGCTCGGCCGCCCGGCCGACAGCGAGGTCGATCCGGCCAGCAACGAGGTCTATGTCGCCGACGGCTATCAGAACCACCGCGTCATCGTGTTCGATGCCGACACCGGCGCCTTCAAGCGCATGTGGGGCGCCTACGGCAAGCCGCCGACCGACGAGAAAGTAAAATACGATCCGGCCGGCCCGCCGCCGCAGGTGTTCGGCAATCCCGTGCACTGCGTGAAGGTCGCCAAGGATGGGCTCGTCTACATCTGCGACCGGCAGAACGACCGCATCCAGGTCTTTCGCAAGGACGGTGCCTTCGTAAAAGAGTTCCTGGTCGCCAAGGACACGCTGCAGCAGGGCTCGGTGTGGGACCTCGATTTCTGGATCGATCCCGCGCAGAGCTTCCTGTTCAACGCCGACGGCGCCAACAACGAAGTGCGCACGCTCAAGCGCGACGATGGCACGGTGGTCGGCACCTTCGGCCGCAACGGCCGTAACGCCGGCGAATTCCACTGGGTGCACAATCTGGCGGTCGACAGCAAAGGCAACATCTACACGACCGAGGTCGACACCGGAAAACGCGCGCAGAAATTCCGTTATCTCGGCGCGGGGAAGTAGGGCCGCATCTGTAGGAAGAGCCGCGTCGGCTACTTCGCCGTCGCCGGTTCGCGCGCCTTGCCGGCGCACTGAATGGCTTCGTTGATGTTGCGGCGCAAGCCTTCCAGGTCGTAGGGCTTCTGCAGCACGACGACGCCCTGGCGCACGGCGTCCTGCGCGCTCGCGCTGTAGCCGGTGGTGAGCAGCACCGGAACGCCGGGAAAGCGCTCGCCGATCTCGCGTGCAAGCTCGAGGCCGTTCATGCCGCCCGGCATCAGGATGTCGGAGAACACCAGATCGACATTGCTGTCGAGCCGCAGCGCGGCCATCGCCGCCTGCGCGTTGGCGACGCTGCGCACGCGGTAGCCGAGCTGGCGCAGATAGCCGGCGCCGACCTCCGCCACGTCGGCATTGTCCTCGACCAAGAGCGCGGTGCCGATTGCCTCTGCCGGCGGCTTCGCCGGCTCCGGTGCCGGCGCCGGGGGCGCGGCTTCGTGGCTGCGCGGCAGGAAGATGGTAATCGCTGTGCCGCGGCCTTCGCCGCTGGAGATGGTCGCTGCCCCGCCCGACTGCTTGGCAAAGCCGTAAACCTGGCTCAGGCCAAGACCGGTACCCTTGCCGACATCCTTGGTCGTGAAGAACGGCTCGAACACGCGGTTGAGGATATCGGCCGGAATGCCGTGGCCGGTGTCGGCAATGCGGATCGCCACGAACTCGCCGGACAGCCCCTCCTCCGTCGCCTCGCCTTTGAGCATCACCGGCTTAGCGCGGATCGACAGCGTGCCACCGTCCGGCATCGCGTCCTTGGCGTTGACGGCAAGATTGAGGATGGCGAGCTCGAACTCGCCGGGGTCGACGCGGATTGCGCAGGAGCCATCCGGCACATCGACCTTGATGTCGATATTCGGCGTCAGCGAACGCATGAGCAGATCGCGGACCGCCGGCAGCCGCTGCGTCAGGTCGATGACCTGCGGCGTCAGCATCTGCTGGCGCGAATAGGTGAGAAGCTGCCGCGTCAGCGTCTCGCCGCGCTGGGTGGCGGTGGCGATCATGTCGAGCATGCGCGTGTGCTTCTTGTCGGTCAGATCGGTCCGCAATCGCTGCACGCTGCCGCTGATGATCATCAGCAGATTGTTGAAATCGTGCGCCACGCCACCGGTAAGCTTGCCGATCGCTTCCAGCCGCTGCGACTGGCGCAAAGCACCTTCCGCTGCTTCGCGCCGGTCGGCTTCATCATAAAGGCGCTTCGTGCGGCGTAACGCCAGCGCCAGGCCCGCGAACAGGAACGCGGTGGCCGGAAGTCCGAAGATCAAATGGCCTGCCATATAACCCAGCCATTCGTTCACGATGGCCGAGCGCTCGACGCCGGACAGCACGTAAATCGGAAAGCCGGAGAGCTTGCGATAGCCGATGCGGCGGTCGACGCGGTCGAGCTGGGAATCGACCGTGAAGATGTAACGGTCACGGCCCTGCTCGACTCCGACGCGGAACTGGCTGCGATCGTCGAGCTTGATGGCGCGATCCTTCGGCGGCGGGAAGCGCGCGAGGAAATTGCCGTCGGCGCGCGCA
>Ga0134124_10000326_pt1 | contig 41461 bp, 40 predicted proteins | sample KB304_FD_96880 | JGI IMG/M metagenome (GOLD analysis project Ga0134124, IMG submission 96880) | Terrestrial soil microbial communities without Nitrogen fertilizer from Kellogg Biological Station, Michigan, USA - KB3-0-4 | ecosystem: Environmental > Terrestrial > Soil > Unclassified ...
CGATGACAGCTCCATCTACGACACGCTGGCGCTGGAAGGGCCGGCCACGGCGCAAATCGTTTCCGAGCTGACCGGTGTGGATTTGAATACGCTGCCGGAGCTGGGCATTCAGGAGGTTCGCGTCGGTTCCCTGCCCTGTTTCCTGATTCGGCGCTCTCCCGGCAACGACGTCTGCGCTGAGTTCGTGACCGATAGGCGCAATATGCGCGAACTGTGGGACGTCCTGCAGGAACGCGCGCGCGCGGCCGGGGGCGGTCCGATGGGCTACAGCGCGCTCAGCGCCTTGCGCCTAGAGCAAGGCATTCCGTGGTTCAGCTACGATTTCGGCGAGAAGCAAATCCCGCACGAGGCCGGCCTGGAAACCTCGCACGTCAGCTACACCAAAGGCTGCTACACCGGCCAGGAGATTGTGGAACGCGTGCGCTCGCGCGGCCAAGTCAATCGGCGTCGCGTCAATCTGGTCTTCGACGGATCTATCGCGCCCGAACCCGGCGCGGTTCTGACCGTCGGGGGCAAGGAAGTCGGCCAGGTCACCCGGGCTGCCGCTCCGCCCGATCTTCCCCATGCGATCGGTATGGCCTACGTCCGGAAGGAAGCCTACACTCCGGGGACGCAACTCGAGTGGTCAAACGGGAAAGCTACAGTAACCCCACCGCCGGGTTCCCAGGGCTGAGCGCGTAAAGAGGCACGCGCCGCTCAATCCAGCAGAGCGATTTCGTCGCCCGGGCGGATGGTTCCCTCGGCCACAACGGCACCGTAGATCCCAGCCTTGCTTTCATGGTCGCGAGCCAGCCGCCTCATTATCTCGGGGCTCGGCTGAGCGGTGTCGGGATCGAGCGTGATCATCTTGCAGCGGGTGTCGCGGTTCACCACTGCGATCGCCGTTTTTGGGCCAATTCGCAAGGTCCGGCCCACGAATTCGTCTTCGCCGAAAGCATTTCCGGATTCGAGGTCGATATAAAGATTCGCGCGGAATCGCCGCTTGTCCAGATCGATTCCAAACTCTTGGCTCAGCCGGCGCGCGGTTTGCATTGCGATGATCGAGATCGGGCGGCAATCGGTCATCGATCGATCGGAGCGAAGCAGCGTAAGCTCATGCTTATCGTGAAGGCCCTCGCGCAGCATACTGATCAACCGAGGATCATCAATAGCGAGCCGTTCTCCCGCCGGGGTCTCGACGTCCACCATAAAATCGCAGAGGCCCGCGTAGACCGGGGTGAGACCGGACCCTAAAGCTTCGGCCTCCGCGAGATTGCCTGGTTTCATCGTGCGCTCGGGATGCCGATATCTGGGGCGATACAACAGCATTCCTGCCAGCTCGCGCCCGGTTAGATACGGGAATCCTTTCGGGGCCCTCAAACTCCGAAAAGCGTGAAGACGGTCACCGTAGACGCCGGGAAAGCCGACAAAGGCCTCTTGTAATTCTTCACCGCGCATACTCTTGACTGGGTAGCGCCATAAACTTTCGATCTTTCCGACGACTCTCATTCCAGTCCTCCGCGACCATTTCAGGTCTTCTGCAAGACGAACGCATTGACACCTGCATCATTGTGACTGCCGGCGTGTGATTTGCAGGCGCCCCATCAGGAAGGACGACCTAACTAGCGAGATCACCGCGCTTGGCGAGCGCAGTGATTCGATCGGCGGCGCGGTACGCTAAGGCCTGAATGGTCATGGTCGGCTGTCCCCGCCCGGAGGTGACCAGACTGCTGCCGTCGCAGAGGAAAAGGTTTTTGACGTCGTGCGCGCGGTGATCCGGGTTGATGACCGAGGTTTTCGGATCATCGCCCATGCGGCAGGTGCCCAGCAAGTGCACCCCGAACTGCTGTTCGCTTATGGGTCGAGACCATTTTTTGACCGCGCCGGCGGCATCGAAAATGTCCATGGCGCGATCGTTGAGCCAATGGATCGACTTCACGTCATCCGGGTGATCCTTGTAGGTCAAGCGCAACGCAGGCAATCCCCAGGCATCCTTGAGATTCGGATCTAGAGAGAAACTATTTGTCTCCAGCGGTAGCGACGTGCCGCCGGAATGAATTTCCATGGTTCGCACAAAATTGTGGCTTAGATCCCTCTTAAGACCCTGGCCCCAGCGCGGCGTGTCCGGCGGCAAACCGGTCATGGCGAAAAAATACGGGGTATAGTCAAACCGCGCGTCGAGCCCTCCGCCGCCATAAAAACCGACCTTCCGCGCATCCAGTTCGTAGAAATCATGAAGCACGCGGCTGGTCGCGAATCCCTTGTAGTCGTTCAAGGGTTCCTCGAATAAACCCACGGATCGTGCGCTGGTGTTGAACATCAAGTATTTGCCGACCAGTCCAGAGGAGTTTGCCAAGCCGTCGGGAAAGTGTTTGCTGGCGGAAAGCAGAAGGAGTCGCGGCGTCTCGGCGCCATTGGCGGAGACGATGACGGCCTTGGCCCGTTGGAGATGGGTCTTCTTGTGCTCGTCGAAATAAGCCGCACCAATCACTCTGCCAGTGGCATCCACTTCGATGCGGTGGACATAGGCATTCGGTCGAATCTCGCACCGCCCGGTGCGCTCCGCCATGGGGATTACGCTGGCCAGTGCGCTGGACTTCGCTCCGACTTCGCATCCGAACCCATAGCAAAACCCGCAGTGGACGCAAGCGCTGCGTCCCGAGCGAGGCTGCGAAAGAATGGCCATGGGCGCGGGATACGGGTGCCAGCCCAGCTTGCGCGCCCCGCGTTCAAAAATCACGCCCGAGGATTTCACGGGCAGCGGCGGCATGGGATATGCCTTGGTGCGGGGCGGATCAAACGGGCTCGAACCCGCCAAGCCGGAAACGCCAATCTCCCATTCCACTTTCGTGTAATAAGGCTCCAAATCTGCGTAAGAAATTGGCCAATCTGCCAGGCCGGTTCCGGGGATGGCGCCTACTCTGCTGCGTTCGACAAAATCAATTTCATGAAATCGCCAGTAGTTGGCGGTAAAGTGCACGCTCGTGCCGCCCACACATCGGCCGTACGCTGCTACTCGCTGAGGAATGGCTTTCTCCTGAGCCGTCTTTCGAAACGTACCGGGCTGCAGCACCGGATGGTTGGTGAGCAGGTCTTCCTGCAGAACTTTGATCTCGTCGTGGACAAGATCCGATTGCCTCAAGTACGGACCCTGCTCCAGCACCACCACGCGAAATCCATTCGTGGACAGCGCCTTGGCCAGAACGCCACCGGCAGCGCCGGAGCCAACGATCACGAAATCGACTTCGTCGGAGTCCTGGTACTTGATCTGGGCTGTGGTCATTTCGTTTGTGGGGCAGGGCTGTCGGGCTGCCAGCCTGGATAGTCTTTGTCGTAATGTCCGAAGGCTGGCTGAAACATGTGATCGCGCTCGCGGCCGATCACGTGCCAGCCGATTCCGCCACGGTTGCCGTGGCGGTCAGAATCCGGATCGATCAAGAACCCTAAAAGGGTGTGTTGGCGGACGGTTTCAAAAAAGCTCTGCGGGGCCGGCCGAGCCACGAAGGGCCGGGCCTTGGACACCACGTTATCGTCGAGCGCGCGAAGGATTTTGTCCTGCTGGTCTTGGCTTGCGGCGGAGAAGCGTTCGACGCCGGGAAACATTTCGCGGGTTTTCGCCTGCACGTCCGCTATGCCTTGGGCGTAAAGCGTCCGGTCCTCTTTCGCGAAAGTGACGAGCGCACGGTCGATAAAATAGACGACTCCCGCCTCACGTGCCCCCGGCGTCTCATCCGTCGGAATGATGCGCGCGGCAATGCTCTCGACTTCCACGGCCATCTCCGGACTGAAAAATTCGAAGCTGGCTGCGATGCCCGATTGCTTCACCAGGTGAGCGTGTTGCGCGGCTGCGAGGGCCGCTGGCCAGTGAGCGGCAACCCAGGCACCCGAGATGCCCTCTATACCGCTCAATAGAAATTGCCTGCGAGATGGCATGAGAATAGCTCCTGGCGCCGAACGAATTTCAGAATAGAAGCCACGCCTGGAGCGATCAAGCGAAATGGCCACCGACAACGGGCCCCGCTCCGCCAAAATGGCCCGGCGTCACGGCTGCTCTATGCTCGATTGCAGGCAACGCACCAATCTGATTCGCCCTTTTCTCAGCGTCTACGGACCTTTTTCGCGACAAGCTCCGGCGGAACCGCACCGTTGTTGAAAAGAATCCCTCGCAAAAGACACGGTGTTGCCGTCAGCCAAACCGCTCATCTCTGGAGCTGCCTCGAAGCCCGTGTCCCTCGACGTTTGAACGTGGATGTCGCTGATGTTGCCATTGGTAAACAGCGCTGGCAGCCTATCGACGCTAAAGTCCGGTGATAGGAATTGGTCCTGCCTTTACCTTTGCCGTGAACTGCGTCGTCCGTAGCCGCACCTGATTTGCGGTCACCTTGACGGGCGGACCGGGCAAGAGCTGGATGTATCCACCGCTGATTCGAAATTTCCCCGCAGCATGCTCGGGATCGAGAGGCCGTCAGCCTTCACCTGAAATTCCGGATTGTCTAACGTGGCCATGATGGGATTACCGACGCCCACATTGTTGATGCTTCTCAGCTGGTCCAACACAACCATCTCCAAATGCGACCGGTCGTCGATTTTGAAGACGATGCCTTCGAGTTCATCGTCCTCGGTGTCGTCCTCAAACGCAATCTTCTGGGCCAGGAAAACGCCACCGGCCATGAGCTTCACATCCATCTCGACAACTTGATTGGTCGACCTTGCAGTGAGGGTGACCGTTGCGGGATTGGGAACGACGACAGGCGCGTTGCAAGTCACCGAGCTCGAAGTCATGTTCGTGAGCGAACCGCAAGTGGCTCCGTGGCACCCATGCCAGAGAGGGCCCCGGTCACGCCTCTACTCAAATCGTCATTCCCGACGGTAGCCAGAATTCCTCCGTTCCGTTTCCAGCCGGCAAGCTGGCCCTCATGGGTCTGACGGCGAAGAAGTGGGCGTCGGAGGCGGCTGAGAAGATCCGCCCTAACCGCCGGCGCAGCCAGCAACACCGAGTAGGCCTGCGGCTAGCATTGAGAAGAACCCAAGGAATTTCTCGAATCGCATGGCCGCCCCCCTTCTTTGAAATTGACTTGGCAAGCAGCGGACAGGCCCCACGGACTTCCGATGTTGACTGGCGGGAGGACGGTCTTGAGCCCACGTATTTTCAAGGTTGCGGGTTGTCGCCTTGCTGTCATTCCGTTGTCGTAAGGTTGTCCGTCGCCCCATCGGTTGTACTGGATGTGGCGTAATGGTGCAGAGTATTCGCAGTCGGTAGAGTACGGTTCGTATACGGGAAAGCTCGAAATCGGACATGGCGTGAATCGGACCGCCGTCCACTTGATGGGGCATCCTGCTCCCTGCCAAGGAGTCGAGTGACGGCCCCTATTTGCATCTTTACCGAGTCGTCGAAAGTAAACTCGACATCGGCAGTTTCCTACTTCAACCTTCACAGGTGCAGGCTGGCCTGGCGTTTTGCTATACATCCCCAGCGACGAACCAGGCGGAGGCGGTCCTTGTCGCTCGGCGTAACTTCCGCTTGGCTCATGAACTGCTCCTACGTATGCGGGTGATTTGGCCACGTCGTTAAACGTCACCGTTCCGTCTTTGGAGCTCGTGCTCATCACCGCAAACGGCATCACGTTGCTGTGCCCAAACTCTGGCGAATCGAAAAGGAACACCAAAATTTTGTGCTTTTCGTCTACCGTACCCGCTCCTTTGTAATGCGCCTTCACCCGGAGGCCGCGCAGCGGCGATCCTTCTTGTGCTCTTCCGTACTCCAACGCGAACACTGCGCATAGCCGTAGCACTACCGTGGCTGCGGCGCCAAAACTTCTCTTCACCATTCTGCCCTTCTCACCGACCTAAACTGTGTTTCTTCCCGCTTTAGACCAACGGTATCTCACGGCCCGCATTAGATTCTATTCGAACGCTCCCAAAAATTAGAACGATTCATGCGCAGCTCGCCAAACCACTTAGTTCAATAGCGAATTTTACTTTCCCTCTGCTTATCTACAGTCGTAGACTTCTGCATCCGATTACCTCGGATCTACACACAACAGCGGAGGCAGCCATGAGCACCAAGGCAGTCCGTACGAACGACCCAACCAGCGACGCGAAGGCCGCGACAGTCGACATGAAGTTCGAGATCGTCGTTATCCCCGTCTCGGATGTCGACCGCGCCAAAGAGTTTTACGGGAGGCTCGGCTGGCGGCTCGACGCCGACTACGACAGCGGTAAAGACTTCCGCGTGCTGCAATTCACGCCGCCTGGCTCCGGGTGCTCTGTCATATTCGGCAAGAACGTCACCCCGGCGGCTCCCGGATCGGCACAGGGTCTGTACCTGATCGTCTCCGACATCGCGGCCGCCCGCAAAGACCTGCTCGATCGCGGCGTCGAGGTCAGCGAGGTGTTCCACAGCGACGGCGTGTACTCCGGCACAGACCAGCCGTACCTGTTTGGACGGGTCCGCGTCACCGGTCCGGACGCTGAGCATCGCAGCTACCGCTCCTTTGCCTCGTTCCAAGATCCGGACGGCAACGGCTGGCTTTTCCAGGAGGTCACCGCGCGGCTACCGGGTCGCATCGATCCTACGACGACGACCTTCGTATCAGCGAACGATCTAGCGAGCGCTTTTCGGCGGGCGGAGGCCGCTCACGGTGAGCACGAAAAGCGCACTGGCCAACGCGACGCAAACTGGGCCGACTGGTACGCCGCATACATGGTGGCGGAACAGTCCGGCAAAGAGCTGCCGCAATGATGACTAGATGTCGTCGGTGGCGGCGAGCAAGGTATGGGAGCGCGTGAAGGCTGTTGCAGCACTTAAAGGCGGCCTATTTCCTCATCGCCATAGCCAACGTCGGCTCGAATTTTTTCCGGTCAAGCTGCTGAAACGTTTCTGCCGCTGCCGCGTATATTGCTGCAAAGGAGAAACAATGCGAAGACTTACACTTCTGGTCTGCCTTCTTGCTCTACCCGCCGTCGCCTGGTCCCAGGATAATCCGCTCAGCGCCTTCAACAAGGGCGCTTACGGGCGAACGAAGGACGTCCTGCTTCGGTCAGCAGAAAAGATGCCCGAGGAGAATTACAAGTTTAAGCCCACTGAGGCGGTCCGCAGCTACGGCCAGGTCGTGGGACACGTGGCGGACGCCCAGTACCTGTTTTGTTCCATCGCGCTCGGCGAGAAAAATCCCGCTCCGAAAATCGAGGGGACCAAAACCTCGAAAGCCGATCTAATTGCCGCACTCAAAGAGGCCTTCGCCTACTGCGACAAGGCCTATGACGGCATGACCGACGCCTCCGCCGCTCAAATGGTGAAGCTGTTCGGGAACGACGCACCAAAACTAGGCGTGCTGACCGTCAACAACATGCACAATCTGGAACACTACGGCAATCTCGTCACGTACATGCGCTTGAAGAACATCGTTCCTCCAAGCAGCGAGCAAGCGTCCCAACCACCGCCACCGCCTAAGAAGTAATGCCCCTGGTGGGGTCTCTCGGCGCCGAGAGTGTCCGCGCCCCCGACGACTTCCGATTCGTCAGGAACCGGACATTTGGCGCACCAGAACTTTACTCGGCCGGTAATCGTGTTTATCAGGATTGAAGCCGATTTCTATTGCGCGGTCGCGTCCATGCACCAGAACAGCAGATTTAGGGTCGATATTGCGGCGCCATGGAGCCGAAGTTTTCCCTTACCTATGATTGAAGCTACGAGTCCAAGCAGTGCCGCGAGAAAACCGAACCGTATGCAAAATAATTCAACGGGGTGATAAAAGGGATAGCCTCCCGTAAAGCTGGCGTGGACGAAAAGGGAAACCGGAAAAACCGTAGAGAAGGTCACAGAACACAGCCCAACAAAGCCCGCTCGGGTTCGCCATTCTGGCGGCACTTTTTTCGCCGGCCGGGACGACGTGATCCATGCCCAAACGACATAAGAGCAAGGCAACAAGAACACAAGAGTTGGAATCGGTCTCACGTATAGGGGCATTGCCGTATAGTATGCGCGTAAAACCGAAACAAGGAATGACTCGCAGGTCCTGGTTGGTCGGATAACCGGACATTTGGCGCACCAGATCTCTAGACGTCTGGTAAGGGCGTGAACGAGAGTTTCGAGGCCCCCTCCGATTTGTCAGCGCGCGGACTTATACCGCGGCGAAATTCCTCTCTTTCGGCTCGCCAGTCCTTGTCTGCCGTTGTTACCGCATGCATGGGATTTGCGGTTCCTTAATTGTGCCATACGTCAATTTTGTCAAAACCGGCCTTTGCATCCCATTGTCCTTGGAATAGGGTGGTAGCAGAGGCCGCCAGTGACCAGGGAACAAAACGCACGCCGCTATCCGCGGTCCAAAGTTCAAAAACCAGTGCTTGTGGCCTGGAAGAAGGGCGCCGAAAAGCATGTCTCGCGCGTGGAAAACCTGGCGCTAGGAGGATTGTTCGTGTGCACGAAGGATTCTCCTGCCGTGGGAACCAGTCTGCAGCTGCTCTTCAACACGCCGGAAGGTGAGGTGCGAGTACGCGCCATCGTCCGGAATTTGGTTTCAGGACGAGGTATGGGCTTAGCTATCGTTTCCATGGAGCAGGAAGACCGCGCCCGCCTAGATCGATGGTTGAGGCGGTTAGCCGCGGATCCGGAACCCCCAACGCCGCTCGCATAGTTCCTGCGAAGCCCTCAGCATTGCAAGTTGTCTCAATTTCTACCGCGCTCCATCACCGCCTCGCACTTATCTCCCGGCGAGGCGGTGATCTCCACTGTTCGCAAGCCAACCACTTCCTTGTTCGTTATGGCGCCGCTTTTCGCGCTGTCTGGCCAGTACGGCCTATCCTGATCGGCCAAAAGGGACACTGAAGCGCCATGTCCGGTTGCGCATTAATCAGACTTGGTCGATCATGTCTGTCTATTTTTTCACAGAGACACCACGGACGCCCGAACCAAGGAGGCGTGGATGTTGAATTCATTCCAGCAGGATCGTCGATCTTTCCTCTTGGGCGTGGGAGTCATCGGCATTGGACAAGTGCTGGCGCAACGCACCATCGGAGCTGAGGACGGGGCTCGGCAAGAATATGTACTCGGCTCTAACGAAGGCGAGCATCTCGTCCACTTTCGTGATCGCGGCAAGATCTTGATAAAAGTCAGCTCCGCCGCAGGCTCCGGCAATCTTGCCTTGGGGACCCAGCAAATCATGGTGGGTACAGGGATTCCGGTTCACCGGCACCTCCAGATGGACGAAGCCTTCTACGTTCTGGAAGGCCGCGGAATCTTCATCCTGGACGATGTGCGCCACTCCTTTGAGAAAGGCGGAACGATATTCATCCCCAAAAACTCCTGGCATGGGTTTGAGAATCCCGATCGCGAACTGCTGCTGCTTTGGATCATGTCGCCTGCAGGCCTGGACGGCTTTTTCCGTGAGACCTGCACTCCGCCCGGCGTCCCACCGAAACAGTTCACTCGAGAGCAGATCAAGGAAATTGCGCTGAAATACGCGACAGAATTCAAGTAGTTATTTGCGGCGGGACTCGCGCACAACTCGATGAGTCGGGCAACGGTGTTTGGGGGGGAGCGGCCTCCGACGGGAGCCGAAGGCCGCGACAAGTGATTGCGTCTCAGTTACTTCGGGCTCGGCAAATGAAAGATCAAGGAGCGGGTGACTTCCGTTCGCGCAGCGTCCGGATCCGTCAAGCTGGTGAACAGGTGGATGATCGCTTCCTGCTCTTCCGGGGAGCGCTTATCACGGTCTCCGAGAACCACGGCCCGCACTTTGTCCTGCGAGGCCAGGTCTTTGGTCGCGATCCAGGTATAGTGCGTAAAGTCACCTTCCGTCCGCACGTCTTCGACCGCAAGGCCAAAAGCCAGGATCGTGCCGTCGGCGGCTAGCTTGTCGAAGATCGGCTTGTTGTACTTCTCCCACGCTTTGCGGTAGTCGGCGCCCTTTCCGGGTTTCACCTTCACGAAGCCATACCGCGTAAACGGCAAAGTTCCCGCCGGCGGCGTCCCCGGGGCGAACCCCGACACCAGGTCTCGCGTCAGGTAGTCATGCGTTTTGCCAAAGTCTGTGATTTCCAGCATGTGCTGCATGGGACCGCCACCGGCGGCTGCCGCGCCCTTCTTACCCGTCGGCGCTTTCGTGGATTCTTCGGTCATCTTGGCGATCTGTTCGCGCGTGGCCGTGTCCACTTTTTCCACGCCGGCATAGTCTGCCACCGTGTACCAGATCATGTGTGTAGCATTCTCCGGCACACGCAGCAGCGGTGCTTCGACGCCCCACGCCAAGACCACGCCTTCCGCCATCAACTTGTCGCGTACCGGTTGGCCCACCGTCTTCACCAGATTGAGGAATTCGCCTTCTTTGCCAGGGTTCACGTGATATTCGTACCAGAACGTCAACGGCTGCTGCGCCTGTTGCGTTTGCTGCGCTGCCACCGTAAAACACGACATCAACAACAATAAGGCGCAAAAGAACACTCGCTTTTTCATAGCTTCGCTCATCTCCTTGAATTTCGTAAGTACTACACCGATGGTCTTTGCTGCTGCACTAGGATCGGAAAATAGGATCGACGCTGTGCAGACGCAGCATCCGTACCGTTGGGGAGGCCGACCTTACGATTCCTGTGCCTCGCTTGTAGCACTCGGAGTCACCGCCGTCAAGCTGAGCGGCTAAGGGAGGGAGACGCACGTGGATTTTGCTTACCCCAAACATAAGAAAAAATCCGCATTCTCGGATGACTGGCGATTGGGCATACCGCGATCCAATTTGCGCTGGGTTCCCCTACCGGCATCGGGCGCTTATCACTAGCGTCAATCGGAACCGAAAGGTATAGACTTGCCGAACGTCTGACGGAGAACCTTCATGAACATTGCAGGTATCGAGGATTTGTGCCGGAAGGCCGTGTTGCTGCTGGCTGCCAGCGCTACTTTTGTCGGTTTAGCTCCAGCGCAGGAACTCCAGGTAACGCTGTTGGGAACAGGTTCACCCCAGCCAAGAATGGATCGCTTTGGCCCGAGCATTCTGGTGGAGGCAGGGAGCGAGAAGCTGGTATTTGATTGCGGTCGCGGCGCCACGCAACGCCTCGAGCAGCGCAAAGTGGCGTTCGCGGACGTCAGCGCGTTGTTTCTCACGCACTTGCATTCAGATCACGTGGTCGGAATTCCAGACTTGTGGTTAACGGGTTGGCTGCGAGGGCGGAAGGTTGCGCTGCGAGTGTGGGGACCAGCTGGAGCCAAAGAGATGATGGCGCACCTGGAGCAAGCCTATGAATTCGACGTACATATCCGGCGCGATGTGGACGAGAAATTACCCGCACAAGGAGCGGTGGTGCAGGCGCAAAGCATCGAGCAAGGAGTTGCGTATGAAAATGGGGGAGTTAAGGTGACTGCGTTTGCCGTCGATCATGGCCTGGTGAAGCCCGCGCTGGGATACCGCGTCGACTTCGCTGGACATTCCGTGGTGCTTTCCGGAGACACGCGTTACTCGGAAAATCTAATTACCTTCAGCAAGGGAGCGGACGTCATCATTCATGAAGTCGTCGAGCCTGATTCGTTTCTCGCCAGCAATCCCGCGATGAGTTCGCAACGCATGCAAGGCATAGTCGCGCATCACACCTTGCCAGAGCAGGCGGGGGCTATCTTTGCACGAGCAAAACCGAAGCTCGCGGTGTACTCGCACATCGTGCCTGGAAATGCCAGCAATTTGATTGAACCCACGCGAAAGACGTATTCCGGCCCCTTGGAAGTCGGTGAAGATCTGATGAGCATTGAAATCGGGGAAAAGGTGGTGATCCACCGGGCTCAGCCCTAGAGTTGGAGTCCATGAAAGAAGAGGGAGTCCGCGCTCGGACGTCTCTGGCGCGAGCTCCCAATGCCAGAGCCAGAAAATCACGGAACTAGGACTTCAACACTTCCATCGCCGTCAGGGCGTAGACGGCGGCCGTGTCGACTATTCTTCGCAGATCCACGTATTCGTTTGGGCCGTGCGCGACGGAGAGCAGCCCGGGGCCGTATGCGTAGGCCGGAATACCGTTTGCGGCATAGAAACGGGTCTCCAGCAAGCCAGGACACATCTCAAAGCGTGCCGCTTGTCGGGTCACCGCGTGAATGCTGTCGGACAGCGTCTTTCCAAGGACTTCGTTCGGGCTACAGGAGGCTGACGATCCCTCTTGAAAGATTTGCCATTCCAGAGGAATAGCGTCGTTCCGGCACGCTTCCAGAACGCCAAGTAACGTCGCTTTTTCGGCACCAAGGTCTTCTTCGGGGTTAAGTCGCCTGTCCACGGTGAACCAGCACTCCGTGGGCACGACGTTGAAGTTTGTGCCTCCACCGCTCTCTCCACCTAGCATCAGGATAGAGTTGGGTGCCTGTGCCGCACCTATATTGAACCTGGTCGTTCGCTTTTCTACAGTGTGCTTTAGTTGCTGGAGCCTTCCAACAATGCTGTTCATGCGTTCAAAGGCATTTTCACCCTGATGCTGCAACCCGACGTGCGCGGCCTTGCCGAACACGCGCACTCGCAGAGAAAGGGCGCCGCGGTTCGCATTCCACACCACACCGCTGGTGGGCTCCGCCAGCAGCATGCCGATAGCGTCGCGGCCAAGCAGATTTTGCCGAGCCAGCCACGCCGAGCCTCGCTTTCCTCCCGTTTCTTCATCAGGGACCAGCGTCAATACGATTCTCCCGTTCAGCCGTGCCCCCATTTCCTTCAGCGCGGAAATCGCGTAAAGCATCGCCACGATTCCGCCCTTCATGTCGCAGGAACCCCGCCCAAACAGAAAATGCTCCTTGCGTAGAGGACGAAATTGATCGCTGGATTGCGCTGGAACAACATCGTAGTGGCCGTGAAAATAGAGTGCCCTCTTCCCGCTGCCGTAAGTCGCGAAAAGGCACTCGGGAGCATCGCCACTCTCGCTCGACTGTTCATACACGGAGCGTTCACAACTGAGACCTGCGCGGCGCAGGTGACTCTCCAAGACCTCCACGCAAAGACGATAATTTTTCCCGGGAGGGTTTTCCGTAGGTACCGAGACGAGTTCCTCCAGCATCGCGGACATCTCGTCCTCGCGTCGCCGCAGCCACTGAAGAAGCGCCTCGCTTTGAGTTGCTGTTTTGCTCATCGCCCAACATGTTAGAGCCCTGGAATGTCAGGCCAAGTTCCATTTTGGTTTGAGACCATACAGGCTGTCCCTCGACGGTCGGCCCGTTTCACGTGGTCACAAATTGCAGATGGTGATAATTTTTCACCTATGAATACCACAGGCCATGCAAACGGGTAGGCGGCGTTTTCCTAAACGTTTGCATTTTCGCGCTGCTTCTTCAGTTGCCTGCCAGGACGGATTACGAGGAATATGTGAGCCGGATTCGCTTCCGGCTGATTCCGTTTGTGTGGTGATCAGAAAAGCCAGCAAGCGCGAGCACTTCCGGCCGCGTCAAAATAAGATTGAAGGCAGCCATGCACCAGTCGGCTCATTGTAAAGCCCGATGCTCATCAAGGTCATGGGCTGCACGACTTGCAAGCCATTTGCGAGACACCAGCGCATCAGCGCGGTGTTCCGTGACGGCACCAGAATGCCCGGTCCGCCGAAGGATTCGCTTGAGGCGATCAGCGCTTGCAGGTCCATGTTGGTCTCCGCCGTGGCATGACTGAAGAAAGCCAAGCCACTGGCGTATCCGGTAATGCGGCCGGCGCGCTCCACAACCTTGGCAGTGCCCTGCTCAATGGCTTGGGCGAGTTCGATGCCGCGATCGAATCCATGCACACGCCGGGATAGAGTATTGCAGGCGTCCAGATCGGAGGGCTTTGCAGCCCTGACCGCACATCCTAGAACATTGCGCTCGCGCGTATTTCCCTGGATGCAGGAAAGGGGCTCCCGGACATCGAAGCCGAGGCTAGCGTAAAGTGAAAGCGAGCGGTTGTGAAAGGCGGCCTGTACCAGCCGCGTGCCGGCGGCACGTCGTGCGACCGCACGATCCATCACCGCCTGCATCAATTTTCGCCCGACGCCGAGGTTTTGCGCGCTGGGATCCACGGTGATCGGCCCGACGCCAGCGATCTTGGAGCGCTCGTCGAGGCAGTTGCTCCCCACAATTCGTCCAGCGTAATCCGCTACCACGCAGTAGAAGTCGGGGTTCGAAAACATCATCGAAAGGACGCCAACAGCGGCTTCGGGCCCGGGAAAATCGCAAGGGAACCCGTGTTTCGCGTTCAGTTTGGAGAAGGCTTGGTAGCAGATTTGGCCGCAGACGGAGCTGTCATTCGGCGTTGCGGGCCGAATCACCACTCCCGGTGGTGCGCTCGATGACATCCCGTGGAACCTCTGGTGTGCGTGGCAGTATATCAGCGAGGTCTTCTTGTCAGGCGCTATAGTGCGCTACTACTCGCGACACTCTTCCACTCGCTAACAGCTCCATGAACTCTCCCGTTCGCGTTCCCTTTTGATTCTTGTAGTAGAGCACCACGCTGTTTATGCCCCAAAGCACATCCTCCAGGTGAAAGTGGAGTTCCGGATAAGCTTGCAGGCCTCGCTGGAAATAGGCTCTCAGATTGGCCTTTCCGACGACCTTACCGTCTGGTGCGCCCAACAACTGCGCCGCAACTGGAGAAGTCAACTCAACGGCATCGTCATAGTGGCTCATGATCAGGTCCAGGTCATGAGCGTTCCATGCAGCCACCCAATGGTTGGCCAGACTCCAGGCATCATCTCGCGTCACTGCCATTTCTCCAATCGAAGTTCGTCCAAATCCGAACCGCTTATCTGACGCGCTAGCGTCGGTAGCGGCCAACACTTGAGCGCCGAAAGGCGCAACTTATGATCCATTGCAAGGCCGGATATTTGAGTTACCACTTCCCTTCTCCGCATCGCGCACTCAATCTGTGTTTCGACATGTAGCCAGGTTTGAGATCGCGATAGGGCCATGCGCTTAGTCGAACTCGCGACGCGGCGCGGGCTGGTCGGCGCCGCAGCGGCCTGGGGTGATTTCGGCTACGAAGTAGTTCTCGCCACGAACTGGAGAGTTGGCCATGCGCCGAAGTATCGCTAACTGGCCGACGTGGGTGAGCGAATCGGCGATGGGGCCTTGGAATAATTTATCGGCCGGCGCATGCAATGGTTCGTCCGAGGCCAGATATTTGTCGAATTCGCTCATCGTGGCGAAGAAACGGTCGACTTCGGCGTGCCAATCGACCGGCTTAACCGGGCTCCACGACTGTTTGCCGCGAGAGATCGACAGGGCCCAGGCGTAAAGATCGCTGAGGTGCGCCACCAGTTCAAGTGGCGTCCGGGTTGTCTCCGCCGCGCGAAAGGTGGCGAAAGTGGGTGGTGCTTCACGCAGGGTTTTGCCGCCGCGATAAGCCACGGTCGCGACCATGTGGCGCAGCAGTTGGCGGATGGGATCGGATGCAGAAGCCATGGGTAGTTCACCTCGCGTCAGTAGATTGATAGAAGAAAGGAACGGAAAAAGAAAGAGAGTGCGCGATGACGTACGCTTTGTGGAGCGCGGGAGCCCGCTCCCGCTTTTGAGATTTACAGCGATGCGCGATCGCGAAAGCGGCGCGCCGCCGCACTCCAAAGGTTGGGCGCCTAGGACAGGTTGAGGGCGCGCTTGAACGAGCCTTTTTCGCTGTCGATTTTCTTCTGCAGTTGCAGGATGGAGTAGAGCAGCGCTTCAGGGCGCGGCGGGCACCCTGGGACGTACACGTCGACCGGCAGAACCTGGTTGCAGCCTTGCACGATGGCGTAGTTGTTGAACACGCCGCCGGAAGTCGCGCAGGCGCCCATGGAAATGACCCACTTGGGCTCGGGCATCTGATCGTACAACTGGCGAATGACCGGAGCCATTTTCTGCGACAAGCGGCCGGCGACAATCATCAAGTCAGCCTGACGAGGCGAAGGACGAAAGACCTCGGCACCAAAACGCGCTACGTCAAAGCGGGCTGCGGCCATGGACATCATTTCGATGGCGCAGCAGGCCAAGCCAAAGCCGAGGGGCCAAATCGAGCTCTTGCGTGCCCAGTTTACGGCCTTATCCAGAGTGGTGAAGATAATGCCTTCGTCTTCGAGCAGTTTGCCGAAGTCGTCTGGCTTGGTGAGCGTGACGTGTTTGCCCAGCGCGGTGCTCATAGTACCTCGTTACTCAATTCTCGCATACCGACGGCGCGGATTCAAACCACCGTTAACCTCATGGAGATTCCGCGGTCGTCGAAAAGGGGGATTTCCCCTGCTTCTTAGTGAACACTGGCCAAGTCTCGCGGTTCTGTGTCGGCCGTTCTTGTTAATATTTCCTCAATTTCCTTGCCAGAGGGGCAACGCCATGAACCGATTTGCACTCGCCACGCTCGCCGCGCTACTGCTATGCACTTCCCCGTTCGCCCAGGACAAGGCGGCGAACGCTGACGAAATTCAGATCCGGCAGCTGGAGCGCGCTTGGAATCAAGCCGAGGCGCACCAGGAAGTGAACGAGGTATCTGCTCTGCTCGCCGACTCGTTGGTTTACACCGACTATGACGGCTCGTTCATGAACAAGCCGGAATACATGAAATGGGTCGCGGCACCGGAGCAAAAGGCGGATCACCTGTACGACGAGGGGCTCAGCGTGCAGCTTTACGGGAACGCCGCTGTCGTCACGGGCATCTATCGCGAGTCGGGCACCAACAAAGGCAAACACTACGTGATTCGCTCCCGCTATACCGACACCTGGATCAAACAGAACAGTGTTTGGCGCTGCGTGGCCAGCCACAGCACGCTGATTCCCGGCAAGTAGTCCTCGATTGGCCGTCAGCCGATCGATGATCGCTGGTCTCTACGCCAACAGTAAATCCAGGCCGCGTTTCGGCAATCGACGGTGCGCCGGCGGTACAATGCCGAGCGATGAATCTTTCAGGAATTTCCAACCGCACATTGTTTGGCAGGCTGATTCGCAGCCCGCTGAAACTGATTCCGCGTTCCGCGGTCGTGCCGATCTTGCAGGGCCCATTGCGCGGGAAAAAGTGGATTGCGGGGTCGAGCACGCACGGATGTTGGGTAGGGAGCTTTGAGTACGAGAAGCAGCTGGCTTTCCGCCGCGCGGTTTCGCGCGGGGATGTCGTTTACGACCTTGGCGCCAACGTGGGTTTTTATACGCTGCTGGCCAGCGTCCTGACGGGTGAAGCCGGGCACGTCTATAGCTTCGAGCCGTTGGCTGCGAATGCCACTATTTTGCGACGACATCTGGCGATGAACCGGATTCGCAACTGCACGGTTTTGCAGGTGGCGGTTGCCGCCAGCGATAGCGTCGCGCGGTTTGATCCTTCTTCCAGTGGAGACTTGGCACATTTGTCAGAGACCGGAACAGAGAGGGTGAAAACCGTGGCGCTCGATTCGCTGTTCGCGGCCGGGCAGATTCGCGCGCCCCGAGTGATAAAGATTGATGTGGAGGGCGCGGAGTTGGAGGCATTGTGTGGCGCGGTGCGGCTAATGGAAGCGCATCGGCCGGTAATTTTACTGGCGACGCACGGAGCCGAAGTTCATGCCGGGTGCTTGAAGTTCCTGCGCGACCGCGGATACCGCCTGGAGTCCCTTACGGTGGATCCTATGGAGATCTCTGCGGAGATTTTGGCGCGTCCGTAATGACAAGTCTTGCGCTCGCTGAATAGTCGACGTTTGCGATTGGCCCCGCTTGAGCGAAAAACTACTTCCCGCTTTTGATTGCGGTGGGTGGCAAAGAGAAAGCGTAGAAGTGATCGTGGACGGCCACCACTACATACTGCCGACCGTCGAGTTGGTACGTCATGGGTGACGAAGTTATGTTGCCGCCAAGGTTGAGATGCCACAAAGTCTTGCCGGTGGCCGGATCGAGCGCCAATAAATTCCCGGTGGTGTCACCGCCGAAAAGCAGATGGCCCGCGGTGGTCATCATGCCGGTGAACGCTTCGCCTTCGCCGATTTCGTGGTTCCAGACGACTTTGCCGGTTTTGTAGTCCAGCGCGCGCAGCGTGGAATTACCCCAGAGATTCTGATCGCGGCCGCCCCAGCCTTCTACTTTTCCATCGACGGTGCGGTAGTAAATGCTGAACAGTCGGTGAGCGTTCACGTAAAACAGATTGGTCTGCAGGCTGAAGCTCGGGGACATCCAATTGGTGGCGCCGTCCGAGCCTGGAGCGGCCAGCGATCCCGCCGGAGTGGGATTCGCCTGCGGATCAGCGATGGGCCGGCCGCGCTCGTCGATGCCCTTGGACCACGTCGTTTCGATGAACGGCGAAGTGAGCAGATGCTCGCCAGTGATGCGGTCCAACACGACGAAGAAGCCGTTACGGCTAGCCTGCGCCAGCAACTTGCGCGGCTTTCCGCGGAATTCGCCGTCGATCAGGATCGGGGTTTGCACCGCATCCCAATCGTGCACGTCGTGCGGGGACGGCTGGAAATACCAGACGAGTTTGCCGGTGTCCGGATTAAGCGCAACGATCGAGCACGTATAGAGATTGTCGCCGGGACGCAGGTCGCCAACCATCACCGGATTAGGATTGCCGGTGCCCCAATACACCAGATTCAGCGCCGGATCGTAGGTCCCGGTCATCCAGGTCATGCCCCCGCCGTGTAGCATGGCTTCGGGATCTTTCGGCCAAGTTTCTGAACCAGGGGCGCCAGGATCCGGATCGACGTACCAGGTCCATTGAATTGCGCCGGTTTCGGGATCGATAGATCGCAACAATCCTCGGATGTCGGTGGAATCCCCAGAGACACCCGCGAGGACGTGATCGCGGATCACCAGCGGCGCCATGGTCGCGAAATAGCCGAGCTTGGCGTCGGCCAGTTCGATGGTCCAGCGCTCTTTGCCGTCCTTTGCATTGAGGCTGACAAGATGCGCATCGCCGGTTTCGAAGTAGAGATAGTCCTTCCACATGGCCACGCCGCGGTGACCGATTTTGCCGCCTTCGGTCTTGGTTTCGTAGTGCCAGATTTCGCGGCCGAGTCGCGCGTCGACGGCCCAGACGTGATCGGGTGAACTGAAGTACAGAATGCCGCTGACTTCTAGCGGCGTTGATTTGAGGTTGAGCCCGCGAGTGGAGAACGCCCACGCCAGCGTCAGCGAGGCGATATTTTTCTGATTGATTTGGTCCAGCGTGGAATAACGGCGGCCGGTGTAGTCGCCATTGTAGGTCGGCCAGGTATCGGTGGGGGGATTGAGAAGGACGGCGGGATCGAGGCCAAGTGATTGCGGGGCTTGCGCTGCGGCGCGTGGCGCTGCGCAGAACGCGGCGATGAGAAGGATGACCAACGGCAAGTGCGTTAGTCGTCGCACTTTACGCGCATGGTTGGTGTTTGTAGGGGCGCACGTTACGTGCGTCCCTGCCACATGGTAGTCCTGCCAAGCAGGAATGCTCGACCAACCACGTGCGCTCGACGATTCTTCTCGCGGTGTGGCACAAAACGCCGCGGCGAGCGATGCAAATGAGCGAAAGTTCATTCGGGATTGGCTCCTGAGAGTTTCCATTTTGTAGCGTTTATTTCAAGGTTTGGATGTAAGCAAACAGGTCGTGCACTTGATCCTGAGAGAGTTTGAACAGTTGGTCGCGATGAGCGGCTAGGCGGTTGTTGAACTCGACTTTGATCCTCGCGCGATCGAAAGAGCGATACCAACCGGTCGAATCGATCAGGCCCACTGCGAACTCATCCTGATGGATGACATGCCCGTGCACCTGTTCGCCGGAAGGAAGTGCGACGGTCGCATCGGTCTTGGTGTTCTTGAACAGTTTTTCGGGATACAGAATGCGTGCTTGCAGGTCGATGGGCGTGTATTTCTTGGCTACGCCCGCAAGGTCGCCGGTAACCGAGTGGCAACTGGTGCATCCTCCGGCCCCCTCAAAATACGCCTTTCCGGCGTCGGCGTTGCCGATCAACAGCCGCTGCAAGTCGTAGACCTTCGGGACGCGCGCCGATTGCAATCCTTCCTTCACACGCGCGTGCAAAAACGCGGAGACGTCGGCAATTTCTGACGCCGTGAGCGACATCGGCGGCATGCCCTTGTCGGGCCGGCCCTTGCGGATAACGTCTCCGATCAAGTCGCCCTTTACGTCATGCGCAACGACCGGCGAGCGTACCAGGTCGGGGCCGCGGCCACCGGTAGCGTCGTTGGCGTGACAAACGCCGCAATTTTGCTGAAATATTTTTTGGCCACGCGCAGCGTCGGGCCCCTGGTCCGCGGCTTTGACGACCGGCTGGCGGTCGGGATCGTCATCATCATCCTGCGCCCGAACCGCGTGCGCGAAACTGCTCAAAACGAGAACAACAATCGTGGTCAACCACAACCATTTGGATTTCGCCATGCTTCGCCTTGCGTTCCCTCGCGATATCGCCATTCATTGTAAACAATAGATGAAGTGCTTTGCTTCCTGGCCATTCTACGGCTTGCGCCACCTTGCTTCTAGCGCAACTGTCTCGCGGAGCACCAATCTTGTCGATTCGCCCGCCCGAGCGCGCGCCGGCAGCCTTGGTCATAGACGAACCTCGTGCAGGAATCGTTTCGCGCCCCCCTGCTTGGTTGCTACTGCGTTTTCGTTGCGTTTGCGAGCCTTCGGCGATATCGTACCGCCTCCGATTCCACGACGAGCGGAAATCTCGAAGCGCAGGAGTACGCTCATGAGCACATTTACCTGGTTCACGTTGTGATCAGCCTCATCGGCATCCTCTCCGGCATCGTGGTATTGCTTGGATTCCTAAGCGCGAAACGCCTCGATGGCTGGAACGCCATCTTGATCACGATCGTGCTGACGATTGTGGCAGCCATCAAGTTTCGGCCCGAGGCCCTCGTAGCTGCGACCTGAAGTTCCCCAAGGATCAATTGCGGCACGCGACTTCGGCGCGGTTTCATTTGCTGCGAGGAGCGACCAATGCCCGTCAAACAGGGAAATTTGGAACTTCTGCAAAACCCGGTGGCCCAGGAACTCCTCCATTCGAAGATTCCCGCGCGCCTGGCATACATCTGGATGGACGGAACGCCGCGCGTGGTCCCCATTTGGTTCCATTGGAATGGGCACGCGCTGGTGATAGCCACGCCGCCCAAAGCTCCCAAGCTGAAAGCGCTGGCGAAAAATCCCAAGGTCTCCCTAACCATTGACGACAATACCTTCCCCCACAAAGTTCTCCTGATCCGCGGCATAGCCAGCCTGCAGCAAGTGGATGGGATCGTGCCGGAGTATGCCGCAGCCGCGGAGCGTTATTTTGGGCGCGAGCAAGGGCTGGCGTGGATCCAGCAAGTTCGCAGAATGATGCCGGCGATGGTGAAGGTCACGATCACGCCGGAGTGGGTGGCCGTGCTGGACTTTCAGACACGTTTTCCCAGCGCCATTTCAGCGTAGCTTCAACAACGTTGCGTCGAGCGGCGAACAGTGCGCGGACTACAAATTCGCGGTGACCAGCAAATACCAGAAGGAGCGCTTCCTGCGTGGCAGCGGAGGTTCCAGGGCCGCCTGGGCGCGCAGGATCTCCGCGGTTTCTGGGCGATGCGCGCGCTCGTAGACTTCCATCGCCGCGCGATCGGCAGCCGCCAGGCTGGCTCGGCCGTCGTTCTGAACTAACGCCGCGTCCCACGCATCGGCGGCCCGCCGATTGATGCGCCCTTCCTCTTCGGCGGACTGCGCCTGGTCCGCCAATCCGCTCTGGCGGAAGATGGCCGCCAGCGCCAGGTATTCCGGAAAAGTCCCGTACGGATATCTCGGCATATTGACCTGAATCGTATCGAGCAGGATTTGCGCGGCTTCCCGCGCTAGCGCATCGGAGATGCCCGCAACCGAAACCCGCTTCGCTGGAATTTTGGCCGGGCCGGATTCAATGATGCAGGAATAGGCTTTGTCGAAGTTGCCGAGCATGGCGTGCGCTTCACCCAGGCGAAAATACGCTTCTCCGGCTCCTTCCTGGTCCTGATAAGCCAATGACGCGCGATACTCCGAGCGGGCCTTTTCGTACTTGCCTTCTCGAAAGGCCTTGTCGCCGGTGACCATCCTGGCGCGATATTTTTTCTCGTTGTCGCGGCGCTCTTTTGGCGGGGGCTCGCAAGTGCCGGCGCTCGCGCAACGCACACCGATAACCACGAGAATAGCTGCAAGCAGCACAGCTTTCATTTCCCGACTCCTGGGGACTTGTTAACTTTGCGCGGGAAAGTAACACGAGGGCTGCGGCGTCGCAAGGAAAATTATTCGTTGCGCCGGGAGCAGAAAGAGAGGTGTAGCTACGTCCGCACCAACTGACTGGGCGGAACACCCCGGCGCCTGCAGGAGTGCCTATGCCACCTGAATGACCACTTTGCCGAATTGCTTGCCGGATTCGAGATACGCGTGGGCCGCGGAGGTTTGAGCCAAAGGAAAGGTGCGATCCAGGATCGGTTTGAGTTTTCCCGCGGCGATCAGCTTCATGGCGGTCAGCAGCTCGCTCTTGCGCCCCATGTAAGAGCCCAGTAACGAAAGCTGTCGGCTGAAAAGAAACCGCAGGTCGATCTTCGCATCGTAGCCGGTGGTTGCCCCGCAGGTCACCAGCCGGCCCGCCGGCGCCAGGCTGGCAACGCTGTCATCCCAAGTGGCGGTGCCGACGTGCTCGAATACCACATCCACGCCGCGCTTGCCGGTGATGCGGCGAACCTCGTCGCGAATCTTCTGGATTTTGTGATTGATGGTGTGGTCGGCGCCGAGTTGCCGCGCCTTTTCCAGCTTCTCGTCGGTGCCCGCGGTAGCGATCACCCGTGCGCCGAGAAATTTAGCGATCTGAATGGCGGCCGTGCCCACACCGCTTCCAGCTCCGAGAATCAGCACATCTTCGCCAGGTTGCAGCTCCGCCCGAGTCAGCAGCATGTGCCAGGCGGTCTGAAATACCAGTGGAACTCCGGAGGCTTCTTCGAACGACAGATTCTCCGGGTACGGCAGGCAATTCACTTCCGGCACGCGGACGAATTCAGCGCACCCGCCATCAATCATGTAGCCGAGGTTGGTGAATTGCCGGCAGCGATTGTCGAGACCCGCCAGACACGCCGGGCACTTTCCGCAGGTGACGCCCGGCGCGAGCACCACCTTCTGCCCCACGCGAACATTGCCGACTTCCGGCCCAATTTTTGCAACTTCACCGGCAACGTCGCTGCCGGGAATGTGCGGCAGCGGGATGGGAACGTTCGGCAAACCGCCGCGCACCCACAAATCGAGATGATTCAGGCTGCAAGCGTGTACGCGAACCAGCACATCGCGTGCTCCGATCGCCGGCTCTGGTACTTCTTTGTATTCCAGGACTTCGGGACCGCCATGCTGTGCGAAGACTGCTGCCTTCACTTAGCGCCGCCGCGCCGCTTTCCGGTCAGGAAACCGGTCAAAATCGTCATGCCGAGCGTGGCGCACCACAACCAGGGTAGGCTTACATAGAATCTGCCGAACAGCGGCTTGAGGTAAATGATCCCGGTGCGTTCGTGCACCAGAAATGTATGCTCCGCATCCGGAATGTACGTGGAGAAATGATGAATTCGCCACGCCAGAACAGGCCAGGCGCAGGCGACGGCGATGAACAGCGCCAGCGCCACGAAAAACAGCGCTTCGTAGAGTGAGAGGGAATCGGCGGACCGGACGCGACTCGCGCTGGCAGGAAAGGGGACAGAATGCATGAGAATTAGTCTAGCGAGAGGACCCGCGAGTGTCCAGTTTTCCGAGCAGGTGCCTCGAAGAAAAAGCTCGCCCGCAAACTGGCGAGAAATTGGCGGGCGTGGCGAACCCCGGTGGCGTAAACTAGGCGAAACAGCCATGGACCTCTTTGAAGAAATTGTGAAAATGCGCCGGGCGGGGCAGCGCGGGGCGCTGGCCACCATCGTGCACACCAACGGCTCGATCCCCAGCTACGAGAGTTCTCGGATGCTGGTGCGCGAGGACGGTTCGCTGGCAGGCACCATCGGCGGAGGCTGCGTCGAGGCCGAGGTCTGGGCCGCCGCGAAAGAAGTGATGTACAACGAGGCGCCTCGTAAGATGGTCTTCAATCTCAACAATGAGGCCTCTTACGACAACGGCTTGATCTGCGGCGGCACCGTCGAAATCTTTGTCGAGCCGATTCTCCCGCAGCCCATCCTCTATTTATTTGGCGGCGGCCATGTTTCGATGGCAGTGGCCAAAGCGGCTAGCGCCGCCGGCTTCGCGGTCGGGGTTGTCGACGACCGGGAAGCATTCGCCAACCCCCAACGATTCCCTGCCGCGCAGGAAGTCTTTACCAGCTACGACGATGCGTTCGAGAAGATCCACCCGAATGCTTCCACTTACCTGGTAATCGTGACCCGCGGCCACAAAGAAGACATGCGCGTGCTCGCCTGGGCGGCGCGAACCGACGCACGATACGTCGGCATGATCGGCAGCAAGCGCAAAGTGCTCTCGGTCTACAAGGCACTGGAGCAAGAGGGCTACAAGCCCGAAGAGTTCGAGCGTATTTATGCCCCCATGGGGCTGGAGATCGGGGCGTTATCTCCAGAAGAGATTGCGATCAGCATCGTCGCGGAGCTGATCGCCGTGCGACGCAACGCCGCTACTGCCGCGCACAAGAAAGTGAAGATCGAGTCGCGGTCGGCTCTGGGCACGCGGTAGGCGGGCGTCGGACGTCGAAGAGACTATGCTGGCATCGATCATCCTTTCTGGCGGCGCGTCCCAGCGAATGGGCTCGCCCAAGGCCCTGCTTCCCTACCAGGGTAGGCCGTTCCTCGAACATCTGCTGGAAGTTACCATCCACCCGAAAATTACCGCGCGGCGAGTGGTGCTGGGCAAAGATGCGGAGCCGATCTCCTCAGCCGTGCCGCTCGCGCGCGAAGAAATTGTCATCAACCCGCGATGGGAAGAGGGGCAGCTCAGTTCGATTCAGGCCGCCATCCGCAGCTTACCGCCGGGGACTGAAGGAATGATTCTGTGCCTGATCGACCATCCCTTGATCAGCGGCACACTTGTGAACGATTTGATCGAGGCGTTTTACTCGCCGCAGTCGCTCGGGCAAACAAGAATCGTGTTGCCGACCTTTCGCGGCCAACGCGGCCATCCTGTAATTTTCTCGGCCAGCTTGTACCAAGAATTGCTGACCGCGCCGGGGGACAAGGGCGCGAGAGCCGTGGTGTGGGCCCACAGTGCCGAGGTCTTGGAAATGCCCACGAACGAGCAGGGCTGCGTGCTCAACTTGAACGATCCCGAGACCCTGCAGCGGGCGACGGGCTAATCGCCAAACGATCATTGGCAGGACCGTTTTTGGAGTGCAGCGGCTCGCCGCCGCTCATACGCCGTCGCCCTCTCCACGCCGGATCGATATTTTCGGGTTCAGGGAGCCCCGGCGATTTTCTTTCCCAATGCGCGTGCGGCTTCCGCGGCCAGCTGCGCTCCGTGGAATGTAGTGGCTGGGAGCCCGCCGAGCGTGGAAGCGATGGATTCCGCGGTGATCGCGGCGAACTCTGCCGCAACGCGATCGCGCAGCTGTTCGGTCAACAGCGACGCGCAGGCAATTGCCGTGGTGCAGCCGCGGCACAAGAAGCGCGCCTCGATTACCCGGCCCTGTTGCACGCGCGCAGATAGCTTCAGCACGTCGCCGCACACCGGATTGCTGACCTCCACGATCGCATCCGCACTCGGCAACTCCCCAGCATTTCGCGGATTCCGAAAGTGATCGAGAACGCCGTCGCTGAACATCACTTTCTCTTCATTTTTTCTTCGGGGGCAGGTATTTTTTCTCCACCGAGGCGATAACCACGTAATTCGGATCGACCATCTCGGTCAAGTGAATCTTTCCGGTCTTCGAAAGCAGCTCGTAAGCATCTAGGTCGGACAATCCGTAGTCCGCGTGAATCCAGTTTACCAATTCCGTGAACGCGATGCGTAAAGCATCATCCACCGGCCGGTAGATACCCGCGCACATGATCTCCTTTTCATTCTCAAAGCGCGGCCATCCGGTCTTCTTCCCTTTCACCAGGTCGACCTGCAAGCGCACTTTCATCGGCACTTCGATCGCCGTGCCGGCAATCTCGCCGTCTCCCTGCGCCGCGTGACCGTCTCCGAAATACAGAAGCGCGCCGGAAGCGTTCACCGGCAGATACAAGGTATTGCCGACCGAGGCCTCGGTGGCATCCATGTTTCCCCCGAACGCCTCGGGCACGATCGAGCTTCGCGCTTCTCCTCCCGCCGGAGCGACGCCGATGCAGCCGAGAAATGGATGCAGCGGAATTTTGACTTTGTAATTCGAATCCAGCGCCTGAAACGTAGCGGTGTTGCCGGCATGATCGATCGGATAGAACCAGATCTTCTCCGGGAGCGGCGGATGAATCATCGCGGTGTAGTTGGTGGCGTTGAGCGCGCCAAATCCCGGGCCCAGCGCGCCGAGTCCCTGGTCGCCATCAACCTGCAGATCCAGAAATTTCACCACCAATGTATCGCCGGGCTCGGCGCCATCGATGAACAACGGCCCGGTCAGCGGATTGTCGCCCTTGACCAGCGCCAGCGTGTCGCCCGGCTTCTTGATGGCGTTGCCGAAGCAGTCCAACGAATTGGCGTCCAGGATGTCGCCGGGCTTGAGATGCGCGACCGGCGGCGCCGTGGCATACACGTACTTCACATCATTGATGGTCGCGTGATACCGCACCGTTTGTGAATCGGCGTTCTGCGCACGAGCGCACGGCGCAAGGTTAGCAAGCACCACGGCCGCCGCCAAAATCGAAACACGAATCCCCGATTCGAAACGCATCCAAATGCACCTCACGGTGGAATGTTGAGGAGTGCAACACAGCGAAGCCGCGAAGTCAATCCGAGGCCGCAATCGATCGGAGGTAACAATCGGTTGCAAGCAACAATCGCTCGCTAGAAACTGTAGGGGCGCACTTTAGGTGCGTCCCTGCCACTCAAGTAAGGGCCATCGCCGGCGCAAACTCGTCCGGCAAACCACGATCGTCTAGCATCTCTACTCTTCCCGAAGCGCCACCATCGGGTCCAGGCCTGCCGCACGCAGTGCCGGCAAGAAACTAGCCCCCGCTGCCACCGCCGACAACGCCACCACCGCGATCGTCAAGGTCACAGGATCGTGTGGCTTCAAACCGTAGAGCAGCGAAGTCGCAGTACGCCCGGCGAGCAAGGCGAGCACGCCGCCAACGGCAATGCCGATCGCCAACATCAACCCAGCTTCCCGCATGATCATGCGGATCACATGCGCGCGCTGTGCCCCCAGCGCCACGCGAATCCCGATCTCATTCGTGCGCCTTGCCACCGTGTACGAAATCACTCCATACAATCCGATGGTCGCCAGCACCACCGCCAAAAATCCGAAAAATCCCGACAGCGTAGCCATGAGCCGCTCGCGAAGTAGCGAATCGCGAATTTGCGTCTGCAAGGTGTGGAAATCAATGATCGTCTGCGGACCGGACTGCAAGATTGTTTCTTTGATCGCGGGAATGGCCACGGACGGCGGGACGCTCGCGTGGATCAGGAATTGCGGGAAGTTATCGGGACGATCGTCTTGCGCCGCAGTCACATAGACCTGCGGAGCGGGCTCCTCGCGGTAATCGCGATATTTGGTGTCCTTGACGAACCCGATGATCTGGTACATGGGTGTCGCGCGACCGATGAAAACGTCCTCGCGAAAGTGGACGCCGACAGGATTCTGACCGTTGAGGAACTTGCGTACGAAGGTTTCATTGACGATGGCCACCTTTGGCGATGTGGCAGTGTCGTGGTTGTCGAAATCCCGGCCGGCCAGGAACACCGTGCGCATGGTCTTGAAATAGTCGGGCGACACGCGATTGAAAAACGACATTCCTTTGCGATTCTCGTCACCTTCGATGAAAAGGTTCTCGTTCCAACCATTGCCGCTGATCGGCACAATCCCGACGTCCGCGGCGCTGTCCATCCCCGGAAGCGCGCGGATGCGCTCCAACAAATCGCGCTTGAACGACTGTCGCTGGTCGGCGGCGATGTTCAGCCGCGTGATGTCGATGGCGGCGACGATGATGCCATCCTGGCGAAAACCGGGATCGAGCGTCACCAGGTTTCGCAGCGTCCGCACGAAGAGCAGCGATCCCACCAGCAATACCAACGATAGGGCGACCTGCGACACCACCAGCACTCGCCGCAAACCGAATCGCTCGCGCCCCGACGTCATTCCCCGCCCCGCGGCCTTGAGCACCGAAGCAGGCGCGACGCGCGTCGACCGTAAAGCCGGTGTCAGCCCAAACAGTACGCAGGTGAAGATCGCAAGTCCCGCCGTGAAGGCGAAAATGCGCCAATCCGCCCGCAAATCCATGAACAGCGGCGAACCCTGTGTACTGAGAAACGCCACCAGGAACCGGCTAAGCATCTGCGCCAGGCCGGCCCCGAGCAGCGCGCCAATCGCCGCCAGCAGTAGGCTCTCGACCAGCATCTGGCGGATCAGCCGCACGCGCGACGCTCCCATCGCCAGCCGCACGCCCACTTCCCGTTCGCGAGCGCTGGCGCGCGCCAACATGAGGTTCGCGAGGTTTGCGCAGGCGATCAGCAGCACGAGTCCCGCGATCACCAGCAGCGTCCACAACGGACTCTCGTATTCTTGCCGCAATTGCGAAAATCCATTGTCGGCCGGAAAGGCCGCAAACTTGTACTCCATATAATGTTTTACGCTGTCGGGCTTGTAGACCGGAGGCACGGTCGCCTCCAGCACCGAGGGAGAAATGGCGTTGAGCTGTGCGGTCGCCCGCTGCAGCGTCCAACCCGGCTTCAAGCGGCCCATCGACGCGAGCCACCAGCCGTGGCGCATGTCGAGCAGGCTTTCCTCGCCGCGGATCACCAGCTCAGAACAAAGTGGAATCGCAACGTCGAAGGATCGCCCGATTTCCACACCGAAAAACCCGGGCGGCGTGATCCCCACGATCGGAAAAGGATGCCCTTCGAGCATGAGTTTGCCGCCGAGTGCCGACCCCTGGCCGCCGAATTCGTGCTGCCAGAAGGCATAGCTGATCACCGCGCCGGGCGAGCCGCAGCCGCGGCGGTCATCCTCGGCAGTCAACGTCCGCCCCAGCAGCGCCTGCACCTCCAGGACCTTGAAGAAGTCGCCGCTTACGTACATGCCCTGCGCGTAGCGCGCCTCGCCGCCCACCGCAAGATTGAAATCGGCGGCGGCCCACGCGAAGATGCTGGAGAAACCCTCCTGGTGATCGCGAATCTGCTCCCACATCGCGTTGGTGATTTGGCTGTAGCGGCCCTCGTGGCGCCCGGACGACCAGTTGCGGTCAGCGATGCGGACAACGGCGAGTTCTTGGGGGTTCTTGACCGGAAGTGTGCGAAGCCGAACGGCGTCAAGCAGTTGGAAGATGGCGGTATTGGCGCCGATGCCCAGCGCCAGAGACAACACTGCGACAATCGTAAAGCCAGGGTTCAGCCGCAGCAACCGCGCGCCGTAGCGTAAGTCCTGCCAAAGGGTTTCCATCTCGCAGACCTCCTCGCCGTCCTGTACGTAAGACGACGCAAACAGGTTCTTGGTCTGGTCGAAATTTCCGGAAAGATGAGTAGCGGCGAAGTCGCTTACCTCCGCGAGGCGACTCGAGTTGGAATCTAGTTCTTGGCAATGTCCGCGTGATCCTTTTTGTCGGGGAACAGCGCGCGAACCGGCATCTTAGCGTCGAAGACCAGATTGAAGAAGCCCACCATCATTTCATCCCAGCTTTGCTGGCCCCAGATCACCGTTTTGCTCGGGTCGGGATTTTCCGGGTTGTTGGCGGAATTGTCGAAATGCGCGGTGCACTCGATCTTGGTGCCCTTGGGCAGCTGCATCGGCTCAGCCAGGTTGTACCAGAGCTGCCAGCGCCAGTTGTAGTGCGGCACCTTCAGGATGGTCTCGGTCTTCCCGTCGGGATACACGATGCGGTATTCAAAGTCCTTTCCTCGGGTGTGCATGTGCGGGTGAATCGAGGCGAGCACAACGTTCGTGGCCACTTCAAACGACGCGTCGACCTGATAGTTTGGATCGTTCGGTGGAATCTTGAACGTCCCGTTGCTTGCCGAAAGGGTGAGCACGCGCTGCTTCGGCGGCTCCTTTGCGAACACCAGTCCGACGCGCGCCTGATCGGTGGTGGCCATGCCGTCGGCCATGTAATGCACCTCCATCACAATGTCCGAGCCGGCTTTGACCAGCTTGGCCTGACCGGGCTGCAAGACCTCCGCGGGTTGTCCGGGCGCGTAGCCGACGAGAAAGTCGCTGGGCAGTGCGCTGGTGTCTTCCTTTTCACTTTCTTTTGCCGGCGGCGCCACAAAGAATTCGCCAGGCTTCTGATTCTTGAAATAGTTCGACCCCGGCTCGCGCACGTAGGCAATGATGTGGTGCACCATCGGGCGATTCGTGGGCCGCGCTTCGGCCATCTGCACCCATTTGTCTTCGCTGAACCCGGTTGGAATGATCACGTATTGATATTCGATAGTGCCCGATGCCGGAATGTTGAAGGGTTTCGGCAATTGGAAGATGACATCAGGCTTGGGAATTCCCCATCCTTCCATCCAGTTGATCGGTGGCGGCAAATCTTTCTTGTCGCCTTCCGGAGCGCCGGCGTTGGCCCAGGCGACGATCGTCGCGATCTCCTGGTCGGACAGCGAGCGATCATTCGCAAAATGACCGAACTTCGGGTCCGCGTACCATGGCGGCATGATCTTCTGCGAAACCACGCGCTTCAGGCTGGCGGCCATCAACTTCGCATCAGCGTAAGTCAACAGCGAAAACGGCCCGCCTTCGCCCGGCCGGTGGCAGGTCTGGCAACTCTTCTGCAAGACCGGGGCGACGTCCTTGCTGAAGGTCGGCGGCGGAGCCTGCGCCGGCAAACCGCAAGCCAGCGCCGCGTGCGTCGCGCAAGCCAGAACAAGTCGCTGCCAGGTCCGAGGTCCCATAAATGGATCTTCCTTGGGATGTTCCGGATCGCCCGAAACATCATGCTAAATCGTTTTAATGCCGCGCCCGCTGCAGCAAATTAGCATGAGGTTGGTGTCAGGTCCAGACTCACATCGCCGCAACGTAAGCTCTTCCAAACGTAGATCGCAAGAGAAGCTCCCCAACGTCTGCTATCCTCGCAACACGTCATGACCAGTCGCCACAAAGGCCGCCAACCCGCGCTGCGCATCGTGTCCCTCGCGCCAAGCGCGACATCGATCCTGTGCGCTATCGGCGCGCGAAAGACATTGGTCGGCGTCACCAAATGGTGCGCCGAAGTTGTCGACGTGCGCGGCTTGCCGCAACTCGGCGACTGCTGGCAAATGGAAAACGTCGCCGACATCATGGCGCTGCAACCCACTCTGGTCATCGGGTCAGTTCCCTTCAAGCAGGAAACCGTCGCCAAGCTGCTCGAGCAACCGCTGAACTTCCTCGCCAAGAATCCGCGAAGCCTTGCGGACATCGAGCGCGACATTCGGCTCCTCGGCCGCATCTCCGGCCGCGCGACCGCTGCCGAGCGCCTGATCGCCAAAATGCGCCGGGAGTTCGATACTATCCGTCAAAAGGCGCGCCGAACAAAGCGACGCGTGCGAGTGTATGCCGAGGCGTGGCCGAATCCGCGCATCAGTTCTCCGCCATGGGTGGCCGAAATCGTGCAGATCGCCGGCGGCCAAATGGTCGTGCCTGCCGGTGAGAAACTGACCGACGAACAAGTGGCTGCAGCAAGACCTGACGCCATTATTCTGGCGTGGGCGGCAACCGGATCGAAAGCCGACGCCAAGAAAAGCGTTGAGTTGGCCGAGTGGCGCGACGTTCCGGCGATTCGCAATCGCCGCGTTCACGTGATCTCCGACGAACTGCTGAACACGCCGGGACCTCCGCTAATGCAGGGCGCGCGACAGTTGTTCCACCTCTTGCATCACCCTGCTCCGACGAAGGCTCGTACCTGATGCTGGTCGTCGCAGCGGTAATCGAGCGAGCCGACCGGCGCATTCTGATCGGCCAGCGGCGCAAGAGTGATACGTCGCCACTGAAGTGGGAATTCCCCGGCGGAAAAGTGTGGGACGATGAAGCCCCGGAGGCCGCTCTGGCGCGAGAACTGCGCGAAGAGCTGGGCGCAACCCTGCGGCGGTGCGTGGAGATCGCGCGCGTGACGCATCGCTACGCGGAAACACTAAGTCCGCTGGAAATCCGTTTCTTCGCGGCGAAAATCGCGGAAACCGAAATCGCGCCCACCGCTTTCGAGCAGGTTGCGTGGGTTCTGCCGAAAGAGCTGAGCGCGTACGATTTTCTAGCGGCCAACGGCCGCATCGTCGCCGACTTGGCCACTGGCCGCATCAAGCCAAGCGAAGTGTTGCAAATGGCCGGATCGTAAGTCGAGTGATTAGGAAATAACCGGGTTCGGCTTGTCGGGATTGATGCCCAGGTCTTTGATGGCTTTGTCGATGACGTTGCGCTCGATTTTTCCGTCCTGATGCAGTTCATGGAGCGTAGCCAGGACGATCGAGCGCGCATCGACTTCGAAGAAATCGCGCAAGGACTTGCGGCCTTCGCTGCGGCCGAATCCGTCGGTGCCGAGCGAGGCGAGACGTCGTGGCATCCACTGGCTGATCATATTGGGTAGCGTTTTGAGGTAATCGGAAGCAGCGACCAGCACACCGGGAGCGTTCTCCAGTTGCTGAGTCACATAGGGCACGCGCTTTTGCTTCGCGCCGGGATGCAGCCGATTCCAGCGCTCCGCCTCGATGCCATCGTTATAGAGAGCCTTGTAGCTGGTGACGCTCCAGACGTCGGCGGCGATGCCATATTTCTCGCTTAGGATGTCCTGAGCTTGCAGCGCTTCGCGCAGAATGGAGCCGCTGCCGAAGAGTTGTGCGCGTAGCTTGGGCTTTTTGATGTCGGAAGCGCGGAAGCGGTACATACCCTTGAGGATGCCGTCTTTCACATCGCCGGGCATTGCCGGCATGGCATAGGGTTCGTTCATCAAGGTGATGTAGTAAAAGATGGATTCGCCTTCCTTATACATGCGGCGAATGCCGTCCTGAATGATGACCGCAATTTCGTAGGCGAACGCCGGGTCGTAAGCGCGAAGATTGGGCACGGAAAGCGCCAGCACGTGGCTGTTGCCGTCCTGGTGCTGCAAGCCTTCGCCGGAAAGCGTGGTGCAGCCCGCAGTGCCCCCGAGCAAAAAGCCGCGCACGCGCATATCGGCTGCCGCCCAGATGAAATCGGCGATGCGCTGGAAACCGAACATGGAGTAGTAGATGAAAAAAGGAATGGTGTTCACGCCGTAGGTGGAATAGGCGGAACCCGCGGCGATGAACGAACCCATGGAGCCGGCTTCGGTAATGCCTTCTTCGAGAATCTGGCCGTCCTGCGCTTCCTTGTAATACATCAAGGTGTTCACGTCGACGGGCTGATATTTCTGGCCGACGCTGGAGTAGATGCCCGCGGTGCGGAACAGCGACTCCATACCGAAGGTGCGTGCTTCGTCGGGAACGATCGGAACGATGAGTTTGCCGATCTCGGGATCCTTGAGCATTTTGCGGAGCATGCCCACGTAGGCCATGGTGGTGGAAACTTCACGGCCGTCGCTACCCTCGAAAAATTCATTGAAGAGGTCGTCGTGGCCGGTACACTCCAGCGGCTTGGTGCGCACGCTGCGCGCCGGCATATAGCCGCCCAAGGCTTCGCGGCGCGATTTCAGATATTGCATCTCGACGCTGTCGTCTGACGGGCGATAGAACGGCACTTCTGCGCACTGCTCATCGGTCAGAGGGATATCGAAGCGCGAGCGGAAAATGCGCAGCTCGTCTTCGTTCAATTTTTTCTGCTGGTGGGTAACGTTCTTTCCTTCGCCCGCTTCGCCGAGGCCGTAGCCTTTGATGGTGCGCGCGAGAATGACGGTCGGCTGGCCCTTGTGCTCGAAGGCCGCTTTATACGCCGCGTAGACCTTGCGCGGGTCGTGCCCGCCGAGCCGCAAGCGGCGCAGCGCTTCGTCGGACATAGGCTCGACGAGCCTGAGCAGACGCGGATCGGTGCCGAAGAATTGCTGGCGGACATACGCGCCGGACTCGACCACGAGCTTCTGGTATTCGCCATCGACCAGCTCGCCCATGCGCTTGACGAGGAGCCCTTCGGAATCCTGTTCGAGGATGGGATCCCACTCGCTGCCCCACAAAACTTTGACCACGTTCCAGCGAGCGCCGCGGAAAGCGGATTCAAGCTCCTGGATGATCTGTCCGTTGCCGCGGACGGGGCCGTCGAGGCGCTGAAGATTGCAATTGACGACGAAAATCAGGTTGTCGAGATTTTCACGGGAAGCCAGGGTGATGGCGCCGAGAGATTCCGGTTCGTCAGTTTCGCCGTCGCCGAGGAAAGCCCAGATTTTGGCGTCGGTTTTGGGTTTGAGGCCGCGATTTTCCAGGTAGCGGGCAAAGCGCGCCTGATAAATGGCCATCAGCGGGCTGAGGCCCATCGATACCGTCGGGAACTCCCAGAAATCGGGCATGAGCCACGGGTGCGGGTAGGAAGAAAGGCCACCACCAGGCTTCAGCTCGCGGCGGAAATTCTCGAGTTTCTGGGCGGAAAGGCGGCCTTCCAGGAACGCGCGCGAATAGATGCCCGGCGCGGCGTGACCCTGGAAGTAGACGGTGTCCCCTTCGAAGCTGTCGTTGCGGGCGCGGAAGAAATGGTTGAAGCCAACTTCGTACAGGGTGGCGGCCGAGGCAAACGTCGAGATATGTCCGCCAATGTTATGTTCGACGCGATTCGCGCGCACCACCATGGCCAGGGCGTTCCAGCGCACCAGGCTCTTGATGCGGCGCTCGACTTCCTGATCGCCGGGGAATTCAGGTTCCAGCCGGAGGGGCACGGTGTTGGCGTACGGGGTATTCGCGGTGAACGGAAGGTCGATGCCGGAGACGGTGGCGTGGGCGCGAAGGCGCTCGAGGATTTCGGTAGCCACTTCGGGGCCGCTGGACTCCAGGACGGAGTCGAGGGATTCAAGCCACTCCTGTACCTCGAATTCGTCCATATTGTGCGGCTTGGTGTACGCCTCTTTATTCATGGGTTCTGATCGGCCCTCTTCGCTTTGATGTCTAATTGCGCCACCGGAGGTTCACGTTTCGACGCCGGGGACTTCCGCCAGGGAATTTATCCTCGCTAAGGCACTAGAATACACCGCGCGGCGAAAGTGTGCACGTTGGGAAGTGCGCCGGGCGTTCCTGGATGATGTGGGAGCAGGATGAAAGATTGTTTCGCGAAGCCCAGTCGATCGGAATTTTTTTCGTCCGTGAAGAAGACTTGGTCAAGAGGTAGCGGTTCCCGACCGAATTACTCTGAGTGAGGGCGAACTTGAAACAGCGCCGCAATCGGTAGTACTCCAAAGGGGTGCCACCACCCCTATGGTTTTTGCGGATCGTTGTGATTCTATTGCACTTAAGGAGTATTTGGACGCATCGTTATCATTTCAAAAGGGTTAGGTGTCCACTTAGGTGAACCAGGGCTTGGGAGAAGAGACGATTTGCTAGTTCACGCAGCGCACTTCGATGTTGGCCTCCAGTATCGCCATTGTAAATGGTACGAGGCGTATATCGCCGGTCTATCCATTAAATGGATAGGCGCCAACTGACGGATCGGAGTTGTGTGCTAACGTTGCCGAGCTATGAGACAGGCATTGGCGAATCGGGTGGCGCTAGTGACCGGGGCGGCGAAGCGGCTGGGGCGGGCGGTGGCGGTGCGACTGGCGAGGGCGGGCGCCGACGTCGTGGTGCACTACCGTTCGTCGGAGGAGGAGGCACGCGAGGCGGTTACGGAGATCGAGAGACTTGGGCAACGAGCCATCGCGGTGGGCGCGGATTTGACGCAGGTCACAGAGATTGAAGCACTCGTAACCCGGGCCGGCAATCATTTTGGCCGGCTGGACGTGCTGGTGAACAGCGCGGCGAATTTTTTGCGGCGGGATTTCGGAACGATGCGAGAGGCGGATTGGAATGCGTCGCTGGATACGAACCTGAAGGCGCCGTTTTTCTGTTCACAGGCGGCGGCGCCTTTGTTGAAGAAGAATCGCGGGGTGATCGTGAATTTTGCCGATATCGGGGCGTTTTTGGCCTGGCCGGGATACATTCCACATTGCGTGTCGAAGTCCGGGGTGGTGATGCTGACGAAATGCCTAGCTAAGGAACTGGCGCCGGAAGTACGAGTGAACGCGATTGCTCCTGGGACGATCACCATGGCCGGCGACCCGCCGGAGTGGCAGGCGGATTTCATCAAGCGTGCGCCGTTGGGCCGCGTGGGGACGCCCGAGGATATAGCGGATGCGACGATGTATCTAGTGACAGCGGAATTCATGACCGGCCAGGTTTTGGTTTTGGACGGCGGCAGAACGCTGTAAGAAGCGAAGAGAAGTGAAACAGCAAGAATGTGAAGAACGATGGCGAGGTTCGCTGCGTCATTCGGGAAAGATGGCGTTCTCCGACGGCGGGAGTCGTGCGATCATCAGGCAGCACTGAGGCTGCCAGGAGCGCATCGTGCATACCTTGCTCCAGGATCTCCGCTACTCGCTACGCCAACTAGCCAAGAACCCGAGCTTCGCGCTGACCGCGGTGATCTCCCTCGCGCTGGGCATCGGCGCCACGACCGCGGTCTTCAGCGTCATCTACGCCGCGCTGATCAATCCGTATCCCTACCCCGACGCCGATCGTATCGTTCGACTCACTATGATCAGTCCCTCAGGTCCAGGCGAGTGGGGGAATCTGAATGGCCCACAGCTCCATGAAATAAAGAAGGTCAGCACGGTTCAGAGCGTCATTGCCATGGACTTCCACGCGATGGTTCTGACGGGACGTGAATTTCCCGAAAATGTCGACGCGGTAGGACTCATCGGCAACGGTTTCTCCGATTTGGGCGTTCCCGCCATGCTCGGACGCGGATTGCTGCCGTCGGACGCTGCTGATGGGCAGGAGCCCCGGCCGGTAACGGTGATCTCCTACAAGTTCTGGCGGACGCACTTCTTTGCCGATCCAGGCGTCATCGGAAAAACTCTGCAACTCAATCACAAGAGCTATCTCATCGTCGGTGTCGCTGCGCCCCGCTTCATCTGGTACATGGCCGATGTCTACTTGCCTCTGAAAATCAGCCAGGACCCGAATCTGACTTTCGTTGTGAACTTGCGGTTGCGCCCCGGCGTCTCTCATGCTTCCGCAAACGCGGCGTTGCAGCCCGTGCTGGAACAATTTGCCAGAGAGACGCCAAAGCGCTTTCCTGAACACATCCGCGTGCATGTCGAGGGTCTGAACGAGTGGGTGACGCGCAGTATCAGCGGAACCTTGTATTTGCTCTTTGGCGCAGTGGGGCTCCTTCTCGCCATCGGATGCGGAAACGCTTCCATTCTGCTGTTGGCTCGTGGCGCAGCGCGTGAACATGAATTTGCCGTGCGCGCTGCCGTCGGCGCAAATCGCTTGCGAATCGTTCGCCAGCTTCTGACCGAATCCGTGCTACTGGCTTCGATCGGGGCCGCTCTCGGCGTCGCGCTGTCCTACGGAATCCTGGGCGGTATCCGTGTTCTGCTTCCGCGCTATGCCTTCGCTCCAGAGGTTGTGATTCACATCAACCTCCCGGTGCTTGTGTTCAGCGTGATCGTTGGGCTGGCGACCGGCATCCTGTTTGGACTTTGGCCGGCATTGCAACTATCACGAACCAAGGTGGGGCAATCGATGCAGTCTAACGCCCGCCGTGTCGCGGGCAGCGTGAGCGGGCGCAGAATGCAGGACGTGCTGGTTGCCGCGCAGGTGGCCATGACTCTGGTCCTGATGGTCGGCGCCGGTTCCGCCATGAAAGGCTTCTCCGCGCTGATGCACAAACCGCTGGGCTACGACCCACACAATGTGATGTCGGTGGGACTTCCGTTGGCGGACAATGCCTACACAACGTGGGCGGCACGCGAAACGTATTTCGAGCAACTACGGTCCAAGGTATCGCAGGTTCCGGGAGTAACGCTCGCCGCCATATCCACGAATGCCACGCCTCCCGACACCGAAGGTAGCATTCGCTTTGAAATCGCCGGCACACCCCATACCGAAGACCAACTAGCAACCGTCCACCTGGTCAGCCCGGAATATTTCACTACTTTGCGCATTCCTATGCGTGAGGGACGCATTTGGGATCAATCGGAAAATCACCGAGGCGCAGCGGTTGCGGTAGTCAATCAGACGTTGGCCGATCGCTACTTTCCAAACGAAAGCGCGATCGGACACTCAGTTCGAGTGCCGGGCCTCGAAAATCGCCCGCCCGTGGTGTTGACCACTCCGGATTTGCCGAACACCTTGCTGCCCATCACCGGAGTCGTGGAAGACTCGCGGAATGCCGGCCTGCGACAGCCCATCCTGCCAGCCATCTATATTCCGTACACGCTGGTGCTGACTAATTGGACCCAGATTCTCGTGAAGTCGAATGTGCCGCCGCTGACATTACTTCACGAGGTGAAGACACAATTGGCCACGGTCAACCCCGACCAGCAAACGCTTAGCGAGGTGCGCGATCTCGAAACCTGGATTTCGGATCTGCCGGAATGGCAACAGGAGCATCTGACCGCCTGGATTTTTGGCATTTTTGCGTGGCTGGCGCTGGCTTTGGCCTCAGTCGGCCTGTACAGCGTCGTGTCCTATACCGTCGCGCAGCGGGCAAAGGAGTTCGGCATTCGTATGGCTCTAGGCGCACAGCCGACGCACGTTCTTCGCCTCGTCTTTGGTTCCACGGTGCTCAGCGTCGGCAGCGGCATCCTGATTGGATTGTTGCTTAGCATCACCATGAATTCAGCCATGTCCAAGTGGATTGAGGGCAACTCCCGCGATCCGATTACCTTGGCGACCGGCACGATCGTCCTTGCGTTGACGGCCGTCATCGCCTCGATGATCCCTGCGCGGCACGCCGCAGCGGCCGATCCGATGACGGCTTTGCGCTGCGAGTAGCCCCCGCGGACGCGACGCCTGCTAGAATCGGCGCGGAGGATTTTGCGATTTATGAGGCTTGATTTGCTGGCGATTGCGGCGCATCCCGATGATGTGGAGTTGTCGTGCGGGGGGACGCTGCTGAAGATGGCGGAGCAAGGGTACAAGACCGGGATTCTGGATTTGACCGGCGGGGAGATGGGGACCCGGGGTACGCCGGAGACCCGGGCCAAGGAAGCGGCGGTGGCTGGCAAGATTTTGCGGGTGGCTTGGCGCGGGGTGCTGGGCGTGCCGGATTCAGATGTGCAGGCCAGCCGCCAGCACAAGCTGCGGCTGGCGGAGACGATCCGGGAGCTGCGGCCGAAGACGGTGATTCTACCGTATTGGGAGGCGCGACATCCGGATCACTACAATGCCTCGAAGTTGGGATACGAGGGTTGTTTTCTGGCGGGATTGAAGAAGCTGCCGATTGTAGGGGGGGAGGCCTATCGGCCGTTCAAGATCTTGTACTCGACGGCGTATGCGGATGTGCGGCCGTCGTTCGTGGTCGATATTTCGGAGCAGTACGAGCGGCGGAAGAAGTCGATCCTGGCGTTTGGATCGCAGTTCCGTCCCAAGGCGAGCGAGCGGAAGAGCAAGGTGCATCTTGGGCTGGATGAGCTGGAAAGTGAGATGAATCAGCTGGCGCGGCACTTTGGGCAGATGATTGGGGTTAGGTATGGGGAGCCGTTTTTGATTCGGGAGTTGATGAAGGTGGATGACGTGGTGGATATGGAGGTTCGGTCGATTTAGGTCAGGACATGGAGTATCGGGTGAGTGCCATTGGCGCTTGGGTGTCTGCCGCAGGCATGGTGCTTGAAGCTGCCCCGGGAGGGGCAAACCCCTGCCGCTGCACGGCTGCCACGTCAAAAGCGCTCGTCTTCCTGGGCGGGAGTGAAGCCTGGGAGGGCGTAGCCGGCGGAATTGCGCTCGGATTTGACGCGGGTGAGGGCTTCGCCCTCGGCACCGGATTTTCGCAGGACCACGATGGTGCTGAGGGCTTCGGTATAGACACGGGTGACGAGGTAGGTGTCGCCGGTGCCGTCTTTTTTCCAAAGCTGGCCAATCTGGATTTTGGGAACGGGCATGGGTGTAAACCCCGACTTTAGAGTGAGTAAGGGAAGGTGTCAACTGTTAGTGATGTTGCAACGATGGTGAACCAGACTCGAGGGGGCAGGAACGGACGCGTGGAGCGGGAAAATTACCGGGAGGAGGTGGTGATACCAATAATACTTAAGGATGGAGGAAACCTTCGCCTGAGAGACCACATCGTACAGGGTTGAGGGGTATCGCCGCCCGGAAGGCGAATGGGTGTATAGTGAAACGAGCGGGAGGTGGCGTGATGCAGGAAATTCTCCGGCGAACAAGCCAGGTGATTATGGTAGGCGCGCTGGCGGCGAGTAGCGCCTGGGCGCAAAGCCCCCCGCCAACGCAAGATCCCACGAAGGTACCCCCTCCCTCCGAACAGACCCAGAAAAGCCAGGAAAAGCCTGTCCAACAACAAGATACGGTCAGTCCGAAGAACACCAAGGAAGACGTAGAAGCTGTCGGAAATCGCAGCGTTGGCAAGGGTATCAATTTCTATTCCCTGGAAAAGGAAATCGCCCTGGGCAAGGGCTTGGCGCAGGAAGTGGAGCGTTCGTCGAAGATGATCGACGACCCGGTAGTGACCGAGTACGTAAATCGCGTCGGCCAGAACCTGGTGCGAAACTCGGATGCGCGCGTGCCGTTTACGATCAAGGTGATCGATTCGGATGAGGTGAATGCGTTCGCGTTGCCCGGCGGATTCTTTTATGTGAATAGCGGACTGATTTTGCGGGCGCAGGAAGAGTCCGAGCTAGCCGGGGTAATGGCGCATGAAATTTCGCACGTCACGGCGCGGCACGGAACCAAAAACGCCACCAAGGGACAGATGATGCAGCTGGCCACGATCCCTTTGATTTTGCTGGGGCCGGCGGGATGGACGGGCTACGCGTTGTACGAAGGATTGAATATCGCGATTCCGCTGACGTATTTAAAGTTCAGCCGCGATGCGGAGCGCGAGGCGGATTTTCTGGGGTTGCAATACATGTACAAGGCGGGGTACGACCCGAACTCATTCGTAACCTTCTTCGAGCGCATTCAGACCGATGAGAAACGGCGGCCGGGGACGATTCCCAAGGTTTTCGCGACACACCCGCCAACACCGGATCGCATTGAAAGCGCGCAGAAAGAAATCGCGCGGATTCTGCCGAACCGGCCGGAGTACATTGTGACGACGTCGGAGTTTGACAGCGTCAAGGCGCGGCTGCGGAATATCATGTTTGCGCGCAAGGTGCAGGATAATGCGCCGGGCAAGCCGACGTTGCGTACGCGCACCGAACAACAGCAAAAAGGCCAGACACAAGGCCAGGATCCAAACGGTAACGGCGGGGACGACGATCGCCCGACGCTGAAGCGGCGCCCGGATTCGCAATAGAGGCGCGAGCAGATTGGAACATGAGAAGGGCGGCCTGACGCAGACTGTTACCAAACAGGCGGCAAGATTAGGAAGAAAGCGATGCTCTGGGTTCCGGAGCATCGCTTTTTGTTTCTTTGCGGTTTTTTTTCCGCTATTCGGCTGTTTCAAGTGGTTTGTAGTGCTGAAGTCAGTC
>Ga0134124_10000327_pt1 | contig 41360 bp, 29 predicted proteins | sample KB304_FD_96880 | JGI IMG/M metagenome (GOLD analysis project Ga0134124, IMG submission 96880) | Terrestrial soil microbial communities without Nitrogen fertilizer from Kellogg Biological Station, Michigan, USA - KB3-0-4 | ecosystem: Environmental > Terrestrial > Soil > Unclassified ...
CCGGACTCGTGCGTTGCGTTCAGCGGGTGCGTTCACGGCACCGAGCCTGCGACCGGATGCATCACGGCCGAGTCGAACTCCATCAAGCTCAAGTATCCTCCGGCCGAACGCTTCAAGGACCAGCTCAAATGGAAGTTCTCCGGCGGGCAGATGGTCGAGCAGGCCGATCTCGGCAATCCGAGGGTGGACCGCACCTACGCGCTTTGTATCTACGACCAGACGGCTTCGGTTGCGTCGCGGGTCGCGTCGATCAGCATCGGAGCTTCCACGCTCTGGACCGACAAGGATCCCAAAGGCTTCCAGTTCAAGAGCAAGACCGGACTGGTCAACGGCGTCGCCAAAGTCGCGCTGAAAACCGGCGCGGACGGAAAGAGCTCGGCCAGCCTCATGGCGAAGGGAAATCACGTGCCGATGCCGGTGCCGGTCAGCGGCAGCAAGTACATGAACAAGGACTCGAAGGTCATCGTTCAGCTGGTCAACGACCAGACTTCGATGTGCTGGACCAGCGAGTTCACGGCGGCGAAGAAGAACGACGGGGCGACGTTCCAGGCAAAGACGCCGTAACGCGTTTTCGATCGGCAACTTCCGGCGGCGCCGCCGCGGCCAATCGCTGTTCTCGCATGTCGTTTGCGCGAGGCGGGCTCGTTTGCCCATTGCCTCAGGCCCTGACGGCTTGATAGATGCTCGAGAATGAGAAGGCTCACATGCCGGATGGTCGTTGGCGTATTGACGATCGTGCTCGCCGGGCCGGCGCACGCCAGCCTCTACATTACCGAGTTTCTCGCTCTCAATGAGACCGGCCTGACCGACGAGGACGGCAGCTTCTCGGACTGGGTCGAGATTCACAACGAGGGAGTGGCGACGGCCGACCTCGGCGGCTGGTACCTGACCGACGACGCGGCGGCGCTGACGAAATGGCAGTTTCCGGCGACGCCGGTAGCCGCCGGCGGCTACATCGTCGTCTTCGCATCCGACAAGAACCGCGCGGTTGCCGGCGCCCAGCTTCATACCAACTTCAAGCTGAGCGGCGGCGGCGAGTATCTCGCGCTCGTGCGGCCGGACGGCGTCACCATCGAGCACGAGTACGCGCCGTCGTTCCCCGCCCAGAACACGGACGTATCGTGGGGACTGACCAACAACCTTGCGCAGCAGCGCTGCTTTTCGAATCCGACGCCGGGAGCCGTCAATCAGGAGACGCCTTCGTGCGGCGTCGTCGAATCGCTCGCGTTCAGCGCGGAGCGCGGTTTCTACGATGCGCCGTTCAGCGTCACGATCACGAGCCCGACGCCCGGCGCGCAGATCTACTACACGCTCGACGGCAGCGAGCCGGCTTCGAGCAACGGCGCGCTCTACACGGCGCCGATCCCGGTCTCGACGACGACGATGCTGCGCGCAGTCGCATTCGCGCCGCCGCTGTTGCCGGCGGCATCGATCACGCACACGTACCTGTTTCTGGCCGACGTGATCCACCAGACCGGCGCCGGCTTTCCGACCGAAGGCTTTGCCGCCGACTACGAGATGGATCCGAAGGTCACGGGCGATCCGCGCTACGCCGGCGAAGTCGCGGGTGACCTTCGCACTGTGCCGACCATTTCGATCGTCATGAACGTCGACGACATGTTCGGACCGGAAAACGGCATCTACTCGCATCCGGAGCGGCGCGGCCTCGAATTCGAGCGACCCGCATCGGCCGAGCTGATCCGGACTGACGGATCGACGGGCTTCCAGATCAATTGCGGCGTGCGCATCCAGGGCCGGCTGAGCCGTGTGAAAGACAGGAAGAAGTCGCTGCGGCTGGCGTTCAAGGCGATTTACGGACCGCCCAAGCTCGAATATCCGATGTTCCCGGATACGCCGGTCACGCGATTCAACAAGCTGCGGCTGCGCGCGAGCCACAACAAGTCATGGAGCTTCGGCGTGGCGCGCGCGGACTACATCCGCGACCAGTGGACGCGCGACACGCAGATCGACATGGGCCAGGTCGCGTCGCACGGAATCTTCGCGCACATCTACATCAACGGACTTTACTGGGGACTCTACAACGTCGTCGAGCAGCCCGAGGCCGAGTTCGCGATGTCGTACTTCGGCGGCAACGAGGACGAATGGGACGTGCTCGAGCCGGTCGACACCGACGACGGAACGCGCGACGCGTGGAAGACGGCGCAGGACCTCGCAACGTCGGGGCTCGAAACTCCGGCAGCCTACGACGCGATTCGCCAGTACGTCGACGTGACGAACCTCGCCGACTACATGATCACGAACATCCACGCCGGCACTCTCGATTGGGATGCGAGCAACTGGTACGCCGGCCGCCGGCGCCTTCCGGGCGAGGGCTTTCGTTTCTTCGGCTGGGATGCCGAGCAGAGCATGGAGGTCATTCACGCCAATCGCGTGGACGTCCACAACGTCGGCATGCCGTCGGCCATCTATGCGGCACTCCGCGCCAACGCCGAGTTCCGCGTGCTGTTCGGCGATCGCCTGCACAAGCACTTCTTCAACGGCGGCGCGCTGACGCCGGCCGCGGCGGTCGATCGCTACATGAAGCGCGCCGCCGAGATCGATCACGCGATCGTCGACGAGTCGGCGCGCTGGGGCGACGCGAGGCGCCCGCTCGATCCGTACGATCGCGAGGCCGACTGGCTGCCCGAAGTCGAGTGGCTGCGGCTCTCGTATTTCCCGCAGCGCTCGGCGATCGTCCTTGACCAGTTTCGAGCCGTCGGACTTTACCCGTCGGTTGTTGCACCCACGTTCAGCCAGCACGGCGGGCCGCTGTCGCCGTCGACCCCGGTCGTGATCTCGGCGCCGGCGGGCACGATCTACTACACGGTTGACGGCTCGGATCCGCGGCTCGAAGGCGGCGCGGTAGCGCCGTCGGCGATCGTCTACGCTGCGCCCGTTGCGCTAAGCTCTCCGACCACGCTGCGCGCCCGCGCCCTCGACGGCGGAACGTGGAGCGCGCTCAACGAAGCCGCCTTTACGCCGGACATCGGCGTGCGCGTGAGCGAGCTGATGTATCACCCCGCGGCCCCGGTGGCCCCGAGCGCGTATGTAGACGACGACTTCGAGTTCCTCGAGCTGACCAACATCACCGGCGCCCCCATCGACCTGACCGGCTTCCAGATCTCGCAAGGCGTCACGTTCACGTTCGGGCCGTGGAGTCTCGCGCCGGGCGGCTACGTGCTGGTCGTGCGCAAACAGGCTGCGTTCCAGGCGCGCTACGGCAGCGGACAACCGATTGCCGGCCAGTACACCGGCAAGCTTGCCAACGAAGGAGAGCGCCTGCTGCTCGAGAATGCTGCCGGCGACGACGTCCTCGATTTCACGTACGCCGACAGCTGGTTTCCGGAAACCGACGGGCCTGGACACTCGCTCGTCGTTGTCGACCTCGACGCCGAACGCAGCGCGTGGTCGCGGGCCGACGGTTGGCGGGCAAGCGCGCTGATCGGCGGATCGCCGGGCACCTCCGAGCTGCCGCTCTGCTCCGACGGCGTCGACAACGATGCCGATGGCCTCGCCGATCTCTCCGACCCGGGGTGCGCGAGCGCGTCGCAGGATAAGGAAGATCCGGCGTGCAACAACGGCAGCGACGACGACGATGACGGTGCGACCGACCTGTCGGACTCGCAGTGCGCGTCTGCCAGCGACGATGACGAATCGGCGCCGAAGATCGATTCGTTCGTCTGCTACGCAAGCGTGCTGTCGAGCGGCGGATCGGAGATCGCGAGCGCGACCGTCACCGTCGACGACCAGTTCGAGGCCGGGCGGCAGTTCGAGCTGCGTTCGCCGCAAACGATCTGCGTGCCGGCCGTGGTGGATCCGAAAGACCAGCACGAGATGATCGTCTCGGATCCCGCAACCCACCTCGCGGGCTTCGCAATGAAAGCCGTCGACGGCGTGGTCTCTCCCGCGGTGCCCGGCGTGTTCGTCGAGGGTCTCGGTCCGATCTACCTCGACGCCTATCAGGCCGACCGGCTGCTCGTGCCCGCGGCGGTCGACGCGAGCTCGCCAGTCGCGGCGCCCGACGATTCGTCTCATGCGCTCGACCATTACGAATGCCGGCGCATCAAGCCCGCCGAGCTCGAGCCGCGCATCTTCCCGCGAGCTGTCAAGCTGCGCGCCGAAGACTCGTTCGACAGCGTGTTCTACGACTTCAAGCGGCCCGTGCACTTGTGCAATCCCGCCGCCATCGACGGAAGCGCAGTAAAGAACGAGGCCGGGCTGCTGATGTGCTATCAGGCCGTGCTTTCGCGCGGCGAGCCACGCCACACGCCGCGCATCGGGCTTCACGTGGCAACCGGGTTCGGCGCGACGCAGCTCGATACGCGCCGGGTTTCGGAAATCTGCGTGCCGGCGCACTGACGCAGCGGCCGTCAGCCCGGAATACGCATCTCGAAACGGCGCGGCATCTGCGCGGTCCTGATTCTGTGTGGGCCGACGGTCTTTACAGACAGCGCAGCTCTCCGCGCAGTCCTACGGCCGCCTTCAGTACCGCCAGCGCGTCGGACGCCGAGATTGCGCCGTCGCCGTCGGTGTCGCAGACGAGCGGATCGCAGCTCGCTGCGCCGATCGTCGCGCGAAGCGTGAACAATGCGTCGTTCGTCGCAGGCCGGTCCGCGCGCGAATCTACCGGCTGGCCGCACGGCACGCGCGCACAGTCGTCTGCGCAGTATTCGCCGTGCGTCGAGGCCGTGTCGCCATCGTCGCAGTCCTCGCTGCCCTCGATGACGCCGTCTCCGCATGCCGCGCATGGCACTGCCACGGGCGCGACCGTCAGCTGGCCGAAGCCGTTGTCGCCCCAGCAGATCACTGTGCCGTCGGGTTTGAGCCCGCAGGCATGAAGAGCGCCGAGCGAGACGCGTGTGAATTGGCCACCTGGCCGTGTGGAGATTCCGAGTCGTTGCGCACCCCAGCAGAGCAGCACGCCGTCGCTGCGAACGGCGCAACTCTGCGAGAACCCCGTCTCGACATGCGTGAAGGTCCCCGCCGGTGGACTCGATTCGCCGGACGTGTTGCTGCCCCAGCACGAAATCGACCCGTCGGTGGCGATTGCGCAGCTATGAGAGCTGCCGGCCGACACCTGCACGAATGCACCGGCCGGCGGCTTGGCCTGACCAGCGCTGTTACGGCCCCAGCACGAAAGCGTGCCGTCGCTCCGGACGCCGCACGTATGGTAGCTGCCCGCCGACACCTGCGTGAAAGTGTCGTCAGATTCGCCCGCCTGACCGTCGGAATCATTTCCCCAGCATGTCACGGAGCCGTCGCCAGTTACGGCACAGCTGTGGAATGCGCCGACGTCCAGTTGCACGAACTCGCCGTCCGGCGGCGTCGATTGGCCATAGGTATTGCCGCCCCAGCACGCGATCGCGCCGTCGCTGCGCAGCGCGCAGCCGTGAGCGCTGCCCGCATCGACCTGCGTGAAGTTTCCGTCAGCGGGCGGTGCGGCCTGGCCGTCGTCGTTGTCTCCAGAGCACGCAAGCTTGCCGTCGGTACGCACCGTGCAGGTGAACAGATCGCCGGCCGCGACTGCAACGAACGCCTCGGCAGGCTCCGACGCCTGCCGGAACGAGTCGTCGCCCCAGCATCGAACTTCTCCGCTGCTTTCGATTCCGCAGTCGTGACGACCGCCCATCGCGATGTCGGCGAACGAAACGCCCTGCGGGAATCCGTCGCCGGGAACGTCTCCGAAACACACGATCCGGCCGTCGCTCTGACGGCCGCAGCCATGTTCGTAGCCGAGCGAGACCTGAATGAAGGGTCCGGACGGATTCCACTGGTGACTGCCCCAGCACTGGATGCTGCCGTCGTTCTTGAGTCCGCAGCTGTCGTTGCTGCCGGCCGCTACCTGAATGAATTGGCCGGAAGGCGCCGGGACTGCGCCCGAGTAACCACTGCCCCAGCATACCGCCGATCCATCGCTGCGAAGGCCGCAGGTGTGATAGAGCCCGGCAGAGATCTGCGTGAAAGTTCCGTCCGGCGCAGTCACCTGGCCGTTGTAGCTGTTGCCCCAGCAGGCGACGGAACCATCGACTCGAAGTCCGCAGGTATGCGTCCCGCCGGCTGCGATCTCTGCGAACGCGCCGGAAGGCACGTGGCCGCTGCCCTCGCCCCAGCATTTGGCGGTTCCGTCGCTTCTCAGCGCGCAGACGTGAGTGCCGCCGACCGAAATCCGCGAAAAACTGCCCGCCGGCACATTGAGCTGCCCGAACGAGTTGTCTCCCCAGCATTGTGCCTGCCCGTCGCTGCGCAGCACGCAGTTGACCGAATAGAAACTGCTCACATGCAGCACGGGGCACTGCTGCGCAGCGGCGGCAGCGTAGGCGTGCAGTGCAAACGGCGCGCACGAAACGGCGATCCCGTGCATGAATCTCGCACGAACGGAAAGATCACTTCCCATCGTTCCCCCCTCAGGTTGGAGCCAGGCAATGACGGATTGCCGCGGCCGACGCCACCGACGCACGCAAACATCCGGCTTTGTACGTCCAACAAGCGCGCGACGGCGACAGACGCGGGAGCGCCCGCGTCTGGTCAATGCGTCGTCAGCGCGGTGTAGATCTCGTCCGTCGATTTGAGCGCGCCTTCGTCGAACGTCTCCTGCCAGCACCGCGTCGTCGCTCCGCTGGCGGACTGCGTGAGAAGCTGCACGGTGATGCTCTGGTCGCCCGCGATGCCGAGCACGTCCGGCAAGCCCAGGGCCGCGCCGCTCGCCTGAATGCTCAAGCGAAGGCGCGGAGTCGTCGACGCCGTCAGGATCCGCGCGCGAAGGGAGGTTTCGTCCTGCGAGCGCGAGTACGCCAGTTTCGTGGCGCTCGACGTCCAGCACGGCGTGCCGCCGGCGCAGATTTCTCCGGCAGCAAACGGTGCCTGCCACAGCAGGTCGTCGCGCGTCGGCGCGGTGCTGCTGTCGTGCAGGTAGACGCACAGCGCAAGGCCGGAGCCGGCAGCGGTCGTCGGATCGCCGAAGTCAGACGGGTGGACGATCGCACCGCGGCCGCTCGACTTGAGCGAAAACGAGCGACTCGCTCCGCCCGACAGGCTCCGCAGCTCTACCCTGGATTTGCCGGGATCCGCGCAGTCGTGACGGGCGCCGGCGCAGATCGGGCAGAGATCGCCGAGCGAGCAATGCCCGTCGCCGTCACACGTGCAGGTTCCGCTTGCGGCGCACGCGGTCGATGAACAGGTCACGGGGTCGCTGCAGGCACTGCCTGCAGCGAGATCGCACGAATCGTCGGCTTCGTTGCAACTTCCTTCGCACGCGACCGAAGACGCGCTGCACGGATCTCCCGCGTGCACCGAACAGGCTCCTGCGACGCACGAGTCGGAGCCGTTGCAGAACGTTCCGTCGTCGCACGCGGCGCCGTCGCTCTCCACATGCGCGCAGTTCCACGCGCAGCAGTCTCCGTCGCTGCGGTTGCCGTCGTCGCATTCCTCGCCGTCCTCGATGACGCCGTTGCCGCATGCCGGACAGGACGAAGGAGCGTCGCAGCAGCCGGCAACGCAGCGCCCTCCGTCGCCCTGGTAGACGCCGCCGCCGGCTTCGCACGCCGCCTTGCCGGCGTCGTCGAGGCAGCCGCGAACCGGATCGCAGCACGCGCCGACCGGCCCGTAGAAGTTGTAGAGATCACCGAGCGCCGGACACGCGTCGGCCGTCACGCCGTCCACGCAGACGGCGGTCGCCAGGCAGCAGGATCCGACGCCGCGAAACGGCGGACGGCAGCTGCCGGCGCCAGGCCCGTGGCAGTAGGCGATGCAGTCGAGCGCCGATGCCGTGCTGGAAGAATCGGCGAGGTACTGCGGCTGGCAACCCGGATCCATCGTGCAGCGCGGATCGCCAGAAGAAGCGGGTGGCCCGAGAAGAGCAGCGCGAATCGAAGTGACTTCGCTGAGCGTCAGGTCCTGCGCAACCAGCACGGCATCGGGAATCGCGTCGATGCTGACTCCCATCGCCCGCAGCAGCGACAGCGCGTAGACGAAGTAGCCGAGCTTTTCGGGATGGACGCCGTCCTGCGCAAAGTCGATCCCGGTCTGCGCCATCGCCGTGCACGCGTCGGCATCGGTCGGCACGGTGACTACCGTGCGACCGACCTGCGCGCTCGCGACCTCGTCGAGCACCACGTTGTGTGCGGTCCAGTTGCAGGCCGTCGCGTAGGCCTGGCAGACGAAGAAGTCGCGGCCGGGTTCGTCGAGCGGCGGCGTCTTGAACAGAAACAGCGCCTTGACGGTCGGCGCGGCCGGTGCGCCGGACTGCGGCTCGAATACGGCGTCGATGCTGTCCTCGAGATCGTCGCCGAAGCCGTTTCCGCTCGCGGGCGACAGCGGCGTCGCTTCTCCCGCGTCCTGGATGGCGACCCAGTACGGCTGCAGGGTCTCCACTGTGGCGCGCAGGTCGTTGGCCTCGCGGTATGACTTGCGCTGCGAACGGCCTCGCATCAAGGCGCGCACGGAACGGCTCGAAACGCCGGAGCCGTCCTCGCAGAAGCGTGAGAAGCTGCTGTTCACGATTCGCACGAACATCTGCGCGAAGTTGTTGTCGCCGCCGCGCACCGTGACGCTGTCACCCCAGAACAGAATCGCAGAGCCCGAAGGAAGGCTCTCCAGCATCGAGCCCGCCAGTGCGCTGTCGGGCAGCGCGTGCGTGCAGTCCGTCGCAAGAGCCGGACGAACCGAAAAGCTGGAGAAAAGGGCGAAGGCGAGCAGGGCGCTGCGGGTAAGCGCCGGAGCTTTACCGGCGGATCGCTTCACTTTTGCCTCACGGCGTCTGTGGTGTGCACCACCGCGCCATAGCGGAGGGTCGTGTGCCGATGCAAGCCTGTATCGGTGCCGGCGGCGGCTGGGTCACTTTGCAGCGGGTTCGCCCCAAAGCTCGGAGATTTTCCGGGCCTTCCCGGTATCGTGAAGCACCCGGAAGGAAATCCCGGTGTTGGACGCTTCGAGCACTTCGATTTTGTTCTCGCGGAAGTTGAGAACTTTGCTCACGGACAGATCGTATTTCACCAGTTGCGATGCCGTGGCGCGAGTCTGGATTCCGTAGCCGATGTCCTCGAGCTCGCGATATTCCAGGGAGACTTCGTTGCCGGATCGGCCGGCGTAGATGAGCTGCCAGTGGAGCGAGGCCCCGGACTTTCCGGCGATGAACGGCGCCGGAGAAAAGGCCTTCACACCGGCCTTTTCCCGGACAGGCCACGTTCGTCCCGCTTTGGTTCCGCCGAGCTGGACCACAGGTTGATCGCAGGGAACCGTACCGTCGTCTGCAACGACGATTCCGATTCTTTCCTTGTAGAACTTCGGGCTCGTAAGGACGTACCTGCCGTCCTGGCAGACTCCGCTGTATTGATAGTGGGCGGCCCAGATTTCCTGGACCGGTGGCGATTGCTTGTCGAGTCCGGCGACGGTCAGGACCTGGGTCTGCCTGTAACCGGGCAGAAGGAGCAGCCCTTCGATGCGCTCGATCATGACACTGCCCGGCGATGCCTTTCGTGTCTCGCCGATCGCGTAGTTCGCCACCGGTTGGTCGATGGGCGTGAGTCTTGTCAGCAGCGGCTTCGCGTAGCAGCCACAGGCTGCACTGCAAAGGGCAAAAAGAAGCGCGGCGTTTCGGAAACTCGGTGACATGCTGCACTCCGGAGGCGTCGCGGGAATTCCCGATCCGGGCGTACATGTCCAATCGAAGGAGCTGTGTCCAGCGATCGGTTTGATCGATCCGGAGTGAGTGCGGCGAGTTCCGCCGGCGGACTTCCGCCGGCGGCTCATTCGTTCAGGGCTTGTCAGCAGCCTTCATCCACCATGCCGTCGCAGTCGTTGTCGAGACCGTCGCCGCACGTCTCCGGAGACGCCACGTTGTTCGGATTGCAGACGATCGCTCCGTCCGTGCAGGCAGTGGTTCCAGGTGCACACACTCCCACGCCGCCCGTCGAACACGGCTGACCACCACCCGGATTGCCTTCGTCGGCATTGCCGTCGCAATTGTTGTCGTTGCCGTCGCAGGTTTCCGCGGCCGGCGTCGGCCCGCTGCACGTCGCGCCGCCGAGCCCGTCGCACGTCCTCGTTCCGGAACAGCTCCCGAAACCGTTGGAAATGCTGCACGCCTGGCCGATGTTGAACCCTTCGTCCGTGTTGCCGTCGCAGTTGTTGTCGGCGCTGTCGCACGTTTCGGTCGCATCGGGATTGATCAGCGCGTTGCCGTCGTTGCAGTCGACGTCGGCGCAGAACGTGTCCAGATCGGCATCGACGCACGGACCTTCGACCGGCGCACAGATGATCGACGTCGTCTTGGTGGAGACGGCACGCGCGCCGAATTGATCGGTCAGGCTCGCGGTCGCCGCAAGCTTCGGACACTTCGCTTTGTAGCAGAGGTATTTCTGGAGCTGCACGCCTTCTGCAGCTCCGGGCGGCGTCGGAACGACGTTGGTCTTTACGGCATCGACGCACAGCAGCTTCGCGGGCACCTTGAGCGTGCAACCCGCAGGGACGAACGCCGGATCGCTCGGCGTCAGCGTCGCCGTGTAGGACGTCTTGGCCTGTGAATCCTTGATCTTGAAACACTGCAGGTGATCGGCCGTCGCGGCGCCGGCCACTCCGACGATCCCCGCGAGAAATAGTGCAGCTGTTGCGACGGCGAGAACGAATTTGCGCATTGCCTTCCTCCGGAACCGGTTTTTGCGGCCCGAGCCGCGCCTCTTTTGCCCGACGGGTTCTATATCCCACCGAGCACAAACGGAGCGAGGGGTTCCGGATGATCCGACAAGAAAAATCCGCTCGACGCGTTGCGTGGCGGTCATCGTCGGCTTCGTGCCCCACGCGGGGTGCGCATGACTGTTCGGACGGAACGTGTTCCCGCCGCGGAGCGGCAACGCTAGGGCAGGCTGATGCGGTGCTGTTCAGCTCAGCGCAATCTTGATCACGCCGTCCGCGCGTCGCCGGAAGATGTCGTATCCGCTGGCGACATCCTCGAGCGCGAGGTCATGCGTGAACATCGGCGTGAGGTCGACGCGCCCGTCGCCGATCAGCTTGAGCAGGTAGTCGAAGCGCTTTCGCCCCGTCGGACAGAGCGTCGTGATGAACCGGCGGTGGTAGAAGCTGCCGTCGAGCGGGACGGAGACGGTGCCTTCGGTTCCGTACACGCCGACCGACGATACCGTCCCGCCGAAGCGCGTCACGCGGAAACAGTTGTCGAGCGTCGCCTGCTTGCCGAGCGCCTCGACCGCAACGTCGACGCCGCGACCGCCGGTGAGGTTCATGATCTCGTCGGCCGCACCGGCCGGCGAGACCACATGGTGCGCTCCGAGTTTCTTCGCCATCGCGACGCGCTCGGGAATGCTCTCGACCGCGATGATGAGGCCGGCGCCGTAGGTTTTCGCGGCGGCGGTCGTACAAAGCCCGACGGGACCCTGCGCGAAGATCGCGACCGACTGGCCTTCCTTCATGCCGGCGCGCTCGATGGCTGCGAAGCCCGTCGACATGATGTCGCTTACGAACAACGCCTGGCGATCGTCGATCGACGAAGGGATCAGCGCCGACGAGAAATCCGCGCCGTTCAGCAGGAACGCCTCGCCCTGGCCGCCGAACAGCAGGTTCATCGGCGCGCCATGGGTGCTGCAGACCTGCGGCTCGTCTTCGACGCAGCGCTCGCAGCTTCCGCAGCCGGTCAGGCATGCAGCAACGATGCGGTCGCCCTTCTTCAGCGTCTCGACGCCTTCGCCGACGGCTTCGACGATGCCGATCGACTCGTGGCCCATCGGCATGCCCGCAGGGATCATGTCGAAGTCGTCGACGATGTGGATGTCGGATCCGCAGATCGTCGTCAGCGTCGTGCGGATGAGCGCCTGCCCCGGGCCCGGATCGGGCAGGGCGACTTCCGCAAATGAAACCTTGCCAGGACCTTCCTTGATGCAGGCACGAATGTTCGGCATGGCCGCATTGTGCGTGCGCCGCCGCGTTACTCAAGCGACGGAGCCGCTCCCCATGCGGAGTCCTCGCGGCACGAAGGATAAGCTCGGTCCGACGTATTCCGCTCAGAACCCGGCGCTCAGCGCGTCGAGCACGACGCTCACGCGACGCGGCAGATGGCGGCGGCTCGGGTACAGCGCGTGAATGGGGATCTCGGGGATCTTTGCGCGAGGCAGCAGATGCAGCAGTGTTCCCGCCTCGATGCAGGAGGCCGCGACGTAGTCCGGGAGCGCCGCGATTCCGGCGCCGGCCTCCGCGAGATCCCTGATCGCAAACAGATCGTTGATGCGAAAACGCGGCTCGAGGCGCCGGCGGCCGCCAGCCTGCGCGAGCAGCTTCGGCACGCTCTTCAGCGACTCGGCCGCCGGCACGAGCAGAAGGTCGTGATCGCCGAGGGTTTCGAGTGAGCGTGGCCGGCCGCGCCGTTTCACGTACGACGGTGAAGCACACAGCATCACGCGGCTCGCGCCGAGTCGGCGCGCGACAAGGGAAGAGTCGTCGAGCGGACCTTCGCGCACCGCAAGATCGAGCTCGTCCTCGAAGAAGTCCAGTTTCCTGCCGGTCAGCACGAGATCGAAGTCGAGCCCGGCGTGCTCCGCAGCAAGCGCGGCAAGCACCGGCAGCACGCGCGTGCGTCCGAGGCTCGGCGTCGTCGAAATGCGCACGCGGCCGCGGATGTCGTGGCGGCGCTCGCGAACGGCCGACGACGCTTCGGCAAGTGCCTCGAACAGCGGCCGCGTGCGCTGCGACAGCTCGAGGCCTGCGTCGGTAGGCCGGATCTGACGCGTCGTGCGCTCGAGCAGTCGGACGCCGAGCGACTCTTCGAGGCGCGAGATCTGCTTGCTCACCGCCGACGGAGTCAGGCCGAGCCGCCGTGCAGCCACGGTCAGGCTGCGCGTCTCGATGGCATGCAGGAGAGTTCGAATCGCCGCCAGGTTCTCGCCGGTCACCTGTGAATTCATTTCACGAGTCTAGTGAAAAAGGATCGATTGTTGAATCTGTCGAATGACGGCACATTGCCGGCATGACAACGACAGGAACGATGCGAGCCGCCGAAGCCCCCGCCGTCCACCATGTCCCGCTGTCGATCCGGATCCTGCGGCGGCTGAGACCGCTGATCGCATGGTTTCTCGGATCGCCGCTGCACGGCGTGCTGAGCGGCGACGTTCTCCTGCTGAGCTGGAGCGGCAGGAAGTCCGGCAAGCGCTACGCGCTTCCGATCTCGTACACGGAGCTCGGCGGACGCTTGTATCTGTGCACGCGAGCGGGCGGCTCGACCTGGTGGCGCCATCTGCGCAACGCGCCCGAAGTGGGCCTGGTCCTCAAAGGAAAGAATGCGCGCGCGATCGCGACCGTGCTCGACCCGGCCTCGGCGGAAGCCCTCGACGGACTGCGCGCGTTTCTCACGCGCAACCCGGGCACCGGCCGCCTTCTCTACAACGTCGCGGCGGACGCGAACGGCACCCCGCGCGAGGACGACCTCGAGCGTGAGGTACTGGCATCGATCGTCGTCCGGCTCGAGCCGCTCGAACGGTAACGTTTGAGCGTTGCGCGGCGGATACCGATCCGGCGCGCAGCGCCCGGGCAGCCTACTTCTTGCGCGCGGCCTCGGCCTTGAGCTTGGTGGCCTGCTGCGCCGTGATGGCCTGCTGCTTCTTGTTGTCGGAGCTGGCCGTCTTGGCCTGCTTCTGGGAGTTCTTTTTCTGTGTTGCCTTCGGAGACTTGTCGCCCATGGGTGATCCTTTGAATCGATTGCATGGTCACCGGGCCCGTACCCGGAGACGGTTGATTTTCGCCACCCTGCGCCGAATCCATCATCGACGCCAGTCGCCTAGCGTACTTCCGGCAATGGGGTGGGCGTGGGCGGCCGGCGCATGAGCGGCACGAGCGGAATCAAGGCGACGAACACGCAGAACACGATCAGGTAGCAGTCGCGGAACGCGAGCGCGGTCGCCTGCGCCGCGATCGACTGCTCGATGATCTTGTATGCGCCGGCCAGCGCGTCGGACGGATCGAGGCCCTTCTGCTGAAGGCCGGAGACGAGCTGCGCGATGCGAAGCCGCGTCGCCTCGGAGAGCGGCGAAACCGACTCGGCCAGGTACGCGTGGTGCAGCGCGCCGCGGTGGTCGATCAGCGTAGCCAGCGCAGCAATGCCGAAGCTGCCGCCGATCTGCCGGAACAGGTTGTAGAGCCCGGCACCCTGGAGAAGGTCTTCCGGCGGAAGCGCACGCAGCGTCGCGGTCGACAGCGGCACGAACATGAGTCCCATCGCCATGCCGCGACCGATCTGCGGCCAGAACAGATCCGAAAACCCGCTCTGGCCCGTCCACTGGCTCATTCCCCAGACGGCTGGAAGGAACACCGCGATGCCGAGCCCGAACAGCGGCGCCGGCCCGAGCCGGAACACGAGCCGGCCGGCGATCGGCATCATCAGCGCAGTCATCAGCGTGGACGGAAGAACCGCCACGCCCGACTGCCACGACGTCCAGCGCAGCAGGTTCTGCGTAAAAAGCGGGAACAGGAAAATGCTGCCGTAAAGTCCGATTCCCATCGCAACGCCGCACGTGCAGCCGACGACGAGAGCACGATGGCGAAGCACGCGCAGGTTGACGACCGGATGCTCGGTTGCGAGCTCGTGCACGACGAACCACACGAGCGCGATCGACGCGACGACGGAAAGGCCGACGATGCGGTTGCTCTCGAACCAGTCTTCGCGATGCCCGATTTCGAGGAGAATCTGCAGTGCGGAGATCCCGACGATCAGGAGCGCGATGCCCGACCAGTCCGTTGCCTCGCGCTTGCGCACGTTCTCCGGCCGCTGCCGCGGCAGATAGCTCCAGCAGAGCAGCGCGGCCGCAATGCCGATCGGCACGTTCACGTAGAAAATCCACGGCCACGCCCACACGTCGGTGATCCAGCCGCCGAGAGTGGGGCCGAGGCTCGGACCGAGCATCGCGCCCACGCCGAAAATCGCCTGGCCGGTTCCCTGCCGCTGCGCAGGGAAGGTCTCGACCATGATCGACTGGCCGAGCGCCAGCAGCGCGCCGCCGCCGAGCCCCTGGACGACGCGGAACGCGACCAGCTCGGGCAGAGTGCGCGCCGCGCCGCACAGGAACGATGCGACGGTGAACAGGATGATCGAGCCGACGAAGTAGCGGCGCCGCCCGAACGCGGCCGCGAAGAAGCTCGTCATCGGGATCACGATCACGTTGGCGACGATGTACGACGTGGCGACCCACGAAATCTCGTCGACCGTCGCGCCGAGGTTTCCCATCATCGTCGGCAGCGCCACGTTGACGATGCTGGTGTCGAGGATCTCGAGCACCACGGCGAGCATGACGCCGATGATCATCAACCACTCGCGCGAGGTGAGGCTCGCCGGGCGGGACGGGTGATTCTCAGCGGATGCGGACACGCACGTCGACGGACATGCCGACCGACAGGTCGGGGCTGGCGCTTCCCGGCGCAGGCGGATCGAGCGCGATGCGCACCGGAACACGCTGCACGACTTTTGTGAAGTTGCCGGTCGCGTTGTCGGGCGGCAGCAGCGCGTATCTTGCTCCGGTGGCGGGTGCGATCGATTCGACGTGACCTCGGATCGCGGCCTGAGGAAACGCGTCGACGCGGATCTCGGCCTCGTCGCCCGCGTTCATCTCCTCGATCTGCGTTTCCTTGAAGTTCGCGATGACCCAGTTCGCAGAGTCTTCCGCGAGCGCGACGAGCGGCTGGCCGGGCGTGACGTTGGCGCCGAGCTCGACGTTCTTGCGCCCGACGGTTCCGGCGAACGGCGCCGTGACGATCGTATGAGAAAGTGCGAGCTCGGCTTCGTGCACCATCGCTTCGGCCTGGCGCACGGGCGCGTCGCTGCCGAGCGTCGCGCGCTGGGCACGCTCGAGCTCTTCGGCCGCATGAAGCGTCGCAACTGCGCTGTCGCGTGTCGCGACGGCCGAATCGAGATCGCTCCTGCTCGAGACTTCATGCGTGACGAGGTTGCGCGTGCGCGCCAGCTCCTGCTCGGCGTGATGCAGCGTAGCCTGTGCGGCGGCGATCTGCGCACGGGCGGCGTCAGCCGACGCGGAAGTTTCGGCCATATGGTTGTGCGCGGCGTCAAGATCAGCGCGGGCCCTGGCAAGCCGCACTTCGTAGTCGGCGGGATCGAGCTTGACCATCGGCGCGCCGGCGGCGACATGCTGGTTTTCCTGGACCAGCACCTCGACGACATGCCCGGGCACCTGCGGAGAAAGAAAGACCAGATGACCTTCGACGAACGCGTCGTTGGTCGTCTCGTAGTCGCGCAGCACCAGCACCCAGTACGAGACGACGGCTGCGATCGCGATGACCGCCGTACCGATGAGGATCGGACGCACGCCGATGCGCGTCCGTTCGTTCGCAATTCCGGCTACAGCCTCAGCCATGTCTGCTCTCACTGTTGCCGGCTCGCATGCCGTCAAGGAAGATCGCGACGTACGCCTCGGCGACTTCTTCCGGAGGCTGCGGATACTGGTCGTGCTGACCGAACACGTGGCGCACGATCAGGTGGTCGACCACCATGCCCATGAACGCGCGCGCGGCGAGTCGCGGTTCGATTGCGCGCAGCGCGCCTTCGCGCGTCCGGCGCTCGATATAACCGGTCAGGAAATCGCGCAGCCTTACGATGCGTTTCTCGTGGAATGGCCGCGACAGCTCGTGTCCCTCGAGCGCAGAGAACAGGATCAGGCGCAGGATCGACGGATCGCTCTCGACGCTGCGGAACAGTGTCAGCGCAAGCTCGGTGAAGACGGCGTGGTCGTCGCCGCTGCGCGCGTGCGGGGCGACCGATTCGAGCAGGTCGGATGCCGCCGCGCGCTCGTCGAGGATCGCCGCATACATCGCTTCCTTGCTCGCGAAGTAGCGGTAGAGCGCGGCCTCGGTGATCCCGACGGCCGCAGCGATGTCGCGCGTGGTGGTGCCGCTGAAGCCGTGGGTGCCGAACAGACGCGCGGCTTCGCGCAGGACCTGGGCCCGGCGTTCGTCGGCCGTGAGCCGTGGAGAAGATTTCGCTAGCGCGCTGGAAGCCATCTAGTAAGCGTTTACTAACCAAGCCGCGATTGGTCAACCTTTTCGAGCCTCCCCGGAACCCGGTTCGATGGAACTGCCGATTCCCGTTGACGGAACGTTCACAATATTCTAAACGTTCACAACGTGCGGTGAGGTCGAGGCGGCGACGGCGGCTCGACCGCGACGGCCGGAAGGAGAGTTCAGCAGATGGAGCGCAAGGTCGGAGTCTTCGTCGAAGGAATGGGCGCGTCGGCGGCGAGCTCGGGCGTCCTCAACTCGCTGCAGGGTCGCATCTTCGCGCTGCTGTATCTCGAGCCCGCGCCGCTTTCGCTCGAAGACATCGCCGTCAAGCTCGACCAGAGCAAGAGCAACATCTCGATCAACATCCGCGGCCTCAGCGACTGGCATCTGGTCCGTCGCATCCACATGCCGGGCTCGCGCCGGGATCACTACGAAGCGGCGACGGATCTCGTGCGCGTGATGCAGGAGATCATCGAACGGCGTTTCCGATGGAACATGCGCCAGGTGCTGGCGACGATCCAGGAGACGCGAAGCGTGGACAGCGCTGCGCCGTCCACCGACGAAGCGTTCATCAACCAGCGCCTGACGACTCTCGAGACGTTCTTTCGCGTGATGGACGCAACTGCGGGAATGCTCGCTCCGGGCAGGCCGTTCCCGCCACAGCTCGCCGCCATGGCGGCGACCGCCGGCGATGCTCCCAAGGAAACGAAGCCGGCAAGGAGGTCCAGATGATGGATCCAGTCACCAGCGTCGTGCTCGCATGGCTGTTGTTTGCGGTCACCCATATCGGCATGGCTTCGGCGCCCGTACGCGGGCCGCTATCGCACCGGTTCGGGGAGAAGGGATTCGCCGCGATATTCTCTACCGTCGCGGCGGTCACGTTCGCCGTGCTCTGCTACGTGTACTCGAACGCGAGCAGCGCCGGGCCGCCGGGGCTCGCACTCGGCGCAACGTGGCTTCGCGCGCCGCTGATCGCGGTCAGCGTCCTCGGCATCGTGTGCGCGTGCGGCGCGCTGTTCGACTATCCGACCGGGGCCTACGCGGTCGGAAAAGCGGGGCAGCAGCCCGAGCCGCGCGGATTCGAACGCATCACGCGCCACGGATTCGCGGTAGGAATGTCGCTGGTGGGCCTCGCGCATGCGCTGCTCGCGACGCATCTCAGCGGCACGGTTTTCTTCGCGATACTGTTCGTCTTCGGAATCGTCGGCAGCATCCATCAGGACGCCAAGCTGCTGGCGCGCAATCCTTCCGTGCATGGCCCCTACATGGCCAGGACCTCGCTGATTCCGTTCGGCGCGATCCTCGCCGGACGCAACCGCCTCGTGCTTGCCGAGCTGCGGCCGCTGTCGATCGTTCTCGGCCTCGTCGCCGCGTGGGGACTGCGCCAGGCACATCCGGCGATCTTCGCACACGGCGGAATCTACGTGACGGCAGCCGCGATCGGCGGCGCAATGGTCGCGACGCTGCAGGTCGCGCTGGTCAGCGTGCGCCGTGCGCGGCGTCGCAGGAAGAAAGCGGCGAATCTGCCCGGCATCGACGCAGCGCAGACCCACTGACCGAGGCGGATGCATCGACGCAGGAGCGACGGAAGCCGTCGCACCTCGACCAAGGGAGCTTGGTCGTAGGAGCCGGGCTCGCGAGGATGAAGGCGTGACCTCGACGTGGCCGCGCCGCGACTTTCCGCACGCCTGCACGTAAACAGATGCCGTGGCCGTCAAAGCAACGATTTTCAAGATCGACCTCGAGATCGCCGACATGGATCGCGGCTACTACGGCTCGCACGCGCTGACGATCGCGCGGCATCCGTCCGAAACCAGCGAACGAATGATGATCCGCGTCCTCGCGTTCGCGCTCTGTGCGCACGAACGGCTCGAGTTCGGCACCGGCATTTCCACCGCCGATGAACCGGACCTGTGGCGTCGCAGCCTGACCGGCGACATCGAGCATTGGATCGAGATCGGGCAGCCGGATCCGCGGCGCATCCACAAGGGATGCGGGCGCGCCGGCAGCGTGAGCGTGTACCTTTACGGCGGCAGGAAGGCCGCGACCTGGTGGGAACAGGAGCGCGCAGGCCTCGAGCGTCATTCGAACCTGACCGTCACGCTGCTCGACTCTGAGCAGACGGCAAAGCTCGCCGAGCTTGCCGATCGCGGCATCTCGATCCAGTGCAACATCCAGGACGGAGACGTGTGGATGATGCGCGACTCGATGTCCGTCGAGATCACTCCTGTGGTTTTACTGCGGGGCGGCGATGGACCTCGCGGCGCTGCGCCGACGCGCGGCGCATCCGGGCCTGGCTTGTAACAGGACCCGTTCGCCGTCATCTCGAACGGCAATGGCGGGCAATGGAAACTCGACGCTGCGTACGGCCCGGCGGATCGTCGTTGCGGTAGTCGGCACCACCGTGAGCCTGTTTGGTGTCGCACTGCTGGTGCTGCCGGGTCCTGGACTTCTCGTGATTGCGCTCGGGCTTTCGATTCTCGCGTCGGAGTTCGTCTGGGCGAGGCATTTCCTGCGCCAGGTGCGCGAGAAGATCTCCGCAGCGACCGGAAAAACCGTCTAGGGCGACTCCCTCACGTCACCGGCAGGTCTTCGCTCCCACTTTTCCCTTGCACTGTCCCGAACAGCACGACGCACCCGTCGTGCACGCGCTTCCAGCCGCGCTGCAGCTCGCGCACGAAGGGCTCGCCGCACACTGCGCGATGTCGCTGCAATCGGTTGCTCCGTCGCAATCGTTGTCGATGCCGTCGCTGCACGACGTTTCGGCCGGTGGCGGAGCGCCGCAATCGCCGGCGCACGTGCAGCTGGTTTCGGTTCCATTGCACGAATGATCGCCGCAGACCGGCGCCGCGGGGCAGTCGCGGCTGCAGCTGGTCGTGTTTTCGTTGCCGCCGCACAGGCCGTCGCCGCAGCACGACGCCGCACTGGTCGTTACGCAGCTCCCGCACTGCGATGCGCTGCAGCCGACCGGACCCGAGCCGCCGGGCGCTCCGCAGCAGAAACGCGCGGCAGGCTTGCCGCCCTGCTTCCCGTTGCAGTCGGCCGCGCACGTCAGGCAGTTCTCGCCGTCGCCCGCCTCGCAGATGCCGTTCCCGCAGGTCGCTCCGCTGCCGGTGCAATCGGCAGGGCACGTGCCGCAGGTTTCGCCGGCGCCGCAGATTCCGTTCGTACATCCCGTGAAGGTGAGTGTGCACGACGACGTGCACGCCGGCGTGCCGCCGCAACCGCCGCAGGTGGCTCCACCGAGGCTCGCGCCGTCGCAGCTCTCGCCGCTTTCGATGATGCCGTTGCCGCACACGGCGGGCACGGTCTTGACCATCGTGAAGTAGTCACGCGTCGTTCCGGTCGAATCGAGGAACTTGACGTCGAGCCGCGGTCCGTCGAAGTCGAGCACCAGCGAGCCGAGCGTGACGAGCCCGATGTACATCGCCGGATGATTGAGCGCGGCCGACACCGTTTCGCTCGACGAGCCGGCGACCGCATAGACGGCGCCTTGGCGCGCCTGCGGTCCGCCGCCGGCTTTTTCGTACGCACCGGTGCCGTCCTCGCGCCCGCTGCCGCCGTCCTTCTTCATGCTGCTGGTGAACGTGGCCGACGATCCGTAGTGACCGTCGATCAGGAACGAACGCTCATACGAATGGCTGTGTCCGGTCAGCACCAGGTCGACGCCGCCCTGTTCGAGAAGCCGCACCGCGTTCTCGCGCATCTCGATCATCTCGATGTCGAGATCGGAGTCGTGTGAGCCTTTGGAGTACGGAGGGTGGTGGAAAAAGGCGATGACCCACGTCGCGGTCGTGTCGGCGAGGTCGGCAGCAAGCCACTGCGCCATCCCGCCGGTCATCGAACGGTCGGTCTCGTACGAATCGAGACAGATGAAATGGATGTCGCCGTAGTCGAACGAGTAGTACGCCTCGGTACCGGACGCGAGGCCGCCGGCTTCGCCGGCTTTCGGCAGCGTGAAGATGTCGTAGTACGGCCCGGACTGGGAAGCCGAGTCGGCGGTGTGCCCATCGTGGTTGCCGAGCGTCGGCCACAGCACCGACTTTCGCAGCATGGTCGGATACGTGTCGAAGACTGCCGCCTGGAACTCGCTGTCGGTACCGTCGACATACGCGTTGTCGCCGAGCATCAGCCACAGATCGGTCGGAGTCGACGCAGTGAAATTGAAGTACGCGTCGCGAACTGCACGGGCGTTCGCGTTGGCATTGCCCGAGTCGCCGAGCGCCCAGACGCGCGTCGGCCGCGAGGTGCCCGCCGGCGGCGACGTGACGAACGAATAGCTGCTCGAGTTGCCCGCGAGCTCGGCCGTGGTCGTGCCGACCGAATAGAAATACGCTGTATTCGCCGAAAGCCCCGAAACCGGAACGACGTGCTCGCTTGCCGTCCCCGGCACGCACGCGACCTGCGTCAGGTTCCCGGGTGCGCTGCCGTAACGGACGCAGCCGTCGGTCGCGACCGTGGTGCGCCAGCGAACGACGATGCCCGACGCGGTCCCGAGCTGAAGATACGGTCCGCGCGACACCGATGCACCGGCGTTGATCGTGAGCTTCGGCACGAGCACGAGGTCGCTCGACGGAAGCGTCGAGTTCCAGACGCCGATCGCGAGCACGTTGGTCCCGTTGTGCAGCGCAGGAATGGCCTTGGCCGAAACGTCGGCCAGCGTTCCGTAGTTCGGCGTGGCGGCGTTGCTCGACTCGTGCAGCGCCGCCGGAGTGTTCCACGCAAGAGTGCCGGCCGGCAGCTGCGGCGATCGGAAGACTTCGACGCCGTTGATCCACGCGGCGTAGCCGTCGTCGTAGTCGGCTCCGACCAGGAGGTTGGTGACGGCCGAGACATCGGCGATCGTGAACGTCGTGCGCGTGTAGACCGAGTTGGTCGCTGCGGGGACCGTCGTGGCGAGAAGCGCTGCGGCGCCGGTGCCGGTTTCATAGCCGACGCCGTAGTTGCCGGCCGTCCATGCACCGGCGTTGAAACCCTCGGCCGTCCAGCTGGTTCCGATACCGGGATCCGAGCTGTTCGCGCGCCAGGTCATCGTCTTTCCGGCCTCGACGAGCACCGTCTCCGCGCGCGCGAAGCCGTTCGTGACGAGGACTGCGGCGGCCACCAGCGACGCGCGCAGCAATCCGCGGCGGCGCGCGGGCCGATCGGTCGATGTCGCTGCGATGCTCGAGACGCAAGGCTGATGCGTACGGAATGCGTTCATGGTTTCCCCCCGGAAACTTGAGTCTTTGAGTTCGAAGAAGCCGACAGAGCCGGACGGATCGGCGGCGCCGCGCCTCGCGACCCAGGCGCCGCGCCCTGCGGCCCGAGCGCCGCGATCCTGCTGCGCAGGCTTTCCGCGAGCCCGGTGGTCGCGCGCACGCTTCGGGTATTCGGCGGCAGTTTGTCGATGGCCGCGAGCGCGGCCTGGTATTCGCGCCGCGCGTCTTCGTTGCGGCCGGCTGCGGCGAGAACGTCGCCGCGCCTTGCCATCCACGTTTCCTTGCGCCTGGCGTCCTTCTCGATGCGCGCGATGCGGCTGAGCGCGGCGTCCCATTTCTTCGCACGCGTCTCGAGCTCGATCGCCAGCAGCTCGAGCGCGATGGCGTTGTGAAGATCCTTGAGCCCCTCGTCCAGGCTGGCGATCGCGTCATCGAGGTGCGCGTCGCCCGCCCCGGCGATCGCACGCGCTCGAGCAAGATAATTGTCGGGCTGGGACTCTTCGCGCGCCTTGGCGATTGCGATTCCGCGGCTGAAGGCGGCCGCCGCCTCCAGGTTGGCACCCTGGGCGAGGAGGATCCGCGCGCGCACGATGTGGCCGCCCGAGTTGGAAGGCGACGAGACCAGGAAGCGGTCCGCTGCCGCAAGCGCGAGGGCTGTGTCGCCCGCGTCGAGCAGCGTCTCGGCGACGACCAGGTCGACCACGGCAAGCGTAGGGTCCAGGCGTCGCGCGGTCTCGAAATCGGCGAGCGCCGCTGGCCATTGTGACTTTGTTCGATAGAGCTGGCCGCGCCGAAGGTAGAGACTGGCGTTCGCGGGGTCGCTGTCGAGATGCTTGGTTACTTCTTCGATCTGAAAGTCCGGGTCTTCGTGGGCGACCGCGGGGGCGGCGAAGAGCATCGTGGCAAGCAGGGTCGCCGCAAAAACGGTAGGCATCGGCCCAGCATGAGGAAGGATCTTCGATTGAACAAGCCGGTCGCAGCCGCAGCATTCCGGGTAGCATCGATGATCGCATTGCTGCCGGCCTGCGCCCATGCCGGCGATCGTGCGACCGGCGACTGGGGCGGAGTGCGCACGACCCTGGCCGACCGCGGAGTCGAGGTCGAAGCCGACTACACCGGCGAATCGACCGTGCTCGACGGCGACGACGAGATCTCCTATCTCGGCAACCTCGACCTGTACGTCACGTTCGATACCGAAAAGCTTCACGCATGGAGCGGCGGGACGGTGTTCGTCTACGGAGAAAACAAGCACGGCTCCGGACTTTCGGACGACCTCGGGCTGCTCATGCAGGTCACCAACCTGGAAGCCTCGAGCTTCACGCAGCTCTCCGAATTCTGGCTCGAGCAGCAGCTCGGCGGACACATCGTCTTCCGCCTCGGCAAGCAGGACGCGAACCGCGATTTCGCGAGCCCGCGTTTTGCCGGGAACTTCATCAACTCGTCGTTCGGCGTGCTGCCGGGCTCGCCGCTGCCGTCGTATCCGGCTCCGGCCCTCGGCGTGGCGGTTCTCGCCGACTGGACGAAATGGTTCGGCGCGCGTGCGGGAATCTACGAAGGCGAGCCGCGCGTCGAATCGTTCGGCGCACACGCGTTCGAGGATCACGCCGGAGTGTTCGCGGTGGCGTCGCTTCATCTGGAGCACAGCTTGCTCGGACAGGAGGACGCGGGGCAGCTCGAAGCCGGCGGCTGGACGCATTCCGGCGAAGACCGGTCCGGAGTCTACGGGGTCTATGACCTGCTTCTGTATCAGCATCCCGAGAACAAGGATGACCAGCGCAGCGTGCAGGGCTTCGTGCGCGGCGGATGGTCATCCGAGCAGCCGGACCAGATCGGGACCTACGTCGGCGGCGGACTGACGGCGCACGGGTTCCTCGGCATGCACAACACGATCGGCGTCGGCACCGGCTACGTCAAAAGCGACACGACGCACGAGACGTTCGTCGAGCTGATGTTCAAGTGGCGGCCGCGGCCGTGGTTCACGGTCGAGCCCGACGTGCAGGTGTACGATACGGAGCACGGGCATCCGGTGTTCTTCGTGCTGCGCGTCAAGCTCAAGCTGTGAACGACAGACGCTGATTACAGCCAGCGCTTCCACACACGCGCGACGGTTTCCTTGACCCGCGTCGAAATCCCGCGGCGTTTCCAGTGCGTCTTCGTGATCTCGCGCGATGCGGCGACGTCGTCGCGGAACATCGCTTCGAGCTGGTCTGCGAACTGCTCGCCGAGAATCACCGCATTGATCTCGTCGTTCTTGACGAGGCTGCGGTAGTCGAGGTTTGCCGAACCCACCGTGGACCACACGCCGTCGATCACGGCAGTCTTTGCATGAAGCACCGAGCCCAGCCGCTCGTGCAGCCGCACGCCGGCATCGAGCAGGTCGGAAAAGCGCGCGCGGCCGGCGAATCGCGTCATCCAGAAGTCGGTGACGCCGGGGAGAACGATCTGCGTGTCGACGCCTCGACGTGCGGCCCGGATGAGTGCTTCGACCAGCTCGTCGTCCGGAACGAAATAGGCCTGCGTCAGATGAATCGAGCGCTGGGCATGCTCGATGGCCGACAGCATGGTCGTATGAATGAGACTGAACGAATCATCCGGTGTGCTGCCGATCGCTCGCACGATCTGGTTGCCGGCCGGAGCGGCGGGCGCGAAGTATTCGTTCCACGGCAGCCGGTCCCCGTGCTGCTTTTCCCACGTTTTGCGGAAGAGTTTCTGGAACTCCTGAACGACGGGGCCTTCGATTTCGACGTGCGTGTCGCGCCACGTGCGCATGGTCGCAGACTTTGTGAAGAAACGCCCCGACGAGAACCGCGATGCGCGCGGCGAGCTCCCCGCATACTCGTTGCTGAAATTGAGGCCCCCGGTGAACGCGACGCGATCGTCGACGACGAGAAGCTTGCGGTGGTCGCGCTGCTCGAGCTGCCAGCTGCGGCGCGCTTTGGTCGGGTCAACCGGATTGTACTCGACGACATGGACTCCGGCGCGGCGAAGCTCGTCGAAGAACCGCTCGTCCGTGTCGATCGATCCGACGCTGTCGTAGATCAGGTTCACCGCAACGCCTTCGCGCGCTTTTGACATCATCAGGTCGGCGATGCGCCGGCCGAGCTCGTCGTCGTGGAAGATGTAGACCTCTACGTTGATGTGGTGGCGTGCGTCGCCGAGGGCCCGTTCCATCTCGCGGAAGGTTTCGTCCCCGTCGCGCAGCAGCTGGGCGCGATTGCCCATGACGAGCGGCGCATCCGTGTACGCTTCTTCGACGGCGAGGTGCGCAAGGAGGATTTCGCTTGCACCGGCCTCGCGCGCCAGGGATTCGAGGACGTGCTCGCTGCGCGCCGGCGACAATGCACCCGCCGGCGTTTCGAGGATTGGAGTTGCTCCGACGACATGCTCGATGTCCCGGGAATCCCTTAGCCGGACCCCGGGCGAGCACGACCATGCCAGCGCGGCGACAGCTATCGGAAGAAAAAGCCGCCTGACCCGTGTTGCTGCCGCGCGAGCTCTCACGCGAAACATTCTGCACGATTCTTTCCAACCAGCAGCAGCCGCGCCGATGCCGGTACGCAGTTGGGCAGCAATGGCCGAGATCGTTGCGCCACAGGGGTGCGGCGCGGTGTTGCACATCCGGCAAAAAGCAGCGCAACTCGAAGCAGGTCCCGATGATGTCGGTTCGAGCTCAGCCGTTGCGGTCGACGGTCTTCGTCGCGTGCGCGATCTTTTGCATCGTGCTGACGGGTTGTACGCAGCTGTCGGGAAAGCGAAGCCGCATTGCTGCCGCGCCCGCTCCGACGCGCGAGCTGCTGCTCGACGTGATGACAGCCGGCGACGGGCACATCCGCGTCGCGGAGCAGCATACACCGCAGGATGGACCTCTGCCGTTCTTCGTGCCGCCCGAGCCCGATCGGCTGCGACCGTGCTGCGCGTTCGGATACGATCTGAAGGTCAAGATCGGTGCAGTGCCAGTGCCCGGATTCTCGATGCAGACGGTGCGCGGGCGCTCCGACATCGGTCAGCACTCGTACGGCGCCGGGCTTGTGCAGTTCGCTTCGAGCCCGGTCGCGCACGCTCCCGGACAGCCGTCGCGCGAAAGCAACGGTATCGCGTACACGTGTCGCGGCGGATTCATCGACACCGCGCACCTTCGCGACTACGCGGACCTGACCGCGTATCTCGCGCCGCAGATCCGTGCGCGCCTCGACGGCGGCGGCGACATCGTGCTCGCCGACCAGGGCGGCACGCGCACGGTTCGCGTCCGGCCGCTGCCTCGAGCCGTGTCCGGACGCGAGCGCGACGCGTTTTCGATCGCGGCTGCCGAGTGGACCACGTTCGAGCTTTCGGTGTGGCGCGAGATCGCAACCTGGTACGGCCACGAAACGGTACCGCCGTGGCCCGAGAAGATCTCATCGTTTTCGATCGAGGATCTGTACTCGAACCTGCTCGGAACCAGGCTCGCCGGAGCGCTTCTCGCAACGCGCACGTTTCGTAACGAAGCCGAATACGACTCGGCGATGAGCGCGTGGATCGACGCGGCGCTCGATGCCCTCGGCATCGTCTCGCAGCAAGCGGCCGCCGACGCGATGAAAGCCGTGGCGGGCCTCTGGTGGGATCCGCAGCGCAAGGTTCCCGACTGGAAGGTGCTTCGCCGCCGCAAGTTCGACATCTACGGGACCGTGCCGCCGTGGCTGATCGAATCGGCCTCGGGAAGAACAGTCGACGCCGCGCCGGGCTGCGATGGTCACCAGGAGCCGGTCGTGCTGCACACCATCGATCGCTTGGGTGGCATCACGATCCGCGACGTTGCATCGGTCGAGCTCGTCGTCAGCGACAAGCTCGCATCGCACGGGTTTCCGTTCCCGCGCGGCGGCGACCGGCACATCACGCCGGGGGATTTCCCGACGATCGTCGACGCGATCCGTCGCGAGACGAGCAGAGCGCTCGGCGGTCCGGCCGATCACCCGTAAAAGCGGGGTTTCCTACCGGACGCTCGCAGCCTTATAGTCTCCGGTCTTGGCGCATCCCGGAGAGAAGCTTCTATTCCGTCCCAATACATCGGGACCGGTCTCGGTCTGCCTCGCGTATCCGAATACGTGGGCCGTCGGGATGGCGAACCTCGGCTACCAGGCGGTGTTCCGGATCCTCTCGACGACCCCCGGCATCGTCTGCGAACGGGTCTTTCTGACGGACGACGGCACGCGGCCGAAGACCGAAGAAAGCGGACGCTCGCCGGCCGAGTTCGACGTGCTCGCGTTCTCGCTGTCGTTCGAGAGCGACTACCCGAACATCGTGCGCATCCTCGACAGCGCCGGCATTCCGGCGCGCACCAGGGATCGCAAGGACGGCGAGCGCGGCTGGCCGCTGCTGCTGGCCGGCGGGCCGGCAACGTTTCTCAATCCCGAGCCGGTGGCGCCGTTCTTCGACCTGTTCCTGATCGGTGAAGGCGAAGAGATGATCCGCGATGCATTCGCCGGCGCCGAGGCGTGGGCCGGAGTTTCGCGCGAGCGGATCCTCGACGAGATGTCCGTCGTCGAAGGCGCGTACCGTCCGGATCGCTACGACGTCGAGTACGGCGAAAGCGGTCACCTCGTGCGGCGCACTCCAAAAGATGGCGCGCCCGCCGTCGTCACGCGGCGCTACGTCGCCAACCTCGATGCGTTTCCGACGGCAACTTCGGTCGTCGCTCCGGGATCGGTGTTCGGCGATTACTTCCTCGTCGAGGCGAGCCGCGGCTGCGAGTGGGGTTGCCGGTTCTGCGCGGCCGGATTCATGTACCGGCCGGTGCGCCATCGCAGCGCCGAGTCGATGACCGCGCAGGCGCTCGAAGGGCTGCCGCACGCCGCGGCGTCGACGGTCGGTCTGGTCGGTGCCGAGATGGCGAGTCATCCGGCGATTGCATCCACATGCGAGCGCATTGCAGCGGCCGGCGGCCGTCCGTCGCCGTCGTCGCTCAAGGCGGACCAGATCAGCCCGCGTCTTGCGAAGGTTCTCGCCGGCAGCGGCACGAAGTCGGTCACGGTCGCGCCCGAAGCCGGATCCGAGCGCATGCGGCGCGTGATCAACAAGAACCTGACCGAAGGCGAGATCCTTCGCGCCGCCGAGCTGATGGTCGGCGACGGCGTCGATTCGCTCAAGCTCTACTTCATGTGCGCGCTGCCGACCGAGACCGAGGCCGACCTCGACGGCATCTGCGAGCTCGCGGCGAAGATCCGCGACCGCATGATGGGCCACGGCCGAAAACGCGGGCGCGTCGGGCGCATCACCGTTTCGCTCAATCCGTTCGTGCCGAAGCCGTGGACTCCGTTCCAGTGGGATCCGATGGTGCCGGTGGCCGTCGCGCAGGCGAAGATCGCCTATATCCGCCGAAAGGTCGGGCGAATGCCGAACGTGGACCTCGACGCGGATTCGCCGCGCGAGGCCTACATGCAGACGCTCATGAGCCGCGGCGATCGCCGCGTGGCCGACGTGATCGAAGCACTTGCCCGCACCGAGCGCGGCTGGTGGCAGGAGCTCGGCGAGATCCGTCGCGGTGAAAATCCGGCCATCGCGTTCGACCTCGACGCGTTCGTGCATCGCGAATATCCCGAGGACGCGCTGTTTCCGTGGGACTTCATCGATCATCACATCAACCGCTCGTACCTGTGGCTCGAACGCCGCCGCGCGCATGCCGAGCGCGAAACCGAGCCGTGCGACGTCGCGACGTGCCGCACGTGCGGTGCGTGCTAGGCATGCGGGATCCGCTGGAATAGACCGGTGGTGGTGGGAATCGGCATCGATGCGGTCAGCATCGAGCGCGTGCGGCGCGCCGCCGGCGACACCGAGCGCGGCCTTCGCTTCCGCGCGCGTGTCTTCACCGAGAACGAGCGGCGCGTCTGCGAGACCCGGAAAGATCCGGCCGAATGTTTCGCCGCACGATTTGCTGCCAAGGAAGCCGTGATGAAAGCGCTCGGCGCCGAAGGCATCGCGTTCTCGTTTCGTGAGATCGAAGTCGTGCGCGCGGCATCCGGTGCGCCCGGCATCGTTCTTCACGGACGCGTCGCCGAGCGCGCGCGCGAGCTCGGCGTCTCGGCGATCCATGTTTCGCTGACGCACGCCGAGCCGCTCGCGCTCGCGTCGGTCGTCGCGGAGACCGTCGAATGAAGCAAAAACGGGACAGTCGCGTAAACGGGGACAGACACCGATTGTGCCCCACGCAATCGGTGTCTGTCCCCGATTTCCGCGTCAGCTGCGACAGCATGGTGGCGCTCGGGTCGCGCACGGCCGGCGGTCACACGATCTTCGCGAAGAACTCCGACCGTCCGGCCGCGGAATGCCAGCCGCTGTTTTCGGCTCCGGCGCGAAGGTCGCCGGAAGGCTCGCCACTTCGCTGCCAGTACATCGAGATCGACGACGTCGCCCAGACGTTCGCGCTGGTGGGAGCGCGTCCATCGTGGCTGTGGGGACTCGAGCACGGCGTCAACGAGAAAGGCGTCGCGATCGGCAACCACACGATCTTCACTCGCGACGTTCCCGGCCAGAGCGGCCTGCTCGGCATGGACCTCGTGCGCCTCGGGCTCGAGCGCGGAGCGACGGCCGAAGCCGCCGCCAACGTGATCATCGAGCTCATCGAACGCCATGGTCAGGGAGGCTCCGGCTATTCGGACACGAACTGGCCATACAACAACTCGTTCCTGATCGCCGACGCGCACGACGCATGGCTGCTCGAAGCATCGGCATCGCGCTGGGCGCTGAAGCGCGCGCACGACGGCATTCTGGCCGCGAGCAACCACGTGACGATCGGCGAGGACTGGGACCGCATCGGCCACGATACTGCCGAGCATGCGATCGCGCTCGACTGGTGGCCCGAGCCGACCGGCGTGCGGTTCGATTTTGCGCGCGCGTATCGCAGCACCGAGATCGTTCCGCCGATCGTATCGTCGGGCCGCTATCGCACGACGTGCAGCGCACTGGCCGGCGCCAGGCTCGACGTTGCCTCGGCGCGGCGCGTGATGCGCGATCACTACCAGAGCGGCGACGTGCATCTCCCCGGCGCGTCGCCCGACCAGGAGCGCTACTTCAGCGTCTGCATGCATGCCGATCCGGTCGGCACCACGACCGCGTCGATGATCGTCGAGCTCGACGGCAGCACGGCTCCCGTGATGGCGTGGATGGCGCTGACCAACCCGTGCGTCTCGCCGTATCTTCCGGTCTTCGTCGGCGCGCCGCTTCCTGCCGAGCTCGTTCGCGGTGAGTCCGATCCATCGTCGGGCGGAGCATGGCACCGCTTCAAGTCCCTGCTCGGTGAGGTCGAAAAGGATTTCGCCGCGCGCGCACCGTTCGTACGAACGTTCTGGGACCGCTTCGAGAGCGAGATCGCCGGCGAGACCGAGTCGGCCGTCGCGAGCTTTCGAGCCGCCGAGGCTGGCGTCGAAGCGCGCCGCGCGGCGCAGGCGGATCTCATGTCGCGCGTGTGGGCCCGCGCCTCCGCTGCGCTCGAAGATCTGACCGAGCGCGTTCGCGCTCTCTAGCTACTGGCCGCTGCGCAGGCGGTCGCCTATAGTCGCCCCATGGCCAGACGCGGCGTCGAAGGTGCGCTCTTTTCCGCTCTGCAGGAGCTGGGCAGGGTTTTCGGAGAGAAGCGCGTGATGAACGCGGCCGGTACCGTGCTGCAGACCGCCGCGCAGACCAAGGCCGCAATGGACGACAACGTTTCGACCGTCCTGGGTTTCGCCGGGCTCCCGACACGCGGCGACCTCGAAGCTCTTCGCCGGCAGATGGACGTGATGCAGGCAACGCTCGCGAACCTGTCGCGCAAGATCGATCGCCTGATCGAAGAAGCGCACGAAGACCACAATGCCGCCGAGCCGGGTGAACGCCGTCGCGCGCGCCGCCCTCGCGCGAAGTCAGCCGGCTGACGACGCGCCGCTGCAGCGGAAATCCCGATCCCGTCGGATTGCCGTTCTACTTCGGAGCGGCTTCGAGCTCGCGCGCGAGAATCGCGATGTCGTCGAGCGAGGCAACGTCGACGTCGCGCGCGGCCAGTTCGAACACCGGCGGATCACCGGGCCCGCCCAGGCTTTCGCGAAGATGAACGAGCGCGCTGCGCTCGAGCGCGCGCAGGGCATTCATGTCGGCTTCCATCGCGATCACCGCGCCGCGCTGGCGCGGCGTAAGTCCCGCAAGCCGGATCGCATCCGGCTCGGACGACGGCGTCGCCGCAGGCGTCACGCGATTGGCAACGACAGCGGCAACGCGGATTCCCATGCGGTCGAGACTCGCGCGAAACGCGAGCGCATCGGCGACGTCGCCTTCGCGTGGTCGCGTGACGAGGACGAATGCCGTCTCCGGTGCACGCAGCAGCTCGTCGATCGCGCGCGCGCGGCCTTCGAGGCCGCCGACCAGATCCGAGAACAGATCGACGAACTGGCCGACCTCACGCTGCAGCGGCGTGCCGGTCACGCGGCCGATGGCGGCGATCACGAGCGAGATCGTGGCGCGAGCCAGCACGCCGCCGGTGCGTGCGACGAGGCGTGCCGGCTCGGCAATGATCGAAAGCGCGCCGGTATCGAGAAGACCGGCCAGGCGTGACGGCGCCGAAAGCAGCTCGGTCGCGTTCGTGGCGGGCGGCGTGTCGACCACGAGGCAGTCGCGGCCGCCCTGCGCGACGAGCTCGTGCAGGCGCTGGAACGCCATGTAGTTCTCGGTGCCGCCGAGCTGCTCGGAGATTGCGCGATAGATCGGGTGCGCGAGCAGCTTCTGCGTGACGGCCGCCGACGAGGAGTTCTCTTCGATCATGCGGTCGAACGTGCGCTTGGTGTCGAGGCGCATTGCCGTCAGCGTGCCGCGCGCGCTTTCTGGCAGCGCGACGTCCTGCGGATCCGCGCCGATGGTCGCGATGCCGAGCGCGTCGCCGAGACGCGGAGCCGGATCCACGGTAAGCACCGAGACCATCGCGCCGCCGCACGCCTTGCCGTACGCGATCGCCGCCGATGCGGATGTCTTGCCGACGCCGCCCTGGCCGACGAGCACGACGAGTCGCTTGCCGTAAAGCGCCGCCGCGAGCGATCCGGCTGCCGGCTTCACGCAGCGTCCTCGTCGAGGCGGTCGAGCACCGCCGCGATGTCCTGTTCCGGCGCTTCGGCTCCCTGCCTGCGAAACGAGAATGCGATGCGCGGGCAGTGGCCGACGGTTTTCTCGAGCGCATCGACGAGCTCGAGCTGGCGGCGATGGCGGGCGATGTACATGGCCGCGTCGGCGGAAACTTTCGACCGGCGGATGCGGTCGCCGTCCGTCTTCGAAACGTAGGCCGGCCAGAAGCCGTTGACGACGACGCGGCAGGCCGCGACGCCGGCGTCGGCGACCTGGTCGTGCAGCATGCGGATCTCGGTGACCGCGAGCTCTTCCGGCGTCGTGACCAGCACGGCAGCAAAGCGGCGGGGATCGGCGAGCGCGGCGAGCGCGGCTCCGGCTTCGCGCGCGACCGGTCCGAACGGCGCGAGGTCGTGCACGCGCGACGGTGCCGTCAGCATCGGAACGCTGTGGCCGCTTGCCGGTGCATCGACGACGACGACGCCGCGCCTGCGCCGCGCTTCGGTGGTGATGGCCGTAAGCGCGACCAGATCGCGAAGTCCCGGCGCAGCGGCAGCGACCGCCGAGAACGTGCTGCTGTCCTGGAGCCGCCTTGCGATGAATGCCAGACCGAGAACGCGGGTAAGAAAGCTCTCGAGGTCGCGGCGCTCGTCGAGGATCTTCTCTTCCGGTTCGGAGACGCCGCGCCGGCGTTTCGCGGTGCGGTCCTCCTCGGCAGGCCCTTCGTCTCCGGTCGCGTGCGACGACGACGGCATGCGCATCAGCAGCGACGGACGCCCTCGCCGCAGCGCCTCGCGCGCGAGGGCGGCGGCAACGCAGGACTTCCCGGTGCCTCCCTTGCCGGTCACGAAAAGGATGCGCGCACTCACGATCTCTCGCGTCTAGTACGGCGCCGGGCCGCCGGCAATGCGAGGTGAGCCGGCAACTCTGCAGGCCGATCCGTTGCAAGGCGCGGGGCGACTACCCATGATCCCGCGCATGGACGCGGCGGTCTCCGGAATTCCTGCGGGCGAAGAGGCGCGCCCGCGCAGCGCGACCGTCAGCGACATTTTTCTTGCCCGCCTCGGTGCGCTCGAAAAACGCGTCGGGATCGAGCTCGAGCGCTCGGCCCCGTCGCTCGGACCGGCCGGCGAATACGCACTGCACGTCGCGCGGCTCGGATGGCGCGCAGCCTCGAGCCTGGCGGCTGGTGCGACAACTGCGGCGGGCCGGCGCGAGCTGTTTGCTGCATGGACGGCCGGGGGTCCGGTCGACGAGCTCGGCTTCGATGCGGGGCTCGCCGAAAGCGTGCGCGAAATCGTCAAACCTCTGTCGCGGCGCTGGCTCGGCCTTCACGAAGCTGGAAGCAGCGCGTTTCCCGAGCGTGGAGGGGTTCTCCTTCTGGTGAACCGGAGCGCGTGGCCGATTCCGATCGAAGCGCTGGTGCTCTGGGCGTGGCTGGGAGACGGGCGGCTCGCGGGCCGGCGGCTCGCCGTGCTCTGGGATGCGGATTTTCCGGAGCTTCCGTATCTGTCGGATTTCTTTCGAAGGATCGGGCTGGTTGCGGCGACACGCGAAAACGCGTCGGCGCTGCTCGAACGCGGTGCAGTCGTGCTCGCGTTTCCAGAGGGCGTCGCGGCACGGACGAAAACTTACGACCGGCGCTATCGGCTCGCGCGTTTCGACTCGCACGGCCTGTTTGCCGCAGCGCTGGAATCGGGCGCGCGCATCGTTCCGGGAGCCGTGCTGGGAAATGAAGACAGCTACCCGCTCCTCGGCAGTTTCGGTTTGATCCCGCTCACTGCGCAGTTCCCCCTGCTGGGGCCTGCCGGCATCCTGCCACTCCCCGTGACATGGACCATACGACTGGGTCCCGCGCTGGAATACGGCGGCGAGCGGCAGGACGCGTCCGCAACGGACGCCATCATGGATGCGGTTCGGGCCCGCATGCAGGCCTGCATTGGAGAGCTTCTCGCGGTCCGATCCTCGCGCTGAAGCGTCGCCGCGCGGTCCACGCGCTGAACGACAATTTATTTGCGCGCCGGTCCTTCGGCCTTTCACCCATCATAAAGAAATGTTAACTCATGGCGCTCCATAAGGATGGTCGCGCGGGGGGCCCGTCACGAGACGGGGTCTGCGATGATCCTCCTTTCTAAAGAATGAGCTTCTGTCGAAGGAAGCACGTTGAACGGTCGCCACGCCGTTTCGGGGAGGAATTATGGTTTCGAAATCCATGAGGCTTTCGCTGTCTGCGCTGGTCATGATGAGCGCATTCACTTTTGCCCAACCTTCTGTCGCCGCCAACAAGTGCCAGGGCGCCGGAAACATCGCTAACGGTGTTCTCGAGGCCGGCGAGGAATGCGATGAAGGCGGGGGGGCAACCGGTACGCCGTGCTGTCCGGGCAGCGGCGGGCAGGGATGCAACATCCGGTCGAATGCGACGCTGTGTCGGCCGGCAGCGGCGGGCGTCTGTGACGTGGCGGAAAATTGTACGGGCACCGACGGCAAATGCGCCGCCGACGTGTTCGCGGCATCCACCGTGACCTGCCGGGGCTCGGCGGGCGTTTGCGACAGTGTCGAGTCGTGCACCGGCACGAGCAACGCATGTCCCACAGATACGTTCGCATCGACGAGTACGGTCTGCCGCACGGCCACCGGCGTCTGCGATGCGGCGGAAACCTGCACCGGCACGTCCTCGACGTGTCCGGCGGACGGCCTGCTTTCGACCGCAACGACCTGTCGCGCGGCCGGCGGTGTTTGCGACCTTGCGGAGGTCTGTCCCGGCAACTCGGTCAACTGTCCTTCCGATTCCAAGAGCTCGGCGGTCTGCCGCAGCTCGGCCGGCATCTGCGATCCGACCGAGACATGCGACGGAGTCACCAACAACTGTCCCGCCGATTCGAAGAGCGGCACCACGCTGGTCTGTCGCGCCTCAATCGGAACCTGCGACACTGCGGAGCGATGCGACGGCACCGCCGCCGCCTGCCCGACGGACGCGTTCTCGGCATCTTCTGTGTTGTGCCGCGGTTCGGCCGGTGTCTGCGACGCCGCGGAAACCTGCACAGGTACGTCGAACACGTGCCCGACCGACGGACTGCTGGATTCGACCACTACCTGCCGCGGGTCCGCGGGAGTTTGTGACTCCGCCGAAGTCTGCACCGGTGCGTCGACAGCGTGTCCGACAGATTCGTTCGTGTCCTCATCGACGACTTGTCGCGGATCGGCGGGCGTCTGTGACCTGGCGGAAAACTGCAGCGGCGCGGCTGCCGATTGTCCTGCGGATACCAAGAGCACGGCCGTATGCCGCGGCTCGGCGGGAATCTGCGATACCGCGGAGACGTGCAACGGCGTAAGCAACGCATGTCCGGCGGATACGAAGAACGGCACCGCGACGGTCTGCCGCGCGTCCGGCGGCATCTGCGATCTTGCCGAAACCTGCGACGGCGCCGGCAACGCATGTCCTGCCGACACCAAGAGCACGGCCGAGTGCCGTGCATCGGGCGGCATCTGCGACGTTGCTGAAACCTGTGACGGCGCCGGCAACGCATGCCCTGCCGACACCAAGAGCACGGCCGAGTGCCGCGCATCGGGCGGCATCTGCGACGTCGCCGAAACCTGTGACGGTGCGAGTAACGCCTGCCCCAGCGATTCGAAGAGCACCGCCGAATGCCGCAGCTCGGCGGGCATCTGCGACACCGCCGAAAGCTGCGACGGCGTCGCCAACAGCTGTCCTGCCGATACCAAAAGCACGGCCGAATGCCGCGGCTCCGCGGGCATCTGCGATACCGCTGAAACCTGCGACGGCGTGGACGATGCATGTCCCGCGGATACGAAGAGCACGGCCGAATGCCGCGCGTCCGGCGGCATCTGCGATCTGGCCGAGACCTGCGACGGCGCGAGCGATGACTGTCCGACCGATGCAAAGAGCACGACCGAGTGTCGCGGCTCCGCGGGCATCTGCGACACCGCCGAAACCTGCGACGGAATAGCCAACGCGTGTCCTGCCGATACCAAGAGCACCGCGGAATGCCGCGGGTCTGCCGGGATCTGCGACTCGGCTGAATCCTGCGATGGCGCGAGTGACGATTGTCCGGCCGATACGAAGAGCACGGGCGAATGCCGCGGCGCTGCCGGCATCTGCGACACGGCGGAAACCTGCGACGGCGTGGACGACGCATGTCCTGCGGACGCGAAGAGCACGGCCGAGTGCCGCGCGTCCGGCGGTATCTGCGATCTGGCCGAGACCTGCGACGGCGCGAGCGACGACTGCCCGACCGATGCAAAGAGCACGGCCGAATGTCGCGGCTCCGCCGGCATCTGCGACACCGCCGAGTCCTGCAACGGCGTGGACGACACATGCCCCGCCGATACGAAGAGCACGGCCGAGTGCCGCGGCTCCGCGGGCATCTGCGACACCGCCGAATCCTGCGACGGTGTGGACGATGCATGCCCGGCCGATACGAAGAGCACGGCCGAGTGCCGCGCATCGGGCGGCGTCTGCGATCTGGCCGAAACCTGCGACGGCGTAGCCAACGCGTGTCCTGCCGATAGCAAGAGCACGGCCGAGTGCCGCGGCTCTGCCGGCATCTGCGACACCGCCGAGACCTGCGACGGAATAGCCAACGCGTGTCCTGCCGATACAAAGAGCACGGCCGAGTGCCGCGGCTCCGCCGGCGTCTGCGACTCCGCCGAGACCTGCGACGGAATAGCCAACGCGTGTCCTGCCGATACCAAGAGCACCGCCGAGTGCCGCGGCTCCGCAGGCGTCTGCGACACGGCCGAAACCTGCGACGGCGTGGACGACGCGTGTCCTGCCGATACGAAGAGCACGGCCGAATGCCGCGGCGCTGCCGGCGTCTGCGACACGGCTGAAACCTGCGATGGCGTGGACGACGCGTGTCCTGCCGATGCGAAGAGCACGGCCGAGTGCCGGGCGTCCGGCGGCATCTGCGATCTGGCCGAAACCTGCGACGGCGCGGGCGATGACTGCCCGTCCGATGCGAAGAGCACAGCCGAGTGCCGCGGCTCCGCCGGCATCTGCGACACCTCCGAAACCTGCGACGGTGTAGCCGACGCTTGCCCCGCCGATACGAAGAGCACGGCCGAATGTCGCAGCTCCGCCGGTGTCTGTGACACAGCCGAGTCGTGCGACGGCGTAGCCGACGCGTGCCCGGCCGATACCAAGAGCACGGCCGAGTGCCGCGCATCGGGCGGCATCTGTGATCTCGCCGAAAGCTGCGACGGTGTTGCCGATGCGTGTCCGGCAGATGCGAAGAGCACGGCCGAGTGCCGCGGCTCCGCAGGCATCTGCGACACCGCCGAGTCGTGCGACGGCGTAGCCAACGCATGTCCTGCGGATACCAAGAGCACGGCCGAGTGCCGCGGCGCTGCCGGTGTCTGCGATACCGCCGAGTCGTGCGACGGCGTTGCCGATGCGTGCCCTGCGGATACCAAGAGCACGGCCGAGTGCCGCGGCGCTGCCGGTGTCTGCGACACCGCCGAGTCGTGCGACGGCGTTGCGGATGCGTGTCCTGCGGATACCAAGAGCACGGCCGAGTGCCGCGCGTCCGGCGGCGTCTGCGACCTTGCCGAAACCTGCGACGGCGTGGCCAATGCGTGCCCGAGCGACAGCAAGAGCACGGCGATCTGCCGCCCGTCGGCAGGATTCTGCGACGTCGACGAGACCTGCGACGGCATCGCCAACGCATGCCCGGCCGAAGCCTTCGCGTCGTCGACGACGACGTGTCGCCCCTCGAGCTCGATCTGCGATCAGGCCGAAACCTGCACGGGCGCCGATGCCGCGTGCCCCGCCGACGGCGTTGCGCCGTCGACGACGGTCTGTCGCGGTGCGGTCTCGATCTGCGACGCAGCCGAGAACTGCAATGGCGCGGATACGATCTGTCCGGCCGATGTTTCCGCATCGACGGCCACGGTGTGCCGTACTGCCGTCAGCGCTTGCGATGCGGTCGAGAACTGCGACGGCACCGGAGCGTGTCCGGCCGATGCGTCCGCGGTCATCGATACACCGTGCGGAAGCGGCACCGAGAACGACTGCAACCATGCCGACAGCTGCGACGGCTCGGGCACCTGCAGGACCAACCTGGAGCCTGCGACGACGCCGTGCGGAAGCAGTAACGACGACGTATGCGACAACGGCGACACCTGCGACGGCTCGGGCACGTGCCAGCCGAACAACGAGCCGAACGGCACGTCATGCAACGACAACGCGTTCTGCAACGGCACCGATACGTGCGTTGCCGGAGCCTGCACCGGGCACGCGGGCGATCCCTGCCAGGGCGCCGATGGCGACATCAACTGCGCCGAGAGCTGCAACGAGGCCTCCGATAACTGCCTCGGCAACGATCCGGACGGCAGCTCGTGCGATAACGGCGACGGCTGCACGACCGGAGAGACGTGCACGGCCGGAGTCTGCGGCGGCGGCGATTCGTCGCCGTGTGTCGACCTGTGCGGCGATACGCCGGTAGCGTCCGGATGCTTCGCAGCCGGCAAGTACAAGTTCAGCATCAAGGATACCGGCGACATCACGAAGAACTCGATCAAGTGGCAGTGGAAGACCGGAGCTCCCGTCAATCCGACGGCGCTCGGCAGTCCGCAGACGACGACGCGCTACGCGCTGTGCGTGTACGACCGCACCGGCGGTACGCCGAACAAGGTGGCTTCGTACGAGGTGCAGCCGAGCGCGTTCTGGGTCCCGAAGACAGGCGGGTTCCAGTACAAGGACAAGAACGGGACCCAGGACGGCGTCAAGCAGATCAAGCTCAAGGCTAGCGTGACTCCCGGGAAGTCCTCGGTGGGCTTCAAGGCATCCGGTTCGAACCTGACGCTGCCGCCGACGTTCGACTCGACCTTCTACTTTGATGTCGATCCGTACATCACCGTGCAGATGGTCAACAGCGACGGAAGCTGCTGGACGACAGACTTCACGACCTCGCAGGTCAGCAAGAACAACACGCTGCAGTTCTCGGCGACCGGGCCGTAGTCCACGGGGTGGCGGATGCTTGGGCATCCGCCACCCGTCCCTCGGGCCTTAGGGGCCGGCCGGTACCTCCATCCGGCCTGAAGGGCCCACCTCCTCGTGGGCCATCCGGCCTACGCCAGGTGAATCGGCTCGCGAATCACCGCCGCCGGACCGGGCTTACCCAGCGAAAAATCGTACTTCCCCGTGCCCCACACCGGGGAAACCCCCTCCTGCGCTTGTTGAATTTCTTGGCCATGCTAAGTCTTTTGCCGGGGAACGCCGTCTTTACGGCAGCAGAACGGGAGGCCTCGTCTTTTGGCTTTCCATGCATCGGCAACGGCAGGGGAAGTGCCGTGCCCGGAGGGAACATGGGTTTCATCAAGAGGACGGCGAAGCCGTCCATGCCGACCTCGAGACCGGGGAGATCTTTCGCTGCTGCGCTTGCCGCCGCGGTCTGCATGCTGAGCGCCAGCCAGGCTCAGGCCTCGGGCACGGTCACGGCGGTGACGATCAGTGCGCAGAGCGGAACTCTGAGCTCCGGTTCGGCGGGAAGCGCTACATACACGGTCACGGCCGTTCACGGCGGCAGCGGCGCAATGACGGTGACGTTCGACGCGCCGATCTTCAGCGGCGGCACTCCGGCGGGAGTAACGACGTCGTACACGACGAATCCGGTGACCACCGCCGGGCAGGGCGATGCCGTAACGACGCTCACGATCAATACCACCAGCGCAACCCCGGCGGTCGTCCGGACATTCACGATTCGCGCGTCCGAGTCCGGCGGTAGCAATGCGACGAGTGCTGCGCCGGGTACTTTTACCGTTACCGCGGTTTGCGGTGATGGCGTGACGAACGGTTCCGAAGCGTGCGACCTCGGCACCGGCAACAACGGCGCTGCCGGCCGCTGCTGCTCGGCAACGTGCACGTTCGTCGCCACGTCGACGGTCTGCCGCGGTTCCGGCGGCATCTGCGACACGGCGGAGAACTGCACGGGCACCTCGCAGAACTGTCCGGCGGACGCGTTCGTCTCTACGGCAACGACGTGTCGCTCTTCCGGCGGCGTCTGCGACCCCCTCGAAACATGCACCGGAACGTCTGCGACGTGTCCGAGCGATTCGAAGAGCAGTGCGACTTGCCGCTCTGCCGCCGGCGTGTGCGACGCCGTGGAAACCTGCGACGGCGTCGCCAATGCGTGCCCGGCGGATGTCAAAAGCGGGACGGGAGTAACGTGTCGCAACTCCGCCGGCATCTGCGACCTCGCAGAGAACTGCAACGGCACCAGCAACACCTGTCCGGCCGATGCCAAGAGCAGCTCGGTCTGCCGCACGTCGGCGGGCATCTGCGACTCGATCGAAACCTGCGATGGTGCGGCGAACGCCTGCCCGGCGGATGCCAAGAGCACCGCCGTCTGTCGTGCATCCGGCGGCATCTGCGACGCGACGGAAATCTGCGACGGCGTGGCCGACGCCTGCCCGGCTGATGCGAAGAGCAGCGCCGTGTGCCGGTCGGCAGCCGGAATCTGCGACGCAATCGAAACCTGCGACGGAGCGTCGAACGCCTGCCCCGCGGATACCAAGAGCACGGCGGTCTGCCGCGCGTCCGGCGGAATCTGCGATCTCGCCGAGACCTGTGACGGCGTGGCCAACACGTGTCCGTCGGATGCAAAGAGCACGGCCGTGTGTCGGAGCTCGGCCGGCATCTGCGACCCTGCCGAAACCTGTGACGGCGCGGGCAACAGCTGCCCGTCGGATACGAAGAGCACGGCAGTATGTCGCGCGTCCGCCGGCATCTGCGATCTGACAGAGACGTGCGACGGTGCGGGCAACAGCTGTCCGTCCGATACGAAGAGCACGTCGGTGTGCCGCACGTCCGCCGGCATCTGCGACCTTGCGGAGACCTGCGACGGCCTCGCCAACAGCTGTCCGACCGACGTCAAGAGCACGTCGGTCTGCCGCACGTCGGCCGGCATCTGCGATCTTGCCGAGACCTGCGACGGTGCGGCCGACGCGTGTCCGGGCGACGCGAAGAGCACGGCTCAGTGCCGCACGTCCGCCGGCGTCTGCGATACCGCGGAAACCTGCGACGGCACCGGCAACTCGTGCCCGATCGACGCGAAGAGCACGGCCCAGTGCCGTGCATCCGGC
>Ga0134124_10000328_pt1 | contig 41327 bp, 49 predicted proteins | sample KB304_FD_96880 | JGI IMG/M metagenome (GOLD analysis project Ga0134124, IMG submission 96880) | Terrestrial soil microbial communities without Nitrogen fertilizer from Kellogg Biological Station, Michigan, USA - KB3-0-4 | ecosystem: Environmental > Terrestrial > Soil > Unclassified ...
ATCAAAGACGGCAATGCAACGGTGGACGAAACGTTCCCCGCAGCGCAGCCGCCGGATAAAGGCAAAGTCAACCTCGCTGACATCAAGCCCGGCACGGAAGAAAACCGCGGCCATGGCAACGAAAACATCAAAGCCGGCGACCAGCTCACCGAGCAGCTCGAGAAGTCCGTCGCTGCCTTGATCTGTACCGCTGAAGACTGGCAGGACATCGAAACCGCTGCAGCTGATGGGAAGGTGAAGATGTCGAAAGTTTACGAACACATCATGTCGACGATGGGTTGCAAGCCGGCCGAGTCGTTGCCGAAGTCGCGCAAGGGCGAAGTCACCGCCTGGATTGCGGCGCAGAAGAGATAGCGATGCCCGTCGCGACTGAATCGAAAACCTGCGAGAAGTGCGGCGGCGAGAAACTGTGGCGCGATTGCTACAGCTGCGACGAAGACGGAATGGTCGATCACGACTGCGGCGAGGACTCGTGCTGCTGTCTTGATCCCGTTCCGAATGTTAGGTGCGATGTTTGTCGCGGCAAAACCGGATGGCTGCAGTGTCCGAGCTGCCATCCCTGGGAGGACTGAGATGGCCGGCTATCTCCCCGACGGCGTAACCCAAGCCGACATCGATCGCCATGCGAACGGCGACGAGTCGGACTACTGCTCGCGCTGCAAAGAGCATCCATGCGCTTGCTGCCAGCGTTGCGGAGCTGCTCCCGATCAGGCCTGCACGATGGAGCGCGGGTATTCGGACACTGAAGATCTTCCAATATGACCGAGCGTCAAATGATCGCTTATGGCAAGCCGTGCGCACGAGCCTATGACACGCTCGCGCCGGAGTTCCGCCGGATTATCGGAAGCAAGCTCAGCACGATTCTCACGGTGAATAAGTGACTGAACCTTTGTGCTGGGCGGCCCGTGTGGCACGCGCCTCGATCGCAGTACTGAATTCCAGTGGCCGGCCACGGTTCGCACGACATGTCCTCAATAAGGGCCTCGTATATGGACTGGGAGTCAAGCTGCTAGACGGCGTTGGAGCGGGCGAAACATTTATGAAGTACGGAGAAGTTGCATTTCATGTTCGACGCTCGTTGAGCGATCAAGAAATCGCTGGATTAGATCCCGCATGGCTGGCAATTCCGCCGGTCGACATGGCGGGCTGAAGTGATCTCCAAATTCAACGGCACCTGTTTTTACTGCAAACAACCGACGAAAGCCGGAACGGACACTTATGAGCTCGACACGAAGCGCAGCTATCACGAGGCCTGCAAAGAAGCGGCATGGTCTACGCCAGACGCCGAACAGCGCGCCCTCGCGGAACGTCTCGGCTTCTGCGCTATCGCCGACATTCCTCGAATGGCAGAGCGTTGGGTTCTGTGGGATTTGCATAAAACCGATCGAGGCGCTGCAGCCAGGCGGGAAGAATCCGCGGCATATCGAGGATCAAACACCACTTTGTTCTGAAAGGAAGGATTCACATGGCAAATAGGGGGGGGGCGGTGACTACAGCCGTCACGACAGAACTTAACGGAATTTTCCATCCGGCGATCGCGCTGGATGCCATCGAACCATCGAAGACGAATCCGCGAAAACATTTCGATGAAGCCGAACTGCAGGAACTGGCAGCCAGCATCAAAGATAAGGGCGTGATTCAGCCGATCGTGGTGCGTCCGCATCCGAAGAACGGATCGAAAGCTGGATATGAAATCGTTGCCGGCGAACGGCGATGGCGCAGCTCGAAGCTTGCCGGCGTGTTGACGATCCCCGCGATCGAGCGCCGACTGGATGACAAAGCCGTTCTCGAGATCCAGGTGATCGAGAACCTGCAGCGGTCCGACGTGCATCCGCTGGATGAAGCGAACGGATATCGCGAGCTGCTCGACAAGCACAAGTACACAGTCGATGTGATCGCGGAAAAGGTCGGCAAATCGAAGGAATACGTTTACGGTCGGATGAAGCTGTCGGATCTGATTCCCCAGATTCAGGCGCGTTTCATCGAAAACGAAATCACGGCCGGCCACGCCATCTTAATTGCTCGTCTGCCTGAAGAAAGTCAGGTCGTTGCAGCAAAGGAACTCTTCGACACGGAAAACTTCGAAGATCCAGCGACGGGAAATCGCCAACGGGTGAAGGTCGCGATCTCCGTCCGCGATCTCCAGAACTTCATTTCGCAGAACATCCAAATGGACCTTGCGAAAGCGCCGTTCAGCACGAGTGATCCGGATCTCTTCCGCCAAGCCGGCGCCTGTATTGCCTGTCCAAAGCGCAGCGGTGCCGAACCTCAACTTTGGCCTGAAATCGGAAAGAGAGATCTTTGCGGCGATCGCACCTGCTATCACAAAAAACTGAACGCCTATATCGCTGATGAAGTGCGAGCCGGCCAGCTGGTCCGCCTCACCGACAACTGGAGCGATCGACAGAAGAAAGATCATTACTATGTCCACGACTTCGCGAAGGTCTCGGGCAAAAAGTGTGACGACACAGTCACCGGTATCTTTGTTGAGGGCTGGGAACGTGGGAAGACCCAGCAGATCTGCACGAACAAAGCCTGCAAAGTCCATTACCGCGGTGGCCATGCTTCCGGCGGATATGAGCGGCCACAGCGCACGCCGGCGGAACAGCTCGAGAGCGCGAAGCAATCCATCAACACGAATATGGATGCGCTGTATCGATCGAAGGTGTACGAAGCGGCTCTCGAGAAGATCACACTTGCATCTGTGGACCTGGTCAAGCTTTGCAAGAAACCGGCCATGGTGCATCTGCTGAAGGTTGTCTACGAACGCGCGGACAGTTCCACAACGCGCAAGCTCACCGAAGAACTCAAGCTCCCCAAGGCGCAATACAGCCAATCGGCGCAGGCCTCCGCCGTCGCGAAGTACGCCGACAAGTTCGATACCGGGAAACTGATCGCCTTCATGCTTCAGATTGCGCTGAAGAATCTCTCGCTAGGATTCGAGCTCGGCTGGGCTCGCGACAGTAAAGGCGCCGCCGGCGAACTGACGGAAATCGCCGAGGCCTTCGGCGTCAAAGCGGATGCGATCAAAAAGGAAGTCGACGAAGAGCGGAAGCAGAAGATCGCGAAGGCCAAGGCGCGCATTGACTCCGCGAAGAAAAACTCCAAAAACAAAAAGCTGCAGACGTCTGCAAAGGCCAAGCCAGCGGATGACGAAGACGACATCGACGATATCGAGGAAGGCGAATAGCCATGATCCTCGGTCACACTCTCGATAATCACCCGGTTCACATCAATCTCGAGCGCCTGGTCGAAGGCCGACTCATGGCGCAGGCGAATTCCGGTGCCGGCAAGAGCTGGCTGCTGCGCCGGCTGCTAGAACAGACGCATGGCAAGATCCAGCACATCGTCATTGATGTCGAAGACGAGTTTCACACGCTGCGTGAAAAGCACGATTACATCCTAGCGGGCCGCGACGGTGGCGACTGTCCGGCCGATCGCCGCAGTGCCGAGCTGCTCGCCCGTCGATTGCTCGAACTGGGCATGTCGGCCGTCATTTCGATCTATGAAATGAGACCGGACGAGCGCGCGGAATTCGTGAAGCTGTTTCTCGAGGCGTTGATTTCCGCGCCGCGATCGCTGTGGCATCCGGCGCTGATTGTCATCGATGAGGCGCACATCTTTGCGCCCGAAGGTGCGAAGAGTGAAGCAACCGGCGCAGTCGTCGACCTGATGGCCCGCGGCCGGAAACGTGGTTTCGCCGGCATCCTGGCGACTCAGAGAATTTCGAAGCTGAATAAAGATGCGATCGCCGAAGTGAATAACAAGCTGATCGGCCGCGCAGCGCTCGATATCGACATGAAGCGTGCAGCGGATGAGCTGGGTTTCTCGAGCAAAGAGAAGCAACTTTATTTGCGTTCGCTGTCCGCTGGCAGATTCTTTGCGTTTGGGCCCGCGTTATCTCTCGAAGTCGTCGAAATGAATGTAGGGGCGGTCTCGACGACTCACCCGAAAGCCGGCCAACGATCCGCACCTGCGACGCCGGCACCGGATAAGGTCAAAGCCGTACTCGAGCAGCTCGCGAACCTGCCGCATGAAGCTGAAGAGGAAGCCAAGTCGATCGAGGATCTGCAGAAGAGAGTCCGGCAGCTCGAGGGGGAACTACGGAAGGCCTCGAGGCCTGGGATTGATCCGGAAGAATTGAAGAAGCATGTCGACGAAGCGGAACGCCGCGGCCGCGAACTCGGCGCGAAGGCGGCGATCGGCCGGCTCGAAGCAATTAGCAACGAAAAGCTCGAGATAGAACGCGACCTCGTTAACGCGAGTGCGAGGTTGAACAAAATCGGCGAGCTGGCAAATGCGATGACGGATGTTGCCTTCCCGGTGCCGGCGCCGCTACCTGAGCAGAATTTCGCGCGACCTGTACAGAATCCAATTCGACCTGTACAGAATCGGCCGCAGCCTGCACTACATAAAAATGTAGTCGAGTCATCCGGCGAGAAGCTTCCGCCGGGCGAGAAAGCCATCCTCACCGCCGTTGCGCAATTCGGATCTGTCGTTCGAACTCAGCTCACGACCTTGACTGGATACACACGATCGAGTCGAAACACCTATGTTCAGCGCCTATCCCAGCGCGAATACATCCGCATCGACGGCGACAAGATTGAAATCACGAATCTCGGCATCGGCGCGCTGGGAAGCGATTATCAGCCGCTGCCCACTGGTGATGAGCTGCAGAAGTTCTGGTTGCAGAGATTGCCGCCCGGCGAAAGGGCCATTCTCGAAGTTCTGTTGAAGCATTTCCCGAAGACAGTCGGACCGGAGTATCTCACCGAAGTCACGACATATACCCGCTCGAGTCGGAATACATATTTGCAGCGCCTGGCTGCAAAAGAGCTTGTCATCCGCGATCGCAGTGGAATCCGAGCGAGTCGCAATCTGTTCGATTAAAGGAAGGAATCTATGAAAACCAGTCCACGTTTAGGGGGGGTAGCGACACGATGGGTAACACAGTCGTCACCGTCGATATCGGAAGAGTCCGCCCATTCGCCGATCAGCCCCGCGAGTACTTCGACGCCGGCGAGTTGATCGCCTTGGAACTCTCAATCAAACAGCGCGGCCAGCTGCAGCCGGCGATGATCCGCAAAGTAACCGACGACAGAGATCACGATTATGAGCTCGTCGACGGTCAGCGCCGCTGGCACGCGTGCACGAAGCTCGGAATCCCACTGCGTGCAGTGATCATCGATCCCGAAAACGAAGAGGATCAGTTCGAGATCTCCGTTGCAGCGAACTTCCAGCGCGCCGGGCATACGCCGATGGAGATCGCGAAGGCGATACAACGGATGTGCACGCACGGGGAGCGTACCGTCGAGTACGTGGCCACGCTCTTTGGTAAGTCGGTGCCATGGGTGTATCAGCAGCGCCGCCTGGTTGAACTCGTTCCCGAAATTCAGCAACGCCTTGAGCCGAATAGTTCCAAAACGCAATTGCCGACCGCGATCGCCAGTGAGCTCGCACGCTTGCCCAAAGAACAGCAGCTCGCAACGCTCGAGGATATCGAAGCGCGCGGTCTCACGACGCCTCGAGCTGTCGACAAAATTCGGCGCATGGTGAACAACGACGGATCCCCGGAACGTCGCAAGAAACCCAGCGATCACACTGCGAATATCGAACGCTTCATCAGACAAACCATTCAGCGCGCGGATTTCACCATGGACCGAATGGGCCCGGACGATATGCGGCTGCTCGTCACGATGCTTGTACAGCGCAAGAAATTCGATCACGTTCGGGAGTCAGTAATGACTGCAATCGGCCGCCTCGAGGTTCTGCATCGTCGCATCACCGAGACACGGCAAACGATCCAGATAGAGGCACCGACGAAGCAGAAGCCACAGACATCCAACTCGGCGGCGCCGGCTGGGCCGTACATGATCTATAGCCAGCCATTCACCTGCCCCAAGTGCAAAACGACGGGAACGCGTTTCCGCCGATGGTCCAACGCCGATCTCCAAAAAGAGCATTGGGAATGCATCAAGAACGGCTGCCTGATCAAGATCTCCCATTACGACATCAAGATCGACAAAACATATCAACCAGCCGCTTCGGCGGCAGCCTCCTAAGGGGGGGGCGAACCATGTTCAGCTCTGACAACGTGAAGATGTATCTGATGGATTCTTACCCAACCGTGGATGGTGAAAAGCGCCTGATTCAGTTGCGCTGCTATGTCAATCCGATTGATTACGAGCTCACGTCCGAAGTCGATCAGGAGCTCGCGCGCACGCTGTTCCACCTGGTTGGCCAGGAATGGATGCCGCGGCCGCTGTTGCAGAAAGCCACGTTCAACACGAATCTCCCGCCGTATGCGCTGAACTTCTGCCGGGATCCGGAGCACGGCAACCATCATGTTCACATTCCAGTAGTGAAGATCTCGAAGCTGGAGGCCGGGAAGGTGACGCCCGAGTCGAACGCATGGGCGCTGATGTTCACACTGAGTTTCGAGAAGAACGATCCGAAGTGGTTGAATGAATTCGCGGATCTACTGCATGAGCACTTCTACGGCAGCTTTGTGGAGTTACAGCCGAGCCTATTCGACGAACAGGACCCGGTAATGGATCTGCTGTGCCGGTTGTGTGATGCGCCGAATCCGGAGTTCGCGACGACGGATGGCAAGTTTGCCTATTGCGCGAAGTGCTCAGTGAATAAGGAACGTGGGGAGGAATTGCGGCGGATCCGCGACACGGCTACTGCTGAAGCGATCGCGCGAGATGAAAACAATGAAGAAGCGCCGCGCAGAGATCCGCTGCTGGGCGGCGCAGATATCAATGCAAGGAATCGAAGAAAAGGAAGGAACTCACAATGAAAGTTTCAATTGTTCTTGCGCTCACACTGTTGTTTAGTCCCGCGGTCGTCGGTTTCAGTCAAACGACCATCGCCGCACCCGAGCCCGAGCTACGGCTCAAAGAGACCGATCAAAACCCCGCAGCATGGCGGATTCGTTTAGTCGATGACAAGCTCTCGATCGAGCACGCCACCGATCGCGCCGGAAACTTCGATACCTATTCGATCGCGATGACGTTGGATCCGGTCACGGGCTTTATTTCCGTTCCCCGCGTGAATATCGACGGCCCGCTTCAACTCCACGGCGCACCAGGTGCGTCGCAATTGCGATTTGGCTCGAATATCGACCTGCAGAGCAATACATCGAACACGGGCCCAACCTTTGCGACAAACACCGGGCCAACACTAACGACATTGTTCCGACGCGAGGCTTTCAGCGCACCAGGTGCCCTCGCTTACCTCAAAGGCGAAGGCCTGAATTCGGAGGGAGGATCTTATTCGCCCCAGTGGATTGGTTTCAGCACCAGGAACAACAAGGCTGGAGAGGAAAGCGGCTATTTCGAATTCATGTACCAGGCTAACGGCGGCCCCCTTCAACATGCGCTCTATATCGGCGATCTGGGCGAAGGCTTTCCATATCGCGTTTGGGTCACGGGAGACATGCTCGTCAGTGCAGATTCTCGATTTGACGGAAAAGTGTCGATGCAGTCGTTAACGGTTGGACAAACGGCGCTGTCCGAAGACGACGTAAAACGACTGCTGGATTTGCTTAAACCGAAGAAGTAGGCGGACTGCAATGGGCGAGACGTCAATCGAATGGACCGATGCAACATGGAATCCTGTAACCGGATGCACGAAGGTTTCCGCCGGCTGCAAGAACTGTTACGCGGAACGGATCTTTCCGCGGCCGTATGGCGGAACGTGTAGGTGTGGACACAAAGAAGAATCGCACGATCACAACGATCTCAGCATCGGCCAAGGCGTTCCAGCGACGTGCTTTCATCAGGGCTGTAACTGCGCAAGGTTCAAGCAGCGCAAATTCACTGACGTTCTCACACATCCCGACCGCCTCGAACAGCCGCTGCACTGGAAGAAACCGCGCCGCGTGTTCGTCAATTCGATGTCGGATTTGTTCCATGAGGATGTGCCGTTCGAATTCATCGACAAGGTTTTCGCGGTAATGGCGCTCACGCCGCAGCACACCTATCAGATCCTTACGAAGCGGCCGGAGCGGATGCGGGAGTATTGGCAGAGCGTCAGGGTTCGAATGGACGCCATCTTGATCGAAGCGGTCCATGTGTCGGGCCAGAAGTATTCCATTGAGGAGTTCATTCACAAGGCATCGAATCCGCTCCCGAACGTGTGGCTCGGCGTTTCCGTCGAGGATCAGAAGACCGCCGACGCGCGGATCCCGCTATTGCTGCAAACGCCGGCGGCGATCCGATTCGTCAGTTATGAGCCGGCGCTCGGCCCAATTGATTTCGAGCGCGGCGGATTCGCGTTGCATCGTCCCGTTACGAGTCCGAGTGGAAAGCATTATCCAGGCCTCGACTGGATCATCGTCGGAGGCGAGAGCGGACCAGGCGCACGTTCGTTCAATCTGCAATGGGCTCGCGATGTTGTGCAGCAGTGCAAGGCGGCCGGCGTGGCGTGCTTCGTCAAGCAATTCGGTAGCGTTCCCGTGATACCGCTGAAGGAATGGGAGACACAGGGGAAGAGCACCGGAAAGTGGCGGATCCTTAACGCGCGAAACGATAGAAAAGTGTCAGTGGATATGGTGCCGATTCTCTGCAGCGATCGCAAAGGCGGCGATATGACTGAATGGCCGGCCGATCTTCGTGTGCGAGAGTTTCCAAAATGACCGGTCCACGCACTTTCAGTGAATAATTCCCACAACAGTGCTTTAATGTCCGTCGCGGTGTGGTCTCAAATTCTGCCTGGGAGAGCCAAATGACAAGATTCCTGCTGTTGATATTACTTCTCATGAGTGTCACTTCCTTATATGCACAAGCCGACCTCAGCCTAGTGAGTCATCCTTGGCACGTGTGTGTTGACGTCGACAACGGCTCCGCCTTTTTGCCGAACGTCAACGTGTCGGGCCATCTCCAATTGGCCGGTGCTCCGAATGCCTCCCAGATTCGTTTTGGTCCGAATGTGGATCTGCAGGCGAACACATCGAACAGCGGCCCGACATTGGCGACCAACAAGGGACCGATGCTAACGACACTCTTTCGACGTGAAACATTCGCGGCGCCTGGAGCGCTCGCCTATCTCAAGGCGGAAGGATTGAATACAGACGGCGGCTCATATTCGCCGGTATGGATCGCATTCAGTACTCGCAACAACACCGCGGGTCAAGAAAGCGGATACTTCGATTTCATGTATCAAACGAACGGTGGGCTCCTTCAGCATCCTTTATATGTCGGTGATCTCGGTGAGGGCTTTCCCTATCACGTCGTTATTACCGATTACATGCTGGTTCAAGCGCCGGCGCAGTTCAATCAGGTCGTAACGGTGAAGGAATTGAAGATCGGGAATACGACGCTTACGGAAGACGACATAAAGAAGCTGCTCAGTCTCGCTGGGCAGCTGACAAGTAATTGACCTTAACGCTGGCCCGGAAGTAGGCTTGCGGAATGGAAATACTCGCTGGCCTGATCGGTGCGGCCATCGCAATTGGGCTAGTTTTCTTGTGGGATATAAAGAAAGCCACCGAGAAAATGGCTGAGAATTCACGCCGGGGGCATGATAGCTCCAATTTCGAACCTTAATTACCTTTCAATCGCTGGTAAATGTCGATACCGACTCCAGCGCCCGCCGCAGACGGCAGCCCGAACTTAAGCGCCGTTTTTGCCGCTGCCTTGTATCGATTCGGCGGAGCGGCGCCGCTTCCCTTGCCGACTGTATCTTCGCTCAGCGATTCTGCCAGGTTCTTGCTCGCGATATAGAGATCTCCCCATCGCGCTTGGGCCTCCGCGATCCCTTTAACCTGCGATTTGATGACCGCGTTGAGGTCTCGATACAACTTGACTTTGATCTGATTCACCGGATCATCATAGGCCGCGCCCTTCCATTTGATAGAGTCACCGAGATCAACTTTTAGCGCATGCGCCTGGCTGGGTGTGAGTTCGTCGAGATTCGGATAGCGCTTCAGAATGTCATCCTCGATCGACTGCAAATTTGCCTGGAATGTCGCATCCCGCGGAGCGCCAATTTTCTTGGTCTCGCTGCGCAAGGCATCCTCAACGAGATTATCCGCATTGATTTTGACACCTTGGCCGTCGGCGGCCGTCAGCTTCGACTGCATTTCTTTTCCGGCACCATCCAGCGCTGTATCCACATTCGTTTTTGTTACCGCCTTCGTATTCCCAATGAGTCCTTCATCAACGAGCCGCTGGCCAGGATTCGCACCATGCGAGACTTCTTTGGCCGGAACGTCCATCCACTTATTCAGTGTCGGAGCATCTGCCGGCGGTGGCATTTTGGCCTTGATCGAATTCCAGGCACCTTTTGCCGCTGCGGTGACGTGGGGCCGTGCACCTTCCAGAATGGCAGCACCGAGTGCGGTGCCGGCTCCTTGAGCCGCCTCTGCGGTTTCTGGCGAGTCCGGAGTCGGTGCATCAACCAATCCCGGCTTCGCGAGCTCGATCGCTTGCTTTGCTGGTGTCACCACTGGAGCCACGGTTCCTTTGATTGCATCGGCACCAGACGAAGGCGTGCCGGAAATCAAGTCCCCAGCCAATGCCAATGGTCCACGGTTTCCGATATCGCCGATCGCTGCCGCTGTTCCTTTGATCGCAGCGGGAATACCCGTTACTGCCTTTGGGATTCCACGTAGAACATTTGCGGCCTGGTCCTGCATGACTTCGGCGGCGGTCCTGTCGGGGCTGTTCGACTGACTGAAATACTTCGAATACCAAGGCTGTTCCTGTGGCGCTGGCTCTTCCTTCAAAAACTGCTTGAGATCCGGCGCCGCGGCCAGGGTCTTTCCCACAAGCGTCATATCCGGAACGTTAGCAAGATCAGGTCGGCGCTCTCGAATCTTTGCTGCGAATTCTTGAATGGAATATTGATCCGGCATGCTTATTTCCTCGGCCCGAAAGCTTTATCGAGTGCTTCATCGAGGCCGCCTGCGGGCGAAGAGGAAGCTCCGCTGCGGTCCCGCTGCAGATGTGCCTTCTCCGTGTTATCCAAAAGCGTCAGGATGTTTTGAAGCTTCTTTCGCGCAACTTCCACAGTATCGGTCGGCTTCGGAATATCGTTTTCCTGAGCCATATTGATCTCGGCCTGGTTGATGCGCAATCCACGAGACCCAGCAAGAGCCCGCATGCTCTGAATGGCTGCGTTCCGGAACGTCCCAGTTGCGGCGAGATCTGGATCGAGCTGCCCAATCTGCTTCAGCTTGTTTGCAGGACCGACGATCGCGCGCCCAGCGGCATCCTTCGGCAATTTGTTTTCGATCGCCTTGAGCATGAAAGCTTGGTTTGCCCGCGCGGTATCGAGATCACGAAGCATTTCCGCCGTGTCTTTGTCGACGACAGGAATACCCGCCTTCGATGCCGCGACATTCACGGCTTCTTTCTGTTTCTGGGTCAGATTGTTCGTGGGGATGTACTGCCGGCCGTTCTTGGTCGTTTCCACGATATCGCCGAGTTCTGGAGCTTCTGGAAGAGCCTTGCTGGCTTGGGCAATTGCAACCTTCTGGGCCTGAACCGCGGGCGACAGCGGAACATCTCGCCCAGGGATCGGAGTCTGCGGGGGCGGCGCCATCTCTCCAAACATGCGCGTTTCTTCGGTGTAGCTCCCATCTGGCATTCGGACTCGATATCGAGCTGCACGCTGCGTCTTGCCCTGGGAATCCTTGATATCAAATTCGGTGCTCGGAATGATGATACCCGCAGCCTCTTCGGCATTCTTGCGGGTCTCATCCGCCTTACGTTTGTTCATGTCTTCCTGAAGCCGCGCTGCGGTGGTGTCGGCATTTTTCGTTCCGGCTGCGGCCGTCTCCGCCGAACTCTTCCGCGCTGAAATATCATTCAACGATTTCTGAATCTGTTCCGCGTGGGCGGGTAATCCAGCACTGAAAAGGGCTTCCACGAGCGAATCGTCAAACTTCCCGCCGTTCGCCATATGATCGTGAACAATCTGCGCGGCCTGCTGTGCTTGCTGATTCGCGAGTTGGGTTTTCTGTGCCGTCGCATGCCGTTCATTAATTTGTTCGGCGATGTCGGCTTGCTGCAGCTGCGCACCGCGAAGCCCCAGAACCGTCTTATATTGATCGAGCGCGTCTGGAACATCGATTGGTTTCAGTGCTGAGAAGTTGAGTTGTCGTAGAGCCATTTATGCCGGTGCTCCTTCTGGCAGACCTGCAATCTCCTGATCCATTTTCCCGAGGATGTTCGTCCAGTTCGGTCCGAAATATTTCGTCATCGCCTGATGAAATTGATCAATGATCTTTTTCTCTTTGCTGCCCTTCGAGGCAAATTGAGTCGCTTGGTTCTCAACCTCACCAATCATCTTTCCGGTTTCATCTCGGATCTGCTGCGCTGTCTGCTTGTCGAGCACTCCCGCAGCATAGAGATTGTCGAAGTTATCGACCACTTGCCCAAGATGCTGCCCGAACTCGGTCTGAACGCTCTGTGTCCATTTGTCGGCGGTCTGATGACTCTGGAAGTGCTTCAGGAGGGCATAGCCGCCAATCAGGGCCGCGCCAACACCGATGGTGATTGGATTCGTCATGAAGCCAGCTATGGCCGGTCCGAGCCCTGCGCCGCCAGCACCGACACCGGTTCCCACCACCGTTCCATCCGCAGCAATACCCGCGCCGGATAGCGTCCCTGCGCCGATTGCACCGCTGAGTCCGGTACCGAGCGCTCCAGCGCCTGCCGCACCCGCACCTCCGATTCCCAGTACTGCTCCTGCGGTCTTCGCCGCAGTCGGCGCGAGCATGGCCATCGTTTTTGCGTTCGAAACCGTCTTCAGGATTCCGTTGATAGTGTCGTTGATCGAGTTCGCTTTGGCGATGTCGCCGTTGGCTTGCGCGGATGCCATCTCGGTCTGAAGATCCGCAATCTGCTTCGCGGTGTTTACATCTAGATTCGCGAGATTCGTTCCGTAAGTTCCGCCGGCGTCGACCGCCTTATTTGCGGCATTCTGGCCGATGCCGGCGAGCCCCATCTGTCGATTGAACCGGTTTGTCGTGTCGGTCTGATAACGGCCAAAGGCGTTCTGCCATTCCTGAGAAGCGGCGTTCTGGTTGTAGTCGCTGAGGCTTTTCATCGTCGCCCCGGTGAATCGCTTCCCGGAGGCGTTTGCGCCGGCTTCCAGCGCTTTTTGACCTTGCTCCAAACGAAACTGGAAACTCGGATCTTTGTAGAGATCGAAGGTATCGTTATTGAAAGGCGTGTTGTATTCGCCGCCGTCACCGGATCCTGCGACCAAATTCTTCAGCCCGACGGATCCTGCATCGATGAATGGATTCAGGGTCTGCTGTTGCCGTTTGTAGATCGCGGCAAGGCTATTCCGTGCCGTATTCGCACCGCCGTTGATGGTGTCGATGGCCTGCATTCCGCCGGCATTCAGTCGGCGCGTGGCATTGTTGACGGCGCGTCGATTGAGAATCCCGCCGAAGATTTGTCCTCCGATCGGCACTGCTAAATCTGCAAAACTCGGCATTCGGTCTCCTTACTGACTCGCTGGAATCGTGACCAAACAATCAAAATTAAGTACACCCGGATTCACGCCGGCGGCTGAATAGTTGTTAAAGCGAATCGCGATTACGTTGTCTGCGAAGACATCTGCAGTAATGCACGTATTCGCTGGCGGCGATGGTTCGCAGTGGACCTGCACGAAGCTGGCCTTCGGTACAAACACTCCGCCTATCGTGAATATGATTGCTAGAGATGCGCTACTCTGGGCGGCCACGAGCCCGAACGTCAGCGGACCGGTCACAACAACCTGCTGACCGACTTTCATCAGAGAATTGAACCAATCCAGCCACGGCTTGTTCTGTTTCATATCCAGATAGCCGACGATCTGATTGTGAGTGTTCTTCACCGCCAGCTTCGATTCAGCCGGTGGTTTCAATTTCAATAAAGTCAGAACTCCCGTAATTCCCAAACTCATGATGCGAGCGCCTCCGCTTCAAGCCAGCCGATCGTTAAAGCCAACTTGCAAGGCTCATCGCCGTTGATGTTATAGACGCGATCGCGCGCGGCGCCGAGCCGGTCCCAGAAGACTTCCACGTCTTCACCCGAGCGTCCCAGGCTTCGCGAAAGCTCCTGGTTGAAACTCTTCGCCCCATCGTCGGAGTATTTCATTCGAATCTGAGGATCGGTGCCCCATTCGAAAAAGCCGAGCGATTGCATAACTGCTGGTGTTGGGTATGGAATCAAAGGCGTATATGGCGTCACGTCGTAGATAGCTTGCAGGACGAGTGCCTGATCGGCCGTTACGTCCCCACCGGCTACCGCCGCGGCGAGAGCCGCAACGAAGGTTGCATAGTCCATGCTGTAATTGTTCAACCACAGCGGAGAACTGAGCCCGACGCCGGTCTCCGCGCCGATTTCCAGCCGGTCATAGACCACGCGCTTGTTTTCCTGAAGGATGTGCGGGCACTGCCGCTCCCATCGTTGCGGGAATCCATAGTCGGTGTAGTTATTCAGGTCCAGCTCATACAGCCAGCCGTTTGCGTAATCGCCGGTGAGGATCTTTCCAAATGCCGAAACGATCGTGTTCGAACGGTGCCGGTGATATTGGCCCATCTTGAAGTCCCAGTGCAGCACTTCATACCACTCGGCTTTTCCGGTTGCGTCCATTACCGTCGAATTTAATTCCCACGACGCATCGGCGGCCGGAAACACAATTCGGTACTTCTCGTGGCCGTTCTGCTGATAAGCCATGCCGATGGCGTCTGCAGTGCCGAAAGTCTTTTCATATTCGCGGATGTGATTTTCTAGAGCGTGATCGCTGACGCGTCGAACCGAGTAACCGTCGCCCCGGTAGACGACGCCTTCGCCGTTGAGGTTACGCCCAAGCCAGAAGCGATAATTGCCGACCTGGGCAAGACTGCGAGGGGCCTTAATCCCGTAAGGAATCACGGCGTTCTGCTGTGGATCAAAAGGCGCATTGGGATTCGTTCCCACCAGGAACGGCTGGGTGATGCGATTCCCGTACAGGTACAGCACCTGATTCTGAACATTCAGCGCGAGAAGTGCATTTGCGGAGGCCTCCGCATCCTGAACGTCGGCAGGATCCCAGGTGACACCATCGTCTCGGTTGAAGAAGAACTGCGACCCGACTCCCACGATGAATTCGGCCAGCGCGACGAAATAGTTATCGATGAAAGCAATGTCGATCGGCGTGAATGTGACTGCCGGCGTCGTCAGCACTCCGCTGAGCCGGTACAACGTCTTTGCCGAAACGATCATCAGCGTCGTTTCGCTGGCTGCCATAACCACCGGAAGGCCGTCATTCGCGAGCGGGCCGTAGGTCGCATTGAGCGTATAGACCCCAGCCGCAAATGTGATGTCATACAGCGTGTTATCGATCACCACAAAAACATGATCGTTTAATTCATAAGAACCACGGCAGACGGAAAGAGCGGCATTGGGTTGGATTGCTGGAGTCAATCCAGGCGTTTTATACATCACAAACGAATTGATGCCGTCACCCGATTCCACGACTTCCCGGTAGACGTTAATCGACCGCTGACAATCCGCCTTACGCGAAAACGGGATGTAGCCGCAGCCGAGTAGTTCTTTAAAGTCCATTAGTGAACAATTTCCCAATCGACGTCTGCGTCATCAGCGGCACTGCTCGAGTCGATAGTAAAACTAGTGCCAGCGACGACAGTGCGCGCGACTAGCTCGCCCGCGGCGCCAACAAAAGAACGATGCGTAAGAAAGATCTGGTCCCGATTATCGTTAAACAGGATTTCCGCCGTATTGACAACGACGGTGCCGGCAACCATCGTCGCCCGCCCTTGAATAGGCCCAGTCGTGAAGCTGTTACCACGCCCAAAGTTTGTCGTGTAGCTTGAGAACAGATTTCCGTTACTGGTATTGCCGATGAAGTTGTTATCCAAGACTCTGCAGCCATTGCCCGTGACGTTCACGGCTCGCGTTGTTCCGCTGACGCGCATCCCGGTGATCTTGCAGTTGCTGCCAGTGATATCGACGCCGAATCCGGTAGCCGTTTTGACCTCGCCTCCGGTTACCGACACGTCGTCTCCTCGCCAGTCGATCGCTGTTCCCGTGATCCCAAGTAGCGTGTTGCCAGTGACCGCTCCTCCGGATGGCAATGTCGCCACAATTCCTCGGTTGCCGACAGTGTCGCAGGTGTTCTCTGAAATGGACGGGCTTGTGTTCGCTGCGTTCAGGTAAATGCACTCCGAGGAAACGTTCGTGAATGTGTTCCCTGTAACTTTGATCGTCGTGCCCGTGGAGACTGCGTCCATGTAGAATCCGCGCTGGATCAAGGTGCCTACATTGGCTGCCACTACTGATTTTGTGGACGGGTTTCTAAACCGAACTGCCGCCTGCGTGATATTCCTGCAGCTGTTTGCCGTGAAGGTCGAGCTGCGTGGGCCTACGGCAACAATGCAATCGCGGCCGGATGTGTCGATCTCGTTTGCGGAAACGACATTGCCGTCGCTGATATTGGAGTTGTCTCCGTTGATCGAAATACCGCCGACGGGAAGCGTCCCGTCCGATTGTTGTTTCGCGACATCATAAAGAACGTTATTAGCGGCGACCGACCGATAGGCGCCTTGCAGATAGATCCCCGTCCCCGCCGTGTTTGTAATTCGATTCCGAGTCACGACCGCATTCGTAAATGAGCCAGGACTCGAAAAGGCATAGACGTTGATCGCATATCCGGAGCAGTTCGTACATGCGCCGGTGGTGTGCATCTGATTGTTTTGATCGATGTCGTTTCCGCTGACTTCGCAATAGTTGCAGTTGTAGAGGCTGACGCTGATTGGCGTGGTCGATCCGCTGCCGCCGATTGTGTTGTTTAAGACTCGGATATTCGTCGTAACGTTCAGCGTGGTTTCGCCGCTAACGATGTCATAGGCACCCTGAGTCGGAGTACCAACGATACCGTTGCCGTGGATGTAGTTCCTTTCAATAACAACATCGCTGCAGCTTTCCAATTCGATCGATGCCAGGTGCCCCCCGGAAAGAGTAGCCGCACCGCTCATGTCGTTGTCATGAATCTGAATGCGGTTCGACGTGTCGCAGCTCGTCTGAGTCCGGCCCCCGGTGAACTTCAGATGATCAATTTCAATATCGGAGGAATTAGTGAATGTAATTCCCGTCGCACTTCCCGTGAAGGTGAGCGTCGCCGTCTTGTCTCCGCAGTCATGAATGCGAATCTTGGAGGCCGCGCTAATCGATTGAGTGACGCTGACGGTGTAGGTGGCCCCACAGAGGATCAGGTCGACGGGCTTTGTGACGCCGCTGAAGACGTTCTGCGCAATCGTCTGCGTTCCTTGGATGCCGGTGGCGTCTGCGACTCCACCGGTGGAAGGAAGAGCGGCAATGCAGGCCGCGATCTTCGCGCCGGCGTTCGCGCCGACATACCGCGAACAAAGAGCAGTGCCGTTCCAGGTCGGCAAGAAAGCCAGATCATACACACCATCGCGCTGCCAAATCTGGCTTCCAACCGTCGTTCCATTGCAGGTATTCCCAGTGCCAGGCCCATACAGAGTGACCCGATAGGGGCCGCCGCCCTGAATGTAAATCGCAGTGCTCGCCCCGCCACCTGTTTGAGGAATCCCGAGCGCGCTCAGCGTGACCGGATTCGGAAGAACGGAACTCAGTGCCGCATCGGAATATACGTCATAACGGATGCTTGTGCCCGATTGCTGAAAGCACAGTTTTCCATTTGCCGCCGCTCCACCGCTCGCATTCTGAAACTGGGGAGGAAGTGCCGGCAAAAGGGCACCGTTAGTCTGAGCGAATGCCGGGATACTGAAGAGAATCGAGACCGCCAGTAAAAGACAACGCTTCATGTCGTGATCCGTTGTCCCCACCGGCCAGAATGGGGAAGAGTTTAAAAGTTAGTTCTGAGGAAAGAGATGTACCGGCTGATCCGAGATCAACCTCAAAACGATATTTGCGCCGATCATTACCGGAGCTGCGAATTTCTGTGGCAGCACGCCCGAAAGCGTAAGGGCGAGTCCGGCGACATTGCCCCAAAAGGTTTTACTGAGAAACAAATGTTTCGAGTCCATCGAATCCACTTCCTTTCTGATCTCCTCGTACTGTCCGAGGGCTTTATTGAGAGTCAAAATGTCTTTAATCTTGCGGAACATCTTCCGTTTTCCCTGCTTCCGGAACCTTGACGTTCAAGGTGGCCATCGCCTGTCGTAAATTCATCGCGAGAGCGTGAGTAGCACCGTAGGCCCAGCGCGCCCAGTAATTCGCGTTCTCTGGAAGCGGCGGCATGCTGCCTGCAACCGCCGCGAAAACCATGTAGGCGATAATCACTTCGATTCCGTGCGAATTGACCCAGTGAATCATGGTCTCGGCATCACTCCTGAATTGAGATAGGCGTAGTCTTTGTAGTGCGCCATTACGAGATCCGGATAGTTCGCATTCCCGCCGCCGTTGTACTGAAGCAGGGCGGCGGGAACGTCGCCGTTGTTTTTATCCAGGCATCGCTTGAGTTTTCGGCATCCATAGATGACAGCATTCAGCGGCTCGAGCAGCTCGGTCAGAAACTTTCCGTCAAAACCGAACTCGCGCGCCGTCTGTCCCATAATCTGCATGAGTCCGAACGATGTGGCTCGCATGGTTTTCTCGGTCTGTGACAGCCCCGTCATGCTTTCGATGTAGCGCGAATAGAAACCGGGCTCGTATCGCACCGCGAATTGCTGCCAACCATCAGATTCGTGAGCGCAGACTGCGCATACTAGTGCCGGATCGAGTCCTTGATTCAGGGCGGTCGCTATCGCCGCCTTCTCGAGCTCATCTCGCGTCACGATTCTTTTAAGTCCTCATAGCGCTTCTTTGCGAACTTCTCGGCACTATCCATGTACCCCTTCAGGATTGGTTCCGCGTTGATGATGTTCTGATGATCCTGCCGCAGTCGGTCGAAATCCTCAGAGAATGCTTTCAGTTCTTCCGGATTAGCTTTCATGACTCGTTTTCCTCAATCGATCGCGCTTGCAGATTGGACAGTTGCCTAAAATAGCCAGCCTGCCGTTCGGATACTGAAACATCAGCCAAAGCCACCTGTAGAAATGAAACAGACGGCAGGCGACACTCTTAACCTTCTCGCTTATTGAGCCTGTATTCGATGTTCCTAACCCGGTCTTCATATCCCTCAACCAACGTTGTTACTCGCGTTGTTGCTAACGTGACACCGTTGAGAGCTTCCGTGACTTTTACGTCACGTTCCGCGTCATGCTTCGAATGCTGGTACATCACATATCCAATTAGAAACAGAGCCAATGCAATCAGCGGATCGAAGTGCATCAGTTTGGCAAGTTCGATGATGTCTCCCATTTCTGTCTGAGCCTCCTCCCTCTATCGAACCGTATCTGTGATGGAAAACGTCAAACCGGTGCCGCCGATCGTGCCAGCGATCACCACGTCATATCGAATACGGTCGCCGCAGACACCATGCCGAACCGTACCAGCGGCCAGCGTCCTAGTTCCTTCATTCGATCCACCTGTATCTGTCTTCATCGTGGCTGTATTGACCGACACCACGCCCGGACCTGCTGTCGTGATGGTTTGAGGCTGTAGCTCACAGTTGATGGCGGCAATAAACTGTTTTGCGCCTGTCGTGGCGATTTGGGTGAAATGGACAACATCCCAACAGGCGGGTAGAGAGTCGCACATCTGGACATACATATCGTACGTTTCATTGGCCGAGTCCCTCTCAGCCGCAGTCACGTTAAAGTCAAGGATGTGCTGCTTAAATCCGGCCACACCGGTTTTCGCTGTACCGGTCGTAGTCGATGTGGCATTGCCGGACGCCTGAAGGGTAAACGATCCGCCTGCTACATAAACATTCGCCGCGGCAAAGTGAGGATCGGTGGACGTTGCTGATCCTGATTTCTGCGCGTCGAATGTGGTTCCGTTGTAGACGTAAGTACCGCTGGTCGCGATTCCAGCCGATTGTCCAGTTGCACCGGTTGTTACATCTCTTTGTCGGTTGAAAACGGTCGAGCTTGTGCCCTGCAACATCGGGCCGTCAGCCGGAATGAGGTCGCCGTTCCGACCATCGGTGTTATAGGTCAGATTTCCAGTAGGAGCCCATGTGTTGGTTGTCTGCCAAAGGCTGGGAACGACCGTCAGTACTCCGCCCGAAACTGCCGACCCGTTTCCATTACCAACCGTGAGATTGACGGCGTTAGTACCATCTGATGCCCCGATACGAACCGGATTTCCGGATAGCGCTGCTCCAGAAGCCGCCGCGCCGCCCACTGCCAAAAGGCCGTTGACACCGCCAGTCACAACAGTATTGCCGCCGACCTGAGCGAGGTTTTGGCTTGCCGTCACCGCGCCAGAACTGGACAAGGTTGTTGGGGGATTGAGGCCGGATTGAATTGTGATATTCGCCGCACCGCTCGTGAATGCGGAGGTGCGCACGCGAATTCCAATCAGCCCGGACGTTGAGAATTGCCAACTGCCAGTACCGGTTGTTGAGGTCACGCCAGTTCCAACTGTGAGCGGCACGCCGGTAATCGCAGCCCAATTACTCCCGTCAACAGTTCCTTCAAACTGGTTTGTCGCGCTATAGGTTCCGCTGATCGCAACCGCGGCGCCGCCGTTATTGGGCGAAACAGTCGCAATGACGCAGGAACCGCTGGTAGAACAATCGGTAGACGCTGCCGTGTTGAATCCTCGCACGGCCGGATTTACCTGAGCCATGAGTCGCGTTGCAGCAATCGCCATCAGGAAGCACGCAATGGCAATCCGTAAACAATTCCGTCGAAAGCTGGCCATTTGTTTGGACCTCATAGAGAAGTTCATCCTGGGAGCCTCGTGAGCCAGTTGAAGCCGCTGGCTTTGCTGCGATCGGCGCCGCCCACTGTGTTTATCTTCGGAGGCGGCACGTTCACGCTTTGGAGGTCGGCGCGGGCCAGTCGCGCCTGCCGTTGAAGTTCAGTGAGATCGGTACGTTTCGGAAATGAAAGCCAGAGGCGCTCCGCCAGGCTCAAGATCACTGCTTCTTCATAACCATCTGGCAGCGCGATCGGCGTCGTGATGTCGCTGATGCTGATTTGCGCCATCTGGTTCCACCACGACAAATCCAGTTGATAATTCGTCGCGGTCGGGAATGCGGGCCATGGGCGAATGGTTCCGTTCAGCGTTCCACCGCCAGGCCGAATGTAATAGATCGTGTTCGGGAATGTCGCGGACAGCTGCGGAATCGAAATCTGCTGCCACTGATCCTGATTGATCACGGCGAGCTGCAGCTGAACATTGGGCCCGCTGAGCCCGGTCATCACCAGCTGCACGCCTTCGCGGAGATTCGCGGGCGCATTACCGGATGAAACAACAAAATCCGGAGTCGGCACGTTCGTCGCTGCGCCGATCGTATAGGAGTCTTTCGAAGTGGTGAAGGTGAATGCTTCTTCCTGAATGAAACTCGCGAAACGTTTCCGTGTGTTCCACCGACTGACCAAAGAGTTGTATCGACGGACACACAAATCGGTATCTTCGGCTTTGGGAGAGGTCTGAGCCGCTCCCAAAACACCGAGAGTTTCTAAAGCACCTCGAAAGATATCGACCGGCGCAACGAGAGGCATTACGCTGCGGGGACCTCATCGGCTTTTTTCTTCTTCTTGCCGCCGCCCTTCGACTTCGACGCGGCCTGTTGCAGTAAGAGGTTCTCAAGTCGCGCGAGTCGTTCCTTCGTCTCCGCGAGCTCGGCCTGGGTGTCGGCTTGAGCCTTCGGACCAAATGAAGCTGCTGCGACCTGCTCCGCCGGCGCCTTGGCTTTGTGATTGTCGAGATGTTCGAAGGAGTAGCCCAGCGCCTCATATTCGGCCTGTTCCTTCTTGTTGTTCACCTTGACATTCGGGTGTTCCGGATGGGACATGAGTTTCGGCCATTCCTGATGCGTGTACTCGGTCACATACCCCGGACCGCCGTCCTCGACAGGCTTTGTCCACTTGTCGAGTTCTTTCTGGTTGTGGCAATAAATCACGTGGCCGTTCTTGTAGACGGGAACCACGGGATTCATGCCGGTGAATCGCTCTGCTGCCATTTCAAATCTCCTTAAAGATGGGCGAGCCGAAGCCCGCCCCTCGAAATTAGTACAGACAGCCGATAGGGCCGATGTCTGCCGTGAAGGTTGTCGGTGCCGTAATGCTGGCCGCAACGGTTCCGAAGGTACTGGATGGATTCGCCGTGAACAGGTTATTGAACGTGCTAGCAGCAACCGTTCGGATACCGTTCACGTCGGCCGTGTCGTCCTGCAGCGAGAAGTAATACAGCGCTGGGCCAACGACGATGCGCGTGGCTGTGAATGCAATTTGCTGGAATGCGTCATTGCCCGTCGCAGCAGTGCCGGCCGTGGCCGTATTCGCGATCAACTTGCCGGCAGAATCGTACAGGATGAAGATCTTCTTCGATGCACCATCGACAGCCGATCCGTTGAGGTTGGAAAGGCCTGTTGCGAATACCGTGTTCGGCACAAAGAGGCTTGCCGTATATAAGACGTTATTCGCAGTCGTTGTGCTTGTTCCGAAGGAGCCATAAGCTACCGAACCAATCGGAACATTACATGCCTGAATCAGAGGAAGAGACCCCGGGTAATCCGGCAGAGTTCCCGGCACCCAGCTACCGCCCAGACAGTCCACCGTATTGCCGTAAGAACTGCCAGCACCGGTTGGGCTGGCAGTGACGAAGAACACCGGCAGAATTGCATTCTGCGTGCGCGTACAGGCACCCACTGGCAGGGTTCCAACGAAGGTTGCTCCATTCACACTGGCGCCGACGGCAGGTGAACCGACGACCGTGCTGATGGTTCCGGTATTCGGATTGAAGGTCCCGCTGTATCCGCAGAACACCTGCTTACCGGATGCGTGCGCTGTGGCGAGTCCTTGCTTTGCACGTAGCACGGTTAAGGTCGTACTGGAGATCGAGCGGATCTGAACCAATTCCTGATCGATCAAGCAATAGGACTGCAGCGAAGTTGTCGACGCAGTGATACCCGTCGCGCTCGCAACAACCATGGTGCCTGCACCGGCGGTACCGGGGGCGGTCATGGCGGTTGAAAGCGTGGTGCGCGTCGGAGAGGACTGAGCCTGGAGTGCTGGAGTGAAGACAACCGCCAGCACCACCATCAAGAGAAGCATTTTTACCAATCGAGTCATGTTCAAATCTCCTTAAAAGGTTTTGGTGTAGGGGCGGTCTGACCCCGCCCCTGCTGGTTTCGTCTTACTGCTGTGATCCGATCAGAACCGCGCAGCGGTCGCCGTAGGCGTTGCCGAAGCCGATCAGCGAATCAAAGCGGTTGATCCAACGACGTTCAACCGGATCGAATGCGCGAACGAACGCGATCGCAATTCCGGTGTCGTCGTCCTGATGCTGAGCTGCGATTTCCACCGAAGATTCCTTCGGGTTGGCAATCTTTGCGCCCGCCATGAAGAACGCCTGGTCATTCAGGGCCGCACCGAGAACGCCCGTCTTCGCGGAACCGTCAACGATCGTGGTTCCTGGCCAGAACGTGATCAGCGCCTGATCTGCCGCGAGCGCATCGACGTTCTGATAAGGGGAGCCAGGTCCGATGATCGATGGGTAAATCTGCAGCGTTGCCGCTGAAGCCACACCCGTCGTCGCCGCGGTGATGATGAAGTGCTTCACGCGGTTGGTCGACAGGAGCGTCATCGGGTTGACGTTGTTCACATTCGCAATGGAGATGTGATCGCCAGCCTTGAACGTGTCGCCAGTGCCGCAGGCCACCAGCAGTGAAGAGCCGGACTGGCCCGCGCCGGAAACCTTAAAATTGGCCTGAGTCGCGATGATTCCCGTCGTGTGGCTGCGGAGCGACATGGATGTAAACCAATCGGCGTTCGCGTACTGGCCGATGTATCCACGCTTCCATGCACGAGACAGCTCAGAGCCCGGATTGAAGTAGGCAATCGAGGCCGCGATCGCGCTTTCCTGCATCTGCGGCGTAAGGAACATGCCGTACTTCTCCGACGCATCCAACCCGGCGTTTTCCCACATGCGGGTCGTGGCGGCCGAGTAGGTCTGATAGCTCGTCGGCGTCGTTCCGAGCGCACCCACGACGTTGTTCGTGTTGAGGTACACAAACAGCGAGAAGCGGGATTCCGCTTCCTGGGCCATCTTGCGCATGGCCGGCGTGAGGTACTGTTTCGAAATCTCCGCTTCCGAGCGCTCGAGCTTCAGCGCGCGTTCCAGAGAATCCCACTCGAAACCAATCTGCATCCACTGGTCGAGAGTGACCGTGGTGTTGATGCGCTGAATCGCTTGTGGGTTATAGGTCTGACCGTCGGTCACGGTGAAGAGTTGTGGATACTTCACACGAACGGACTCGCCGACAGCGAATTCGCGATCGAATTCTTTTTCGTAATCCCAATTGGCGTAACCGCACATCGCAAGCATGTTCGTCAACAGACGAAGACACTCGGGCGCTACCCAATCGCTAAATACATAAGATCCAGGTACACCAGGCATTGGCCTTGCTCCTCGCGCTCAAGGGCGCGATAGGAAGGAAGTCCAATCAGTTCGCTTTGCGCTCCCGCAGCTCTTTCTCGTTCATCAAGCGCTTGTAGGTTTTGAAATCTTTGTTCTTCAAAGCCTGGGCGATCGGATCGAGAACAGGGGCGGCTTCCACTTCGGTATTCACTTCGGCGGAAGGTTTAGGCGTTGAGCGAATGACTTCCTTCAACGGTTTCGGTTGAGGAGCAGCCTTGGTGGACACGGACAGTTTGGCGAGTTCGGCTTTGGCTAAAGCCAGCTTTTCCCCGTAGAGCATGGCGCGGTCAGGATCGGATTTGACCCACTTCAAAAACTCCGCCGGTGATTCGTATTTCTCTTCACCTTCGATGAAAGTGAGTTCCGCAATGCGCGTGGCCAATTCCAGATTCTTCGCGACGGCGTAGGAACGTAACGCACCGTCCGGCATGCTCTGAATCGCTGTCATCGTGGCGTAAGACAGCGGAACATTGCCGTTGAAGACAACCTGGTCATAGTCCTTGTGCACCTTGCGGGCATCGTCAATCTGAGACGTCCATTTCTGGTTGAACTGCTGAGCTTCAGACTTTTGCTTTTCTCCGTTGAATCGATTGTCGAGACGACGATCCACCCACTCAGAGTCAGCCTTCTGCCAATCTTTGACCGCTTTGTTGAAGTCTTTCGGATCATCAAAGTTATTGATATCCGGGAATTCGGGACGCGGATCATCGCTGGCTACGGGCTTGGCTTCTGTTTTCGTCGTGACCGGGGCCGATGGCCGGTTAGCGGCTCTCTCACGTTCATAAACGTCCAGCCTTGCCTTCAACGCGATATTTTCGCGTTCAGCGGCATCCGCTCTCTTCGTGACTTCTCTGAAATTGCGGTCCTGTTTGGTTCGTGTCGTTGGTTGCTGCTCGGGTTTCGCGGTGCCTGGGGCCGCCTCAGTTTCCGCCGCTTCCGCGGCAGCAGGTTGAGTTTCTTCAGAGGATGCTTCCTCAGAACTCGCCTTGGGAGTCATCAGCTTTTCGGCGGCGTCCACGTCGCCCGTCATCCGGTAATGGTCTTTCGCTTTACCGTGCAAAGCATTGATGCGCTCACTTCTGGATTTGGTTGGAGCCTGGACTTCGGAGACTTCTGCGGTCTCGGGCGATACGTTGTCAATGTGTGTTTCGACAGCTTCAACGACTGCGGCTTCCGGTCCCACTATTCGGCTCCTTGATTTTGTGCAACGAGCGCGGGTTGCTGCTGTTGATCGGCCTGTTTCTGGGCGAGATCCGCTTCATGCGCTCGGTCTAATGCGTTTTCGGTGGATTGATGATCGAGCTGGAATTTGGCGCTGAGCACATCTGCGATGTGTTTGATTCGCGCGACTTCCGCATCGATCGATTCGATACTTTCTTTGACGCTTGCGTTGATGGTCGCCACTTCAACCTTCGCGGCATTGTCCATCTCATGAATTTCTTTTTGCAGGGTGAGTTCGGTTGTCTTCGCCTGCTTTTCCATCAACAACTGATCGCGCTCTTGCTCGAGCTGCTTCGCGTGAGCATTGAGCGCTTGCATGGCCTGCTGGGCCTGCGCAACCATCTGCTGCACCATCGCCGGCGACATTTCCTGCTTATCACCATTGCGAGCCTGCTGCATTTGCGGAGGCTGCATCGCTTCGATCATCTTCGCCAGGTCATCACCGTACACACCGAGACCCTTCATGCGGATGAGATCCGGCAGCACGGCCATCAGGATCATCGGATCCTTCACAGCACCCATGAGCGATTCGGCAAAGTCGGACTGTTCTTCCTGAAGCGACTGGTAGTACTTCGCGTTCGAAATCACGACTTCATGCCGGCCCATTTGCTGGTAATGGTTGTTGCCGATCTCCTGCGTCGAATAATTGCCCTTCACATCGCGCAGGCCAATTTCGCGCTGCGTGTTTTCGATCTTGGGCAAGAGCCGATTAATAATCCGGTACTGTCGGAGCTGAGCCATTCGCAGGGAGTTGTGATAATGGTAGGTCGCAACGTTCATGTCTTCCTGAAGTTGCTGGAGGGCTTTGCCAGATTTGGAAGCACGGTCCTTGCGCTCGGTCGAAGACATCCCGAGTGCATTCTGGATGGAAAGCAGGATGGAGACTTTCAACTCCAACAGCGCGGAAATCTGAGGTTCGCTGCGAACCAACTGCGGCAGTGGCAGCGGCTTTTCGGAGCCGTTCTCTTCGGTCGTCGCCTTCGCTTCGGCATAAGCTGCCGGCTCCCGATGCGCTTTGCGCCAATCGGTTGAGGTGTCGAACTGGCCTTCATATCCAAGCCACAGGAACTTCGGGGTGCGCGCCGCCTCTTCCTGGATCGATGAGATACAGAGATCATAGAGCAACTGCCCGGTTCGGGCTTTGCGCGTCTGAGAATCAATCACGCGCTTTCCGTTCTCAAACTTCACGCGACCGGTGACAACCAAGATCGGGATTTCTTCGTCTTCCCAGTCAGTCTCCTCGAGAATCTCGATTCCGTTCGTCAGGCATTTCTTCACTTGCGGAACGAATCGTTTGGAATCTCGCAGAATCGGGAAGGCGCGGCCCTTTTCGTAGCCGATTTCGGCATAGCCATCACCGCTGATAACGACGGCGTTCTTGTTGCGCTTCAGTCCGGGGATCTCTCGGCTGAGGTCGGGATCTTCATCGCGGGCGTCATACAGTTTCCCGCCGAGCTCAAACATCGACCAGCCTTCAGGCGTGCCATCATCGACAAGTAGCAGGCTTCCACGCTTCTTGACGACTTCCCAAAATGCTGCAATCTGGACCGTCTTCGAATCAATCCACTTTTGATAACCGGCTTTGCCGATGAAGCCTTCGAAGTCTTGGATCTTCGCGTTCGGATACTTCTGCTTGAATTCATCGTGCGTAATGCGCGACAGCTTGAACGCGCCACCCATATCGGCCCAGTCGGGCTTCTTGCAGTTCGGATCCACAAGCACGGACTTGTTGTCTTGGATCGGCCGGATGCAGACATACCGTTCCCATGAGAACGGACTGCGCCAATCTGTCTCGAGTTCCCAGAAACCGATCGAGGAGTTCACGGCGCTTGCGCCGGCGGTCAGATAGGCGTGTTGGCCGTTCTGCTCGTACTCAATCTGCCGGATCCGGTTCTCGACAAACTCGGCCGTCTTTTCGTCAGCGCCTTCACCTTCGGGCTGGACGTCAATCCCCATCGGATTCATTTCGAGCTGGTTGATCGTGATGTTGTTGAACTGGGTGATCACGTCTTCATGGAGACAGGGGCGTTCGTTACCAGGTGTCTCGCGGGCCTTGCGTTCTTTCTCTGGCCAGGGGCCGTCCATCGACAGGCACTTCATATCGGCATCGAGCTCTTCATGCACCCCAGACCAGGCGTCGAAATATCGGTCAAACGTCGACCGGATAGCATCGACTCTGGATTGATCGGCGTTCGGCTTTGGATCCTGCCGGCTCATGCGTAACGCTTCCTTACAATGCGACCGAGGACGGGATGTTGCTCTGTGCTGCGCGCGTCGGTGAAATTGTCTTTGCCCCGATGCCAAGAATTGCAATGCCGACACCGATAAGCTTCCAAGGGTGAACCGTTGCGATGCCGACCAAGCTTCTTCGCTTCGCGCTCGGTCCGACACTCTTTCCCAGTGATCGCACAGCGTTTGCCACGCGATCGATTGCCTGGAATGTGAAGGACACGCTTTCGTTTCATTTGCAGCTGTTCATTAAATGGTTCTTGCGCTTGCCGGCGCGTTTCTTCTGGGAATCCTTCGTCGGGCCGGTGTAAACCTCAGGCTTCGAATCCGTCTGCGCGCTGTAAATCTTGGTGTTCGGTTTCGGCATTACTTTCCTTTCAGGGACGACATCGATTTGCCGGTTTTCTTCGTCACGCTGGATGCGAACTCGTGAAGCTGCTGTTTCGACATCTTCAGTACCCCGCGATTCTTTTTGGAGACTGTCGACGGATTGTGTTCGGCCATCGCCATCAGCTTTCGTTGCTTCTCACTCTTCGCGGGCATCTGAAATCTTTCCGGCAAAAGAAAACGCCCCTCAAATCCCTCTCACGTGAGATTTGAAGGGCGCTATTGCTTCTTCTGCCTGTTACCGTCGCTGGCCGGCGCGGTACAAATGGATTTAGTTCGTTACATAGTCCTCGTGAATGATTCGTCTCGGATCGAAATTCAACGGCTCACAATTCGTCACAGGCTGCAAGCACGGACCATAGCCGGTCTGCAGCAAGGCATTGTCCCCGCGCACTTCCAATACGGAATAGCGCGAGGATGACGGCTGTTCGTGTTTCAACTTCACCAGGTCGCCGATGTGGAATTGATACTTCACGGTCGAACAATCCCCGGGGTTTGAATCGTCGTCGGAAGCTGCGGGTTCGGGAATTTCAAAAACGGTTTCATAAATTCGAACATCATCTTACGGCGATCGATGTTCTCCACCGGAAGCAGCATCGTATCCAGCGCCGCCTGGTTTGGCAGTCGCTCGGCCAGCAATCGAACCTCAGTTGCCTGAGCGAAGGCGTCTTTCTGCTTCAGTCGGCGAAGTTCTTTCTTGTTGAGGTGATTCTTAGCCATCAGTTGTTCCCGTGCTCGAGTATCAGCCGATTGCAGCGCATCTGCAGCTCATTGAATCGCATTTCATTCAACTGCATGGCGCGGGCCCATTCCTGGGAATCTTTAAGATCAGGCTGCTCGGCAGCTCCGCCGCCGGCAATCTTTTCAGCCATGAGCTCCACATTTTCGGCGCGCTTGATTTCCAGCTCCGCCTTGTCGCGAAACACCTGCGCATAATCACGAAGTGCATCCACCAATTCAGCGCGGACCAGATCAGCTTCTCGTTTCATGTGGAGGATGCTAGCAGCTTCCACGGATCTCCTTGTACTGAATCGCGCTTTCGTGAATGATCCGGTGATCGTCGTCAGGCCACTTCGTCACGTTCATCCTGCCGGCTGCCCAGTAGAAGCCGACGATGTCTCCGGGCTGTACATCCATCGCCTGCAAGGTCTCGCCGTAGATGGGCGTCGGATTCGCGACTTCGTTTGGTTGCTGTTTTCGCTGGGTGCGAGCGCCGGGCCCAACCGCGATGCGAGCGCCGGGCCCAACCGCGATCACTTCAGCGCGCCAGAGCTCATATGGCTGGCGCTTGGCGGAATCGGGAATCCAGAGGCCGTGCGACATCCGCTCTGGATGGATCAGGCGAATTAGGACGTGATCGGAGAGAAGGCGAATTGCAGGTGTGGGAGTTGAATCCACTGCATCTACCTGCTGCAATGCTCTACTCACGCGGGCACCGCCTGATATTCGTTGCGACACGTGAGGCAAATGGAATCGACAACGATCGGCTTAAACCCAGCCAGCGTTTCTTTCGGCGTGCTCTCTTCAACAAGTCGCTCCTGGTCGGGTGTGTACTGACCGAGCCAATATTTCTCGCACACACGACGAAACGAGCCTTCCTGCTGGAGAAGGTCTCGCATGCACGTGATGTCGTTTTGACTCATCGGCTATGTATAAGTGCTGCCCCGATGGAGTTCGTACACCGGAGCAGATCGGGAAACTGTCAGGAGAAATCGAGTTTAAAGTTTCAACAATCTGGATCTACCTCCAAGTTCTCGGTTGTGTCAATGGCTTTTTGAGGCAAAGTGGTTTTCTTGGCCTCGCTCAGCGACTCTTCATGCTCAACTCCACGCGCTCACCACCGACGAGCCCTGCTGTTTCTTCTTTCGCTCGCGCTCGAGGTCCTCTTGCTTCTTATCTCGTGGGAGTCGGTAGCGAACCGCGAGCCCCCTGAAGGCATCCGCACCATGCGATGCCCAATCATGAACGGGCTTGCTGGAGAACTGCCCCAGGGATTGCTGCCAGGTTTTCTTGTACTGGCGCAGGCAATCGATTCCGCGCTCCGTATTTTTCTCGTCGAAGTAACAGCGTGGAAGCAACACGCGCACCGCGGTGATTCCATCTGCCACTTCGATCCGTGGTGTGATCTTGAATGTGATCCCGTGCTCTTTCGCAATCGTGCGACGCGTCTTGCCCGATCCAATTTCTGTGGTTTCGATGTCATGCGGCGCCCAGTGCTCGCCGTAGGTGTAGCGTGATCGGCGTGCATTCTCGGTTTCAATGCGCGGATCGTTCCCGGGATTCGACTGCTGGCCTTTCAACGCTTTAATGGCTTCCGGTAATCCGCCGCCTATGTCTTCGTGATAGTCAATCACACGCACTTCGCCGGCGCGCGTTCGTTGCGTGAACCAAATCGCCATTGCATCGATGCCTAAGTCCCAATCGGTGTCGACCGGCAATGCAGGATCGTACGGCACACGGCAGATTTGACTGCAGCGTCGAAGCTCACTCATTTCCTTCAGGTAGAACGCGCCCTTGATGGCCGCCTCGACGGAGAGATACCACTCCTGATCGAACTCCTCCTGCGTCATCAGGCCCTTCAACACATCCTTGCGATCATCCGCCATCGCCTGCTGCAGCATCTGAATCGTGACGCCTTCTTCGGTCTGAAGTGATCGATCGATGTCCTGCCAAAGCGTGAAGCAATCTGGATCGTGTTTATCGGCTTCGTGGCGCTTGTATAAGTGATCTTTGCCTTTGATGGTGCCAAGGAAGATGGCATACCCGAGATGGTCCGCGAGCGCTTTACTCAGCACTTCAGAGAAAATATTTGCCGGCTGTTGGCTGAATTCATCAAAGCTCAAACCAGAGAACGCAATTCCCCGGAAGGAATCCGGCTCATCGGCTCCGAAAAGCTGAATCTTGTTTCCATTCGCTAAGCGATACAGCAGCTCCGCCTCGTTCGGCTTGCCACCGGTCACGGCTGCATAGTGTTTCAGTTTGTCCCATGCGACAGCTTTTGCCTGAACTCGAGTCGGCATCACATGGCCGTAATGTCGCCCTCCTGGCGGATGAATCAGTTCTTCGATCTGCGGAATCGTCAACGTCGGTCGAAGATACAGAAGCCGGCGCTTCTCCCATTCGTCATCGATGCCAGCGCGTAAATGGTGATTGCAAACAGCTGTGGTTTTACCAGCTCGTCGGTGCAGGAGCAGCGTGAGGAATCGTTTAAACGAAGCATGGAATGGCTTCGCCCAATTTCTCGGTCGATACGGGATTTCGACTACTCTTGCCACTTGAAGACCACCGGGCCGCCATCGTTGCCGGTCACTTTGACCTGCTCGGCCGGCTTATCGAGCGCGCGGTTTAGTAGATCCGTGAAGGCCTGCACATTGGGGTCTTTCGTAAAAATCCAGTATGTGGAGCCTTCCTTCGCACCCTTCGCGTTCAGTGCCTTCGCAATCTCATCCGGATCCGTGATGCGTTCGAATTGGCCAGTCTTGGGATTTCTGAGAAAGAAGTGCTGGATACCGGATGCGTTCGCGATCTGCGCGCCAATCATTTCCTCGAGTCGCTCAGTAATCATCTGGCGTGCGATTTCGCGGGCCTGCTCTTTCGCGAGCGTGGATGGAAATTTATAGCCCTTCGGCCGTCCTGCGCCTGTGCGTTTGCCGCCGTGGTTAGCCATGGTGTGAAATCAAGTTATTCAAACCGCTTTATCGCTCAAAGCGGTTCGCATAGTCAAGCACCGCATATTTAGTAACACTCCCAGCTTTCCTTCCAACCGAAGCCGCGCTTTATGAATTCCGCGCGCAACTGCTCCACGCACGAGCGCAGGGAATCGCACCAAAACGAAATGCCGCCGGCACTGCGAATCATTTCCATGTAATTTTCCTGCTCGAGATCCGGAACTTTCCCTGGCCGCTTGAATTCGATATCGATCCGAATCCCGCCAGGTCCGGATCCTGTCGAATCCGTCGCGCCTTTGTGGCCAAATGTGACGAGTCGAGTTCCGCCGCCGGGATTTGGAAGAACCATTCCGCCGCGATTTTGTCGCCACATCTTCACGCCCGGCACCGAGTTCAGCCACTGAATGCAGGCGGCCTGGATCTCCTTCTCGCGCGTATCGTCGAGCTTCGATCGACGCGGGGCTATGAATAGCCTGCGCTGATTGCGATTGACTCTCATGGCCGCTTCGATTTGCTCGCCAGTCTCTGCTTCAGACGTTCAGCCAGGCGTGCCAGCTTGCGCTTTGGGTTCGCGCGCTGGTTCCTCGGTTTCGTGAAGATGAAATTTCTCGGCTTCTCAAGATCTCCAGCACTCATCGCATTCCCTTTCCCGCGGTAACCGTCTCGAACTGCTTTTGAAATTCCGTGGCACGAGCACGGCTCTCGCGTTTCATTGCATCAAACTCGCCAGCCTTCAGCGGCTCCCAGTCTGGCGGTTTGTCTCCGCGATCGAGGATGTAGCGTGCATCGGTGATGCGTGGGCCCACCTCTGCGACTTCGCGCACAAACTCCAGTACCGTTGCAATCGGCGGCATCACGTGCGGAATAGTCCACGATTCGATGAGTCGCTCCACGGCTCCCTGAAGATATTCAAGCTTTAAAGTCTTCAGCTTTTGGTAGTACTCGAGCTGGGTTCGATCGCTGATCTCCACGTTCATCGCTGTCGCCAGCCTGACGATCAAGCGCAAGACTGAGTCTCTGTGCACCTTCGACGGTTCGTTCGGTTTTAGATTTGCTGCCATGTCCATTGCTCCGATTTGCATGGTTGATGGGTCGGTTGTATTGATCGATCGGTGAGTTCTTGAATACGGCGTAGCGCTTGGGATTGGCGAGGTCAGCGAGGCTGTACTGTCCAAGTGGGGACGCGAGGTAGTTTTGCGTCGCTTCTTCCCATCCTGGCGGCAGTTCGCGCGCGGGCGTTTTGAAAACTTTTCGCAGTCTCGACAGCATGACGAAATCTGCGGATTCGGTCGCATAGGGAACTCCAGTGAGTTCCTCGCATTTCGAGGCGAAATAATCCGAGGCTTGGTCCCGAGGTCTGGCGGCCGGCGGCTTGTCCGCCGGTGGGCCAGTTATAAGGGAATTACTATTTTCAAGATTGGGAGAATCTTGAAGAGGGGAATACTCTTCTTTCTGAGTATGAGTCTGGCATTGCTTAAATGCATGCTTGGGCGATGCTTGAGCAATGCTACTAGCATGTAATTCCTTCTCAGCATTGTGTTTGGCCCATCGGACAGAAGCAGCTTTTTTCGCTCTTTTTTCGGTGAATTTGGCGGTGTGCATCAAACGCCGTCGGTCCTGTTCAAGGCGCGGAGAGATGAGTCTTTCGCCGCCCTGGATCGAATGGAATTTCGGTCGAAGTTTGACCCATAAGCCGGCGAAGTAATCCACCGGTTCGTGAACGGATCTGGCCAGGACGGTGGGGTCCGAGGAAATGGATCCTGCAACCCAGCATTGGTCGATCAGTTCGCGATAAATACCCTTCTCCCGATTATCGAGTTCGATGTACATCTCATCGCCTCGCCAATCGGGAACCGACCACATGTAGCTGCTGTAATCGCTCAATTAGCCGTTCGATCCTTCAGGGCAAATAACCGGCTTCCCTCTTTGAAGCCGGGCTGGTTCACTGTCTCGCTCTACGTTGGAGCGAGATCGTTAAAAGTCCGGCGACGGTGACTCATCGCAAGCAACCGCCGGTTCTAACAACCATTAAAAACGTCAATTCATTGTTCGCCGGATCCGCCGGCACGGTTCGCCGCTGGTGCGGGAAACTTTTTAAGGAGGCCCGAACGCGAAAAGCATTCCGAGTGATAGATGTGCGGCTCTGATCGGAACCAGCGCGGGCCTTCGCCATTCCATGAACCGCTGAAAGGTGTAGCCGTATGCGAATCCCTTGCGACAGCCGGCGCAACGACTAAAGAGCCAGCGTTTGATTTGGAGCAGCGGTTCCACTTTGATCTGCCAGTGCCACACGTGCCAGCGCGGATGCTGGAACCACCATCGACGATCGCGCATGATGAGGCCGGCGATTGCTCCGAAGAATGTTTTGGCTTGAGCCTCGCGCCAGAACATATCTTCTTCGACGGTGTTCGGTTCGCCGGCGCGATACCAGTTCGAGTGATTAGCCGGATAGGAAACACAGACTGCCGCGAAAGCTGTCGATGTTGTTATGAGTCATATTCGCGGCCCATCGCGTGATTTTGTTCAGCGAGACATCGCGGCGAATCAGCCTTCGATTCTTCATGCACTGCGACATGAGAACGAGAGCGCCGAATACAAATCGCTCCACTTCAAGCGGATCGTCGTTCGACTTCGCGGCCTTACGCATGAACCACGGCTCGCGTGCTTCGTCACTCGCGAGGCTCTGAACAATCGATTTCAGTTCTTTGGAGAATGGCGGCGTAAACCAACCGCACGAATCATCAGAGCCGCCGATTTCAGGATCGCGGTGCCAGATTGTGATGAAGGTTTCGCGATAGCTTCGGTCGAAATCGTTTGTGCCTTTCTTGCCGTACTTCCGCCAGGGATATTTGATTTCATGGGCTACCGATGACGGATCATGCATGGATTTCCTCTCCTTCCGCGACGACGGGCGCAGCCCGGAGGAGCTCGAGTAATTTTTCCGATTGCATGACGGCGCGCTTCTCTCGTTCCGCTGCCTCCGCTGCCCGCGCTGCCCGCGCTGCCCGCGCTGCCCACGCTGCCCGCGCTGCCCACGCTGCCCGCGCTGCCCGCGCTGCCCGCGCTGCCTCCGCTGCCTCCGCTGCCTCCGCTGCCCGCGCTGCCCACGCTGCCCGCGCTGCCCGCGCTGCCCGCGCGGGCAGCGCTGCCCACGCTGCCTCCGCTGCCCGCGCTGCCTCCGCTGCCTCCGCTGCCCGTTCGTCCGCCGAGATAATCTCGCCTTTCATCAGGCGCTCCTGGAGAGCGGTCGCGGATGCGACCGCCTTGTGCACGTCGGGAAATTTCGCATGATCAAACGTCGCGATCACGCCGTCCGTCGGATCGCCGAGAATCCAATACAGAAAATGCGTGACGACCATCGAGCAGTCCGCGCCAGGCGCGATCGCTTCGTAGAACTTTTCCGGCCATGCCATCGCTTGCTCTTGCGGCATCGCTTCAAACAGCGCGTCCTGCAGATGGAACAGTTCAACCGGTACCCCTAGTTCATCGGCCAGCAGCTGGTGATTGCCGTACGAACCAAGATTGCGTTTTTGAATTTTGGCGAGCGAATGAATCGAGCAGCCGACGGCGCAGCCCTTAAAGTTGCCGTTGGTCCCTTCGCCGTACGTGCCCTTGACGAGCATGTCCTGTTCGCGATGCCACTTCACTTGCTCGAGCAGCGCCGATTTCAATGCGGGATCGGAATGATAGGCCTTCATAAGACGAGATTCTCCTGAGGTTTGGATTCGGTGAATGGAACGTAAAACGTTTCAGTGAAGGGAGTTGAAGCTGAAGTTATAGCAGCGCCAACCGTCCGAAGAGGGTTGGCTTTGTTATAACCGACTCTAAGACTCACACCCTTCACGAGATAGCGGTCGACAAAGATTTCAGGGACGGTCCGGATAAGGATTTCGCGCTTGGCTTCCATGCCCAAGTGGGCCCATTTCCGGAAAACTTTAACAACAGCGATGATCTGTTCCTCGCTGAATGCCGGCTTCCGTTCGATGGCTTCGACCTGGCACAACGCATCGAGTTCAGTTTCGAGGTCCCGCAGCTTTTCGTTCTTCTGCAGACGCGAGATATTGCCATCGATGAAGGCATCCGTGACGCGTCGCTTCTTCTCGAGTAGGGCATCAAAACGAGAGCGCAAAAGGTCATCGGCTGATGGCAGCCGGCTTTCCTCGAGGTTTGCCAGGTGGGATTCGATAATGCCGGACAGGAACGTTCGATCCGTCAGACGGCCGACGAGCTCGCGATCGAGGACCGGCTCGAGTAGGTGGCGCGACATGTTTCGATTGACGCAGCGGACAGCGCCGGGCTTGCTGTAATAGCGCGGCAGATTCGCTTTGCAGTGATAAAAGTCTTTGCGTCCGGTCGGCTCCGCAGCCCATGTATACATCGGCTGGCTACAGGCGCCGCAGTAGAGAAATCCACGGTAGCTGAAACGCGGGACAGATTGCGCATGGGCGGTGGAGTAGTGACGCCGTTTGGCGTCGACGATCGCGAGAATGCGCTGATGCTCCTCCTCACTTAGAAGGGGAGTCAATGGAATCCGCACCTTAATGACATCGTTCGGGTCGCGATCGATCTTGCGCCGATATCCTTTGCGTCGATGCGTCGGGGGAATGAAGCCGGCGGCTGACTGATCTTTCTTTTGTGAGTAAACCATCCAGCCGGCATAGATCGGATTTCGAAGAATTACCGGCACGCTTGAGCGTGAAAAGCCGGTGAGTTCCGCGAGCTTCTCATAAACATGCAAGCCGCCCAGGAACAGCTTGAACAGCAATTTCACCGGCTCGAGTTCCGCTTGGTCGTAGTACCACCCCGTCTGTTTTGTGTGCCCAATACCTCGAGCGAGTGTGTGTTCACCGCACGGATGATGACCTTCACGACGGCGAACTTCTTTTGCGGATGCAATGCGCTCGGCAATATCGCCACGTTCCAGGCCTGAAACTCCCGCGCGGATCCCAGCCATGAATCGCGCCTGGCGGCTTGAGAGATCCAGGACGTCGGTGGGGAAGTAGAGCGTGATTCCGTTATCGACGAAATGTTGCAGGATGGCGAAATCATCGAATCGTTCCGGCCGCATCAGGCGCGAGAATTCACGCGTGATGACTGCGGAGACCTTCGGATCCTCCAGGCATTTTAGAAACTCCTGATACTGGCTGGAGAAGAGAACGGCGGCGCCGGAAATATCCGCGAGCTCGAAGGTGCGCATCACATCGATGTCGTGCCTGGCTGCGATCTGCCGGATGATTTCCCGCTGCGCCGGAATGCTCGCGCGATCACCGTCCGCCTGGGCGCCGGTACTGACTCGTATTAATCCAATGCCAATTCGTTTCATGGGCGGCTACTGTAATCCGACCAGTTGTTTCGCGAGAACTTTTAAACGCGCGTCATCATTCGCGAGAATGGCTTCTTTGATTTGTTCTTCGAGATGGAATTGATCGTCGGCGATCTTCAGCGCCACATCGACGAGATCGCCGATCGGTTGAGGTTGGACTGGCTTGGATGTGGAAGCTTTGTTCTTTGACATTCCCGCTGACTTTCCATTCAACGGGATCTGTGGTTGGCAGCCGGAACCTATCCTGCCAGAAATATTTCAGTTGTCAACGGCTGATTTTGAGACTGGACTGAAGGTCCTAGTTTGTCCCGCCCTTGGATATTCTGGTCCGCTCCGAACAATTAAGTCCGGGCTTCAATCGGCCGTAAGAGCCGGAGGGATAAGACTGTGCCAAAAACTCGGAAACTTCCTGCCTACTACAAAGAAATCCGCTTCAAACTGAAGATCATTGTCACCTATGGACCGCCCGGCTTTTCCAGATCCATCCGTGGCGCGATAAGACAGATGTATGCCGATACTATTCGGCATCGCCGACCCACTCCTTTTCGAGTCCGCTAATCATCGATTCAACAGAGCGCTTTGCTCCAGGTACGTCAAGAACGGCCTGGAGCCGCTCATGTATTCCTGCGTCGGCATGTTTGCGAAACTTATTTGGCGACTTTTGGAAAAATTGCTCCGGCTCGACCTTCAACACTTCGAGTACGCCGAGCAACGGAAGCAACTGAAGATCTCCTTTCTCCGGATCGATCATTCCTCGCAGTGTCTGCTTGTGAATTTCCGCGGCCTTGGCAATTTCGTCTTGAGTCATCGTGGATTCATCGACCAGTCGGCGCAGCCTCCCGCGAATCCACCGAATTCGAGCCGCATGCCGGCTGAGTCGCGTTTTGGCTTGATGTCCCTTAAGTTCCACAACGGACTGAGATTAACGGCAGCCCGCCCAATCCAACAATAAAAACGTTTAACTATGTTTAAAATCGTGGTTGACATTTAAATATCATTTAACTATCTTGATATCACAATGAAGCTCGATGGAAACAAAGTAAGGCGGCTCCGAGTGAAAGCTGACCTAACGCAAGAACAGTTGGGAGAAAAGGCTGGCGTATCTGGGCAGACAGTTCTGAATGCTGAGGCCGGCAAGGGTATCCAAGATCTGAGCGCGCAACGCATCGCAACGGCGCTCGGTATCGAGGTTGATGAACTGGAAGCGCCAGACCTACCGGTTCCCCTCACTCCAGAAGCCGAGACGGAGCTTGTCCGTGAAGTCAAGGAATCCGCGAAAGAGAGCGCGTAGGTGAATGGAGCCGTTTCGCGAAACCACATTTGCCGCCGACGATCTGGGGCCGTGCCGAATGCCCAAATGCAAGCGCTCGGCAGTGAAGGGCTGTCGAGGTCAATGCCGGTCGCACTACAACGGCTGTTCGAAGTTGGTCCGAGAACGCATCACGACGTGGGCGCTCTTAATTGAGCAAGGCTGGGCCTTACCAACGCCGCCCACATTGAAACAGTTGGTTCCGAAAGCAAGTTGATTAACCGGGGATCTGCGGTTGGCAGCCACAAATCCTCCAAACAATTTCTCAGCCCCGAACGCTTCGAGCGGAGGTAATGCCGCAGCGATTCGAAGTTAGTACCGGGAAGACCGTTGAAGAAACCACGGCGTAAGGCGAGAGCAAACACGGAAGGAGTCTCTTATGAACTGCGAACACGTAAACGATCCAGAAACGTGTCCCTACTGCAAAGCCGAACATGGGCGATGCACGATGCCGAATCTTCATCGAGCGCTCACTGATCCTCGCGGAATTGGACTCACTGATGTCCTCATTGGCGCCGAGAAAGACAGGCCGGGAAGTGTGCGGCGGCAATCCGGTCATGACATCTGGCTCGAACGAACGACGGTGGGTGTTGCGTGAATAAAAATATCTCCATCTTCGCAATCGGTTTCATCGTCGCCGCTGCGCTCTCCGCTTTTAGTCACGAGATTGATGTGTTCCAGGCTATCGGTCTCGCGGTGGTGATTGCTGGAACCCTGCTGTTCATCTTTGTCGTGCTGACGCTGGCCCTGTTTGGAGCGTGGGTCCTATGGACTGTCGCGCTGGATAACCTCGGCGGAGCCGTCAGCGCTCTGAAAGACATGGGATTCATGAAGTCGGAGGGCAGGTAATGAGTCCCGAAGATCGCACGACAGCCCGTTCGCGAATTCTGCTCGCCATGGTTGGCTGCGATGAATTCGAACAGGATTCGACGCTGCCGGGCCGTGTGCGCCTGCGAGCTGCAGAGATAAAGAAACATCTGAGGCTGGCCGCGGCTGTGATTCCCCCGGCTGAAGAAATCGAGCGAACGCCCAATGCGCATCTCGGGGCGGTGGAACCATGACCACTAACAGCGCTCGCCCCCAGCTCCACTACTCCGCGCTCGAAATGCTCTGGAAGTGCGGCGAGATGTTCTACCAGCGATACGTTATGAACCGGAAGGTTGCGCCAACGATCGCGCTGCACGTTGGTCGCGGCGTCGATGAAGCGGCGAATCTGAACCTAAACCACAAGATCGAAAAACAGGAACTGCTGCCGGTGGAGCAGGTCCTCGATGTAGCACGCGATACGGTCATGCAAGAAATCGAGCAGCAAGGCATCACGCTCACGGCTGAAGAGACGGACGAAAAAACAGCGAAGGCCAATGCGGTCGACAAGGCCGTGCGGCTCACGAAGGCGCATGCGACGCTCCTGGCGCCAATCCTTCAGCCCAAACGCGTGCAGGCGAAGTGGTCTCTCGAGATTCCGGGATTCCCTTTTGATGTGGTCGGCACGCGTGACCTGGATGAAGTGAACGACACGATTCGCGATCTAAAAACATCGAAGCGGTCCGCGAATAAAGACACGGCCGATCGCTCCGACCAGCTCACGACGTATGCGCTCTCGAAATATGTGATCGAAGCCGTTTCGCTGCCGGTCACCGTCTGCATCGACACGATTGCCGATCTGAAGAAAGAAACCAAAGTTCAAACCCTGAAGTCCGAGCGCGACAAGAGCGACTTTCAGGTGATCGTCAATCGCATCGAAAACGCTGCCACCGTTCTCGAGAAGGGCGCATTCACGCCAGCACGTGAATCCGACTGGTGGTGCTCTCTGACTTACTGCGGCTATGCCGCCAACTGCAAATACTTCCGAAAACCGAAATCCGTTTTCATAGAAGGAGACTGAAATGTCCACGATTCAAGACGACGAACAAGTTGCCCTGCTCGAGGAAACCGCCGTTGCGGTCATGCTGCCGAGCGCTGCCGGCGCGCTGAACAAAAGCGAAGTTGAGGCGCAGCTCGACGCCGCACACAAATATCGGCGCAGCGTCCGGCAGTTTATGAACGACGCGATCACGCTCGCCACGCTCGACGTGGAGATCGCCGAGAGTTGCCTATACAGCTTGCCTCGAGGCGGAAAAACAATCGACGGCCCATCGGTGCGCCTGGCGGAGATCTGTGCCAGCGCTTACGGGAACCTTCACATCGGGGCGCGCGTGGTTGGTGTCGAAGAAAAGGAAGTCGTTGCGCAGGGCGTCTGCTGGGACCTCGAGAAGAACATCCGCGTGACGATCGAGTCCCGGCGCCGGATCACGAACCGCCAAGGCCGTCGCTATGACGACGACATGATCACCGTCACCGGGAATGCTGCCGCATCCATCGGGTTGCGCAATGCGATCTTCCGCGTGATTCCGCGGGCATACGTCAATCAGGTTTATCGAAAGGCGCGCGAGGTTGCTGTTGGTACAGCTTCCACCCTGGCCGCGCGCCGGCAGACGGTAATGGAGCGCTTGGTGAAGATGGGCGCGATGCCGGACCGGATTCTCGCGAAGATCGGAAAGCCCAGCGTCGACGACATCACCCTCGATGACATTGCCGTTCTTATTGGTCTCGGCACTGCGATCAAAGACGGCAATGCAACGGTGGACGAAACGTTCCCCGCAGCGCAGCCGCCGGATAAAGGCAAAGTCAACCTCGCTGACATCAAGCCCGGCACGGAAGAAAACCGCGGCCATGGCAACGAA
>Ga0134124_10000329_pt1 | contig 41242 bp, 46 predicted proteins | sample KB304_FD_96880 | JGI IMG/M metagenome (GOLD analysis project Ga0134124, IMG submission 96880) | Terrestrial soil microbial communities without Nitrogen fertilizer from Kellogg Biological Station, Michigan, USA - KB3-0-4 | ecosystem: Environmental > Terrestrial > Soil > Unclassified ...
CGCTCGTTCGCCCAGAACCCGCGCATGTCGAACAGGAATTTCGCCCCGGTCGCACGCTTCACGGCCAGAGCGATCAATGACGGAACATAGCTTCGTGCGTGGACGACTGACAGTCGATGCCTGAAGACCAGCGAGATCGCCCGGACGATCCCCACCGACACATCGTACGCCGTCGCGGCGGCGGACGGGCTCTTGTGATAGCGCAGCGGATGCCAATGAATTCCCGAAGCGGCCGTTCGGCGTTCGATAACCTGGCGTCGCTCGCGATCACTCCAATCGGCCGCTTTTTCGAAGCTCAGGAGATGAATTTCGCGCCCGCTCGAGAGTCGTTCGAGATAAGTAAGCACCTGGCTCTGGCCGAGCGGCTCGAGCATTCCGTCATAGCTGATGTACAAAATGCCTTGGGTCACGAAGCCCCAATCAGGCGCTCGACGACCTCGGCTACGCCATTGCGCCATTCGCGAGCGCCTATTCCGAACTCTGCTTCAAAATGACCCGAGTCCAGCGCCGAGAAGGCCGGCCGGACCGCGCGCGTTGGATAGTCGGACGTCGAGATCCTGCGCACGGCGGCGTTCGGTCCACCAAGCGCACGACTAACGGCGAAGATCTGCTCGGCAACATCGGCCCAGCTGCAAATGCCTCGGCCGGCATAGTGGAACGTTCCGCTGGCACCGCTTTTCACGCCGTCGAGAATGCCGATCACCGCGTCCGCGATGTCCAGGGCGCTCGTCGGGCTGCCGCGTTGATCCGCGACGATTGCGATCTCGTCTTTCTCCCCGGCGAGACGCAGCATGGTCTTGACGAAATTGCGGCCGAAGGGGCTGTAGACCCACGAAGTCCGGATGATCAGGTGGTGCGGGTTGGCGGCCCTGACTCGTTCCTCGCCCGCAAGCTTGGAGCGTCCGTAGACGCTCAGCGGCGCCGTCGCGGCATCCTCTCGATAAGGTTCTGAAGCTCGGCCATCGAACACATAATCGGTCGAGAGATGAATGATCGGCGCTTGAGCCCGGGCGGCGGCGCCGGCAATTTCCCCAGCCGCCTCGGCGTTGATTCGGAATGCCCGTTCGGGCTCCTCCTCTGCGTCGTCGACGGCGGTGTAAGCGGCGCTATTGACGACGATGTCCGGGGCTTCGGACAGGATCGCCTGTTCCGCACCTCCCGCTATTTCGAGATCGACGTCGGGGCGACCGATCGACAGGACTTCGACACTCGACCCCCGAGCTCGCTCAACGAGGCTGCGCGCCACCTGGCCGCCAACGCCGACCACCAGAAGCTTCATTGCGTAACGCCCAGCCGCTCGCCCCCGTACCGGCTCTCACGGATGGGCCGCCACCACCATTCATTGTCCAGGTACCAATCGATCGTCTTCGCAAGCCCGCTTTCGAATGTCTCTTCGGCGCGCCATCCAAGCTCGCGTTCGATCTTTGACGGATCGATGGCGTAGCGCAGGTCGTGACCGGGGCGATCTTTCACAAATTCGATCAGTTCGCGGTAGCTGCGCCCTCCGGCGAGCGGTCGCTTCTGGTCCAGCATTCCGCAAATCGTCTCGACGACAGCGAGATTGCTGCGCTCGGAGCGCCCGCCGACGTTGTAGCTTTCACCGATGCGGCCGCTCGTAGCGATGAGTTCAAGGGCGCGCGCATGATCCTCGACATGAAGCCAGTCCCGCACATTCTCGCCCTTTCCGTAAACCGGAAGCGGCTTGCATTCGAGCGCCTGGAGAATGGTCAGCGGGATGAGTTTCTCCGGAAAATGGAACGGCCCATAATTGTTCGAACAATTCGAAAGAACCACGGGAAGTCCGTAGGTCAGGTGCCAGGCGCGAACGAGATGATCGGCGCCTGCTTTCGACGCCGAATAAGGGGAAGAGGGCGCGTAGGGCGTGTCTTCGGTGAATACGCCCTGGTGAAGCGGTAGATGGCCGAACACCTCGTCGGTCGAGATGTGATGGAAGCGAAAAAGATCGCGCCGTTCCGCATCCAGACCCCGCCAATAGTCCAATGCGCAATTCAGCAGCCGAAAGGTCCCGACGATGTTGGTTTCGATGAATGCGGCCGGACCGTCGATCGAGCGGTCGACGTGGCTTTCGGCCGCGAGGTGCATGATAACGTCCGGTTGTTCGGAACGCAGAATCCCAGAGACCCCGTCGGCGTCGCAAATGTCGGCTTGGTGGAACCGATAATTGGGGGCGCCGGCAACCTCCTTCAGTGAATCCAGGTTCCCCGAATAGGTCAGCTTGTCGACGTTGACGACCTCATAGCCCTTGCCGACCAGCAGGCGAACGACCGCGCTGCCGATGAACCCGGCGCCGCCCGTTACAAGCAGCCGGTGGATCGCGGTCACTTCAGAGCTCCGCTTCGAGATGACTGAGGAGAGGCGCTGCTCGATCCTTGTCGGAGACAATCACCTCCGCCTTGTCGATCGGCCATTCTATGCCGATTGCGGGATCGTCGAACCGGACCGCGCGCTCCAGGTGAGGCGTGTAAAAAGCACTCGCCTTGTAGAGCACTTCGCAATTCTCTTCGAGCGTCACGAAACCATGAGCGAAGCCCCTTGGGACAAAAAGCTGGTTCCACTCCGCCGCAGACAGAACAAGGCCGGCCCACTGGCCGAAGGTCGGCGAATCCTTGCGAACGTCGACCGCGACGTCGAATATCGAGCCGCGGGTCACCCTTACCAGCTTGTCCTGAGCCGCCGGTGGAAGCTGCAAATGCAGGCCTCGAAGCACCCCGCGCGCGCTTGAAAACGAATGATTGTCCTGCACGAAGCGGGTGTCGATGCCCGTTTCGGCCATCCGGTCCGCCCGCCAGACCTCGGAAAAGAACCCGCGCTGGTCGCCAAAACGAGGTGGCCGAATTTCGATCAGCCCGTCGAGCCCGAGCCGCCGCGTTTCAAGCACGTTCGTGCTCGCTCGCGCGGCGCCGGAGATAGGCGGCATAATCGGTCGCCCCGAGCAGGTCTGCGCGACGGCGCAGGTCATCGGGACCAAGATAGCCAAGCTCCAGCGCAATCTCCTCCAGGCACATGACCTTCAGGCCCTGACGCTTTTCGATTGTCCGGACGAATGACCCGGCGTCGTGAAGGCTGTCGTGCGTTCCGGTGTCGAGCCAGGCGAAACCCCGGCCAAGGCGAGCCACCCGAAGGCTGCCGCGTTCGAGATAAGCGCGATTGACGTCCGTGATCTCGAGTTCCCCCCGGGCCGAAGGTGTTAGAGCCGAGGCAATCTCGACAACCTCGTTGTCGTAAAAATAGAGACCGGTGACCGCCCAGATCGACCTGGGCTGCGCAGGCTTTTCTTCAATCGAGATGGCCTGGCCGCTTTCGAGATCGAATTCGATAACGCCGTACCGCTCCGGATCCTCGACCGCATAAGCAAAGACCGTTGCACCGGACTTCTGTTGGGCAGCCTCCCGAACCATTTCGATCAGGCCCGCCCCGTAAAAGATATTGTCGCCGAGGATCAGGGCAGCCGGGCTGTCGCCGAGAAAGTCGCGGCCGATGATGAAGGCCTCGGCGAGTCCTCGCGGCTGTTCTTGCTCGGCATAGGTTAGGGTCAGGCCATAAGCGCTACCGTCCCCAAGCAGCTCACGGAAACGCGGCAGATCGGTCGGCGTGGAAATTATCAGGATCTCGCGAATACCCGCGAGCATCAGGACGCCCAGCGGATAGTAAATCATCGGCTTGTCGAACACCGGAAGGAGCTGCTTCGAGACTGCCAGGGTCGCCGGATAGAGCCGGCTCCCGCTTCCGCCAGCTAGAACGATGCCCTTCATGATCCCGGCCCAACGCTAGATGAGACCCCTTTCATGAGACGCTTCACGAAAAGAGCGGGTAGATGCGATAGGGAATCCAGTACTTCGAGTGGTTCGCGAAAACCAGCCAGACGAACTCAACCGCCGCCGAGTATGCGATTACGGCCAGAACAAGCACAGGCGACGCCTGACCTTTCCTCGCGAAGGCGGTTGGAAACCGGGCAAGGACATAAAGCTGAAGCGGAATCAAATACAGGGCGAGGCGGTCGATCAAGACGGTCGATTCGATCCTCAACCAGAAGGCGAAAGCCAGCACTCCGAGGATCGCCATCGTCCGCCAGGTCGTTCGTTCCACAGGATCGGCCGTAAACCGACGCGCGAAGAGCAGATAAATCACAGAGGGGACCAGGTTCATTGACAGGCGGATGCCGGCTCCCTGGGCCTGATAGACCTGATTGAGATATCCGCGTTCGAGCTTTTCGAGGCCGCCCGTCGAAACGAAATAGCCGAGGACGACTGCCGCAACACCGATCAAGATCGCTTCGAGCCGATTGCGACTGTAGGACAGCAGCACGATCGGGATCAGAATCACCGCACTTCGATGGAACAGCCCTGCAAGAAGGGTCCAGAAGACGAAGCGCGCCAACGAGCCCTTCGAAACTGCGACCAGGCCGATCATCGAGAGACCGATCGCTACGGCTTGGCGCGTGTAGCCCATGCCGACACCGATCACGAGATAAGGCACCGCTACGACAAAGACGAGCCAGGGATTGGGCTGTGTCTTGCCGAAGACGTACAGTCCGTAGATGAAAATCCCGCCGCAAATCAGATTGACGGCCCAGATTTCCAGGCCGGCCCGCGCAACAATCCAGTTTACGAAGGAAAACCCCGGCTCCTGGACCGCAAGCGCATCGATCAGCGACGAATGTTCGATGCGCTTGAATATGTCCATGTAAGTCCACCAATCGCCACCAACCTGGTAGCGAAGGCCGATCATCAGCACGGTCAAAAGCGCCGCCGGCATCAGCAGCGTTTCGATCACTGACTTAACTGGCCGTACGGAAGATGGAATCGACTGTTGCGTCGCGGAGGCTCGCGCCGCGCTTGCTCGCGTGGCCTGTATCGCTCCGAGAGCGAAGACCAGGAAGAGTATCCAATAAGGAACCATTACGACCGTTCCCTAGAGCGACAATCGGGACTTGCCATTGCTCAGGGTCAAGCAAGGCGCGGAGGTTAAGCTGGTGCCCCTGGTCCGACTCGAACGGACACTCCGGTGAAGGAACTCGATTTTGAGTCGAGCGCGTCTACCATTCCGCCACAGGGGCACGCGGCGCCGTAGGTAGCGGCGGCTCGATGAGGTTGCAAACGGCGGCGGGAGCCATTGAAGGCATGCCTGCGTTATCCGGCCGTTCCCCCACCGGGAGTGCCACCATGAAAACCGCTGACTTCTTCGTCGATCGCCTCAAGGCCTGGGGCGTCAGCCGTATTTTCGGCTACTCGGGCGACGGCATCAATGGCGTGATCGGCGCGCTCCAGCGCGATGGCGAGATCGACTTCATCCAGCCGCGGCACGAGGAGATGGCTGCGTTCATGGCGGTCGCCCACGCCAAATTCACGGGGGAGCTTGGAGTTTGCCTGGCGACCGGCGGCCCCGGCGCAACACACCTCATCACCGGCCTCTATGATGCAAAACTGGATCACATGCCGGTGCTCGCGATCTGCGGGCAGGCCGAAACGACGGTGCGGGGCGCGATCTATCAGCAGGAGATGAACCTCGATCGAATGTTCGCCGACGTGGCCGAATATGTTCAGGAGGTCTCGCATCCAGCCCAGCTTCCGCATGTCGTCGATCGCGCGATTCGTCTAGCGATCGCACGTCGCGGACCCGCGGTGATCATCCTTCCAAAGGATGTGCAGGAGCAGGCCTTCAGGCCGCCAGCGCGCGAGCACGGCTTCACGCGCTCGGGACCCGGATACTCGCGTCCGATCGTCGTGCCCGCGGAAGCGGATGTTCGAAGAGCGGCCGCCGTCCTCAATGCCGGCGAGAAGGTCGCTATCCTGATCGGCGCTGGCGCAAAAGATGCCGTCGACGAAGTGATCGAGGTTGCCGAGAAGCTCGGAGCCGGCGTTGGCAAGGCTCTCCTCGGCAAATGCGTTCTTCCGGACGATCTTCCTTTCGTCACCGGCTGCATCGGCCTGCTCGGGACAAAGCCGAGCTCGGACCTGATGAATGGCTGCGACACGCTCCTGATCATCGGAAGTGGATTTCCGTGGTCCGAGTTCCTGCCGAAGACTGATGCGGCGCGGGCGGTGCAGATCGACATCGAGCCGGCAATGCTGTCACTGCGCTATCCTTGCGAGGTGAACCTGCACGGGGACGCGGCCGAGACCCTGCGAATTCTGCTTCCGCTGCTGAAGGAGAAGGATCGCAGCTGGCGCGACGAGATCGAGCAATCGTTGAAAGACTGGTGGGGGGCTCTTGAAGCGCGCGCGATGACGAAGGCCCATCCGGTCAACCCGCAGCGCGTCGTCTGGGAGATGTCGCCTCGCCTGCCGGATAACGCGATCGTGACCAGCGACAGCGGATCCTGCGCCAATTGGTATGCGCGCGATTATCGGGTGAAGCGTGGCCAGATTTCATCGCTATCCGGAGGACTCGCCTCCATGGGCGCCGCAGTTCCCTATGCGATCGGCGCCAAATTCGCTCATCCGGACCGACCCGTGATCGCTCTCGTCGGCGACGGCGCAATGCAGATGAACAACATGGCCGAGCTGATCACCGTCGCCAAATATAAGGATCGCTGGCCGGACAAGCGGCTCGTGACCTGCGTGTTCAACAACGAAGACCTGAACGAAGTCACCTGGGAGCAGCGGGTGATGAACGGAAACCCGCGTTACGACGCGAGCCAGGATATCCCCGACGTCCGTTACTCTCGCTTCGCAGAGTTGATCGGACTGAGGGGCATCTATGTCGATGATCCCGATGATCTCGCCGCGGCCTGGGATGAGGCACTGTCGGCGGAAGACCCGGTTGTACTCGAGGTCAAGACCGATCCGGAGATCGCGCCGCTGCCGCCTCACATCTCCTTCAAGGAGGCGCGCCAGTTCATGTTCTCCATGGCGAAGGACGCCGATGCGGGTCACGTCATCGCCGACACGGCGCGGCAGATCGCCAACGCCGTGTTCGCGAAGGAGAAGGCGGACTAAATCCTAGTTCGCGAAGGAGAAGGCGGTCGGCGCCGCCCCATAGCGATTCGGCACAGTCGTGCCCTTCTTCAGGAACAATGTCAGCAGGTTGGCGAAAACCAGCAGCGTAATTCCGAGGAAGCCGAGCGCGACGATCTTCGGCAGGATCCCGCGGAAGGCAAAGGCGACCGGCAGCAGGACAAGCATGATGCACGGCACAGCCAATTCCTTGCCGCTCTTGCCGAGGTCATGGAGTCGGCGGACCGCCACGGTGATCTGCGGGACGATCAGCAGCAGACCGATCAGGCCGGCAAGCGCCTGGCCGAAGCCGAGCAGCAAGCCGAGAATTCCAGCGATCGCGTTGGCGACGATCACGAAGACGAAGAAGCACCAGAATTCCTGGCGGGACGCACGGCCGTTGAACTCGGCATATTTCTTGAGCGTCGCTAACGCGGACTGGAACACGAACATCTTTTACTCCCGTGACTTACGCACATTGCGACTGTCATTCGCCGCATTAATTTTTAGTTACGCGGCACCTGGCGCCGATAGCTGAGCGCTTCCGCGACATGGATCCGTCCAACCCGCTCAGCCCCCGCCAAGTCGGCGATCGTTCGCGCGACGCGAAGCACGCGATGGAACCCGCGAGCCGAAAGGCGCATCGCCGAAGCCGCATCCGCAAGAAGCTTCCTCCCGGGATCATCCGGCGTTGCGACGCTATCGAGAAGTTCGCCGTCGGCCTCGGCATTGGTCCGGACGCCATTGCCGTTGTAGCGCCGCGACTGCACTTGCCGGGCGGCCGCTACACGCTGCGCGACCTCGGCACTCCCCTCCGCCGGCGGCGGCAGGGTCAGGTCGGCAGCGGATACGCCCGGCACTTCGACATGCAGATCAATACGGTCGAGCAGCGGGCCGGAGACCCGCGCCTGATAGTCGGCCGCGCAACGCGGAGCGCGGCTGCAAGCCAAGGCAGGATCTCCGAGATGGCCGCAGCGGCAAGGGTTCATCGCCGCTACGAGCTGGACGCGCGCAGGAAAAGTGACGTGGGTGTTGGCTCGCGCCACGCTCACCGCGCCGGTTTCGAGCGGCTGGCGGAGCGAATCCAGGACAGGCCGCTGGAATTCCGGCAGCTCGTCCAGGAAGAGCACGCCAAGGTGCGCGAGGCTGATCTCCCCCGGACGAACCCGAAGGCCGCCGCCGACCAGCGCCGGCATCGACGCGCTATGGTGGGGCGACCGAAAAGGGCGACGGCGACGGATTCTGCCGCCGGTCAATTCGCCCGCGACCGAGGCCACCATCGAGACTTCGAGCGCCTCCGACGGTTGCAGCGGAGGCAGGATTCCGGCCAGGCAAGCGGCGAGCAACGACTTGCCCGAGCCCGGTGGCCCGCTCATCAGCAAATTGTGGCCACCCGCAGCCGCGATCTCGAGCGCGCGCTTGGCGACTTCCTGGCCTTTAACCTGCGCGAGGTCGGGCCCGCCGTCCTGCGGCTCGGCCTCAGCCGCAGGCGGTGCGGACAGCAACGCCGTGCCTTTGAGATGCGCCAGCAACGCCAGCAGATCGGGCGCTGCGATCACATCCAGTTCGCCGGCCCAACATGCCTCGCTGCCCTGTGCGGCCGGACAGATCAGCCCCTTGTCCTGGGACGAAGCGTGGATTGCCGCCAGCAAAACTCCGGGCGATGCGGTGATGCGCCCGTCGAGGCATAGCTCGCCCACCGCGACATAATGCGACAGCGCCTCCGCGTCGGTCGCTCCAATCGCCGCCAGGAGGCACAGCGCGATCGGAAGGTCGTAATGCGATCCCTCCTTGGGGATATCCGCCGGCGAGAGATTGACCGTGATGACCTTGGGCGGGAGCGCGAGACCGATCGACGATAGCGCGGCGCGGACGCGCTCACGACTCTCCCGAACGGCATTGTCGGGCAGCCCGACGATCGTGAATCGTGGCAGTCCGGACGATAGCTGAACCTGGACTTCCACGGCGCGAGCTTCGAGCCCGAGATAAGCGACGGTAGCGACGGTAGCGGCCATCAGGCCCCACCCCGCGAACACACAGAATTGAACAGACGTCCCCCTAGCTCGGCGACGGGACGCCTAGCGTGCCGCCGCGCCTTCCCGCAAGCGCCTTGCGCTCGGGACGTCGTACCGCCACATCGCTGCCATGACCCGACGAGAGCAATTGCGCGCCTTCTTCGACCATCCGGCCGTGGAATGGGCGATGTTTGGGCTGGGCGTGCTGCTGATCATCCTTGGACTGATCATTGGGCCACTTCCGGGGCCCGGCGGGATATTGCTCGTCGCCCCGGGTCTCGCTCTCGTCCTCAAGACCAGCATGTGGGCCAAGCGCCATTATGTGAAGTTCAAGCGCTGGCAGCCGAAAGCAGGCAGGTGGACCGACTGGGCTCTCCGCCGCGGTTCCGCGAAGCGCCGAGAGGAGCTCGCCAAGGCCGATCAAACGGGACCAGACAATTGACTTCCGCACGACCCTCAACTATCGGCCCGTCCAACAGCGGCTGCCTCAGGGCGGCCCTTTTTTCTTTGATTTAAGGCATGAGCGATGAAGCGCACTTTTCAGCCGAGCAACCTCGTCCGCAAGCGTCGTCACGGATTCCGCGCCCGCATGGCAACCGTCGGCGGCCGCAAAGTGCTGAATGCCCGCCGCGGTCGCGGCCGCAAGAAGCTCAGCGCCTAACCACCATTCGGAAACGCGCGGACTTCCTGGCCGCCAATGGCGGGAGGCGCGCCTCCACTCCCGGCTTCGTCCTGCTCGTCCGCGATCGCAAGGACCAGGATCCGTCCATGCGCGTCGGTTTCACCGTCACCAGGAAAATCGGCGGCGCGGTTGTCCGCAACCGAATGAAACGGCGCTTTCGTGAGCTTGCCCGTGAGCTTGTTCCAGTAAAGGGGCTCGTCGGCGCCGATCACGTCCTGATCGGAAGGGCGCGAGGGATCGAGCGTGATTTCGCCCAGATGCGCGCCGAGCTTGCCGAGGCGCTCGATAGTCTTCGCAAATGATCGCGCGACTGCTGATCTGGATGGCGCGTGGGTGGCAGAAAGGCCCCTCGCAAATCCTGCCGCCGACTTGCCGCTTTCAGCCAAGCTGTTCGGCCTATGCGATCACAGCGCTCCAACGCTATGGGGCCGCGCGGGGCAGCTGGCTGGCCCTGAAGCGAATCTCTCGTTGCCATCCCTGGGGCGGCCAGGGCTACGATCCCGTACCGTGAGGACAAATAAGTGAACGATAACAAAAACCTGATCCTCGCGGTGGTGTTGAGCGCGCTCATCCTGCTCGGCTGGATGTGGGCAGCGAACAAGTTCTTTCCGACAGCGAATCCACCCAGCGTGAAGGTCGAGAACAGCAAGCAGCAGCAGCCCGTGCCGTCCCAATCGCAAGCACAGCCAACCCAGCAGGCCGCTCCGCAGGTCTTGCGGAACCGGACCGCAGTGCTCGGCTCGACTCCGCGTGTCCGGATCGAAACGCCGTCGCTCCAGGGCTCGCTCAATCTCAAGGGTGCGCAGATCGACGATCTCGTGCTCGTCAAGCAGAAGGAAACGATCGCCAAAGACTCGCCGCCGGTGCGGCTCCTGTCGCCGCTCGGAGCTCCGGGCGCTTATGTCGCAAGCTTTGGTTGGACCGGACAGGGTACCGCAGCCCCCACGCTCGATACGGTCTGGCAATCGGATGGCCAGCTGCTGGCGCCGGGCCGGCCGGTGACCTTGAGCACGCAATCCGCCGACGGCGTTCGCTATGAAATGAAGATCGCCGTCGATGACGGCTATCTGTTCAGCGTCGACCAGCGCGTGATCAACGCTTCCGGCAAGCCCGTCATTGTGCGTCCGATCGGCCTCGTCAGCCGCTCCGGCAAATCCTCAGATCCGTCGACCTGGACCAACCATGTCGGGCCCATCAGCGTGTTCGACGGCAAGGCCGACTATGACGTCAACTGGAAGGACCTAGACCAGAAAGGCGCGGCATCCTTCGACAATGTCGGAGGCTGGCTCGGCTTCACGGACAAATATTGGCTCACCGCGCTTGCTCCGGCCGGGAACATGGCTGCCGACTTTCGTCATTCGCCCAGCGGCGGCTATCAGGCCGACTATGCGCTAGCGCCCGTCGCGGTGGCCCCCGGCCAGACGGCCGCGACCCAGGCACGTCTTTTCGCTGGAGCAAAGGAAAAGGCCTGGCTCGATCGTTACGAAGACGCCGGTTTCACCAAGATCTCCAAGTCGATCGACTGGGGTTGGTTCGAATTCTTCATGCGGCCGATCTTCGACCTGCTCGTCTTTCTGTTCCACACAGTCGGCAACTTCGGCGTCGCGATCATCTGCCTGACTCTGATCGTCCGCGGGATCATGTTCCCAATCGCGCAAAAGCAGTTCCAGTCGATGGCCGCGATGCGGAAGGTTCAGCCGAAGATGAAAGCCATCCAGGAGCGCTTCAAGGACGATCGCGCACGGCAGCAGCAGGAGATCATGAAGCTGTACCAGGAGGAAAAGATCAATCCGGCCGCGGGCTGCCTCCCGATCCTGCTTCAGATCCCGGTCTTCTATGCGCTGTACAAAGTGCTGCTGGTCAGCGTTGAAATGCGCCACCAGCCTTTCGTCGGATGGATCCACGATCTCTCCGCACCCGATTCAGCGAGCCTTCTGACGGTGGCGCACCATTTCGGCTGGACCTGGTTCCCACCGTTTCTGGGTCTGTCGGTCCTTGCGTTCCTGCTCGGAGCGACAATGTGGGCCCAGTTCAAGCTTAACCCGCAACAGATGGACCCGACGCAGCAACAGATCTTCGCGATCATGCCGTGGATGATGATGTTCGTGATGGCCCCGTTTGCAAGCGGTCTCCAGCTCTATTGGGTGACCAGCAACGTGCTGACGATCCTGCAACAATGGTGGCTGTACAAGAAGTACGGGCTGCACTTCAGCGACACCCATCCGGTCCACTCATGACGCAAGCTCTCGACACCGACCTTGCCGAGCAGGCGCGCAAGCTGTTCGCCGGCAAGGTCGAGTTCCTGAAGTCGGCGCCGCAGCTGAAATTTCTGCCGGACCCGGACCTGCCGGAGATTGCCTTCGCGGGCAGATCGAACGTGGGCAAGAGCTCGCTGCTCAATGCGCTGACCAACCGCAAGGGGCTGGCGCGGACGTCGAATACGCCTGGGCGGACACAGGAGCTCAATATCTTTGACGTTGGCGAGCCCGCGCGGATCCGGCTGGTCGACATGCCCGGCTATGGATTCGCCGATGCGCCGAAAGACCTGGTGAAGCGGTGGCGCTTCCTTGTGAACGATTATCTTCGCGGGCGCGCCGTGCTGAAGCGGGCACTCGTGTTGATCGACTCGCGGCACGGTCTCAAGGATGTCGATCGTGAGGTGATGCGAATGCTCGACGATGCGGCGATCAGTTATCATCTCGTGCTGACCAAGGCCGACAAGGTGAAGCCAACGGAGCTCGAGAAAATTATCGCCGCAACATCGATGGACGCGGCGAAGCACCCGGCCGCCCACCCAACTCTCTTCACGACATCGAGCGAAACGGGTAGCGGCATCGCAGAGTTACGAACGGCAATCGTCGAAGCGGCGACATCTTGAGGAGCCTCCCTTGCTGAAGCTGATCATCGGCAACCGTGCTTATTCGAGCTGGTCGATGCGCGGCTGGCTGGCCGTCAAACAATCGGGCGAGGAATTCGAGGAATATGTCGTCCCGATGTTCGACGAGGATTGGGAGAAGAGACGCGAAGGCGACGAGTTCGCGCCGTCCCTGGGCAAGGTTCCCATCCTTTGGGACGGCGAATGTGTGGTGTGGGACAGCCTCGCGATCATCGAATTCCTTGCCGACCGCAACGGACGCGATCTTTATTGGCCGGAAGACGAAACGGCGCGCGGGATGGCACGATCGATGGCGGCCGAAATGCACTCCGGCTTCTCCAATCTGCGCCGCGAGCTGCCAATGAACGTGCGCAAGAGCTTCCAGCCGCACGATCTCACACAGCCCGTGAAGGAGGAGATCGACCGGATCATGCAGCTTTGGGCCCAGGCACGCGCGCGTTTCGGCGGCACGGGCAATTTCCTGTTCGGCGAATGGTGCGCGGCGGACATGATGTACGCGCCGGTCGTTACGAGGTTCATCACCTACGGCGTGCCCGTGCCTCCGTTCGCGGCCGTATACGTCAAGGCCGTCCTTTCGCATCCGCACGTCGCGGAATGGATCGAAAAGGCGCAGGACGAGCCTTGGGTCATCGACGAATATGAGGTCGGCAAGGCCGCCTAGGCCGGGCGCTTCGATTCCTCGTAAGGAGTCCCGTCCTTGCGGCAGAAGCCGCCTTCGGTCGTCCACATCATGTCGATATCCGAATAGCCGCCACCTTTGTTCGTGCCACCGCTCATGCAAATGAACGCGCAGTCCTGATCGCTCTCATTGACGAGGTGATGGCCGTTCGTGCTGCCCTTGGGCCAGGCAGCGCAATCGCCTGGTCGAAGCAACGTGCGGCCGTCGTCCTCGACGAGCACAGCTTCGCCCGAGAGCATGACGAGGAATTCGTCCTCGCCATTGTGCCAGTGCCGCTGCGACGACCAGGCGCCCGGCTTCAGGACCACATGACTGACGCCGAACTCCGTCAGGCCCGACGCCGGAGCCAAGCGCCGATACCATCGGCCGCCCACAGCCTCGTTGAACGGCGGCGGATAGCCTGTGCGATTCACTTGCTCGATGCTTTCCAGGTCCACCTTGGGCATGCCGGCTTCCTTTGCTAGGCCGCGTCAATGACGATTGATCCCATCGCTCTTGCGCGCCAGTTGATCAACTGCCCGAGCGTCACCCCGGCGCGGGGGGAAGTATTCGACGTGCTCGCGGCGGCGCTCGAGCCGCTCGGGTTCATTTGCCATCGCTGGGTGCTGGGCGAGCCGCCCGACGGACCGACGGAAAATATGGTCGCGATCAGAGGAGAAGGCTCACCGCATTTCGGTTTCGCCGGGCATCTCGATGTGGTTCCGCCAGGCGACGGCTGGAGTGCAGGTCCGTTCGAAGCCCGGATTGTCGACGGGCGGCTGATTGGACGCGGCGCCAACGACATGAAAAGTGCGATCGCATCCTATGTCGCGGCTATCTCCCGGATCGAGCAGACGAATGGCACTTTGTCGCTGCTGATCACCGGCGACGAGGAGGGTTATGCCACTTTCGGGACGCCGCGGATCATCGATTGGCTGAACGAGCGTTCGATCAGCCCCGACATGATCCTGATCGGCGAGCCGACCTCAGTCGACCGCCTCGGCGATACGGTGAAGATCGGCCGTCGCGGATCGGTCAACATGTGGATCGATGTGCCCGGCGTTCAGGGTCACGTCGCCTACCCACATCGCGCGACGAATCCGATTCCCCTCCTTGGCCGGGTGATCGCAGCGCTGGATGCGGTTCACCTCGACGATGGGACGGAGCAATTCCCGCCATCGAACCTGGAATTCACGGGCATCGAGACTCCGACGCATGCAAGCAACGTGATTCCAGGAAGCGCGACTGCGCAGCTCAACATCCGCTTCAACAATCTTCAGAAAGGCGCGGATCTTGTTCGGATGGTGGAGGAGATTGCCGAGCGCGAGGCTCCCGGCTCGAAGGTCCGCGCTCGCATCTCGGGCGAGGCGTTCCTGACACCGCCGGGCCGGTTGTACGACGTCGTCGTCGAGAGCATCCGGGAGGAGACGGGGATCGAGACTGAGCTGTCGACGAGCGGCGGCACGTCCGACGGCCGCTTCCTGATCCAGCTCTGCCCGGTGGTCGACTTCGGCCTGCCCAACGCGACGATGCACAAGCTCGACGAAAGTGCGGCCGTCGCGGACATCGAGGCTCTTTCAAGGATCTACGAGCGGATAGTGCGCAAGGTGCTTTCGTAGAGGTTCGACGGCGTCAGGGTTCGCTCGGGACCGGCCATTCGACGGTGTCCGCGACGTCAGCCATCTCACCCACGCGATCACCCCGGGCAGCGACCAGCGGCCTCCTGATCGCTCGCTGCTTGGAAATGTCGCGCAGGCGATCCAGCGAGACTCGCTTTGTCATTCGGAATCCTCGGGTGTTTCCGGCTCTTCCGACGCCTCCGCCTCAGACGAACGGGCTGGCTTGAATCGGCTCGCGATGGCCTCCAGCCGCGCCAGCGCGGCCTGATCCTCATCGGATCGATCGGGTTGCTTTGATCCAAATACTTTCATGAGCGGCACCTCCCCATAGCCACCGCTCCACGCCAACTCTGTCAGCTACGCGACAATCGTTGACGAAATCCAAACATTGCGGGGACTCGGAAGGAAGTCAGGCTACGGACTTGGCGCCCCTGCGGTCGGCATTTCCGACCCACGAGAGAAACTCATGTTCTGCCAACGGCGGCGCGTAAATGTAGCCCTGGACGACGTCGCAACCCATTGCACGCAGGATGTCCGCCTGTGCAGCTGTCTCGACGGCTTCGGCGACGATCTCGCACTCGACGCCCTTGATCAGCTGAACCACGGCCTGGACGATGACGCGGGCCCTTTCGTTCGATTCGATATCCTGGATGAGCGACGGGTCGAGCTTCACGCGATCAAGCGGCATTGCACGCAGCCTCGCAAGGTTCGAATAGCCGGTCCCAAAGTCGTCGATTGCGATCGTCGCACCGTCGGAGCGAAGGGCAGCGATCTCGGCCAGAACGCCCTGGCTCACTTCCATCGCCGCACTTTCGGTGAACTCGAGCTCGATCAGCGAAAGCGGCACGTGCGCATCGGAGAAGGTCTGGCGCAACCTGGCGAAGAAGTCCGGGCGATCGAGCTGCCGAGGGCTGACGTTGAACGATAGCCGAAAGCCAATGGTGGTACGCTCCCAATTTGCCAGGACCGCGGCAACTTCGCCGAGGACCCACTCGCCGATTTCCTGGATCACGCCGGTCTTCTCGGCCACCGGGATGAAGGTACCCGGCATACGGAGACCTTCGCGCGGATGGTTCCAGCGGAGCAGCGCCTCGGCGCCTGCGATTTCACCGGTGACGAGGCTCATCTGCGGCTGGAACGCCAACTCGAACTCGCCGCGCTGGACCGCCTCGGTGAGAGACTTCTCGGTTTCGATCTTGCGCTGATGCTCGGCGGCCAGGTCATCGTTGAAGACGCAATGCTGACCACCGCCGCTCGATTTGGCACGGTACATCGCGATATCGGCCGCGCGCATCAACGATTCGATGCTGGTTCCGTGATCGGGCGAAATGGCGACGCCGATCGAGGCGCCGATGTCGACGCTATGCGAGCAAAGTTCGAACGGCTCTGAGATGGCGAGGACGACACGCCGAGCCACCCGTTCCATCTCGTCAACCGACTCGATTTGCGGGAAGAACATCGTGAATTCGTCGCCCGCAAGACGCGCCAGCAATGGACGCATTCGGGCATTGCCCGTGTATTCCGCATTCACGACAACGCGAAGCCGATTGGCGACCATGATCAACAGCTGGTCGCCGCGCGCATGGCCCAGGCTGTCATTGACGTTCTTGAAGCGGTCGAGGTCGACGAACAGCATCGCCGAGCGTGAGCCTTGACGCGCCTCACCCAGCAATTTGTCCGCTTCCGAGCGGAAATGCAGGCGGTTCGGCAGCGACGTCACCGGATCGTACATGCCGAGTGCATGGGCATTCTCGATCGACGCGCGCACCTCTGCAAACAAGCGGTCCACGGCCGACGCGAGCTTCGGCATGGTCTGGCGCAACGCCGGAGGCGCCGGCGACACCAAATCGCCATCCTCGACGGCAAGAAGGCGATCTCCCAGGGCCGAGAGAGCGCGAGCGCTTTCGCTGTTGGGCCGTTCCGACGCGATATAGCTGATCAGCAGGCAGAAAGTGCCCGCCACAAGGGCGGCAAGGATCTGCTCATTGATTTCAGTGATGTAGAGGAACGCACCCATCGAAAAGAGGAAGGACGCAACCCCGGCCGCACACGACAGGATCGCGTTGCTGATCTTCTGGGCCGTCCCTGCTCTCATCGGTATCTTGCGCCCTCGAGCGAAGGCAATGCGCGCCTCACCCGCTCGCGTTAAAAGTTTTGGGTTAAGAAACCGTCAGCGGCGGCGAAGAACGATATACAGGCTTCCGCCGCCGCCGTGGCGGCGGTGCGCGCCTCTGACGGCTGCGATTCGCGAGGCGTGCCGCGAAGCATGGAGCCAATCGTAAACGGCGGCCCTGATCCGCCCGCGTTCGACCGGGGGATCCCCCGGCCGGTGATGGCCGGTGATGAGCAGAAGGATTCGATCGCCGAGCGCGATCGCTTGTTCAAGCGCACGATCGATCGCCCACCATGCCTTGTCGAGGCTCATCCCGTGAAGGTCGAGGACCCGGTCGGGCTCGACCGACCCGCTCCGAAGGCGCCGGTCCCAGGTCGAATCGAGCGTGGTTCCGACGTTGGTTGGGCGGACTTTTCGAACCTCCGCCGCCGGACGGATCAAGGGTGCGATTGGGGCAGTTTTCTTCGCGGGCTCAGCAACTTCGGCCTGAATTGGCTCGCGCGACAGAGGCCGGATGGTGGCCGTCACCCTGGCCCAGAGTTCGGCCTCGTCAGGGCTGAGAGAACGCACGCGCCGCTACCCCCTTCGGCAGCAGGATCAGCGCCTGGCCCGACGCAGACATTCCGCCGGCGATGGCGACAGATTCCGGGCCGGCGCCCCAGAAGGTGTCGAAACGATTCGGGCCCTTGATCGCGCCGCCGGTGTCCTGAGCGACCCAGAGACCGTAGGGCTCGGGCCGGTCGAGGGCGAGGAAAACGGGCGCTCCAAGCGGCACGAAGTTCGGGTCGGCAGCGACGGTGCCGTGCGGCGTCACGGGGACGTTCAGCGCCCCAATCGGGCCGGGCCCGGTCAATGGCTTGAAGAAGATGTACGAAAGATTCTCGCGCATTAGCGCCTTGCCCTGATCCGGATTGGCGCGAATCCAGGCCTTGATCGCTTCCATGTTCGCTCCGCCGGGCGGGAGGATTCCACGGTCGCGAAGTTGCCGGCCGATCGCGACATAGTCGCGGCCGTTCTGGTCGGCATAGCCGATGCGCATCACGCTTCCGTCCGGGAAGCGGATTCGGCCCGATCCCTGGATTTCGAGGAAGAAGAGATCGACCGGGTCAGCCGCCCAGGCAAGCTCGTAGCCCTTGTTGGCAAGCGCACCATCCTCGATTTCGGGTCGTGTGTAATAAGGCACGCACGCCCCGGTTTCGTCGATGCGGCCTCGGCCGGTCGTCCAATCTGGGCGCGTGCAGCGCACGAGATCGGCCGGCTTCGCATAAACCGGAACATACCCTGGGAGCGGCACTCGGGAGCCCGCGATCTCCGGCTCGTAATAGCCGGTCGCGAAGGCCTTGCCATCGCCGACCTGGACCCAGTCGAAGTGATCGCGGAAAAAGGCGCCGGCGCCTCCAACCGGCACGAGCGCCGCGTCGGAGCAGGTTTGGACCCAGTCGCTGGCGTAGCTAAGCTGCGACTGGTCGGTCCTACGGGTCAGAACCGGGCAGCTCGTGCGGAACGCCGTGAGGGCGCGAGCGGCGGAAACCTCATCGAGCGTCGCCAAAGGAATTGCCAGCACGATGCCGGCCGCTCTCGCGTTCGCGGGCGGTGGCGGCGTTGGCGGAGTTACGACTGGCGGCTGTACGGTAACCGGCGGAGGCTGGGTCGTCGGGGGATGAACCGTCTTGGCGCAGGCCGCGAGCAGCGCGAGCGAAGCGAGCGCGACCGCTCGTGCGGCGAACTTCACTCTTCCTCGTCGGTCTCGATGAGGAACCAGTTCGGATCGCGGGACGAAACGTCGCGGCGGAAGGTCCAGAGATCGCGTGTCTGGATGGCGTCGCTCAGCGAACCGGCGACGACCTCGCCGGCTGAATTGCGGGTGACGGCGGCGATATCCGCCTCGAAACGCACCGTGACGATCGCGACATTCCGTTCCAGCGAGGCCTCGGAAATCACCGCCTGGTCAATCGCGACCAGACGATTGTCGAGCGTCAGACCGTCCTTCTTCCGCTGATCGATCGCGCCGGAAAACGTCTCCTGGACATGGCTGTCGACATGGCCGCTCACCGGCCCGAGATCGCCTTTCCAGAAGGCCTCGAGGATCATCCGGTAAGCGCTCTGTGCGCCTTCAAGGAAGCGAGCGACATCGAAAGTGGGATCAGCAGCAAGGATCGCACGGACGCCGGGGCCCGCGGTGGGCAGGTAGGCCATGTCGCCGCCATCGCTTGCGGTTGGTTGAACGACCGCGGGCTGCACCGGCCTTTGCTCGACTCGTGCGTCGGGGTCGGCCGGCTTGAGGATCGGCTGCTGCTCATGTCCGGTTCGCTCCCCGAGGACACTGTACAGCCTCAGACCGATGAAGAGAGCGACAAGCGCAAGGACGATAATGACGGCCAATTCTAGAGTTCCAATGCTTCCTTCTTGCACACAACATAGTGCGCAGAGTTTAAAGATTCCAACACAACGCAACGCACGAGCCGGCATTGCGCCTCATAATTGCGACTGCTAGTCGCTCGAGCCGAAGCGCGCTGCCTTTGAGGCGGCTCCCGACACCTAAGAATTTGGCAAGGACAAGCATCAATGGCGGATCAGGATTCGACCAACCAGGGGAACGGCTCGGGAGAGGCCGGCAATGAGCCGGCCGTCGCGACCCTCGCCCAATATATCAAGGACTTGTCGGTCGAAAATCCCAGTGCGCCACAGGTCTACCAATGGCAGGTCCAACCGACCCTCGACGTTCAGTTCCACCTGAATTCGGAGAAAGTCGCGGACGACGTCTACGAGGTCGTGATCAAGGTTGAGGTGACCGCGCGATCGGACAACGGCGTCCATTTCGTGGTGGACCTCAGCTACGGCGGGCTCTTCGGCGTTCGCAACATGCCGGAAGAAGCGCTCGGCCCGATCCTGCTGGTCGAGGCGCCCCGTCTGATCTTCCCCTTCGCCCGCCAGATCGTGTCCGAAGCGGTGACCAACGCCGGCTTCCCGCCGCTGCTGCTCGACCCGATCGACTTCGCAAGCGCCTACGTCTCGCAGCTTCAGGCCGCCCAGCAGCAGGGCGAAGGCGAAGCCGCGCCCGAGGAAGCTCCGGCAGAAACGCCGTCAGAAGGTTGAGCCCAGACGGCCATCGCGCGGTCAAGAGCATGAACCTCGTCAAAGCGACGGGTACGATCGGCGGGCTGACCATGGTCAGCCGGATCGCGGGATTTGCCCGCGAGATGCTGATGTCGCGCATCCTCGGTGCGGGCGTCTACACCGACGCCTTCTACGTCGCATTCCGGCTGCCCAACACCTTTCGCCGGCTGTTCGGCGAGGGCGCGTTCTCAGCCGGGTTCGTTCCTCTCTATAGCCAGCGGCTCCAGTCCGGCGGCGAAGCCCAGGCGAAGCTGTTCTCCGAAGAAGTCCTCGCGGTCTTCCTGCCGACCTTGATCCTTTTCACGGTCATTTTCATCGCCTTGATGAAACCGTTCATCTGGCTGGTCACCGGCTGGCATGGCGATCAGCTGAGCTTCGGCACTTTGCTGACCCGCATCACCTTTCCATATTTGCTGCTGATCAGCCTTGTTTCGTTGTTCTCGGGCATTCTCAACAGCATCGCGCGCTTCACGGCGGCAGCCTTCGCCCCTGCCCTGCTCAACCTTGCCATGCTGTGCGCGCTGATCTTCTTCCGCCAAGGCGGAGCGACATCGGCGACGGCCGTCGCAACGGCAGTGACCATCGGCGGGATCCTTCAGCTGATCCTGTTGCTCGTCGCCTGCAAACGCGCGGGGATCGTCCTCAAGGTTCGAAGGCCCCGGCTGACACCGGGCGTTCGGCAGTTCATCCGCGTCGTGATCCCGGCCACCTTGGGCGCGGGCGTCTATCAAATCAGCGTCTTCATCGACACCTTCTTCCTGACGAGGATCGGTACAGGGGCCGTCAGCTGGTTCAATTATGCGGACCGCCTCAACCAGCTTCCCCTGGGCGTGATCGGTGCCGCAATCGGCACCGCAATCCTGCCCCAGGTCAGCCGCCACGTGGACATTGGCGAGGCGGACAAAGCGGCCAAGGTTCAAGGCCAGGCCGCGGAGCTGGCGATGCTTTTGTGCCTTCCGGCTGCTCTCGCGCTAGCGGTCAGCGCTTTGCCCCTCGTCTCGGCGATCTTCGAAGCGGGCAAGTTCACGGCGAGCGACGCCCATAACACCGCGTTGACTCTGTCGCTGATCGCGCTGGGCCTTCCGGCCTATGTGCTGGTCAAAGTGCTGACGCCTGGCTTCTACGCGCGTCGCGACACCGCGACCCCGGTCAAGGTCGCGCTCGTCGTCCTCGTCGTGAACGTCATCCTGAACTTCGTCCTGATCTGGGGCCTCGGCTTTGGAATCGGCGGCCTGGCTGCCGCGGTCGCTCTGAGTTCGTGGCTAAACTGCTCGATCCTTTACGTCTTGCTCTATCGCCGCGGACATTTCCGGATTGAGAAATGGCTCGCGTCGCGCCTTGTCCGCCAGCTGATCTCAGCCGCCGCGATGGTCGTCGTCCTGATCGGCGTTCGAAGCGCACTCACCGGTTGGTTCGTCGGGTCGCTTGGGCACCGCCTCGCCGGAGTCATTGCAATCGTCGGTGCGGGCCTGATCGTATATTTCCCGCTCGTCTGGGTCCTCGGCGGGACCGACAAGGAGGAGCTACGTTCGTTGCTGAGGCGCAGGAGGCCCTACACCGATGCCGGCTGAGGCTCCGACAATGCGGGTCGTCTCGGGGATTCAGCCGACGGGTGGCCTGCACCTTGGGAATCTGCTCGGTGCCATCCTTCGCTGGGTGAGGATGCAGGACGAGGCGCAATGCCTGTTCTTCCTCGCCGACCTTCACGCGCTCACGGTCGATGTCGCGCCTGATCAGCTTTATTCGAACGTCCGGGAGATGGCTGCAGCGCTGATCGCCAGCGGAATCGACCCCAAGAAATCGATCCTCTTCCGGCAGAGCGCAATCCCGGCGCATCCCGAGCTCGCCTGGATCCTGCAGGGTACGGCTCGAATGGGCTGGCTCAACCGGATGACGCAGTGGAAGGACAAGGCCGGCAAAAACCGCGAAGGCTCGTCCGTGGGGCTGTTCACTTATCCCGTGCTTCAGGCGGCCGACATCCTTCTCTACAAGGCGACGCACGTTCCGGTCGGTGAAGACCAGAAACAGCATGTCGAGCTCACGCGAGACATCGCGCTCAAGTTCAACGCCGATTTTGACGTAGACCTGTTCGTCCCGCCCGAACCGTTCATCGGCGGAGGCGCCGCAGCGCGCATCATGAGCCTGCGCGACGGACGTTCGAAAATGTCGAAGACCGATCCTTCCGACATGAGCCGGATCCATCTGACAGACAGCGACGACGAGATCGCACAGAAGATCCGCAAGGCGAAAACCGACCCGGAGCCGCTGCCCGCCGATGAAGACGGCCTCGAAAATCGTCCCGAGGCGAAAAACCTGATCGGAATCTATTCGGAAGTGACCGGCGAAACGATTGAACAGGTGTTGGCTCGTTTTGCCGGCCAAGGCTTTGGAACATTCAAGCCGGTACTGGCCGATGCGCTGATCGGCTTGCTCGCGCCGCTGCGCGTGCGCCTGGAGGAATTTCGTCGCGATCCGGCTGAGTTGGACAGGATTCTCTCCGAAGGCGCTGAACGCGCGAGCGAGCTCGCGGCACCTACACTTGCGGCCGCGTACAAGGCCGTCGGTCTGACGCGCTGATCGCACGCTTCATCGACGGTTCACCGCCGTGTGTGCTATCGTTCGGGTTTGCAACGAGATTTCTCCCGATTCGAAGGGGTGTAACCATGCGTATTCCCAAACTCACCGCAGCGGCCCTCATCGGCATTGCCGCATTCGGCCTTTCCGCCTGCGCGGAATCCCTCCGCACCACCGTCTCACGCTATCAAGCGATGCCGGCGCCTCAGGGCCAGACCTTCTTCGTCGTGCCCGGTGAAGGCATGGCGGCAACTGGTGGGCTGGAATTCCAGCGCTACGCTTCCCTTGTTGCGCAGCAGCTCCAAGCACGCGGCTACGCGCCTGCAACCAGCCCGACGAGCGCAAGCATGCTGGTTCAGCTAGGCTATGGGGTCGACCACGGCCAGGTTCGGATTACCGAGGATCCCTTCTACCGCAGCCATTATTTCGGCCGGTTCGATCCCTTCTACAGTCCGTTTTATTACCCGCGCTTCGGATACCGTTCGGGCTTCTATTACGGCTGGGACGATCCCTTCTGGTATGGCGGGGGTGTCGATAGCTACGTGGAATATCATAGCGAGGTCGACCTCCATATCCGCACGGCCGGAACCGGCCAGCCGCTGTTCGACGGCCGCGCCCAGGCTCGGTCGCAGACCAACCGGCTCGACGTCGTCGTGCCCAGCCTCGTCGAAGCCATGTTCGCGGGCTTTCCGGGGCGCAGCGGCGAAACGGTCAAGATCACAATCCCGACAAAACCCGCGGCATCGTAACCGAGCCTTACTTTTTGGGGGCAGGGAAGGCCCGCCGGGTAACGCCGGCGGGTCTTTTTTTTCAGCTCGCCCAGATCCCGAACAGGGATGCAATCGCAACAAGCAAGAGGACGGCGTTCATCGGCACGAGCGCGCCGCGCGCATCGGCTTCAAGTCCTTGGAAGATCAGCCTTCGAGCTGGCGGGTCAGGAGGCGGATATCGGCGTCCAGCTCGGCGTCGCTGGCGCGCAGCTTCTCGATCTGCCGTACCGCGTGGATCACCGTCGTATGATCGCGGCCACCGAAGCGCCGGCCGATATCGGGCAGCGACTTCGGCGTCAGCTGCTTCGATAAATACATTGCGACCTGCCGCGGGCGAGCGACTTCGCGCGCTCGGCGGGCAGAGGTCATCTCCGCCTTGCGGATGCGATAATGCTCGGCGACCTGAGTTTGGATTTCGTCGATCGAAATCCGCCGCTGGTTGGCGCGGAGGACGTTGGCGAGGACCTCTTCAACGAAGGCGACGTCGATCTGCCGCCCGGTCATCAAGGCATAGGCGCCGATACGGTTGAGCGCGCCCTCGAGCTCGCGCACTGACGACGTTACTCGCCGGGCGAGGAAATCGATCACGGGGCGCGGCATCTCGACGCCCGGCAAAGCCTCGAGCTTCGACACGATGATGTTGAAACGGAGTTCGTAATCCGCCTGGTTGATGTCGGCGACAAGCCCCCAGGACAGGCGCGAAAGGATCCGCGGAGCAATCCCGTCGAGGTCTTGCGGCGCGCGATCGGAGGTGATCACCAGCCGCCGCCCGGCGGTGATGATCTCGTTCATCGTGTGGAAGAATTCTTCCTGGGTCGAATCCTTGCCGGCGATGAACTGGACGTCGTCGATCAGCAGAAGGTCGGCGCTGCGCAGCCGGCTCTTGAAGCCGATCGTGTCATTCTCTTTCAGCGCGCGAATGAACTCGACCATGAACTTCTCGGCCGACATCGAGACCACCCGGGCGCCCCGATTGTGCGCCGTGAAAGTGTGGCCGATCGCGTGCAGCAGGTGCGTCTTGCCGCGCCCCGTACCGCCATGGATGAAGAGCGGGTTGAAGCCGACCGTCTGCGACGTCGCGAGCGTCCGGGCGGCGGTGGCCGCGACCTCGTTGGCCTTCCCGACGACGAAAGTCTCGAAACGGTAGCGCGGGTCAAAGTTCGGCGCGTTGGGATCCCGCTCGGCCGGCGTGGGCACATCTTCAAGGATCAGAAGCGGAGCAGGACGAGGCGCATCGGCCGCAGCCATGATGCGCACGTCCCGAACGACCGGCAGCATCGTCTTCCAGGCGAGGGTCAGGCGCTCGCCGAAATGCGATCGGACCCAGTCGGCCATGAACTGGCTCGGCATGACGATGTCGAGTGCGCCGCTGTCCGGTTCGAAAGAGCCGAGCTCGGCGGGCTTCAGCCAGCCGTCGAAGGTTCGAGCTCCAAGATCGCGGCGAAGTCCCGTGCGGATCGAGTCCCAAGCGGCCTCCAGCGGCGCGGCCACTGGTCCTCCGACCAGGTCAACAGACGAATTCGCGCCGCCCTGCACGGTTTACGCCTCCCTAAAACAGCCCCCCAAGAGACAAAGCTTCTCCGCGCGCCCGACTCCGAGTCGCGGCGTTCACGGCTTCCCTTCTCTCTTGCCCCCGGTGCGGATTCGCACCCGGAAGAACGTTTCTGGGAGTGTCTGCGTCAGCTTGCAAGTGCCGTTTTTTCACGAAAGTGAAATAAAGCCACTTGACAAAGGAAATAGGCCGAAAGTGAAAGAAATTGGCAGAAAACTGCCATTTTGGCGGTTATCTTAGCGTTAACTATCACGCGAATCGCGGGAATTGCTGCATTTTTTTGACGGTCCAAAAATGGGACGAGCCGCCGGTTTCCCGACGGCCCGAATGAACCTCAATTCGCGGCCCGTTTTAGCCGAGCGACGCAACCCGTTTGGACAGGCGGGAAATTTTCCGCGCGGCCGTATTTTTGTGGATGACTCCGCGCGCGACTCCGCGCGACATCTCCGGTTGTGCCTTTTTGAGAGCTTCGGCCGCATCGGACTTCTTGCCCTCGGCGATCGCCGACTCGACAGCCTTGATGAAGGTCCGAATCCGACTGATTCGCGAATGGTTGATGTCCTCGCGCCGGCTGTTCCGGCGGATTCGCTTCTTGGCCTGCGGCGTGTTCGCCATTCTCTCTTACGTCCTCATCGTGCTCAATGAAAAAGCGGCGCAGGACCAAACGGCCGCGCCGACGCGGTCGTTCCCCTACTCAGAGAGGCCTTTGAGGTCAACCTTCGGCTAATGCTGGCACCTTGGACAATAGAAGGTGGAACGACCGCCCTGAACGATGCGCTTGACCGTCCCGCCGCAGTCGCATGGCTTTCCTTCCCGGTCATAGACAGCAAAGGTCTTGGAGAAATAGCCCAGTTCCCCGTCCGGGCTGATGAAATCGCGGAGCGTCGAGCCGCCCGCTTCGATCGCCTCGTTGAGCACCCCTTCAATCGCCTTCACAAGCCGACCGAGTCGTTCGAGGGACACGGATCCTGCGGCCCGCCTGGGATTGATGCCGGCCCGGTAGAGCGCTTCGCACACATATATATTGCCGAGGCCGGCGATGATGCGCTGGTCGCCGAGCATCAGCTTGATCGCGGCGGTCCGTCCGCTGAGGCGTTTGCGAAGCTCGCGAGGATCGAGGTTGAAAGGCTCCGGGCCCAACGCCTCGAACGGCGGCCAGCGGTCGATTTCTTCGGTGGGCACGAGATCGACCGAACCGAAGCGCCTTGGATCGTTGAGGGCGAGACGCCGGCCCTCTTCGGTTTCAAGAAGCAGGTGATCGTGCTTTTCGAGCTTCGAATGATCGATCCGCCAGCTGCCCGACATGCCGAGATGGAAAATCATCGTGTCGTCGCGGTCGGTGTGGATGAGCCCATATTTGGCGCGCCGGCCGAGGCTCGTCACACGGGCGCCCGTCAACCGTTGCCCCAGGTCCGGCGGAAACGCGCGTCTCAGGTCCGCGCGACGCGCCTCCACCCGCTCGATGCGGCGACCCTTCAGGACGCGCTCAAGACCGCGGACGGTCGTTTCGACTTCGGGAAGCTCCGGCATCGCTCGCGATATGGCGAAGGCGCCGCAAGCCCGCTAGAGGCCGGGCCGCATGACAGACAAGGTGAATTTCGGCGAGGAGCTCGTTAGCCCGGAGGAAAAGACGCAGCGCGTCGGCGCGGTCTTCAGCTCGGTCGCGCGCCGCTACGATGTGATGAATGACCTCATGTCCGGGGGGCTTCACCGCCGCTGGAAGGATCGGTTCGTCGCCCGGGTGAAGCCGCGCGCGGGCGAGCGCATTCTCGACATGGCAGGCGGTACGGGAGACGTCGCTTTCCGTCTGGCCCGGCATGGAGCCAGGGTGACGGTCGCCGACATCAACGCGGACATGCTCGACGTTGGAAAGCAGCGCTCCAAGCAGCGCGGGATCGATGGGCTGGAGTGGCAGGTCGAAAACGCCGAGGCGCTGAGCTTCGCGAACTCCAGCTTCGATGCTTATTCGATCGCGTTTGGCATCCGGAACGTCACGGACATTCCGGCGGCACTTCGCGAGGCCCACCGCGTGCTGAAGCGAGGTGGGCGATTCTACTGTCTCGAATTTTCAACGAGCGAATGGCCGGGCTTCGCCCAGATCTACGAAGCATGGGCGTCGAACGTCATTCCGCGCATCGGAAAGGTCGTCGCCGACGACGAAGCCAGCTATCGCTATCTGGTTGAGAGCATCCGGCGCTTTCCCAAACCGGAGGCGTTTCGCCGGATGATCGAAGAGGCTGGTTTCGTACGCACGGCGGCGGAGCCACTACTGGGCGGACTCGTCGCAATCCATTCGGGCTGGAAAATTTGACGTCCTCAATCACGCATTTGTGGCGTTTGTTGAAGTGGGGCCGCACGCTGGCACGCTACGGTGCGCTGCGCGGAATCGAGGAGGATCCCTTGACTCCGCCGCCGGTGCGCCGATTGGCGAAGCTTGCGCGGTTCGGAGCGAGAATCCCTTCGACTCCCGATTATGCGGCCGCGCTCGTGGCAATCGGCCCAGCCGCAATCAAGCTTGGGCAGGCACTTTCGACGCGACCCGACCTTGTTGGAGAGAAAGCCGCTGAGAACCTGTCCCAATTGCAGGACGACCTGCCCCCCGCACCATTCGCGCTGATCAAGCACACGATCGAGACATCCTTCAACGCGCCGCTCGAGAGCCTCTATTCCGAGTTCGACGAGGTGCCCGTCGGCGCCGCTTCGATCGCGCAGGTCCATCGCGCCGTGACGACCGAAGGACGAGAGGTCGCAGTCAAAGTGCTCCGCCCCGGGATCGAAGACGAGTTCGCGCAAGCCATCGAGACCTATGAGTGGGCAGCGGCGCATGCCGAGCGGATGGGTGGTGAGCTCGAGCGCCTGCGTCCGCGCCTCGTGGTCGCCCAGTTCCGCCAGTGGACCGCGCGCGAGCTGGACCTTCAGCGGGAGGCAGCATCGGCTTCCGAACTTCGCGAGAACATGGTGGCCGAGCCGGACTATTATGTCCCGGAGATCGATTGGCGCCGGACCGCGCGGCGTGTGCTCACGCTTGAATGGCTCGATGGGATCAAGCTCAACGATCGCGAGGCGCTGATCGCGGCGGGCCAGGATTGCGGAGCCCTTGGCGCGATCCTGGTGCGGGCCTTCCTTCGCCAAGCCGTCGTGGACGGTTTCTTCCACGCGGACCTGCACCACGGGAACCTTTTCGCCCTGAAAGACGGGCGCATCGCCGCCGTCGACTTCGGCATCATGGGTCGGATCGACAGGCGAGCGCGGACGTGGCTCGCCGAAATTCTCTACGGGCTGATCACCGGCAATTATCGTCGCGTCGCTGAAATCCACTTCGAAGCGCAATATGTTCCGCCGCATCACAGCATCCTCGAATTCGCGACCGCTCTGCGTGCTGCGGGCGAGCCGATCCGCGGCCTCCCGGTCAAGGACATTTCCGTCGGGCGAATGCTCGAGAGCCTGTTCTCTATCACCCGGGATTTCGACATGCCGACCCAGCCGCATTTGCTGCTGCTGCAGAAATCGATGGTCATGAATGAGGGCGTTGCGACGGCGCTCGATCCCGACATCAACATGTGGGAGGCGGCCGAGCCCTTCCTGCGCGAATGGCTCCGTTCAGAGCTGGGTCCAGAAGCCTATTACGCCGATCGGATCATCGAGCTGGTTCGCGCCGTAAAGAAGATTCCCAGGCTCATCGACCGGCTCGACGAATATTATCCGCCGCGCGGAGCCGCGCCGCCACCTCCGCCGCTCCCGGACATCGCGGTGATCGAGCAGAAGAACTGGTGGGGATATGCGGCATTCGGTGTCGTTGGCGTCGCAATCGGCGCACTGCTGATGTTTATGCTAGGCTAGGCCGATGAAAATCCTCCTCATCGTTGGCGGCGGGATTGCAGCCTACAAGTCGCTGGAGCTCGTGCGACTGCTCAAGAAGGCGGGCCACGAGATCAGTCCGGTCCTCACAAAAGGGGGCGAGCATTTCGTCACGGCGATGAGCCTCGGCACATTGGCGGAAGCCGAAGTTCACTCATCGCTCTGGGAATTGAAGGACGAGGTCGAGATCGGCCATATCCAGCTAAGCCGCGCGGCAGACTTCATCCTGGTTTGTCCCGCGACCGCCGACCTGCTCGCAAAAATGGCTGCGGGAATTGCCGACGATCTTGCGACTACGCTGCTGCTCGCCACCGACAAGCCGGTCGTCGTCGCTCCGGCGATGAACGTGCGCATGTGGCAACATCCCGCAACGCAGCGAAACGTCGCCCAACTGAAGGCCGACGGCGTCCGCGTGCTCGATCCCGACGAAGGCGAAATGGCCTGCGGCGAGTTCGGCCCCGGGCGGCTGCCGGAGCCCGCCGACATCATCGACCGGCTTGGCGACCTGCTGAAGTGAGTCTTCAAGGCAAGCACGTCCTCGTCACGGCCGGGCCGACCCATGAGGCAATCGATCCGGTCCGGGTGATCGCCAACCGATCCTCAGGGCGCCAGGGCTTCGCCATTGCTGCTGCTGCGGCTGGCGCCGGTGCTCGGGTCACGCTCATCGCTGGACCGGTCGCCTTGGCTACGCCGGATGGAGTCGACCGAATCGACGTGGAAAGCGCCGAGCAAATGGCGGACGCCGTTTTCACGGCTCTGCCGGCAAATGTTGCGATCCTTGTTGCGGCGGTTGCCGATTGGCGCGTCGAGCCTTCGATGACAAAGATCAAGAAAAGCGAAGGGCCGCCGAAGCTCGAATTCGTGTCCACGCGCGACATTCTGGCGGAGCTGGGATCAAGTCCTGAACGGCCGCGCCTCCTGGTCGGTTTTGCGGCCGAGACCGATAATGTCGTCGAACGGGCGATCGCCAAGCGGCAGGCCAAAGGCGCCGACTGGATCGTCGCCAACGACGTGTCCGGGGATGTGATGGGCGGTCATCGCAATCGCGTGCACCTCATCACGGCGGACGGCGTCGAAGATTGGCCCGAGGGAAGCAAGGAGGAGGTCGCGCGCCACCTGATCAAGCGGATCGGGGAAGCCGTAACATAATTGGCACAGGCACTCGATTTGTCGACTCGGACGCGCAGCAAGTATATTTGACCAGGCAGATCATGTCGGAGGTTGTCATGAAGCGCTTGCTTGCTTTGCCTCTTCTCCTTGCGACGATCGCAGCGACCGCGCCCGCCCCCAAAGTTGAAGCCGTGACCGGCGATTGGAGCAGCCTGCCTGCCCTGCAATCCCGCGGGTATGACCATCTGAATTCGAATGTAATGCAGCGGCTGTGGGAGCTTGCGACGGCCAAGCAGTGCAAAATCCCTGGCTATTCCTTGCGCAAGCTCGACCTGCGCCTGTCCTTCGCCGTCCAGTATAATCCGGACGGAAGCGTCGCTCGCCTTCTCGTCCCGACGATGGCCTGTCCCGAGGCGGAAGGCGTGATCGCCGGCGCGATCCTCGAGATGGTCCAGGGTGGGGACTATCGCCGAACCGTGGCAAGCCCGGACGGTTGGTACCAGGGTGCTCTAACGTTCGGCTACGAAGCCTAGTTACCGCACGCCCTGCAGGCGGGATCCGGTGGAATCCGGATTTCACGCCAGCTCAATGATGACCCGTCGAGCAGGTGGAGCTTGCCCGCCTGATCGCCTCCGATTTCCGCGATCATATTGATCGCCAGCAACGAGGCGAAACTCCCGATTGTTGCGGTGAGCGCCCCGAGCACTCCGAGCTCAGCGCAATTGTCGCAATCATCCGTATCGAAGGCGTCACCGACGAAGCAGCGGTAGCATGGCCTGGAGCGAAACATGCCGACTTGTCCCTGGAACTGAACAGCAGCGGCCGAGAGCAGCGGGACCGCAAGTGCCACGCAGGCATCGCTGACCGCCAGGCGCGTCGCGAAATTGTCGCTGCCATCGATAACCAGATCGTGGCCGACGAGTAGCCGCTGCGCGTTGGCGGCGGTGATCCGCTCGCCAACCGGCTTCGCGACGACGAATTGATTGAATTTGCGGACAAATACCGACGCCAGCTCGGCCTTGGACTGGCCGGTGTCGCTCTCGCGGAATAGCGGCTGCCGATGAAGGTTGGCGAGCTCGACGGCATCGTCGTCGACGATCGTCAGCCGTCCGATCCCGGCGCCCGCAAGCGCCGGAATGACCGCGCTGCCTATTCCGCCCGCACCGATGATGGCCACTGACGCCGCCTTCAGCCTGCGTTGTCCGACCCCGCCGACCTGCGGCAGCACGAGCTGCCGAGCGTAGCGCTCGAGTTCGGCGTCGGAGAGGCTCATCGGCCCGTAGAGCCGAAACCCCCCGCGCCGCGGCTGGTCTCGCCGAGCATCTCGACCTCGCGGAAGTTCGCCTTGAGCACTGGCGCAGGGACGAGCTGTGCGATCCGCTCGCCACGACGAACCTCGAACGGCTCGGAACCGAGATTGGCAAGGATCACCTTCACCTCGCCGCGATAATCATGATCGATGGTGCCGGGTGTGTTCAGGCAGGTGATGCCGTGCTTGAGCGCGAGGCCGGAGCGCGGCCGAACCTGCACTTCATAACCTTCGGGAATGGCGATGGAAAAACCGGTCGCGACAGCATGGCGTTTGCCTGGCGCGAGCGTCAGGTCTTCAGCCGAGACGACGTCGAGGCCCGCTGCGCCTTCCGTTGCATAACAGGGCGCCGGCAGCCCTTCGCCGTGCGGCAGGCGCTGAAGCTCGATCTCGATCACTTCGCTTTCTTCCTTGCAGTTCGGCGGCCCTTTTTCGCCGGCCCTTTCGCCGCCCGCTCATCGATCAGCCTGACGGCTTCGTCCAGCGTTACCGCGTTCGGCTCCATTCCCTTGGGCAGCGTCGCGTTCGTCGAGCCGTCGGTCACATAAGGCCCGTAACGGCCCGCCATGACCTTGATTTCGCCGCCGTTCGCCGGATGCTTGCCAAGCACGGCGACCGGCTCACGCGACGCGGAGCCCTTCCGGCCGGCGCCCGATGCGGCATCCGCAAGCTTGGAAACGGCAGCGTTCATACCGGTTTCGAACACTTCGGCCGTTGAACCGAGCCTCGCATATTTTCCATCGTGTGCGAGGTATGGACCGTAGCGGCCGATCGAGGCCGTGATCGGTTTTCCGCTCACCGGGTGCAATCCGATTTCACGCGGAAGCGACAGAAGCCGTTCGGCGATGTCCGTCGTCAGACCTTCGACCGGGACGTCCTTCGGGATCGAAGCACGCTTGTCGCCGCGTTCGACATAGGGTCCGAAGCGGCCGGTCTTGAGCATGATGTCATTGCCGAGATCAGTCGGGCCGTCGCTTTGCGCCTGGTCGCCGCCCTGGCCGAACTTCTGCGTATATTTGCAGTCCGGATAGTTGGAGCAGGCAACGAAAGCCCCGAACCGTCCGCCGCGCAGCGAAAGCCGCCCATTGCCGCATTGCGGGCAAATGCGCGGGTCGCTGCCGTCCGCCCGAGGGGGATAGAGCCATGGTGAAAGGAACTCGTCGAGCGCCTCCGTGATTTCCGAAGGTTTCTGATCCATGACCTCGCCCGCCTTGGGCTGGAAATCGCGCCAGAAGTCGTCGAGCAGTTTGTGCCAATCGAGACGGCCGCCGGAAACATCGTCCAGCTCCTCCTCGAGTTCTGCGGTGTAATCGTAGCTGACGTAGCGTTCGAAGAAGCGTTCGAGGAAAGCAGTTACGAGTCGGCCGCTCTCCTCGGGGACGAAACGCCCCTTGTCGATCCGGACATATTCGCGGTCCTTCAGCGTCTGCAGAGTCGAGGCGTAAGTCGACGGACGTCCGATCCCCAACTCCTCAAGGCGTTTGACGAGGCTGGCTTCCGAATAGCGCGGCGGCGGCTGGGTGAAGCTTTGGGTCGCCTCCACCCCTGTCTTGGCAGGAACGTCGCCCTGGCGAAGCGACGGCATGCGCGCGCCTTCCTCGTCTTGCGGATCGTCGCGGCCTTCGTCGTAAAGCGCCATGAAGCCAGGGAAGAGCACGACCTGTCCGGTGGCACGCAGGACCGCCCTGCCCGCTCCGTCCGTTAGTTCGACGGTCGTGCGCTCCAGCCGGGCCGAGGCCATCTGGCTGGCCAGGGCGCGATTGTAGACTAGTTCATAAAGGCGCGCGTGATCGCCCGAGCCCGCGCTCCGGCGGTCGAAGTCCGTCGGCCGGATCGCCTCATGCGCCTCCTGCGCGTTCTTGATCTTGCTCTGATACTGGCGCGGCTTGTCCGGAACATAGCCGGAATCATAACGCGTCGCGATCGCCCGCCGGGCGGCACTGATAGCCTCCGGCGCCATGTCGATGCCATCGGTTCGCATGTAAGTGATGAGGCCCTGTTCGTAGAGCGCCTGCGCGACGCGCATCGTGTGGCTTGCCGCGAAGCCGAGCTTGCGCGCGGCCTCCTGCTGCAGCGTCGAGGTGGTGAAGGGCGGCGGCGGGTTCTTCGCGAAGGGCTTGGTCTCGACCGAGGAAACGGTGAATCGGCCAGCTTCGACGACGGCTTTGGCGGCATCCGCATCGCCGCGGTTCCCGATCGTCAGCCGATCGATCTTCTTTCCGTCAAGCTGGACGAGGCGTGCCGTGAATTGCTGGCCGCCGGACTCGAACGTCGCGCTGACCGACCAATATTCCTGAGGCTTGAAGACCTCGATTTCGCGCTCACGGTCGACAATCAGGCGAAGCGCGACCGACTGGACGCGACCGGCGGACTTCGCTCCAGGAAGTTTGCGCCAGAGGATCGGCGACAGCGTGAAGCCGACGAGATAATCGAGAGCGCGACGGGCCCTGTAAGCATCGATAAGGTCTTCATCGAGGCCGCGCGGCTTCTTCATCGCCTCGCTTACGGCCGAACTGGTGATCGCGTTGAAGGTGACTCGTTCGACCTTCGCCGGAAGGGCCTTCTTCTGGCGAAGCACCTCCTGGACGTGCCAGCTGATCGCCTCCCCTTCGCGATCAGGGTCGGTCGCCAGGATCAACGTGTCTGCATTCCTCGCTTCGTCGGCGATGGCCTTCAGCTGTTTCGAGCGATCGGGAGAAACCTGCCATTGCATTTCGAACCCGTGCTCCGGGTCGACCGAGCCGTCCTTGGGCGGCAAGTCGCGCACGTGTCCGAAGGAGGCAAGCACGCGGTGCCCGCTCCCAAGATATTTTTCGATGGTCTTCGCCTTGGCCGGCGATTCAACGACAACGAGTTTCAACGCATTTCCTCACGCATACGCGTAAAGGTGGGGTCGGGAGATTCTCTTCGTCAAGCGGGTCTAAGGCTGACTTTGTTGCCCGCATGCCGATCGAGCCGACCTGCGAGGTCGAGTTCGAGCAAGGCCATCTGCACCGTCCCACTGGACGCGCCGGACAGGCGAATGATCTCATCAACCGGAACGGGAGATGGACCGAGCAGCTCCTCGATCTCGCCGAGCAAGGATTCGTCGGGCTCCTCCGGGGGCGCCGGGTCGAAGCGGGTCGGAGGGGCTGCAACGCGCGATCCGCACGGCCCAAGTGCTTCAACCACATCGGCGGCGTTCTGGATGAGGGTGGCTCCGTCGCGGATGAGCTGATTGCAGCCTTGAGCGCGGGGATCGAGCGGTGATCCCGGCACGGCCATGACATCGCGGCCAGCTTCTGCGGCCAGCCTGGCGGTGATGAGCGAACCGGAACGCGGCGCGGCCTCGACGACAACGGTACCGGAACTGATCCCGGCAATGATCCGGTTGCGGTAGGGGAAATGGCGCGCGCGCGGCTCGGTCCCCGGCGGCATTTCGGCGATGACGAGCCCGCGCTCGTACAGTGCCTTCTGCCTGCCTTCGTTCTCGGGGGGATAAAATATGTCGATGCCGCCCGCGACGACACCCACCGTCCCGGTGTCCAGCGCGCCGTCATGAGCGGCACTGTCGATACCTCTCGCCAAGCCGGAGACGACGAGCAGATCCTGCCGGCCAAGATCGTAGGCCAGGCCCCGCGCGAAGCGGCACGCGGCTGCCGAAGCATTGCGCGCACCGACGATCGCGACCGCGGTTTTATCCAGCAAGTTGAGATCGCCCTTGGCCATGACCAGCGGTGGCGCATCCTCAAGCTCGGCAAGCAGACGCGGATAAAGTCCTCGCCCGAGTGCCAGATATCTGGCGCCGAGCTTTTCCACTTTGGCGATTTCGCGCTCGGCATCATTGCGGGTCCGCAAGACGGGGGCCTTACCGCCGCCGCGCCGAGCGAGCTCCGGAACCGCCGCGAGCGCGGCCTCTGGAGTTCCGAACCTTGCGATCAACTGGCGATAGGTGACCGGCCCGATGCCCGGTGTGCGCACTAACCGAAGGCGGTCTACGAGATCGTCATTCAACCCTTGGTTCTCCCAATGCGAGGCTCGGTTCCCGCCTTCAGGCGAAGGATATTTTCACGATGCTTCCAGAGGACGAGCAACGCGAAACCGAGCAGCATTGGGAAGAGCGTTTGATCGTTCAGAATTGCGGCCATGACGGGGGCGCTAACCGCCGCGGCCATCCCTGCGACTGACGAGATTCGAAGCGTCAGAAGCAAAAGGATCCAGACCACGACGTACACGATCGCCACGATGGGCAGCAGCGGGATCAGGACTCCGAGCAAGGTCGCGACACCCTTGCCCCCGCGGAACTTCAGCCAGACGGGATAAAGATGCCCGACGAACGCCCCGGCTCCCGCGGCCGCGCCGGTCTCCATGCCGATGAGGCGTTGCGCCAGCACGACCGCCGCCGTGGCCTTCAGGCAATCGAGTATCAAGGTCAGAGCCGCAAGTGGTTTGCTTCCGGTTCTCAGAACGTTCGTGGCGCCGATATTGCCCGAGCCGATTTTGCGCAGATCACCCTTCCCGGCCATCCGCGTCAGCACCAGCCCGAACGGAATGGATCCGAGCAGATAGCCGAACAACAAGGCCAGGATCATCGCGCGGTCCATCGCGCCGGTCGTAGCAAACCGGAACGGCGACGCAACTTGCGGCCGTTCACACACCAAGCCACAGAAGGATTATGGATCCGACCGCCCCCATTCTCTTCTTTGATTCCGGCGTCGGCGGCCTGTCGGTGCTCGCGCCGACACGAGAGCTGCTGCCCAATGCACCGCTCGTCTACGTCGCCGACAATGCCGGCTTTCCCTACGGCAAGCGTAGCGAAGCCGAGATCGCGAGCCGCGTTCCGGCCCTGCTCGGCCGGCTCGTCGAGCGGTTCCATCCACGACTTGCGGTAATCGCCTGCAATACGGCTTCGACGATCGCGCTGGATCATGTCCGTTCAGCGCTCGATCTGCCCGTCGTCGGAACCGTCCCGGCAATCAAGCCCGCTGGCGAGACGTCGAAAACCCGTGTCATCGGTGTCCTCGGCACCCAGGCAACCGTTCGCCAGCCCTACGTCGACGATCTTGCGGCGAAATTTGCGTCTGACTGCGCGCTCATCCGCCACGGATCGCCCGAGCTGGTCGAGTTGGCCGAGGCCAAGCTCGCCGGGGGGGAGATTGCGCTCGACGCGGTGCGCGAGGCCGCCGCTCCGATGTTCGGGGCTGAGGGCGGCGAAGAGATCGACGTCGTCGTCCTGGCCTGCACGCATTTCCCCTTGCTGAGGGACGAATTGGCCGCGGCTTTCCCTGGAAGGCAATGGATCGATGGCGGCCCGGGCATCGCGAGACGCATCGCCTGGCTGACTCGGGAACAGCCATGGCCGGCAAGTCCGTCGCCGGGATTGATGGTCTTCACGGGCGAGCCGCGAGCTCCCCTGATGAGCCAATTGGCCAAATATGGATTGGCGGAGCTACGAACCCTCTAATTGCGAGTCGTTCTCAATGGCCTTGCCCCGGAGGCGGAGCTAAAGGCGCTCACGAGCGAGGCGAGCCTTGGATTACGACAGCATTTTCAAAGCAGCAGTACAGCGTCTTCACGACGAAGGCCGGTACCGCGTTTTCATCGATATCCTGAGAACCAAGGGCCAATTCCCGAATGCGCATTGCTTCGGCGGCAATGGTCCGAAGCCGATAACCGTCTGGTGCTCCAACGATTATCTCGGGATGGGGCAGAATCCCAAGGTCGTCGAAGCGATGGAGCAGGCGCTTCGGGACGTCGGCGCCGGTTCAGGGGGCACTCGCAACATCAGCGGCAACACCCACTATCATACCGAGCTCGAGGCGGAGCTTGCGTCCCTCCACTGCAAGGATGGCGCGCTTCTCTTCACGAGCGGCTACGTATCGAACGAGGCTGCGCTCTCGACGCTCGGCAAGCTGCTCCCGGGCTGCGTCATCTTCTCGGATGAGCTGAACCACGCCTCGATGATCGCTGGAATCAAGAATTCAGGCTGTGAAAAGCGGGTTTTCCGCCACAACGACGTCAAACATCTCGAGGAATTGCTCGCAGCCGAGGATCCGGAGACGCCGAAGCTTATCGCGTTTGAGAGCGTCTACTCGATGGACGCGGACATCGCGCCGATCGCAACGATCTGCGACCTTGCCGAAAAATATAATGCACTGACCTACCTCGACGAAGTCCATGCCGTTGGCATGTACGGCGAGCATGGCGGAGGGATCAGCGAACGGGATGCGGTTGCCGAACGAATCACCATCATCGAAGGCACGCTCGGCAAGGCCTTCGGCGTGATGGGCGGCTACATCGCGGCGGACAAAACGATCATCGATTGCATCCGCAGCTATGCGCCGGGCTTCATCTTCACGACTTCCCTGTCGCCGGTATTGGTCGCCGGGGCTCTGGCGAGCGTCCGCCACCTCAGGGCTTCGTCTGAAGAGCGCCGCTTCCAGCAAGAGGCTGCGGCCATGCTCAAGGCGAAGTTCGCAGCTGCCGGTCTCCCCGCAATGCCGAGTGACACGCACATCGTGCCGCTGCTCGTCGGCTGCCCGGTCAAGGCAAAGCGTATCAGCGACATCCTGCTCGCGGAATATGGACTGTATGTTCAGCCGATCAATTTCCCGACCGTTCCGCGCGGGACCGAACGGCTACGCTTCACGCCAGGGCCGTGCCATACCGCCGAAATGATGGACGAGCTGACGGCAGCTCTGGTTGAAATCTGGGGCCGCGACGAAATCAGGCTGGCGGCTTAAGGAAATGAACCAGGTTGCCCAGCAGAGTTTCGCTGAAGGCTCGCCCAAGATCGAAAGCGAGTTCGTCGAAGCGGTCGAGCGCAGCGAACTCCGTCACAAGCCGTTCGACCATATCTACATGGAGGGCCTATTCGATCCGGCCAGCTATGCCGAACTCCTTGCGGCGATGCCCGACCGGCGCTTTTATCACGATCTTCGTCACCGTGACGCGCTCCGCAAGGATGGCAGCAGCACGCGGTTGCGCATGTACCTCTATCCCGAGCGGGTAAAGCGACTGCCGCCGGAGCAGCGTCGTGTCTGGCTTCCGGTGGCGCGCGCGCTATGTTCGAAGAGCCTGGAGGATGCGTTCAAGCGCAAGTTTCGCGCTGCCCTGGAAGAGCGGTTCGGAAAGCCGGTCGAGCAGATTGGCGTCTATCCGATCCCGATCCTCCTGCGTGACCAACCCGGCTACCGGATCTCGGTTCACAGCGACGTTCCGACCAAGGCAATCACCGTCCAATTCTATCTTCCGGCCGATTCATCGCAGCGGAACATCGGAACGATCTTCCACGAGGCCGACCAGGGCCCGGGAGCTGAAAAGACGACGCAAATGCCGTTCCTGCCGGCGACCGGCTATGCCTTTCCCGTTTCGCTCACCAAGAGCTGGCACAGCGCCGCCCAGACGACCGAGGCGGATGGCGAACGTGTCACGATGATGGTGACCTATTACGTCGCCGACAGCCCGAAGACCTGGTTCAAATGGCGCTTTCGGCGCTTTCTCCTGAATTTCGGATGGCACCCCGAACGTTAGCAGAGGCGTTCAAGGCTGAAGCACTGGCGAAAGCCGGCCACCTGCCTTAGTCAGGCCATATGCGCATCGCACTCGCCGCCGACCATGCCGGATATGCTTTGAAGGATGAGCTCGTGGCTTGGCTGCGCGAGAAGGGGCATGAGGTCAGCGATCTTGGGACGAACGGTCCCGAAAGCGTGGATTACCCAGAGTTCGGAGCCAAGGCCGCCTGGGCCATCGCCAATGGCGAAGCCGACCGCGCGATCGTCATTTGCGGATCGGGAATCGGCATTTCGATCGCAGTGAACCGCAATCCGGCATGTCGGTGTGCGCGAGTCAGCGACCCCCTTTCGGCCGAGCTCGCCCGCGAGCATAACGACGCAAATGTCCTTGCGATGGGCGCGCGCCTGATCGGAAGCGACATGGCCAAGGCGTGCGTGCTTGCCTTCCTGGACACGACTTTCGCCGGCGGGCGTCACCAGCGCCGAGTCGACCAACTTTCCCAGCTTTTGCAGGAATCCGACTGATGGCTTCAGCCGCCGACCTCGATCAAGACACTCGCTATCGCGTCCCGCACGGCTTTTTCACGAGCAGCATCTCCGAAATTGACCCGGCCGTCGAAGATGCGATCCGCGCCGAGCTAATCCGCGAGCAAACGCAGATCGAGCTGATCGCCTCTGAGAATATCGTCAGCCGCGCGGTGCTCGAAGCTCAGGGCTCGGTCCTGACCAACAAATATGCTGAAGGCTATCCTGGCCGCCGCTATTATCAGGGTTGCGGACCGTCGGATTCGGTCGAGACGCTGGCAATCGAGCGGGCGAAGAAACTGTTCGGCTGCCAGTTCGCCAACGTCCAGCCGCATTCAGGTGCCCAGGCGAACGGTGCCGTCATGATGGCTCTGCTGAAGCCCGGCGACACGATCATGGGTCTCAGCCTCGCCGCCGGCGGTCATCTCACTCATGGCGCTCCACCAGCCCAATCGGGCAAATGGTTCAACGCGGTGCAATATGGCGTTCGCCAGGACGACCATCTCGTCGATTTCGACGAGGTCGAGAAGCTCGCCAAGGAGCACAAGCCGAAACTGATCATCGCGGGCGGATCGGCTTATCCGCGCCATTTCGACTTCGCGCGCTTCCGCCAGATCTGCGATGAGGTCGGAGCGCTTCTTCTGGTCGACATGGCGCATTTCGCCGGCCTTGTTGCGGCGGGTGAGCATCCGACACCGTTCGGCCATGCGCATGTGGTCACGACGACAACCCACAAGACGCTCCGCGGACCAAGAGGCGGAATGGTCCTGACCGATGACGAAGCCATCGCGAAGAAGGTCAATTCCGCGGTCTTCCCCGGCCTGCAGGGTGGCCCGCTGATGCACGTAATCGCAGCGAAGGCGGTCGCGTTCGGCGAGGCGCTGCAGCCCGAGTTCAAGGCTTATGCCAAGGCGGTCATCGCCAATGCGAAGATGCTCGCGAACCGCCTGAAGGAGCGCGGCGCCGACCTTGTTGGGGGCGGGACTGACACGCACCTCGCTCTCGTCGATCTCCGCCCGCTTGGCCTGACCGGCAAGGATGCGGACCAGAGCCTCGAACATGCCGGGATCACTTGCAACAAGAATGGAGTTCCCTTCGACCCGCTGCCGCCGGTGCAGACGAGCGGGATCCGCGTCGGCTCGCCCGCTGGCACGACGCGCGGTTTTGGCGAGGCGGAATTCCGTGACATTGCCGACATGGTCGCGGATGTGCTCGACGGCCTTGCGAAGAATGGCGCCGAAAGGAACGGCGAGGTCGAGCAAGCGGTCAACGAGCGCGTCCGCGAGCTTTGCGCCCGTTTTCCGATCTATCAGGGCTGACGACCGGACATGCGCTGCCCGTTCTGCGCGCACGAAGACAGCCAGGTGAAGGACAGTCGCCCGTCGGAGGATGGGGCAGCGATCCGGCGCAGGCGACAATGTGAAGCCTGCGGGGCCCGTTTCACGACGTTCGAGCGGGTGCAATTGCGCGACCTCACGGTGGTCAAGAAGGACGGCAAGCGCGAGCCCTTCGACCGCGACAAACTCGCGCGGGCGATTGGCCATGCCACCCGGAAACGTGACATTCCGGCGAACAGGATCGAGCAGCTTGTAAGCGGGATTCAGCGCCGCCTGGAAACGCAGGGCGACGAGGTGAAAAGCGTCCAGATCGGTGAAGCGGTGATGGACGGCTTGAGGTCGCTCGACCATGTCGCCTACATTCGCTTTGCCAGCATTTACAAAGATTTCAGCGATCCCGGTGACTTCGCCGAGATTGCCGAGCGGGTTGAAAAGGAAGCAGTGCCGCCGGGCCACGACAAATTGCTGTGAGCGCACCCGTCATCGTCCTCGTCCGCCCGCAGCTCGGGCAGAATATCGGCAAGGCCGCTCGGGCGATGCTCAACTTCGGCCTGACCGAAATGCGACTGGTGGCGCCGCGCGACGGTTGGCCGAACCCCGAGGCCGGACCATCGGCGAGCGGCGCCGACGCCGTGCTTGAGCAAGCGAAGGTTTTCGA